>Ga0172373_10000132_pt1 | contig 109123 bp, 68 predicted proteins | sample Lak10m_2_FD_114546 | JGI IMG/M metagenome (GOLD analysis project Ga0172373, IMG submission 114546) | Freshwater microbial communities from Kabuno Bay, South-Kivu, Congo - kab_092012_10m | ecosystem: Environmental > Aquatic > Freshwater > Lake | place: Democratic Republic of the Congo...
CCCGCTTCCTTCACGCCGGCCTCGCGGTTCGACGCTCTGCGGTTCGCTTCGCTCGCTGTGACCAGCTCACGGGTGGACTTTCACCTCCAAGATCGCGCCCATGCCGGGCGCACAAAGAAGAAGCCGGCCCCGGGGCCGGCTACTCGTTCCCCCGGGAGAACGCGATCACTCGCTGAGGGCGGCGCCGTCGTCCTCGGGCAGGCAGGCCTGGCCCTCGCAGACGAAGCCGTCGCCGAGGGCGTCGCAGTCGGCCTGGACGGTGCACGGCGTGATGAGCTCGTTGGTGGGCAGCAGCAGGGTGCAGCCGGCGACGGCGGCGAGGGCGACGGCAAGGAGGGCAAGGCGGATCATGGCTGGACCTGCGTGCTGAGGGAGGCGAGGGCGGGCTGGGCCGGCATCGGCAGGCTGCCGACGACCGCGGCGGGCTCCTCGTCGACGAACACGAAGCCGCGGAGGTAGCCGACGGTCGCGACGACGGCGGCGGCACCGGCGAAGAGGTAGGCCATGTCGGCGAAGAGGGCCTTCTGCTCGACCTCGGCGCGGACGTCGAAGAGTTCCTCGCCGACGACCTTGTTCTGCAGGCCGTTGTTGCAGGCGATGATGTCCTTCGCGCAGTCGAACTGGACCTGCGCGAGCACGCCCATCGTGACGCCGGTGGCGAGGCTCGCGACGGCGACGCCGGTGGCGGCGAAGGCGACGATGCGGCGCTCCTCGAGACTCGGCTCCTCGGCGCGGGCCGGGGCCGCAGCGGCCTCGGGCGCAGCGGCCGGCGTGGCCGGCGCGGCGGGCGCCTGGGCGTGGACGGGAATGGCCAGGAGGGCCGCGAGAGACGTGCTGGCAACCAGGCGACGAAGCATGACGCCTTATCGCACGACCCCGGCGGCCGCTCAAACCTTCCCGCTCCATGGCCCGGCGCACGACGCTGCGGGCTGGTCGCCGGCCGCAGAATGTACGGAACATTCGTACCCTGAAGGCGCTCGCGGGCGGTCGGTGGGGTGATCCGCCCCACGGCAATCAGGAAATCCCGGCGGGGCCGGCCCCGTTCACCCTGCTGCCGGCTACACTCGCGAACGCCCGGAGGTCTGCGTTGCCCGCTCCGACGGAAGCCCCACCCCCTGCCATCTCGGTCCGCGGCGTCGTCCGCCGCTACGGCGACTTCGCGGCCCTCGGCGGCGTCGACATCGCGGTGCCGCGCGGCGCCCTGTGCGGCCTCATCGGTCCCAACGGGGCCGGCAAGACGACGCTGCTGTCGATCCTCGCGACCCTCGACGAGGACTTCGAAGGTGACGTCGTCATCGACGGCGTCGACGTGAAGCGCCGGCCCGACGAGGCCCGCCGACGGATCGGCTTCGTCCCCGACCACACCGCCATCTACGACGCCCTCACCGTCGGCGAGTACCTGGCCTTCTTCGCCGCCGCCGCCGGACTCCCGCGGGAGCGGCGCGCGGCCGCCGTCGACGAGGTCCTCGGCATCTGCGACCTCGGCGCCCTGCGCGGGCGGCCCGCCGGTGGCCTGTCGAAGGGCCTCACCCAGCGGCTGTGCGTGGCCCGCGCCCTGCTGCACCACCCGAAGGTGCTGCTCCTCGACGAACCGGCCTCGGGCCTCGACCCGCGGGCCCGCATCGAGCTGAAGGAGCTGCTCAAGCGGCTCGCAAAAGACGGCGTCACCGTCCTCATCTCGTCGCACATCCTCACCGAGCTCGGGGACTTCTGCGACCACGTCATCGTCCTCGAGGGCGGGCGCGTGAAGGCGGCCGACCGGGTCGATCAGCTCTTCGCCCGCGCCAACGGCCACGCCGACGGCCTCATGCCGCGACGTCGGCTGCTCATCGAGGTCGTCGGTGACGCCGGCCTCGCGGCCGGGATCGCCGGCGCACAGCCCCTTGTCTTCGACGTGCAGCGCGACGGCCAGGTCCTCGCCGTCAGCATCGCCGTCGGGGCGAAGGAGAGCGCGGGCCTCGTCCGCGCCCTCGTTGTTGGCGGTGTCGACGTCGCCTCGGTCGTTCCCGAGCGCCAGAACCTCGAAGCCCTGTTCCTGTCCATCACGGCGTCGCCCTCGCGGGACGCCGGCCACCCGCGACCCCAGGCCACCGCGGCCGGAGGTGCCCCGTGACGCTGCGCCATCTCCTGATCGACAACCCCATCATCATCAAGGACGGCCTGCTCGCGCTGCGACGTCGGCGCACGCTGATCGGCCTCGGCTTCTCCGCCGTCGCCGTCGCCGTCGTCGCCGCCCTCACCTGGCTCGACGAGACCTCCGCGCTCACGTGGGCGCCGGACCGCCCCGTCGGCGACGGCCTGATGCTCGGCATGCTCGGCCTCGCGTTCCTCGCCGCCGGTGTGCTGCTGCCCGCCACGGCGTCGTCGACGCTGTCGGGCGAGCGCGAGCACGGCACCCTGCCCCTGCTCACCGTGACTGGCCTCTCGCCGGCCCGCATCGTCGTCGGCAAGACGGTCGCGATGCTCGTGCTGGCCGCGCCCTTCGTCGCGTTGCCGCTGCCTGCGGCGCTGCTGGGTGCCGTGAGCGCCGGGGTCTCGCTGGGATTCCTCGCCGTCACGATGACCGGCCTCGCGATGTCGATGGTCGCCTTCGCCGCCGTCGGCGTCTACGCGTCGTCGCTGACGGCGCGCTCGCGGACCTCGGCGCCGGCGGCGCTGCTGGGTGCCGCCGTCCCGGGCATCTTCTGCGCGATCCCGGCGCTGGTGCTCATCACGTCGGCCACCGAGCCGCGCGATGCTGGCCCGGCGGAGCTGCAGGCGGCGGTGGCCGGCCTCCTCGCGGCAGGCACGATCGCGCTCGCTGCGCTCTACGGCGCGTGGTCGAACCTCGCGAACCGCGCGGCGGGCCGCTTCGCGCCGGCGAGCGCCCTCTTCCTCTTCGTCGTCGTCGGACTGCCCCTGCTCGCGGCGGGGCTTGATGTGGTGCCGTGGGACGCGCTGGCCCCGACCGAGAGCTGGCGTCGCGCCCACGCCGAGGTCCCGATGATCGGCGCGTTCTTCTTCGCCGCCGCCGCCGTCATGCTCTTCTCCGCCGGCGTCGGCCGCGACCGCCGCGCGCCCGCGCCGTGGAAGGTCATCCCCCCCGTCGTGCTCGTCGCCACCGTCGGCTTCGTCGGCGCGCTCCTGCTCGTCGTGGACCCGGTCGATGAGGTGCGCACGAGCTCTTCCGAGTGGGCCCAGGTCCTCGTGCTGTGGCTCCACGTCGTGGCCGCCGCCAGCATCGCCGGCCTCGCCGGACGCTTCATCGACCAACCCCTCTTCGGCGCTGGCATCGGTCTGGCGGTGACGCTGATCCTGATCCTCGTGCCCGCCATCGCCGACGAGTTCACCGCCGGGACGCCGCCGCTGGCCTTCTTGAACTTCGTCTACGTCGAGGACGACGCCTTCCCCGTGGCGGTGCCCTTCTGGCTCGCCACGTCGACGCTCGCCCTGGCGTTCTCACGGCGCCCCGTGAAGCCGCGCTGACGGGGTGCGAATCTTCGCCGCACGACAGGCGCCACAGCGGTGTTTACGCTTCGCGCATGAGCACCGAACCGACGTCCCAGGGCACCCTCGCCGAGGTGCGCGAGTTCTTCAGCCGGACCGAGGCGCCGTGGCGGGTCACAATCGTGATCATCGCGACCTTCATCGGCGTGCTCATCGTCGCCTGGGACACCTCGCACAAAGCGCACGTACGTCCCGCGTCACAATCGGCGCCACCAGATCCCCCCGCCCACCCGGTGTGGAAGACGGGTTCGCCGCCGACGGCGGCGCCCCGGTGACTCAGCCGACGAAGTCGTCGGAGACGAGGTCGCCGTCGACCCAGACCTGGGTGCGGAAGTGGACGCCGGCCTCATCGAAGCGCTTGACCGTGCCGTCGCGTCGACCGCGCACCCAGGTGCCCCGCTCGTAGACCTGCCCGTTGTCGTGCCAGACGGTGTGCTCGCCCTCGGCGGCGCCGTCGACGAAGCGGCCCTCGCTCTCGAGCTGCCCGTTCTCGTGCCAGGTGCGATGGAGCCCCTGGGCGACGCCGCGGCTGTAGGTGGCCTCGGAGGCGAGCGTGCCGTTCTCGTGGAACTCCTGCCACACGCCGTCGGCGCTGCCGTCGAAGTAGCCCGCCACCGTCTTCGGGGTGCCATCCGGGTAGAACGAGCGCCACAGCCCGTGGCGGACGCCTTCCTTCATGTCGCCGTCGGACTCGACGCCGCCGCCCCAGTAGTAGCGGGTCCAGTGCCCGTCTTCCTGACCGTTCGTGTAGTGGCCCTCGGCGCGCTTCACGCCGTTTTCGTGGAACTCGACGAAGCGGCCATGGCGGACCGTGCCGGTGTACTCGGCGTCGATGCGCAGCTGACCGTTGCCGTGGGACCAGGTCCGCCGCGACACCTTCGGCTGCGATGCGAGCACCGACAATCCGCCGAGCCCCACGGCGATGGCGGTGCCGAGCGTGGCGGCGAGCAGCAGCTGCTGTCGTCGGCGACGGGCAAACGCGGCCTGCTCGGCGGCGGTCAGCTCGCGGCCATCACGCAGGCCCGTTCCGGCAGAAAACGAGGAGGCAGGCAGGGTCGTCATCGCGCGCTCCGGCCCACCGCATGGGAAGGCTTCGTCCAGTGTAGCGGCCGGGCCATGGGCGCGCCGCCAGCGGAGCCCGTTGGACCACCGGGATGCGTCGCAGGTTCCGATCCCGCCGTCCTTGCAGTCTGCTGCGGCGGCGTGGGATCGTCACCTCGAAGGCTGAGTGCGGGCTTCCTTCTCATCTGGTTTTGAGCCCGGACGATTTCCTTCGCGACATGCAGTCGAGCGCCGGGCGGACCACTCCGCCCGGATGTCTTTCAGGGGGAGTACGCACATGGTCGGTCCGGGCGTCGTCGACGAGATCCTGTGGCGACGCGCCGGCGTCCTGTCGCCGGAGCGGCTCGAGCCGGGTCCGCAGCCCGCAGGCGCCGGGCTCGCGCGCGCCGCCGCCCTCGAGCTCGCCGCGGTCGGCGTCGTGCCGTCGACGTCGCTCGAGCAGCGCCTTGCCCGCATGCCCGCGGCCGCGCTCTCGACCCTCGTGCTCTGGGCGTGCGCCGCGACCCTCAAGGCCCGCGGCGGCAACGTCGCCCACGTGCCGCTGTTCCGGCGCTTCCCCGACGGCGTCCCCGCCGACACGACGGCGCTGTGGTGGCAGAAGGTGTTGTCGCACTACCTGCAGGAGGAGGGGGCCGCCTGCCTGTTCTGCGGGGCGCTGTCGACGACGCACGTGCTGTCGCCCTGCGCCCACGTCGTCTGCGACCGCTGCTTCGACGGCAGCTCGTACAGCGCCTGCCCGATCTGCGAGCACCACGTCGACCGCAGCGCGCCGTTCTTCCGCGAGGCGCCGCCGCGGGCCGCCGCCGTCGAGAAGGTCCGGCTGCGCCGCGTCGACGTCGGTCACGGCCTCGACGTCGATGCGGCGGCGGTGGTGCGGGCGCTGTGCGCGCGGACGCAGGCCCTGTCGCCGACGGATCGCGACGACCTCACCGCCCTCGTGAAGGCCTGCGGCGCGCGGGTGCTGTCATGGCTGCCGACGACGATCCCGGTGAAGGAGAACATCGCCCTCGTCTTCGGGTCGCTTTTCTCGCTGCTGCCCGCCGACACCGTCCTCGAGGCCGCGCGACCCCATCTGGGCAGCGCCACCGACGTGCTGCGGCTCATCGCCGTGATGTCGGGCGCCGATCCCGCCCTGCAGGGCGAGACCCGCCACCAGATCGTCGACGTGAAGGTGCCCGCGATCGCGGCCCGCTACCCCGGCCTCTTCGCCCGCCTGCTCGCGGCAGCGACGACGCCGGCGCAGGTGGCGGCGATGACGACGGCGACGACGCACCGGGTGACCGTGCCCACCGTCGTGAAGCGCTTCAAGGTGGCGAAGCTGTCGCGGCCGCTGCGCCGGGCCCTGCTGGCCCTCCTCGAGGGCATGGGCGAGGCCCGCCTCGTCGAGGACATGCGCCGCCACCGCTCGTACTGGGTGTGGCTCGGCGAGTTCCTGCATCCCCACGAGTACGCCGACCGCTTCCCCGCCGTCGCCCGCGCCTTCCACGTCGTGCGCCGCACGGCCCCCGACGGCACGCCGGCGCCGGCGACGTCGACGTTCAACCAGACCGCCGAGCGCCTCGCGAGCGAGCGCGACATCGTCCGCCTGACCCGCCTGCTCTCGACCCGCCCCGGCGAGCTGGCCCGCCGCTTCGACGCCACGCTCCGCCGCTGCGCCGACAACGAGGAGCGTCGCCTGCTGCTCGACGCCCTCGTCGCCCACGTCGACGCGCTGCCCACGCCCCTGCTCCTCACGCTGCGCACGTCGCTGTCGACGCGCACGCAGCCGCTGCCGGTGCGCCTGTTCTTCCCGAAGGGTCAGGTGGGCAAGGCCACCTCGGCACCCGACACGCGGCCCGTGCTGTCGGCCGACGTCGTGGCGCCTGCGGTCGCCGCCCTCGACGGGGCCCTGCTGCGGCGCTTCGCGGCGAAGCCCGCCTTCGCCCGCGCCATCGTCGACGACCAGATCGCCGACATCATCGTGCCCTTCAACGAGCGCACCGCCAGCCGCGCCGCCGTCGCCCTGCCCCGCGGCTCACGGCTGCCGGTCCCCGACGGCAAGACGCTGCGGATGTTCCTGCACTGGTGCCAGCCCGAGGTCGGCGGTCACGCCACCGACATCGACCTCTCCGTCGGCTTCTACGACGACGCCTGGCAGCTGGCCGGCATGTGCAGCTACAGCCAGCTGTCGCTTTTCGTCCACGAGCGCACCGTCGCCCAGAGCAGCGGCGATCTGCGCGACGGGCCGTTTCCCGATGGTGCCAGCGAGTTCGTCGACGTCGACGTCGACGCCGCCCGTGCCGGCGGCCTCCGCTATGCGGTGATGGTCGTGAACAACTACGCCGGCATGCCGTTTTCGCAGCTCGAGCGGGGCTTCGCCGGCCTCATGCTGCGCGACGACACCGGCGGCGCCCATTTCGATCCGCGCACCGTGGCGCTGCGCTTTTCGCTGTCGGGCGAAAACGGCGTGTTTCTGCCCCTCGTCGTCGACCTCGAGCAGCGCACGCTGCACTGGCTCGACACGTATGCGACGGGCCAGTTCCTGTTCAACAATGTGCAGACGTCGAACCGCGCCATCCGGCGCATCGGCCCCGAGATGATCGCGAGCTTCGGCAGCGGCGTGCGCCCGTCGATGCTCGACCTCGCCCTGCTGCACGCCGCCGCCCGCTGTCCCCGCGTCGAGCGCCGCGCCCGCGACGGCCACGTCGTCGCGTGGGTGCGCCGGGCGGACGAGTCGGCCGAGGCCTTCCTGCGACGCCTGCGCGAGGAGGCCCCCGACGAGCAGGGCGCCCGCGACGACGACGCGCCGGTGTTGGCCGCGCTGCTGCACGGCGACCGGAGCGTGCCGGAGGGCAGCCTCGTCTGGGCCCTGCTGCCCGAGACCGTGACGTCGACGGTGGCCGCCAGCGACCTGCTCACCTGACCCGGACAGGACCCGGTCGGCCACGTCGCCGCAGGGCCCCGAAGACCGTTGACGGCAGGGTCCCCAGACGGGACACCCCGACGACGGAGGATGACCCATGTTCGAGCTCACCCAGGAACAGAAAGATCTCCAGAAGCTGGCCCACGACTTCGCCCGCGATGTGATCCGGCCGAAGGCGCAGCACCACGACGAGACGGGTGAGTGGCCCGACGAGATCATGAAGAAGGCCTGGGAGCTGGGCCTCATGAACATCCACATCCCGGAGAGCTGCGGCGGCCTCGGCCTCGGCACCTTCGACGGCGTCGTCATGGACGAGGAGCTCGGCTGGGGCTGCACCGGCATCGCCACCGCGATGACGGCCAACACGCTGGCCCAGGTGCCCGTGATCGTCGCCGGCAGCGAGGCCCAGAAGAAGAAGTACCTCGGCCGCTTCGCCGACGCGCCGCTGCTCTGCAGCTACGGCGTCACCGAGCCCGGCGCCGGCTCCGACGTCGCCGGCGCGAAGTCGACGGCCATCAAGAAGGGCGACAAGTACATCCTCAACGGTCAGAAGATGTGGATCACGGGCGCGGGCCACGCGAACTGGTTCTTCGTCCTCGCCAAGACGGACCCGACGAGCGCCCACAAGGGCATGAGCGGCTTCATCGTCGAGGCCAACAGCCCCGGCCTGACGATCGGCAAGAAGGAGAACAACATGGGTCAGCGCGCGAGCGACACCCGTGGCATCACCTTCGAGGACGTCGAGGTCCCCGCCGAGAACCTGCTGGGCGCCGAGGGCGACGGCTTCAAGATCGCCATGAAGGCCTTCGACCACACGCGCCCGCTCGTCGCCGCCGCGGCCGTCGGCCTCGGCCGGGCCGCGATGGAGCACGCCGCCGCCTACAGCAAGGAGCGCAAGGCCTTCGGTGGTCCCATCGCGCAGTTCCAGGGCATCAGCTTCATGATCGCCGACATGGCGACCAAGGTGGAGGCCTCGCGTCTGCTCGTCTGGAAGGCCGCGAAGGAGATCGACGCCGGCCGCCGCAACACGCTCTACGCCGCGATGGCCAAGCGCTTCGCCGCCGACAGCGCGATGGAGATCGCCACCGACGCCGTGCAGGTCTTTGGCGGCAATGGCTTCAACAAGGAGTACCCCGTCGAGAAGCTGATGCGCGACGCCAAGATCATGCAGATCTACGAGGGCACCTCGCAGATCCAGCGCGTGATCATCGCCCGCGAGCTCCTCTCGAAGTGAAGGCCGACGCCCCGGCGTCGAAGTGAAGAGGCCCGCCGTCTGGCGGGCCTCTGCGTTGCTGGCCTGTGATGCAGCGATCGGCGCCGACGACGTCAGCGGCGCGAGAGGGGCAGCAGGCGGCGGTCCGCGATGGCGTCCTCGAAGGTGGCCGGGGTGAGTTCCTCGGCGTCGACGGCGATGCCGACGTTGCCCTTGCGCAGGGCCGCGCGGGCGACGGCGGCGGCGACGGCGGCGTGCAGGCCCGGCTGCAGCGGCACCGGCACGATGTCGCCGGCGTCGGCGGCCTCGACCATCGCGAGCGCGGCGGCGATGCGCATGTCGTCGTCGATGACCTTCGCCTTCACGGCCATCGCGCCCAGCAGCACGCCCGGATAGGCCGCCGCCGTCGAGATGCTCTTGCCGTCGGCGGCGAAGGCGGCGCCGGCGAGGGTGGCGTCGAACGGCTCGATCTCGGGGCGCGGCTCGCCGAGGGCGATGATGATCTGCCCCTCGCGGACCTGGCTCGGCTGCACGAGACCCGGGTGGCCGGTGTTCATCATGACGACGTCGCAGCGGGCCATCAGCTCGTCGATCGACGCGTGCACGCCGCCAAAGGCGATGTGCCGGCTCACGGCGCCCGGGTGGAAGTCCTCGCCGATCACGGGACGCCCCTGATGGCGCATGACGAGGCGGGAGATGGCGCCGCCGGCGGTGCCGAGGCCGATCTGGCCGACCGTGACGTCCTCCAGGCGACGGCCCACCTTCTTCAGGGCACCGATGATGGCGGCGAGGCCGACGATGGCGGGGCCGTCGGCGCCGTCGTGGAAGACCGGCACCTGCAGGGCCTCGGCGACGCGCTGGGCGACGCGCTGGCCGCGCGGGGCGGCGACGCTGTCGATGATCAGCGCCGAGTACGACGGGCGCAGGGCGATGATGCTCTCGACGAGGCGCTCCTCGTTGGGCACGCCGAGGCTCAGCGGCAGGCCCGAGAGGCCCACGAGCTGCGAGAGGAACATGCACTTGGTCTCGACGAGCGGCAGCGCCGCCATCGGCGACACGCGGTTGAGACCGGTCACGCCGGAGCCGTCGGTGACGACGGCGACGGTGCGGGCCACCGACGAGAACATGTCGGCGAGGTCGGGCTGCTCGGCGATGCGGCGGATGACCTGCTTCACGCCCGGCACGTGGGCGGCGGTCACCGAGCGCTGGTCGTCGAGGACGATGCGCGAGGTCATGCGGACCTTGCCGCCCCGGTGGAGCAGCTCGGCGGTGTCGATGACCTCGAGGAGCTCGGTGCCCTCGATGAGCGCGACGGCGTCGACGACGGCCGCGAGGTGCTCCTCGTCATCGAGCAGCAGGTGGAAATCGCGGATCGTGAAGTTGTGGCCGATGCGGACCGTGTCCACGTCGCCGATCGAGGCGCCCACATCACCGAGGGCGGTGGCGAGGAGGCCGAGGCCGCCGGGCTTGCGGCGGGCACGGATGCGGAGGGTGCGGGTGAGGCCGGGGCTCATGCCTCCGGCTACCGCATCCCCCGCAGCGACGCCACGGTCAGCGCGGGCCGCTCGTGGCACAGCAGGACGCCCCGGCGCTGCGTCGCGGCCACCCCGGCCCTGCCGGTCTTCGGTCGGCCCTCAGCAGACGTGCTCGTCGGCGAGGAGGTAGCGCTGATCGCAGCCGACACAGCGGTACTCGTCGCGGACGGCGTAGTCGGTGCGGGTGCGGCGGAAGCCGGCGAGGCTGACGTCGTCGCCACAGCCCGGGCAGGCGCAGGCGCCCTCCTTGTGGAGGAGGGCCAGCGTCATCTTTGCCGTGCGATCGCCCGGGTTCTCCCGCAGCGCGAAGAGCGCATCGATGACGAAGCCCAGCCGCGGGTGGGCCACCATGGGCTCCTCCCCGGGAATCAAGGTGGTGCGATCACGGACCTCGACGACACGTTCGATTCTGCGCATGTGCCCACCGTGCGTGATCACGGGCGCGCGATCGAGTTTTTGACGGATGACGTCGTCGTCGGTGCGCTGGAGACGATGGTCGCCAGCTGGCGCCATCGTCGCACATGCGCCCTGCGTCAGCCGGCGTCGCGGGCCTCCTCGAGAGCGCGCTGACGGGCGTTCCAGGCGATAGCGCGCGCATCCATCACGCGGCGCCACAGCGGCGGCACCAGCGCCAGCAGCACCATCGTCGCGTAGCCGAAGGGCAGCTGCGGGCTCTCGTCGACGTGGCGCAGCGCGTAGTAGGGACGGCTGGCGATGTGGTGGTGGTCGGCGTGCCGCTGCAGGTGCAGCAGGAACCAGTTGGTGAGCCGCTGCGACGCGTTCCACGAGTGCCACGGCAGGCACCGCTCGTAGCGCCCCGGCGCCAGCTCGCGGCGGGCCAGCCCGTAGTGCTCGATGTAGTTGATGGTCTCGAGCAGGACCATCGCCACGAGGCCCTGAGCCGCAAAGAACAGCACGCCGACGGGGCCGACGACGACGGCGATGCCGACGTAGACGAGCGCGAGCACGAGCGGGTAGCGGACCTGACGGTTCTTGAGGCTCCACCACGGCAGACCGGCGTTCTTGCGCCGCTGCCCCTCGAGGCGCCACGCCGAGCGCACACCGCCGAGCAGCGTCCGCGGCAGGTACACGTAGACCGACTCGCCGAGGCGCGACGACGCCGGATCGAGCGGCGTGGCGACGTGCTTGTGGTGCCCGAGCACATGCTCGACGCAGAAGTGCGTGTACGTCGTCGTCGTCATCAAGATCTCGGCGAGGGCACGCTCGAAGCGGCCGCGCCGGTGCATGAGCTCGTGGGCGACGTTGATGCCGATGCCGGTGGCGAGGCCGAAGGCGACGACGGCGAGGGCGAAGGCGCCGGGCCCGAGCTCGCCGGCGTCGAGGGCCGCCGGCACCCGCGCTACGGCGACGACGACGGCGGCCAGCTGGATCGGCACCCACAGCCAGAGCCACACGTCGTAGCGCCACGCCCGCGCCGTCGTGGCGGCCTGCTCGGGCTCGAACATCCGCACCTCGCGACCGAGGACGGCGTCGAGCAGCGGGATGATGACGAAGATCAGCAGGGGCACGACGACACGGGCCGGCCCGGCCGGGTCGAGGGCGATGGCGAGGGCCAGCGCCGGCACCACGAGGCTGATCGCGAAGGGGAGGGTCCGCAGCAGCGCCGGCCACGGCACGAGCGACGACGATGCCGGCGTCGACGTCGACGCGGCCGGCGATGGGGTCGGAAACGATGGCGCCACGGTGCTGGTCATGCCTGGCTCCCGGTCGAGGGTGGCTGGTGCGGAAAGAGCAGACGGGCAGCGGGGCCGAGCGCCGAGTCGCGGCCCCACAGCGCGGGGGCGACGTCGCCGGCGGCGGCCCGGGCGAGGGTGTCGACGATGATCATCATGAGGGCGCGGCGCAGGCCCTCCGGCGCGGCCCCGGCACGACGGGCGAAGGCCTCGACGCGATCGATGGTGGGCGCCGCCTGGGCCGCGAGCAGGGCGCGGGTCGTGGGGTCGTCGTCGGCGACGATGGCGCGCAGCAGGAGCCGGGTCGTGTCGGGGCGGGCGGCGGCGAAGGCGCCGAAGTCCTCGACGAGGCCGATGAGGCGCGCGGCGCGGACATCGCCGGCGGCGTCGTCACCGCCGGGGCCCGTGGCGAGGGCGATGAGGGCGTCGATGTCGGCGAACACGGCGCCGAGGGCCGCCACGTAGAGCTGCTCCTTCGAGGAGAAGTGATAGAGCAGCGACGGTCGCGTGATGCCCGCGGCGGCAGCGATGTCGGCGAGGGCGGCGCCGTGGAAGCCCTGCCGCGCGAAGGCGACGATGGCGGCCTCGAGGAGGCGCGTGGTGGTGGCGACGGCGGTGGCATCGTGGCGGGGACGGCCCATGCCCCATATTATCTACGCCTGAGTTGATTTGGCGAGCCGTGGTGTGGATGACGCGTGGCGTCGGGTTGTGGGATCCGCCCGGCGCGCCTACATCTGCCCCATGGGCCTCGTCCGCCACGCCGTGACCCGTCTGCTGCAGGGGCTGGTGCGCGCCTACCAGCTCATCGTGCGGCCGTGGCTGCCGCCGCTGTGTCGCTACCAGCCGACCTGCAGCGCCTACGCCATCGAGGCGCTGCAGCTGCACGGCCCGCTCAAAGGCAGCTGGCTCGCCACCCGGCGCATCTGCCGCTGTCACCCGTTCCACGCGGGCGGCCATGACCCGGTGCCCCTGCCCCCGCCGCCGACCACGCTCCCTTGATCAACCGCGCCAGCGGTTGACCATCCACACATCAAGCGCGGAGCGCTTGATCGACGGCTCCCCCGGGCACCTCAGGGCAGGATCGGCGTCACCGCGGCTTCTTCGCCGACGTGCGCGTCGTCGGGGGTCGGCAGGGTACGCACCTCGCGAATGCGGGTCGCGACGAGCGCGAGCACCGTGAGCAGCAGGGCGCCCGCGCCGGCGACGAGGAGGGGGACCCGCAGCCCGAAGGTGTCGCCGAGGAAGCCGCCGAGGAGGGCGCCGGGCCCCGCCGGCATGACGATCAGCCAGCGCATCGTCAGCGTCATGCGACCCAGCAGCGGCGCCGGCGTCTTCGCCTGCCGCAGGGCGAGGAAGTTGACGAAGAGCAGGACCGCGCCGAAGCCAAAGCAGAACAGCATCGTCGCAAAGAGGGCGACACCGACGAGGCCGGGCGACGCGAGGCCGCAGAGGAGCCAGCCGGTACCGGTGATGCTGAAGGCGACGATGATGCTCGGCCCCGGGCCCAGCGCCGCCGAGAGCCGGCGACCAAACGCGCTCGCGATCACGGTGCCAGCGCCGAGGCCGACGTAGCTGAAGCCGACGTCCTGGGGTTGCAGGCCGAGGGTGCGGGTGGCCCACAGGATCTGCACCACGAGCGCGGCGTGGTGCAGGAGCTGCCAGGCGCCGACGACGACGGCCATCTCCACGAGGAGGGGCGTGCGCCGCACGAAGCGGATGCCCTCGAGCAGCTCGGTCATGAAGCCGGCCCTTCCTCCCGTCGGCGGCTCTTCCTTCACCGGCAGGGTCCGCAGGATGGCGACGGAGACGATGAGGAGGGCCGCATTCACGACGAGGGCGATGGGCGCCCCCACCGCCTTGATGAGGGCGCCGGCGAGCCCGGGGCCGGCCACATCGGCGCCGGCGTTGGCGAGGGCGTTCTTCGCGTGGGCGTCGACGAGGCGATCGCGCGCCACCACCTGCGTCAGCACGATCTGCGCTGCCGACCCGGACACCACGGCGACGCTGCCGATCATGAAGGCCACGACATACAGCCAGGCCATCGTGAGCACGTCCGCCGCGAACGCCAGCGGCACACTCAGCAGCGCGACGGCCAACACGAGCTCGCCGGCGACGTAGACCGGCAGCTTGCGGACACGGTCGAGCCACACGCCCGTCGGCAGGGCCAGCACCACGAACGGAGCCGTCTCGCAGGCGGTGAGGATGCCCATCTGGGTCGGCGTCGCCGCGAGCAGCGTCGCCGCCGTGAGCGGCAGCGCCAGCAGGCTCACCTGCCCGCCGATCGCCGACACGAGGATCGAGAGGAACAGCCGGCGATAGACCGCATCGCGCAGCAGGTCGTCGGGCGGGAGCGTGAAGAGCCGGCGGGCGCGCCCGGCCAATCGCGACGTCACGGGCGGCCGCCGTCGTCACCCACCCGGACCGTGTCGCCATCCTTCAGCACCGGGATCACGCTGCCGTCGGTGTCGAAGCCGTCGGGCCAGTGGATCAGCCGCAGCTTCTCGCGCAGCGGCGCCGGCAACGCCGCCAGCCGGCTGTAGGGCGTGTGGGCGCCGAAATTCGTCTCGTGGAAGACGACGTCGGCCTCGTCGAGCCAGGCAAGGAGGCCCTCGTCGAAGGCCGTGTCGGCCGAGTAGCCGAAGCAGGCGCCGGCGTGGCGCAGGCGCAGCGCCGTCGTCGGGATGTGGTGGATGGTGGGGCGGGCCTCGACGACGAGATCACCGAGGGTGAGGGGACCGTCGAGGGGCAGCGTGGTCGTCGACAGCAGGTCGTCGGCGTCGAGGCGCTCGCGGTGGTGCGGGTGGTTGTCGGCGTCGGTGATGAGCAGCTCGGCCATGCTCGGCTGCAGCATCGGCCACAGCCCGGCGAGGACCGCCGACGACGCCACGACCTTCATCGGGCGCTGCAGCACGAAGCGGCTGAACCAGGCGAAGCCCTCGACGCCGCTGGCGTGATCGGCGTGCAGGTGGGTGAGGATGACGGCGTCGATGTCGCCGACGTCGACGCGGCCGCCGGTGGAGGACTTCAGCACCCGGCGGATGGGGTGCGGGCAGTCGATGAGCACGCGGGTCGTGGCGGTCTCGACGAGGAGGCACGACGACCAGCGGTCGGCGGAGAAGGCGTCGCCGGTGCCGAGCGCCGTCACGGTGAAGCTCATCGGGCGTCTCCTCCGGCGTGGACCTCGCCGGGGCGGGGGGCGATGCCACGTCGATAGAGCGGGATCATGGCGAGGCTGCCGACGACGCAGACGGCGCCGGCGAGCACGAAGTGCCAGAGGTATCCGAGGGCGTCGGCCGACACGCCCGAGAGCGCCGAGCCGACGCCGCTGGCGAGGACGACGACGCTGGCCTGGGCCGTGTAGTCCGAGGCGCCGGTCTCCTTCAGCGCCGCGTCCATCATCGCCGTGAACAGCGACACCGTCGCCATGCCGCCGGTGACGTGCTCGAGGACGACGAGGGCGCCGACGAAGACCCGCCCCTCCTCGACGCCGAGGTCGAGGCCGACCGGCAGCGCATACGCCGCCATCAGCGCCGCGTGCACGAGGCCGCAGACGACGAGAGCCAGCAACCGACGACGCCGGGCGACGACGCCACCGAGCAGCGCCCCCACCATGCCGGCCACGCTGCCGAGGGTCCCGAGCAGCCACGCCACGTCGACGACGTCGTAGCCGCGGTCGATGAGGAGGGTCCGGGCCATCGGCGAGCCGATCGCGTCGCCGATCTTGTAGAGCGCGATGCCGCCGGCCCAGATGGCGACGGTGCCGCCGCCACGACGGAAGAACGCCAGCGACGCCCACAGCGACACCGGCGTCGCCGGCGGCCCGGATGGCGACGACGGCCTCACCGGTGGCTCGCGGAAGAGCCAGGTGGGCACGCTCATCAGGGCGATGAGGCCCGCCATCACCAGCAGGGTCGGCGTCCAGCCGAGGACGCCGAAGCCCGCGAGGAGCGCGCCGCCGCCGACGACCATGCCGACGCGATAGGCGGCCACCTGGATGCCGTTGCCGAGGCCGCGCTCCTGCGGCCCGAGGATGTCGACGGCGAGGCCGTCGGTGGCGATGTCCTGCGTGGCGGCGAAGAGGTTCGTGACGAACATCGCCACGGCCATCGCGTGCAGCATGGCGGTGAGGGCCTCACCCTGTGGCTGGGTTCCACCGGCGCCCCCGGTCGCGACGGCGCCGACGGCCGCGAGGGCGACGATGGCGAGCACCTGGGCGAGCTGCAGCGGCAGGATCCAGCCTCGACGACGGCCCAGCGGCGAGCCGCCGTGGCGGTCGACGAGGGGCGCCCACAGCAGCTTGAGCGCCCACGGCAGCGCAAGCACCGACGAGGCCCCGATGAGCGTGAGGGAGAGCCCCTGCTGCCGCATCCACACCGGCAACGCCTGCGTGAAGAAGCCGTAGGGCAGCCCCTGCGAGAAGTAGAGCGACGAGAGCAGGACCACGCGGCCAGCGGTCGATGACAGCGGTGACGTCGTCATCATCGGCCTCAGACGGCCCGCAGCAGGTCGGCCACCTTGCGACGGATCAGCTTCGCCATCTCGAGCTCGGGACCGGCGGCGGTGTAGTCGAGCGGCACCGACCAGTACGGCAGCACCTCCGCCGACGCCGGCAGCTCGACGACGGCGAGGCCGTGCATGCGGCGCACCCGCAGCGCCGACAGGTCGACCTTCTCCTCGGCGACGAGGCGGTCGAAGCCATCGCGCGGGAAGGCGAGCACACCGCGCGACAGCTCGCGCGACACGCCGACGCGCACCTTGTCGATGAGGGTGCGGGTGGCGCCGAGGCCGCGCTCGACGGCGGCCATCGCGACGTCGCTCATGAGGCTCACGGCGTCGACGAAGGAGGCGCCGCACGAAAAGATGGAGTGGAAGACCGTCGGGTCGTGAAACGGCGTGCCCGGCCCGCAGATCGCGACGATCTTGCCGACGCCGTCGGCGGTCACGTAGTTGACGAGGCTGTCGGCGTCGATGACGGCGGAGCTCGCCTCGAACCACGGCGTCTGCGGGTGCGGCACGTACCACTCGTGCAGGTCGATCAGCTTCAGCAGGGCCCGCTCCTCGCGGGTCAGGCGCAGACAGCCGACGCCCTCCGGGGAGCGGTCGACGTGGGCGGGGTTGAGCGGGTCGGCGATCTTGCCGTAGAGCCCCTCGAGGATGGCGGCGGTCTTGTCATCGACGCCGGCGCCCACCTTCATGAGCACGCTGCGGATGCCCATGCGGGTCATGCTCGCCATGAAGCGGGGCGGCCCCACCTGGTGCTCGACGATGGCCTGACAGATGCCGACGATGCGCTGGCGGTCCCGCGGCGTCGACGACGGCAACACCTGCGGCAGCAGCAGGAAGGCGGCGAGGGCGCCGTCGACGTGGTGGGTGAGGAAGTTCCCGCGCAGCTTCGCGCAGTCCGACAGCAGTGAGGCGAGGGCGGCGTCGCAGGTGACGTCGTCGCCGAGCCCTGCGGCCCGCGCCAGCTCGATCACCTGGGCGACCTCGCCGCAGGCGTGGCGCCAGTTCACGTCGTCGTAGCCGGCGTCGACGGCGTCGCTGGCGCGGCTCGTCCAGGCATGGCGCAACAGGACCAGCAGGTCGACGATGCGGCGGGCGTTGCCGGTCGAGAGCCCGCTCTCGTAGAGGCGCTCGACGACGGGGGTGAAGCGGTCGTCACGCGCGGTGCGGACGCGGAAGGCGGCGACCTCGTGGTGGAGGGCCTCCTGCCGGTCGGTGCAGGTGATCGACGGGAAGAGCGCCGTGACAAGCACCATGCGCGGATGGTTCTGCCAGCGGTCCCAGAGGGTCTCCCAGGCGACGGCGCGGCGGGGCTGGGCCCGCAGGGCGTCGACGTGGGCGGCGAGCTCGGAGCGGCGCGTGCCGGTGCCCTGGGCGCGGCCGTCGACAGGGGGGCCCTGCCGGTCGTAGGCCCGCACGCGGGCCTCGGTGGGCTCACACCAGCCATCGGCGTCGAAGGAGTACGGGTTGAAGTCGTTGAGGCGCGCAGGCTCGACGGCGCCGTAGGCGCCGCCGGCGAGGGCGTGGCGGGTCTGATCGAGGCGGAGACGACGTCGCGCGGCGCCCTCGGAGGCCGTGCCCCCGGTGCGTCGTCCGTCGCGATCATCGGAGGCCACCACGCGCGTCACCGTCTCCGAGGGTAGGGGGGCGGCGGGGTCGCCGCAGGTGTCAGCCGTCACCACTGTCGGGTCGATACCGGCGGCGGCACAAGTTTCCGGGCGATCCGGGGCCCTCCCCTGCCCGTCGGTTCAGGTGCGCAGGAGTACGAACAACCGGCTACGTTCGGGTCGTGGAAACCCTCCGGCTCGCCATCGGCAGCATCGTCGACCACCGCCTGCGCGCGCTGCTGACGACGCTCGGCATCGTCTTTGGCGTCATGGCCGTCATCGCCGTCACCGCCATCGTGCAGGGGTTCTTCCGCCTCTACAGCAACCAGCTCGAGGGTCTCGGCGCCGGCTTCATGATGGTCTTTCCCGGCAACAACAGCGCCGAGGGTGTCCGCAAGATCACCAAGCTCGACGGCAGCGACGCCCTCGCCATCGAGGCCGCCGTTCCCGAGGTTCTCGCCGCCACGCCGTACTTCTTCGACCGGCGCCCGGTGTCGCAGCGCGGTGCCACCGCCGAAGCCGTCGTCATGCCGGCCTTCGAGACCTACCCCCTCATCCAGAACCACGTCGTCGAGAGCGGCCGCTTCTTCACCGCCCGTGAGGTCCGCGAGCGCGCCCGCGTCGTCGTGCTCGGCCCCGACCTCAAGGATCAGCTCGGCCTCGGCCGCGCGATCGGCGAAGAGGTCCGCCTCTATGGCGCGACCTTCACCGTCATCGGCGTCATGGAGCAGAAGGACGGGATGAACCCGCTGGGGCAGAACTTCGACGACGCCGTCATCGTGCCCCACACGACCGCGCTCAGCCTCACGAACCCGAATCGCGGCGGCATCCTGCTCGTGAAGCTCCGCGAGATCGACGACGTGGACCTCGTCACCGAGCAGGTGAAGCGCACGCTGCGACGGCATCGACGGCTCAAGAGCGGCGAGCCCGACGACTTCACCGTGACGACGCAGGCCGAGATCCTCAAGAGCTTCCAGGAGGTGAGCGGCGTCGCCACCTGGGTCGTCATCGCCATCGTCGGCGTCAGCCTGCTCGTCGGCGGCATCGGCATCATGAACATCATGCTCGTGAGCGTGACCGAGCGGACCCGCGAGATCGGGGTGCGCCTCGCGATGGGCGCCCGAAAGAGCGACATCCAGCGGCAGTTCCTCGTCGAGGCCGGCGCCCTCGGCGGCCTCGGCGGCATCGTCGGCGTCGCCCTCGGCGTCGGCGTCGCCTACCTCGTCTCCGCCGTCGTGCCGGGCTTTCCGGCGCCGTACATCCCGGCCTGGTCGATCGCGCTGGGCTTCGGCTTCTCCGTCGGCGTCGGCGTCGTCTTCGGCCTGTACCCGGCGGCGCGCGCGGCGCGCCTCGATCCCATCGAGGCCCTCCGCTACGAGTGAGCAGCCCCGACAAGAAGAAAGCGGCCCTCGCGGGCCGCTTTCTCGTCGACGCGAAGAGGTCGGCTCAGCCGAACTCCTCCTTCTTGAAGTACTGCTTCGGCACACCGCACTCGTGCATGATGGCCTCGACGGACTCCATGAAGCGCGGCTGGGGCTCGGTGCCCTTCTGCTTGGCCTCTTCACGGTGGTACTTCGTGATGGCCGCGCCGCAGGCGAAGTGACGCGCCGTGGCGGGGTTCGGCACGTAGCGCCGCAGCATCTCCGAGGTCGGACGGCCCTTGTAGTAGTTGGGGCCGAGGTAGCTCGGGTCTTCACGCGTGATGAGGTTCACGTAGGTGAAGCGGTCCGGGTAGGCCTTGGCGAGGGCACGCAGCTGCTCGTGCAGGATGATGTCGCCGACGGTCTTGTTGACGTCGAACATCACGTGCTTGATGCGCGGGTTCTTGTTGTTGCGCAGCTCGTCCTTGAGCATGCCGTAGTTCGGCACGACGCCGGAGCCGGCCACCCAGTGCACCACCGTGTCGGTCTGCGAGTCGAGACCCTCATCGATGGTGTAGGCGCCGGTGAAGCCGGAGATGACGACCTCGCGACCCTTCAGCGAACCCGACGCCATCAGCGGCGACAGCACCGGCGGGTACTTGTTCACCTTGGGGTCGTAGCCCTCGGCCTTGGTGCAGATGGCGACGCACTTCTCACCGGGCGCCGACTGCAGCGAGTAGGAGCGGATGGGCTCCTTCTTGCCCTTCACGAGCTCCATGTAGTCGATCCAGCGCTTCAGTTCGGGGAACTGGTGCGGGTCGATGCTCAGGAACTGGCCGGCCTTGTAGGTCGGGGCATCACCGATGAAGAAGTACACCGACGACGCGTCATGCGTGCGGCGGACGACGTCGACGATGACGGCGTCGTACTTGCGGATCGTGCGGACCGGCGCGGCGGCGGCGGCGGCGGGGGCCGGCGCCGGCGGCGGCGGGGCCGACGCCTGCACGCCGGGCGTCGGGGCCCAGGCCTGCTGGGGCGGCGGCGCGTACTGCGGCTGCGGCGGCGCGTACTGCGGCTGCGGCGGAGCGTAGGCCTGCTGCGGCGGCGGCGCGTACTGCGGCTGCGGCGGGGGCGCGTACTGCGGCTGCGGCGGCGGGGGCGCGTAGGCCTGCTGCGGCGGCGGCGGCGGCGGAGCGGCGGGCGCGGGCGCCGGGGCGCCCCCTCCCTGTGCGCCATAGTCGATGTACGGCAGCCCTGGTGGCGGCACTGGCGGCGGGGGAATCTGCACCACGACGGTCCTCCTGTGATCTGTGAGCGACGGAGGTATTACCGTGCGCCCGACCGCGAATGGAAGCGAACGGCATTCGGAGACAGGCCCCACGCCGTGACCGAGAAGTCCCGCGTTTTCTCCCTCGTGACCGGCGCGCCGACACCGCGCAGCGATGCGGCGCGCGGCCGCCAGCCGCCGCTTCCGCCGGGCTGTCTCGGGGTGTCCGAGCTGGGGGGCCGCCTCAAGGCAGCACTGGAGCAGGACGGTGAGGTCCAGGTCGGCGGCGAGGTCACCGGCTTCAAGGTGCTGCCCAACGGCCACTGGTCGTTCGACCTCAAGGATGCCCGCGCCCGGGTCAAGGTCTTCACGTTCTTCAACGTCGCCCGCCGGCTGACGGCGCCCAGGGACGGCGACCTCGTCGTCGTCACCGCCCTGCCGACCTTCAAGCCCGACTTCGGCGTGGCCCAGCTCATCGCGAGCCGCGTCGATCCCCTCGGCGACGGCGACCTCAAGAAGCGCCTCGAGGCCCTGCGGCAGAAGCTGGCGGAGGCCGGCTGCTTCGACGTGGCCCGCAAGCGCCCCCTGCCCCGCCTGCCTCGCGTCGTCGGCATCGCCACCAGCCTGCAGGCCGCCGCGATCCGCGACGTGCTCAAAGTCATCGGCGCGCGCAACCCCGACACCCACGTCGTCATCCGCGACTGCCGCGTGCAGGGCGACGGCGCCGCCGCCGACGTCGCCGACGCCATCCGTCGGCTCGATCAGAGCGGCCTGTGCGACGTCATCCTCGTCGTTCGTGGCGGCGGCGCCCGCGAGGATCTCTCGGCCTTCGACACCGAGCCCGTCGTCCGCGCCATCGTCGGCTGCCGCGTCCCCGTCGTCGCCGGCGTCGGCCACGAGGTCGATGTCACCTTCGCCGACCTCGCCGCCGACGTGCGCGCCGCCACGCCGAGCCAGGCGGCCGAACTCGCCGTGCCGGTCCTCGCCGATCTCGTGCGGCAGGTGGATCGCCTCGAGCAGGCCCTGCGCAGCCGGGCCGATGGCCGCATCGCCGACGCCGAGCGCCGCCTCGCCCGCGTCGAGCGCCGGCTGCCTTCGGCCACCGACCTCGTCGAGCGGCACGGCGCCGCCCTGCGTCTGCTCGAGCGACGCCTCGCCCGCCAGGCCCCTCGCGCCCGCCTGCAGGAGCGCGCCGGCGCCGTCGACGCCCTCGGCGAGCGCCTGCACCGTCGTGACCCGCGGGCCCGGGTCGCTGCTGCCCGGGCGCGCGTCGACGCCCTCGCCGCCCGCCTCGACGCCGCCGTCGTCGGCCGCCGCGACGTCGCCGAGGCCCGCCTCGAGCAGGCCATCGCCGCCCTCGACGCCCTCTCGCCCCTCGCCGTGCTGCGGCGCGGCTGGGGCCTCGTGACCGTGCCCGCCGAGGGGCGCCTCGCCCGCGGCGGCGATCTCGTCCCCGGGCGCCGGCTGCACCTCAAGCTCGACGACGGCGAGGCCGACGTCGTCGTTGTGGGCGGAGACGACGGCGAGCCATGAGCGCGCTGCCCCGCGTCGTCGTGATCGGCGGACAGACCGCCTCCGGCAAGAGCGCCCTCGCGCTGGCCCTCGCCACGGCCGCCGACGACGGCGTCGCCGGCGAGCTTGTCTGCGCCGACAGCCGGCAGGTCTACGCCGGCCTGCACATCGCGGCCGCGGGCCCTGACGACGATGAGCGCGCGCGCGCCCCCCACCACCTCTACGGGGCCTTCGACCCGGCCACGACGACGGTGAACGCCGGCGTCTTCGTCGCCGCCGCCGACGCGGCGATCGGGGAGATCCTCGCGCGTGGCCACCGCGCCATCGTCGTCGGCGGCACCGGCCTGTACCTGCGCAGCCTCCGCCTCGGCCTCGACGAGGCCCCGCCCGGCGATCCCGCCATCCGGGCCCGCCTGCAGGCCGACCTCGACGCGCACGGCCTGCGGGCCCTCGTCGAGGCGCTCCGTCGCCGCGACCCCGACGTCGACGCCCGCGGCCTCGATCTGCAGAACCCGGTGCGGGTGCTGCGGGCCCTCGAGATCCTCGAGGCCGGTGGCAGCCTCGCCGATCGCGACCTCGACGCGCTGCTGCGACGTCCTCCCCGCCCGATCGTCGCCGACGCCACCTGGTGGCTCGTCGCGCCGCCCGTCGACGTCGTCGAGCAGGCCATCGCCGCGCGGGCCCGCCGCATGTTTGCCCGCGGCGCGGCCGACATCGTCGACGAGGCGACGGCCCTCGCCGCGCACCTGCCCGCCGATCACGCCCTGCTCGCCACCATCGGTACGCAGGAGGCCCTCGACGTCGCCGCCGACCGCCGCAGCGTCGACGACGCCATCGCCGCCGTCATCGTGCGGACGCGCCAGTACGCGCGACGACAGCGCACGTGGTTCAAGCGTGAGCCCTGGTGGAAGGTCGCCGGACAGCCCTGACGCCCGCCCGTACCGTCAGCGCTCGCGGGCCATCGTCGTCGACGGGTGGGCCTTGTCGCGGGCGTAGAGCTCGAGGCGACCGCAGCTCTGGCAGCGGAACGCCTCGACGACGCGGACGTCGGAGCCGCTGCCGCGGATGCCGGCGCCGGTGGTCAGGACCTCCTTGAAGGACTTGCCCTGGTCGGGCTCGCCCTTGATCCACGTCGTCGCCCACACCGCGTTGTGGGCGAAGTCCGGGATGAAGCCCTCTTCGAGCGCACCGCCACAGGGACACCGCATGCCGCACCTCCGGCGTCGACCCTGCCATGGCCGCCGACGGGCGTCAGCGGCTGCGTCGGATGGCTGCCCAGGCCGCCGCCAGCGCGAGCAGCAGGCCGGGCACGAGGACGACGACGACGAAGGTCAACGTCGTGCGGGCCCCCGGCGTGAGGAAGACGAGGCTGCCACCGCGGGTGCGCGGACGGACGGCGATGCTGTCGTCGACGGCGCCGATCCACAGCACGGCGTTGACGGCGAGGTCGTGGTTCGCGCCCTGCCCGGCGGCGGCGTTCTCGAGGAAGGTGGCGTCGGCGCCGATCACGGTGCGGCGGGCGCCGCCGTCGGTGGTGGCGACGGCGACGACGAGCGGCAGCGGCCCGCGCGCCCCCGTCTTGCGGCTCACGGCCTCGGGACCCGTCGACACGATCGGCACGGCCTCGAGGCCCTCGACGGGGGCAAGCCCCAACAGGCCCGCCCGCGGGAAGTGCGTGAGGGCGCCGCGCAGCGGCCGCGTGATGGCGTGCCCGATCTGGCCCTGACCGCTCGCGACGTCGGCGCCGCCGAGCATGGTCGAAAACGGGCTCTCATCGACGATGACGTCGTCGACGACGTCGACGCCGAACGCCGCGGCCCAGGAGGCGAAGCGGGGCGAGGGGCGATCCGGATCCACGCACACCAGCAGCGGCAGCCCCCGGGCAATGGCGGCGTCGACGACGCGGACCTCGTCGTCGGCCAGCGGCACCGTGCCAGGCACCAGCAGGAGCCCGCGGGCGTCGTCGGGGACGACGCCGACGCGGGACAGCGGCAGCGGCACGAGCTCGACGCCGCGATCGGAGAGGGCCTTCTTGAGGCGCGACAGGCCCGTCGGCCCCTCGTCGACGAGCTCGGGCTCGCCGTGGCCGGCGACGACGTAGATCTTCACCGTCGACGTCGTGGTGGCCCGGCGCAGGGCGTTGGTGAGCCGCTCCTCCTGATCCGGCAGGCCGGCATCGAAGCGCAGCCGCACCGGCGCAGCGCCGGCGACCACGACGACGTTGGGGCCGCCGAGGGCGAGGTGCTCGGCGACGCCGAGGGTGCGGGCGAGTTCGCCGTCGTCGGCGCGACGCATCGTGCGACGCTCGAGGCGGATGCGCGGGTTCTCCTGCCGGTAGCGTTCGACGAGCGGCGCCAGCTCCGCGAAGGTGCGGTCATCGTCGACGAAGGCGACGACGCGGACATCGGCGGCGACGGCGCGCGCCACCGCAACGCTCTCCTCGGCGAGCGTGTTGACGCCGACGCTCGTGACATCGACGCCGAGGGACACGCCCGCGCCGGCGACGACGGCGAGGAGCGCCAGCACCGGCGACAGCCACAGCCCGGGGTCCACCCGGCGGCGGGCGAGGGCCCTCGCCGACGACGCGTCGGCACCCGACGACGGCGGCGGCACCAGCGCCGACGCCGCCACCAGCAGACCGCCGCCGATCACGAGGGCGAGGCCCGGCAGCGTGGCTCCGAACACCGGCACACCGACGACGAGGCCGATCACGAGCAGCACGGCCCCGGCCGGCAGCAGGCCGGCGGCGAGGGCACGACGGAACGACGAGGTGCCGCTCATCGACGGCGCCCCTGCAGCACGCCGGTGGTGCCGGCGATGGCGGCGGCGTCCATCAGGAGCCAGTAGAGCAGGTCGCCGACGTCGACGACGCCACGGAGGGCCGGCTCGAGGTGCACCGCCGGCGAGAGCTCCGCCACGAGGGGGCCGAGCGTGGGCCCGAGCATCGCCGTGCCTGCCGGCAGCAGCCACAGCACGACGAGCACGACGAAGGCGACGACGGCGCCGGCGACGCCCTGATCGACGGCGACGACGGCGAAGGCGCTCACGAGGAAGAAGGTCACGCCGGCGAGGGCGACGACGGCGGCGGTGCTGAGGGTCTGCCCCGCGTCGACGACGACGCCGGCGCCAGCCGCCGGCCGCCCCACGGCGGCAAGGAAGAGCGGGAAGGCCAGGGTCACGCCGACGAGGGCGGCGACGCCGATGGCGCCAGCGAGGCTGCGGGCCGTGACGAGGTGCAGGACCGACGGCGCGCGCTGCAGCAGCCAGTCCCGGGCCGCGCCGTCGCTCCAGTGGCGCAGCGCGAGGAGGGGCCCGAGAAAGAGGAGCACCACCGTGAGGTTGTTCATCACCGACGCCAGCAGCAGCGTGTTGACGTCGATGAGGGCGAGCACGGCGGGATCGTCGAGGGCGAGGGCGCGCTGCTCGGCCTGCTCGAACGCGAACAGCTCGGTCATGAAGAGGCTGCCGGCGAAGAAGAGCCAGACGCCGAGCAGGAAGAGGCCGCCGGGCCCGACGAGCGCCACCCGCAGCTCGCGCGCCAACAGGCCCCTCATGGCGCGGCCCCCGACGACGCCGACAGCGGCAGCGCGAGGGCCGCAGCGGTGGCCTCGTCGAGCTGGCCGGCGGGACCGGCAAAGACAGTGACGCCGTCACGGATCGCGACGACGTGGTCGACGAGGGCGCCGAGTTCGGCGACGACGTGCGACGACAGCAGGATGGCCGCGCCCCGGGCCTTCTCGGCGCGCAGCAGCTCGCGCAGGGCGAGGACCTGCGCCGGGTCGAGCCCGGCGGCCGGCTCGTCGAGGAGCAGCACGTCGGGTGCGCCGAGCAGGGCCATCGCCACACCGAGCCGCTGCCGCGTGCCCTTGGAGAGGGCACCGGCGAGCCGATCGACGACGGCAGAGAGGTCGAGGGCGGCGACGACGTCGTCGACGCCGCGGCCGGCGCCGGGGGCGAGGGAGCGCGCGAAGGCGAGGTGCTCGCGCACGCTGAGCCCCGCGGCGGTCGGTGGCTCCTCGGGGGCCCAGCCGATGCGCGCCCGCGCCCGCGCCGACGTCACGGGCTCGCCGTCGAGCGTGACCGTCCCCCGCTGCGGCACGAGCACGCCGGCGAGCAGCCGCATCGTCGTGGACTTGCCGGCGCCGTTGCGGCCGAGGAAGCCGGTGATGGCACCGCGCTGCAGGGTCAGCGAGACGTCACGCACGCCGCTGCCCCCGGCGCCGTACCGCCAGGCGAGCTGCTCGGCGCGCAGAAGGCCCTCGCTCATCGACGACGACGACGGAGCCGCCGCAGGGCGTGGATGGGCAGCAGCGCCGCGAGCGGGTCACAGACCGGGGCGTCCCCGCAGGACGCGCACGACACCGAGCCGTCGCCGGCGGTGTCGTCATCGTCGTCGTCGTCGCCGGCGCGCTCGGGCGGGGCCGCGCGGCTCGTCACGAGATCGGTGGTCTGCAGACCCAGCAGGTTCAGGCTGCCCTCCTCGCCGAGCGCCGAGGCGGTGAGGATGGCGTCGGTGGGGTACTCGGGGTCGTCGCTGGCGGCGAAGTCGACGACGCCATCGACGAGGGGGCCAACGCCCGTCGTCAGCGCGATGCGGGCGTTGCCGGCCCAGGTGATGTCCTCGAGGCCCAGCACCTCGCTGCCGTCGGCGAATGGCCGCGCCCACGACGTGAAGGTGCCCTCGGCGCTGTCGGCCGTCACCATGTTCACGCGCAGCTCGTCGACCGCGCTCGGGTCGACGGCCTTCACCCGGTAGGTGAGGTCGGCGAGGCCGGGGCTCTGCAGGGTGACATCGAAGGAGGTGCCGGCGGCAGTTTCGGCGAGGAGCTCGAAGCCACCGAGTTCCGTCGGCGTGACGGCGAAGCCGCTGCCATCCTCGACGACGAGGGTGCTGGCGCCGAGATCGAGGAGGCCGTTGCCGCAGCGGTCGACCGCAGCGATGCCCATCGTCAGCGTGCGCTCGGTGAGAAACGCGAAGCTGGCCGGCAGCTGGGCATCGATGACGCCGGCGAAGTCGAGGACGGTGCCGTCGACGAGGGTCGTCGTCGCCGGCGGGATGGCCGTGAGGTCGACGCGGTCGACGACCTCGCCGCCGGCGCTGACGGCGAGCCGCACGGCGCCGGGGCCGACGAGGGCGACCTCGAAGGTGAGGGCGTCGGCGGCGCGCTCGGTGACGGTGACGGTGGCGGTGTCGCTGGAGACGCCGACGTCGGCGTCGTCGCCGAAGACCACCGTGTCGTCCTCGAGGGGCCGGGCCGTGACGGTGAAGCGGCTCCCCACCGAGATGTTCTCGGAGAACACGAGCTCGGTGGGCGCCTCGAAGGCGAGCACGCCGTCGAGGCCGCCCACGCCGGGCGGGGGCTCCTCTTCGACGGGACAGCCGGCGGCGCCCGCGAGCAGCGTCGCCGCCAGCAGCCTACGCATCACCGCCGCCTTCGCTGCCACCGTCGCTGGCGGCGCCGCCGTCGTCGTCGATGGCCTCGCCCTCGGCCGACACGGGGATCGTCGAGGCGAGCTGCGTCGTCGGCTCGTCGGACGGCTCGGCGATGGCGACGACGGCAATGACCTTCTCGCCCTCGTCGACGTTGAGCAGGCGCACGCCCTGGGTGTTGCGACCGATCTCGGAGACGTCGTCGGCGTTGATGCGGATGAGCGTGCCGCCGTTGGTGATCAGCATCGCCTGGTCACCGGGGGCCACCTGGATGGCGCCGGCGACGCGACCGTTGCGCTCCGTCGTCTTGATGGTGATGACGCCCATGCCGGCGCGGTGCTGGAGCGGGTACTCCTCCTCGCGGGTGCGCTTGCCGTAGCCGCGCTCGGTCACCGTCAGCACCGCGGAGCCCTTCTTCAGGACCTCCATGGCGACGACCTCGTCCTTCTTGCCGTTCTCCTCGCCGAGGCGGATGCCGTTCACGCCGACGGCCTGACGGCCCATGCCGCGGACCTCGACCTCGTTGAAGCGGATCGACATGCCGTCGGCCGTCGTCACGAAGACGTCGCTGCGGCCGTCGGTGGTGCGCACCGCGATGAGCTCGTCGCCGTTTTCGATGCCGACGGCGATGAGGCCCGTGCTGCGCGGGTTGCTGTACTGCGTGAGGTCGGTCTTCTTCACGACGCCGTTCTTCGTGCAGAAGAACAGGAAGGCCTCGTCCTCCTTCTCGGGGAAGCGGCGCACCGGCAGCACCGTGCAGACCTGCTCGCCATCTTCGAGCTGGACGAGGTTCACGATCGGGCGGCCGCGGGCCTGGCCACCGGCTTCGGGCAGCTGGTGCACCTTGAGCCAGAAGACCCGGCCCTTCGTCGTGAAGGTGAGCAGGTAGGCGTGGGTCGAGGCGACGAAGGCGTCCTGGATGAAGTCTTCATCCTTGGTCTTGGCCGCGCTCTTGCCCTTGCCGCCGCGCTTCTGCGCCCGGTACGACGACACCGGCGAGCGCTTGATGTAGCCGGCGTGCGAGATGGTGACGACCATCTCCTCCTCGGCGATCAGGTCCTCGACGTCGATCTCGTCGACGTCGCCGACGAGCTGGGTGCGGCGGGGCTCGGCGAAGCGGGTCGCGATGTCCTTCAGCTCGGCCTTGATGACCTGCATGAGGACGCGGAGGTCGGCGAGGATCTCGCGCAGGCGCGCGATCTCGCGCAGGAGGTCTTCGGCTTCGGCGGTGAGCTTGTCGCGCTCGAGGCCGACGAGGCGCGAGAGCCGCATCTCGAGGATGGCCTGGGCCTGGATCTCGTCGAGCTGCGCGTAGCCCTGCTTGAGCCAGCCATCGATCTGCGGCGTCGGTGCGGCGGCGAACAGGCCGAGCTTCACGGCACCGGCGAACTTCTCGGCGCACAGGCGAACCTTCGCCTCGTCGGTGTCGGCCGACGAGCGGATGATCGTGATGATGCGGTCGATGTCGTCGAGGGCCGTGAGCAGACCGGCGAGGATGTGGAAGCGACGCTCGCACTCGTCGAGTTCGAAGCGCGTGCGGCGGGTGACGACCTCGCGGCGGAAGTCGATGAAGTTCTCCAGCAGCGCCTTCATCGGCAGCGTCTTGGGCTGGCCGTCGACGATGCAGAGCATCTGCACCGGGTAGCTCACCTCCATCTGGGTGTGCTTGAAGATCTGGTTGAGCACGATGTCGGCGATGGCGTCGCGCTTCAGGTCGATGGCGATGCGCATGCCGTCGCGGTCGCTCTCGTCGCGCAGCTCGGCGATGCCCTCGATCTTCTTGTCGCGCACCAGCTCGGCGATGCGCTCGACGAGGCGGGCCTTGTTCACCTGGTAGGGGATCTCGTCGATGACGATCTGGGTCCGCTTGAGCTTGCTGTTGTCCTCGATGCGGGCCTTGCCGCGCAGCTTCAGCGAGCCGCGGCCGGTCTCGTAGTAGTTGACGATGCCGCCGCGACCACAGAGCTGACCGCCCGTCGGGAAGTCGGGGCCGGGCATGAGCTGCATGAGGCGGTTGAGGTCGACGACCCCCTTGCCCTCGTACTTCTCTTCGACGACGGCGACGAGGGCGTTGATGACCTCACCGAGGTTGTGCGGCGGGCAGCGGGTCGCCATGGCGACGGCGATGCCCTCGGAGCCGTTGACGAGGAGGTTCGGCACCCGCGACGGCAGCACCGACGGCTCCTGGTGGCTGCCGTCGAAGTTGGGGATGAAGTCGACGGTGCGCTTCTCGATGTCGCGCAGGAGCTCCTCGGCGAGCTTCGTGAGGCGGGACTCGGTGTAGCGGTAGGCGGCGGCGGGGTCGCCGTCGACGGAGCCGAAATTGCCCTGGCCGTCGATGAGGGTCGCCGACATGTTCCACGGCTGGGCGAGGCGCACGAGGGCGTCGTAGACGGCGCTGTCGCCGTGGGGGTGGTACTTCTTCAGCACTTCGCCGACGACGCCGGCGCACTTGGAGTACTTGCGGTTCGACAGCAGGCCCTCGTCGAACATCGCGTAGAGGATGCGGCGATGGACGGGCTTGAGGCCGTCGCGGATGTCGGGGAGGGCGCGGCCGACGATGACCGACATCGAGTAGTCGCGGTAGCTGCCGCGCATCTCGTCGACGATCGAGATCTGCTCCCTTCGACCGCCACCGCCGCCCTGCCCGGCAGGCTCCGGCGGCCCGCCCTGGCCGTTGCCAGCGTTTGCACCCAGGTTGTCGCCACGGTTCTCGGGAGAGTCACTCATGCGCGCGCGGATAGCAGCGACGACGGCAAGAGCCAACGGAGAACGTCGGCGGCGCGGCCGGCGCGGGAGCCGTGGAACGGCCGTGGAACAGGCGCCGGGACGGCAGGGCGGCGGTCAGCGCGGGTCCTTGTGCAGCTTGCGCTGCAGCGAGCGCCGGTGCATCCCGAGCAGCGCCGCCGCCCGCGAGACGTTTCCTCCCGTATAGCCGAGGGCCCGCTCGATGTGCTCGCGCTCGACCCGGTCGAGGGACGGCATTTCCGGCCCCCGTGCAGTCCGCTCCCCCCGCAGGGCCGCCCAGACCTCGTCGTCGCTGGCGGGCTTCTGCAGGTAGTCGTGGGCGCCCTTCCGCATGGCCTGCACGGCGCTGGCGATGCTGCCGAAGCCGGTGAGCACCACGATCCTGCAGGCGGGCTGCGTCGTCGACAGCGCAACGATGACGTCTTCGCCCGACAGGCCGGCGACCCGCAGATCGACGAGGGCGGCGTCGAAGGCCTCGACGGCGACCGCGGCGAGGGCCTGGGGGACGACCACCGGGCCATGGACCGAAGCACCGCGCGCGGTCAGCCCTGCACACAGCAGCGGTCCAAGGGTGCGGTCGTCCTCGACCACCAGGACCCTCATCGGCGCCCCTGCAACGTTCCTGGTTGGCGCCGCTGGCGCAGCTGGCGAAGGCGACGAAGGCGGTTCCCCGGCGCGTCGTCGTCGAGTCGCACCACGATCGCCAGCAACAGTCCGATGAGGGCCGCGATGAGCGTCACGCCATGCAGCAGGCCATGGACGACGCCGGCGATGGCCCCGGCGGGCCGGGCGCCGGCAACGTCGCCGTGCCACGAGATCGCCAGCGCCGTCGCCGCCGCGATGAGCCCGGCGCCCGTCGCCGCCAGCAGATCACGCCACGTCATCGCGACCTCCACCGTTCGGCACGTCGAACGACACGGCGAACGGCACGTCGAGCAACACGCTCGTGCCCTCCCGTCCGGTGTCGACGACGAGGGCGCCGCCGAGCCGCTCGCACACGACGCGGGCGAGAAAGAGCCCCAGCCCGGTGCCATCCGGCCGCGTCGTGAAGAACGGCTCACCCGCATGGGTCGCCGCTGCCCCCTGCAGCCCCGGGCCGTCGTCGGCGACGACAACCTGCAGACCACGCGCGTCGCGGGCGACGATGACGTCGACGCGGCCGCGGGCCGCCTCGACGGCGTTCTTCACGACCCCACCGGCGGCCTCGACGACGAGTTCGAGGGGAATCTCGAGCCTCTCCGCGCCGGGTTCGACGTGGAAGTCGACGGCGATGCCGGGCCGCACCGCCACGCGGCGAAGGGGCTCGAGCAGGGCCTCGACGTCGACGAAGCGTCGTTCGCTCGGGGGCCCCCCGCCGTGGACGGCGAGGCGCCCGAGGATGGCCCGGCAGCGATCCAGCTCGGACCGCGCCAGCGCCACATCGGGCGAGGCCGCCGCCGACGCTGCCCCCGCGAGGCGCTCGAGCAGCCGCCCCAGCGATGACAGCGGCGTGGCCAGCTCATGGGCGGCGCCGGCGGCGAGGGTCGCCAGCGCCGTAAACCGCTCCCCACGGGCCCGTTCGGCGGCGGCCTCGGCGAGGGCGGCCTCCCGGCGCCTCAAGAGGACGCCGAGGCGGACGACGAGGAAGACGGCGAAGGCGGCCGCGAAGGCCTCGACGGCGTGGGCCAGGCGATGATCACCCACGGCCCCGGCCGCAGCAAAGAGGGCCGCCACCACCACCGCCGGCCACCACGGAGACACGCCCATGTCGCGATCCTGTGGCCTCGTTGCCGGCGGGTGAAGGGGGCCCCTGTTCGCTGCGACACTTTGTCTGCTGCCCGCGTCGCCCGCGGTCTGAAAAGTGTCCGGCATGCACAGGTGGACCTCGTTCGTGGCGGTGGGCATGTGTGGCTGGCTGGCGTCGGGCTGCACCGACGAGGCGGCCGGCCGGACCCGCATTGCCTTCGACGTCGTCATCTCCGGCATTGGCAACGGCGCAGCGGAGTCGTTGCCGACAGCCGGGACTCGACCGATCCGCCTCGACGTGGCGCGCCTCCAGCTCGGGGCCCTTGGCTTTTTCGAGGGTGAGGCGCTGTTCGCGTCCCGTTCCATGGTCGGCGACTTCCTGTCGTTTTCGAGCGCCCGCGCCCATCCCGGCCACTACACCCCGGGGGAGGCCGTCGCCGACACCGCCGCCGTCGGCGTGATCGATCTGCTGGCGAGCGCCCCCCACGTCGTCACCGCCGATGGTCTGAGCGGCGCCTACGGCTCGATGACGCTGCCCCTCGTCGGGGGCGAGACCCTGGCGCTCGAAGGCGTGGTGCTGGACGACGGCCCCGGGCTCCCCTTCAGCGTCGTCGTCGATCTGGCCCATGACGTCGAGGGCATCGCCTGCGACGTCGCCGAGATGAGCGGCCACCGCCTGCGCCTCGATGTGCAGGTGCCCGAGCTTGTCCGCCGTGTCGACACCGATCAGCTTCCGGCCGCGAGCGACGCCCCCATCGACCTCGGCGCTGCGCCGCAGGCCCGCAATGCCCTCGAGCGCGCCCTCGAGGCCCAGACCACCTATCTGCTCACTCCCGAGGAGGCCTGACATGCCAAAGAGACTTTCCGCACTGCCCTCGACCATCGCCATCGTTGCCACGCTGTGCGGCGGCTGCGCGGGCGAAGGCTCCCTCGCGCTGACCACCTGGGGCGAGGAGTTCATCGAGGAGGGCATTCCGGCCACCACCTTCGAAGACGGCTGGAGCATCACCTTCTCGAAGTTCCTCGTCGTCGTGACCGAGGCCCGCGTCGCCGACGACGACGGCGCCGTCGCCCTCGAGACCGATGGTGCGGTGGTCAATGACCTCGTGCAGCCGGGCCCCTTCACCATGGTGACGGCGCCCGCCGTGGCCGCCCGCCGCTACAACGCCGTCGACGTCGTCGTCGCCCCGGCGACCGACGCCGTTGCCGGCAGCGCCGCTGCGGACGACGTCACCCGCATGGTCGATGGGGGCCTTGGCGTCCACGTCGAGGGCAGCGCCTCCCGCGGCGACGACAGCGCGACGTTTGCCTGGTCGTTTGCGACCGCCACCCGCTACAGCGGCTGCGAGACCGTCGGCGATGGGGAAGGCCAGGTGGTGCGGCCGGGCGAGGAGAACACCGCCCAGCTCACCGTCCACGGCGATCACTTCTTCTACGACGACCTCGCCGCCGAAGACGCCGTCCTTCGCTTCGACGCCATCTTTGGCGCAGACGGCGCTGCTGGCGACGCGGCCGACGGCGTGATCACCCTCGCCGAACTCGACGCGGTCGACCTGACGACGCTGCCCTCCGACCAGTACGGCAGCGCGGGCGCCGCCGAGACACTGGGCGACTTCGTCACGTCGCTGTCGCGCACCATCATCCACTTCAATGGTGAGGGGGAGTGCTCCATCTCGTCGCCCTGAGCCTGCTCGCTGGCGACGCTGGCGTCACCGGCGTCGCAGGGTCCGTCACCGCCGCCGATGACGCCACCGTCATCGACGGCGTCGTCGCGACCGCGCCTTCACCTGCCGACGACGACAGCGACGACGACAGCGACGACGACGCGCCCCCCGCGCGGGAGCGGGACGAGACCATCATCCGCACCCGTCGCCAGACGTCGCCCCGGGCCGTCGAGGTCCCGGTCCGACGTGAGGGGTTCGCGGTCGGTGGCGCATCGGCCGCCGCGCTGTTGTCGCTCGTCCCCGGCGTGTTCGTGTCGCAGCATGCGGGTCAGGGCAAGGCGCCGCAGCTCTTCCTGCGTGGTTTCGACGTCGAGCACGGGCAGGACGTCGAGGTCCGCGTCGAGGGCGTGCCCCTCAACGAGGCCGGCAACATCCACGGTCAGGGCTACGCCGACACCACCTTCATTCCGATCGAGCTGGTGCGACACCTCACGCTCCACGAAGGCGTCGCCGACGCCCGACAAGGAGACTTTGCCGTCGCCGGCAGCATCGACCACGGCATCGGCCTCGGCTCACCGGGCGTTGTCGCCAGCGGCACGCTCGGGAGCTTCGGCCTGCGGCGGGTCTTTGTGGGCGGACGCCCCGCGGGCACCTCGCCCCACACGTTCGTCGCCGGGGAGTTCATCGCCAGCGACGGCTTCGGCCCGGCGCGGGCCTTCTCCCGGGTGAACCTCCTTGGTGGCATCGAGCAGCCGGTGCTGCCGGGCATCGAGGCCTTCGCCTTCGCGGCCACGTCGACGTCGGAGGCGCAGAGCGCCGGTGTCGTCCGCCTCGACGACCGCGCCATTGCCGACCTCGACGACGACGCCCTTTTCGCCGCGGCGGTGCCCGACCAGGGGCTGCGGGCACAACGGCATCTCGCCTCGCTGCGCCTGCGCCGCAAGGGCCCATCGTCGAGGACGACGCTGCAGACGTCGGCGTCGCTGCGACGGCTGCAGCTGCGCCACAACTTCACCGGCCACCTCCTTTTCGACGAGGGCGACACCGTCCTGCAGACGAGCGACGCCACCATGGCCATGGCGCGAGCCGAGCACGAGGAACGACTGATGCTCTTCGATCGCATGCAGCAGCTGCGCGTCGGCGTTGAGGCCCGGGGCGATGTCGTCGACACGACCCAGCAGCGCCTGCGCGACGACGCCACGATCCATCGCGACGAGGTCGATGCCCGCTTCGACCTGGGCCATCTGGGTCTGTGGGCGGACACCACCATGCGGCCGTCGTCGTGGAGTCGGCTCCATCTCGGAGCGCGCCTCGAGGGCGTTGCCTTTCGCACTGCTGACCACGCCGACGCCAACCGGGTCCGCACCACCACGGGTGCCGTCCTCGCCCCCCGCGTCGGCCTCGAGATCGATGTCGTCGACGACGTCGACGTCAACGCCAATTACGGCGAGGGCTTTCGATCGCCGCCGCCGCTGGCCCTCGCCGACGGCGAGACGCCGCCGCTCACGGTGGTGCGTACCGGCGAGGTCGGCGTCGTCGTGGCGCGACACACGCCGGGGGCTTCGCTCACAGCCCGCGCCAGCGGCTTCGTCACCCACGTCGCCGCCGATCGTGTCTTCGATCACGCGACGGCCTCGAGCCTGTTTGTCGGCCCGAGCCTGCGGACCGGCGCCCAGGCCTTCGTCGACGTCGTCGTCGAAGGCGCCGGCGTCACCGCCAGCGCGACGGCCACCCGGGCTGCATTTCTGGACGGCGGTGTGGTGCCTTTTGCCCCCCCACTCGTCCTTCGCCTTGACGGTTTCATCGACACCCCCTTCGCCGTGGGGCCCCTCGACGTCGTCGGCCGGGCCGAGCTCGGCACTGGCCTCGTGGGTGCCCGCCCCCTGCCCTTCGGCGACACGGCCGATCCGGTCGTCCTCGTCGACGGCGCGGTGTCGATGCGGGCCGGAGCCGTCCGCATCGGCCTTGAGGGCGCGAACCTCACGGACGCCCGCGTCGCCGACGGGGCCTTCGTATACGCCTCCCGCTTCGAGGACGATGACAGCCGCGTTCCGGCCCGACACATCACGGCGGCGAGTCCGCGGCTGCTGCAGGTGACGCTGACCCTCTCACTGTAGGGTGCGACCGTGCACGCAAGACCGGCGCATCGCCGACGACAGAAAAAATTCGCACCCGTGAGGGTGCGAATTGGTCGGGGTGACAGGATTTGAACCTACGACCTCTTGGTCCCGAACCAAGCGCTCTACCAAGCTGAGCTACACCCCGACGGTGCAGGCGGGCGGAGTAAGCCATCCAAACGCTTTGGCGTCAAGAGGAGAGTTGCTGCACCGGCGCTGCTGACGACGGCGGCGCCGCAGTCGACGTCGACGATGGCGTCCGGGCGCTCTGCAGCGGCACGAGGGTGCCGGCATCGCGCACATGCGGCACGCCCGCGGGGAGATCGGCCGGGATGCGCCGGATGATCTCGTCGTCGCGCATCGTGACGAAGGTGCCGTTGGGCAGCTCGCGGCCAGGCAGCAACAGCACCTTGGCGCCGACGTGGGCGCCGTGGCCGAGGGCCGAGCCGAGGAAGTTGCGGCCTGTCGACTGCAGGCGACCGTCGTGCATGACGTCGATGGTGCCCTGCAGCTTGGCGTCGATGAAGCCGGCCCAGGTGGACAGGGACGCGCCGCGGCCGATCACGCTCACCTGCAGCTTGTAGTTGGAGAGGACGGCGTCTTCGAAGGCCGCCGACCAGACGACGAAGGTCCGCGGCGTCACCGCGACCCGGGCGCCCAGCGTGGAGGAGAGCACCGTGGCGTGGTCGCCGACGACGACGCCGTCGCCGAGGATGCTGTTGCGGACGCTGGCCCCGGCGCCGATCTCGACGCTGTCGCCGAGGATCGAGGCCTCGACCCACGCCGTCGGATGGATGCGGACGTTGCGGCCACGGCGGACGAAGCGGTGCATGATCGCCGGCATCGTCCACGGCGCCGCCGTGAGCAGACGCCCGAGCGCCCAGCCCTTGTGGGCGCGCGCCAGCTCGAGCCAGCGCACGCCGAAGCCGGCCTGGTTCAGCCACAGGATGTGGCACCAATGCTCGACGTGGGCGGCCAGCGTCGACGTGATGGGGATGAGCTGCGTGTTCTGCTGGCCGTCGCCGAGGGTCGGCAGGCGCAGGGGGATGCCAAGCTCGCGCTTGGGGACGACGACGCGGACGGCGCGGGACCGCAGCGTGTCGAGGAAGGCGCCGGCCTGCTCGTTCGGGACCGACGGGACGAAGAAGCAGTCGTAGGCGACGCGCTCGGTGGCGGCGGCCTCGAAGCGCCCCCGCGTCACGGGCTTCGCCCCGGGCCCCTGCGGGTCGAACGGCTCCGTCGACGCCGACGACAGCGGCAGCGTGAACTCCACCGACGGCGTCTTCGCCAGCGCGAGACGGGCGCCGTCGGCGTGGCCGAGGTCGAAGGCGGCGCCGAGGAAGTCGCCGAGGGCCTTCTCGGAGACGAAGCAATGGTCGGCAAGGACGACGGCCGGCCCCTCGCCCGCCGGCAGGGGGGCGTCGGCGTCGACGACGACGATGTCGAGGCCACGGCGGCGCAGGGCCTCGTCGACGGCGGCGCCGACGGTGCCGGCGGCGAAAAGCACGTCGCGGGGGCGATCACCAAAGGGTGAGATGTGGCGACCGGTCTGGATGATGATCGCGCGCATCACGGCCCTCCCACGTCGAAGCAGGCAAGGTACTCGACGTTGCCGTCGGCGCCCGCAATGGGCGACGGGATGGTGCCCCGATGCCGCCAGCCCAGCCCCGCAGCGGCAGCGATGACGTCGAGGACGGCGCGGTCACGGGCCCCCTCGTCGCGCACGATGCCGCCCTTGCCGACGTGCTCGCGCCCCACCTCGAACTGGGGCTTGATGAGGGGGATGACGACGGCCTTCGGCGCGAGGTGCGGCGCGAGGGCCGGCAGCACCTGCTTGAGCGAGATGAAGCTGACGTCGAGGACGGCGACGTCGGGGGCCGGCGTCAGGCTGCCCGGTGGCAGCTTGCCGATGTGGGTGCGCTCGAGGTTCTCGACGCGCGGGTCCTGACGCAGCTTCTCGTGCAGCTGGCCCCAGCCGACGTCGATGGCAAAGACCTTCTCGGCGCCCGACTGCAGCAGCACGTCGGTGAAGCCGCCCGTCGAGGCGCCGACGTCGACGCAGGTGTGGCCGACGACGTCGACGGCGAAGGCGGCCAGCGCCGCCTCGAGCTTGAGGCCGCCGCGCGAGGCCCAGCGCAGGCCCTCACCCTTGAGGCGGATGGTGCTTGCGGCGTCGACCTTCGTGCCGGGCTTGTCGACGCGGTGATCGTTGACGACGACCTCGCCGGCCAGGATGCGGGCCTGGGCGCGGGCGCGGCTCTCGACGAGACCACGCTCCACCAGAAGGACATCGAGGCGCTCACGGGCCATGCCGGTTCCTCAGCCCATGAGCTGGATGACGATGGGGACGCTGCCGAGCATGTTGCGGGCGCTCGTGAGCATGAGCTCGATCAGCATGTCGAACGACAGGAAGAAGATGATCATGCCGCCGAGGACCTTGGCCGGCATCGCCATGAAGTACGCGTTGATCTGGGGAGCGACGCGGTTCATCAGGCCGAAGGCCGTCTCGATGACGAGGGTGACGATGCCGACGGGCATCGCCATGAGGACGGCGATGGCGATGACCTCGGCGGTGACGTGCGCCGTGTAGTCGACAAAGGGCGCGAAGCCGGCGCGAAACTGCGGCCAGTCGTTGAGGGGAATGACCCGATAGCTCTCGAACAGGCTCTCGAAGAACGGGTGGTGGAGGTCGAGGGCCAGAAAGACGGTGAGCAGCAGCTGGAACTGCATGGCGCCAAACGCCGACGAGCGCTCCTCGATCTCGGGCACCTGCAGCTGGATCTGGTTGGCGCCGCGCAGGATGTCGATGAGCTGGCCGGCGATCTCGACGACGTAGAAGACCTTGGAGGCGATGAAGCCGATGACGAGGCCGACGAAGGTCTCCTTCAGCATCATGAGCAGGAAGCCGATGGGCGTCAGCGGGATGGGCCCGGTGAGGTTCGACAGCGCCGTCGGCCAGATGATCAGCGTGAGGGTGACGCCGACGCCCATCTTCACCTCGGTGGGGGCGTTCTTGCCGCCGAGGAAGGGCACGAGCAGCACGATCGACATGACGCGCGCCATGATCAACGCGAAGGTGACGATCACCTGCGTCATGTTGATCTGTTCGTTCATCGCGCCGAGGAGCTGCTGCACCGATGGCTCCCCGCTCAGCGGACGACGTCGACGAAGCCGCCGAGGCAGCGCTCGGCGAAGCGCAGCATCGTGCTGCCGACCCACGGCGCCGTCGCCGCGAGGACCGCGAAGACCGCGATCATCTTGGGCACGAAGGACAGGGCCTGCTCCTGGATCTGCGTCGTCGCCGAGAAAATCGCGACGGCGACGCCGATGGCGAGGCTGACGACGATGCCCGGCAGCGACACCATGATGGTGATGAGGATGGCCTCATTGGTGATCTGGACGATGAAATCCTGAATCGACATGCCGGGCCTCCCTATTGATACCCGAGCACGAGGCCCTTGGTGATGAGATACCAGCCATCCACGAGGACAAAGAGCAGGATCTTGAATGGCAATGAGATGGTCGTTGGCGACAACATCTGCATACCGAGCGCCATCAATATATTGGATACCACCATATCGATGACGAGGAACGGGATGAAGATGATGAACCCGATCTGGAAGGCCTTGGTGAGCTCGGAGATGACGAAGGCCGGCGTCAGGATGATCATGTCGTCGGGGGCGAGGTCGTTGCGGTCCTCGGCGTCGCGCATCTTCCAGGCGACCCGGTAGAACATCTGACGGTCCTTCTCCGACGAGTGCTTCAGCAGGAAGGCCTTGATGGGCTCCTTCGCGAGCTTCAGCGCGTCGACGATGAGGTCGACGTTCTCCTTGGCCAGCACGTCGCCGCCTCGCTGGATGGCGACGAGCTTGTCGACGCGGTTGTAGATCTGCAGGCCGACCGGCTGCATGACGTAGACGGTGAGGATGATGGCCATGCCGGTGATCACCGTCGTCGGCGGCGCCTGCTGCATACCGATGGCCTGACGCGTGATCGACAGGACCACGGCGATCTTCACGAAGCTCGTCACCATCATGCCGACGAACGGCACGAGCGCGAGGCCGCCCATCGCCGTCATGAGGATGAGGGGGCGGTTGCTGATGGAGTCGTTGCCGAGGATGTCGACGCCACCGAGCACGGTGGCGACCTCGCCCTTCGGCTTGCCGCGTGCCGCATGGGCGACGACGGGGAACAGGCCCACGAGCAGGAACGTGAGCAGGCCCCAGCTCACATGATTCGCCCAGGCGTGCAGCGCGCGGCGGGGCCGGCGGGGAGCGGCGGTCGTCGTCGACGACCGCGACGAGGCAGTGCTGTTCATGTCGGCTCCACAGTGGAGGGCCTGGCCGGGGCGGGAGTGGTCTGGGCGGGCGAGGTCTGGGCAGGCGCAGCCGACGCCGTCGTCAGCACCGCGGTGAATGGACGGGTCTCGGGACCGACGTCATGCAGGCGCACGAGGTCGCCGCCACCGACGACGAACTGCTTGCCGTCGACCTCGACGAGAAAAAGGCTGCGGCGGGCGTCGAGGGCGATGCGCTCGATGACCTTCACGCGCTTGCCGGCCTGGGCCTTCTCGACGAGCTTGCCCATGCCCTTGGCGAGTGTGAGCCAGGCGAGGGCGAGCACGACGCCCAGCATCAGCATCGTCCTGGCGAACGAGGCGAGCATCTCGCCGGTGCCCATCGGCTTGCCGAGTTCCTCGTCGACAGGCGGCGGTGGCGCCGGGGGCGGAGCGTCGGCGCGGGCCGCGCCGGTGTCGGCGTCGTCGTCGGTCGCGGCACCGCCGTCGACGTCGGCGGCAGCGGCGGCCGCCTCGTCGGCAGCGGCAGCCGGGGCGACGCCGGCGTCGCCGGCCCGGGCCACCGGCGCCGTCGTCGCGAGCAGGATGATGACGAGGATGCGCAGCACGTGTCGACGCTAGCAGGGTCGACGGCGTGTCCGCACCTCACAAAGGCGGAGGCCGCCGGCCGACCCTCGGGTGTTCAGCGCGACAGGGACAGGATCCGGACACCGAGCTCGCCGTCGATCTCGACCAGCTCACCCTTGCCGATGCGCTTGCCGTCGACGACGAGGTCGACGGGCTCACCGGGGGCCCGGGAGAGTTCGATGACCTGGCCGGCCCGCAGGCCCATGACGTCGGCGGCCGACACCATGACGCGGCCCAGCTCGACCACCATCGCCACGGTGACGTCGTCGAGGAGCCCGGCGGCCTCGGGCGAGGGGGCCTCGGCGCCGTCGTCCTCGTCGTAGCCGTCGGAGTGCTCGGCGGAACGGTCGGCGTCATTGCCGGCGCCGGTGGCCATGGCACGCGGCGCCCCGGCGAGGGCGGCGGTGGCGGCGTCCGCGCGGCCGGCGGCAGCGAGGCCCGCAGCGTCCACGGAGGCGACGGAGAGCCGGTTCAGGCGACGAGCGTCTTCAGCCATGGGTTCATCCATGCCGCCTTCGTGGGCGGGAAACAAGATCCCCATCGCGCGGGGCTCGCCGAGCGGCACGATGCTCTCGATGGCGACCTCGTAGCGGCCGCCGGCGCCTACGGCGACGTTGCCGATGAGGGACCCGTGGGCGCCGTCGCCGATGTGACAGGTCACCTGTCCGCTCAGGTAGGAGGGCACGTCGTCGTCTTCGGGGTCGTCGCGGACGATGCGGGCGTCGGTCTGCTCGACGAGGACGATGTCGTCGGCCTCGAGGCCGTCGAGGTCGTTCATCGCCAGGGAGAGGCGCCCCACCTCGACCCGCAGCGGCGCCCGAAGCAGGCGGACGAGCTCCTTGCGGTCGGCGTAGGAGAACAACAGCCGCTCGAGGGCCGGACCGGCGCTCGGCCACGTCGGGGCGAACTCCGTCCGCACCAGCGACGCCGGCAGGTAGAAGCGGGCGACGCCGACGTGGCTGTCGATGAACAGCTTGAAGCCGAGGACCGCGAAGTCGCCGTCGAGGTCGAAGCGCCCCTGCAGGGCCTCGAGGGAGCCGTGCAGGCCCTCGAGCTTGAGGCCCCACTGCCGCTCACCGCCGAAGGTCTCGTGCAGCACCGCGAGGAGCTTCAGCAGCACGAAGGTGAACACGCCCTCCTCGATCTCGGAGAGGGCCCGGCTCTGGTCGACGTCGGCGCCGTCGCCGCCGAGGAGCCGGTCGATGGCCGTCTGGGCGCTGGCGAGGTCGACCTCGAGGAGGCACTTCTCGGAGCGGCCGGCGAGGCCGACGACGGCGGCGCAGCACGGGTCGGCGAGGCGCTGCCCGAAGGCGGCGCCCTCGATGACGTCCACACCGCTGAGCCAGACGTCGAGATCGGCGTGCAGGGCCGGCTCGAGGGCGGCGCGCAGCCGGTCCTTGAAGCCACGCTCGAAGGGCGTCTGCGGCAGGTGCGCCAGCAGCGCGTTCATGACGCCGACGCTCTGCCGCGTCAGCCGCGGCAGGTTCGCCCAGCGGAACTTGCGCAGCTTCTTGGCCATCAGTGCTTCGCTTCGTCACCGTGGGGATGACGCTCCGGATGCACCACTTCGTCGAGGTCGCTCTTGAGCTCGTCGACGGCGGCCTGGTCCTCGGGCTTCTTGCCGGGGAACAGGACGCTGGCACCGATGCCGATGCCGAGCATGCCGGCGACGATGCCGAGGGACAGCTCCGGCGAGATCGGGTGCGGGCCGACGTCGAGGTGGACGCCGACCTTGTCGAGCCCGGCGATGAACAGCGGCAGGCACATCTTCACGCCGACGAAGGCGAGGATGACGCCGAGGGCGGGCTTCAGGAAGCGCAGGCCCCACAGCACGCCGGCCAGCAGGAAGAACAGGCTGCGCAGGCCGAGGATGGCGAAGATGTTCGACGTGTAGATGATGAACGGGTCGGTGCTGAAGCCGAACACGGCCGGGATGCTGTCGAGGGCGAAGACCACGTCGGAGAGCTCGACGGAGACGAGCACGAGCAGCAGCGGCGTCGCGAGGCGCACGCCGTTGTGCACCGTGAAGAAGTGGTGCCCGTCGTAGTGGTCGTGGACGCGGATGAAGCGCTTGGCGAGCTTCACGACGGCGTTGTCGGAGACGTCGGCGTCCTCGTCGTCACCGCCCGGGATCAGCAGCTTGACGCCGGTGTAGATGAGGAAGCCGCCAAAGATGTAGATGAGGAAGTGCCACTTCGCGAGCAGCGCCGTGCCGACGAAGATGAAGATGGCGCGCAGGACGATGGCACCAAAGATGCCCCAGAACAGCACCCGGTGCTGGTACTGCGCCGGCACCTTGAACGCCGAGAACAGCAGCAGGAACACGAACAGGTTGTCGATGCTGAGGCTGTACTCGACGAGATAGCAGGTGACGAACTCGACGGCGGCCTTCTCGGCGCGGCCGTGATCGAGGTTGTAGATGAGGGCCGCGAAGGCCGCCGCGCAGAGGAGCCAGATGCCCGTCCAGCCGATGGCGGCGCGCTTGCTCATCGGTCCGGGATTCTTGCTGCCGAGGTAGAGGTCGATCGCGATGACCACGAAGACCACGACCGAGAAGCCCACCCACAGCGCTGGTGTTCCGACGCTCTCCAAAGCCTGCTCCCATCGCGCCCGTGACGGCGCGCGCTCCTGCTAGCACGTTCTCGGGGGCCTACCAGCCCGCAGCGTCGGCGACAGGTCGGGTGCGACATCCCCCCACACACAATCCGGGCGCGGATTGTCGGCGTGGACGGCGGCCCCCTCCTCCGCTAAGGCCGCGACATGCGACCGCTCGTCGAGCCCCACCTCCAAGCGCTCCTCCCCTACGTGCCCGGCAAGCCCATCGAGGAGACCGAGCGCGAGTACGGCGTGACGAACATCGCCAAGCTCGCCAGCAACGAGAACTGCCTCGGTCCGTCGCCGGCGGCGACCGCGGCCGTCATGGCCGCGCTGCCGAAGGCCCACCTCTATCCCGACGCGGGGGCCTTCGCGCTCAAGTCACGCATCGCCCGCTTCCACGACGTGCCGATGAACCAGATCGTCGTCGGTGCCGGCAGCAACGAACTCATCACGCTGCTGTGCCGGCTGCTGCTCGGCAAGGACGACGTCCTCGTCAACGCGTGGCCCAGCTTCGTCTGCTACCGCATGGGTGCGCGGATGCAGGGTGCGGCGGAGCTGACCGTCGCCCTCAAGCGCGATCACAGCTACGACCTCGACGCCCTCGCCGCCGCCATCTGTGCCGAGCCGAAGGCGAAGCTGGTGTTCCTCGCGAACCCGAACAACCCCACCGGCACCTGCTTCGGGGCTGCCGAGTTCGACGCCTTCCTTGCCAGGATCCCCGCCCACGTCGTCGTCGTCCTCGACGAGGCGTACGCCGAGTACGTGGCCCTCGCCGATCCGGTCGACGCCATCGCCGTCGTCAAGCGCCGCCCCCGCACCGTCATGCTGCGGACGTTCTCGAAGGCCTATGGCCTCGCGGCCTATCGCATCGGGTACGGCGTCGGCGACCCGGAGATCATCGAGCTGCTCGAGCGCCTGCGCGACGCTTTCAACGTGTCGTCGCTGGCCCAGATCGCCGCCTGCGCCGCGCTCGACGACCGCGAATTCGTCGCCCGCAGTCGCGCCCACAACGACGACTGGCGCCCCCGTCTGCAGGCCGGCCTCGAGCGCCTGGGCCTCGAGGTGACGCCGTCGCACACGAACTTCCTGATGTGCACGCTGCCTGCATCGTTGCCCCTCGATGTCGCCGCCCTCAACGTCGCGCTCCTGAAGCGCGCCCTGATCATCCGGCCCGTCGCCAACTACGGCCTCACCCGCAGCTTCCGCGTCACCGTCGGCACCGCCGCCGAGAACGAGCGCCTGCTCGCTGCCCTGACCACCATCCTCGCCGAGGCCCGGGCATGAGCCGCGCGATCATCGTCGCCCTCGACGGCCCTGCCGGCGCCGGCAAGAGCACGGTCGCGAAGCTCGTCGCCGCCCGCGTCGGCCTCTCCCTCGTCGACACCGGCGCCATCTACCGGACCCTCGCCCTGTGTGCGCTGCGCGGCGGCGTCTCCGTCGACGACGGCGCGGCCCTCGGCGGCGTCGCCGCCACCCTGCCCGCCCGGCTCCGCTTCCAGGTGCAGGACGGCCAGAACCGGGTCCTCCTCGACCGCGAAGACGTCTCCACCGAGATCCGCACGCCGGCGGTGTCGGCGGCGGCGTCGTCGGTGGCGCGCCACCCCGAGGTGCGCAGCGCACTGCTCGAGCTGCAGCGGGCGCTCGGTCGTCTCGGCAAGGGCAGCGTGCTCGAGGGACGCGACATCGGCACCGTCGTGTTCCCCGACGCCGACGTGAAGGCTTTCGTCACTGCCGCCCCCGAAGAGCGGGCCCGTCGCCGCCTCGCCGAGCTGGCGGCGCGCGGCGACAGCGCCGACTATCAGACGGTCCTCGACGAGATCGTCGCCCGCGACAAGCAGGACGAGGAGCGTCCGGTGGCCCCCCTGAAGGCCGCCCCCGACGCCGTCCGCGTCGACACCACCGGCAAGTCCCTCGAACAGGTCACCGACGAGATCGTCGCCCTCGTCGAGGCCGCCCTCACCCGCGCCTGAGCCTCCGACGACGGAGCATAGAAGAGAGAAGGGAGGCCACCGGCCTCCCTTCTTCGTCTCGGCGCGCGCAGGTCGAAGACTACGGCTTCTCGCCGAGCACGCCGCGGGGTGGTGCGGCCCGCTGCGCCTCGACGATGCCGTACGCAGTGACGCCCACGGCGGTGCTGGCGGCGACGAGGAGACCACCGCCGGTGGCCGTCCAGAACCACCACTGTGTGTACCAGGGCTGCTCGATGAGCTGGGTGCGCAGCAGGGTATTGTCGTTGGCGGCGACGGCGACGGCGTAGGTGGCGGGCTCGAAGCCGTCCTTCTGCACGAGGACCTTGTGGGTCCCCACCGTCACGGCGACCGGCGCAAGCGGCGTCTTGCCGACCTCCTTGCCGTCGACGATCACGGTGGCGCCCTCGGGGGCAAAGACCTCGACGGTGCCGATCAACGACGACGCCTTGGCGCCGGCGAGGAGCCGGTCGACGATCGGGCGCACGACCTCGATCATGTCGTCCGGGTCGCCGTGCCAGGAGAGTTCCTCGCGGCCGAGGATGCGCGGCACCGTCGGATCGATGAGCGAGACGCTCATGACATGGGCATTCTCGATGACCTCGACGCTGCCGGCGACGATGAGCTCGGCGTCCAGCAGCTTCGCGAGGTCCGCCGCGCAGCCGACGGACTCACAGCCCAGCAGCTGCGACGTCGCCTGGTGCTCGACGACCGACTTCACCTCGTTGCGCGAGATGGTGCGCAGGCCCTCGCGGGCGCCGATGTCGGCGTTGAGCACCGTCGTCAGCGCCGCCGCGATCTTGCCCGCGCTCTCGTTGGCGCGCAGGTCGTTCACCGCGACGAGACGACGACCGACGCCGGTCGTCACATCGTCGAGCTCGAGGTCCTCGTAGAGTCCATCGCTCGACTCCCACGGGGTCGTCGGCGCGGCGGTGACGGTGTCCTCGACGATCGGCGCGGGCCGGTCGGCGGTGGACACGGTGACGCCCTTTGGCACGACCCACTCGGGCTCGGGCTCGGCCGGCGCAATCACCGGCGCCTCGACCACCGTCGTCGGCGTCGCGTCGGGCTGCGTCGCGTCGGGCGTCGTCGCGTCCGGCTTCGTCCCGTCGGGCTTCGTCCCGTCGGGCTTCGTCCCGTCGGGCTTCGCGCCGGCCGGCAGCTTCGCCCAGTCGGGTGACTCGTTCGGCGTCGCGGCCGCCACCGCCGTCGCGGCCTTCTTCTGCGCGCGCAGCTTCGCGATGGGCGGCAGGGCGCAGGCGTCCTTCAGGTAGACCGTGGCCGCCCGGGCAAAGCCGTCGGCGGTGCCGATCTCCGTCCAATCGGCGGCGCGATTGCGGACCTCGATGTCGGTGCCCGCCTTGAGGATCACCCACGTCGTCGACTTGTCCCGGTTCTTGAGGGACACCTTGAGCGGCGTCTTCGTCGTGCAGCGGGTACGGGCTGCGTGGGCCGACGACGACGCCAGCATCAGCACGGCGACGGCCGGAAGCACCACACGTCCAGACCAACGAGAGAGTCCCTGCATCACCTGCCTCCTGTCGGCGCGTCGGGCCGCACCGGCGCCTCGGATGCACCCTTGGTGCCCCGCACGTCGGTGGCGTCGCCCTCGACGTCGCTCACGTCCACGATCACGAACTCCACGCGGCGGTTCTTCTCGCGACCGACCGCGGTCTTGTTGTCGGCGATGGGCCGCGTCTCACCGTAGCCCGCGCTGGCGACCCGCGCGGGGTCGATGCCCTTGCCGATGAGATACGTCCGCACGCTGGCGGCGCGGGCGTCCGACAACTTGAAGTTGTAGGCGTCGACGCCGTCGCTGTCGGTGTGCCCCTCTACGCGCAGCAGCGCGATCTGCGGGTTGGCCTTCAACACCGCCACGACCTGGTCGAGCAGCGCGAAACTGCGTTTCTGGATGGTGGCCTTGTTGAAGTCGAAGAAGACCTTCTCGAGGATCTCGATCTTCTCGCGCGTGAGCACGACCTTGCTCTTGCCCTTGTCGGGGCAGCCATCGGTGTCCTGGAAGCCGTTGATGGTCTCGGGCTCGTCGGGGCACTTGTCGTCGGGGTCGGGGAGGCCATCCTTGTCGCGGTCGGCGCAGCCGGCGAAAGCCGCGATGCCCGGCACGTCGACGCAGCGGTCTTCGGCGTCGATGATGCCGTCCTTGTCGCGGTCGGGGGGCGGGCAACCCTCATACGCCGGCAGGCCGGGCACGATCGGGCACCTGTCATTCACGTCGAGGATGCCGTCGCCGTCGTTGTCGGGATCGGGGCAGCCGTCGCCGTCGACCCAGCTGTCGTAGTCTTCGGGCTCGTTGGGGCAGCCGTCGGTGACGTCGAGGTGGCCGTCGTCGTCGTTGTCCGGGTCCGGGCAGCCGTCATCGTCCTTGAATGCATCCCTGTCTTCGGGGGCGAGGGGGCACTGATCCTCGACGTCGAGGATGCCGTCACGGTCGTTGTCGGGATCGGGGCAGCCGTCGCTGTCCTCGAACTGGTCCTTGTCCTCGGGCTCGTCGGGACAGGCGTCGACGCGATCGAGGAGGCCGTCGCCGTCGCGGTCGTACTCGCGGGGCGAGACGCGCAGGCCGACGATGGCGCGCAGGTTCGGCACACCGAAGCCGGCGACGACGCCAGTGCCGAGGTCGCCGAAGACCTGGAAGTCATCGCCGACGTCGACGGTGGCACCGCCGATGGCCTCGAGCGGGCTCTGGTTGATCTGCGAAAACGGCGCGAGCAGGTAGGTCGAGCCACGCACCGACGCCGCCAGCTGGACCGGGATGTCGAAGGACTCGTGGAGCTGCCAGGCGGCACCGGCCTTGTAGAAGAGTTCCTGGCCGACCGTGAGGTTGAGGTCGGGCTGCTCGCTCTCGCCGCGCAGGCGATAGCCGACGTTGCCCGCGAGGCGCACACCAGCAGGCAGGGCCCGCGAAATCGCGATCGTCGGTGAGAACGTCGGCGTGGCGTCACCAAGGTAGCTGCCCGACGGCGTATTCGTCGGCAGCGTCACCGGCGTGAGGACGGCGACGTCGATGGGTGTCTTGTCGTCGGCGCGCAGGACGCGGAACTTCGGCACCACCCGCAGGTCACCGAGGCCCAGCGGCGCGATGGCCTTCGTCTGCAGCGCGGGGCTGATGTTCTCCTCGGTGCGGGATTGAAACAGCGTCACCGGCAGGCCCGCCCCGATCTCGACCCAGTCGAACAGGGTGATGGCCCCGGTCACCTGGGTGTTCACGAGGTGCTCGACGAGGGCGCCAGCGTTCTCGATGCCGTCGGCTTTTCGCTGGTAGAGCACCAACGGGTTGAGCGCGTAGCCGGCCTGCATCGCGACGTCCCAGTCGAGGTGCTGGCCGGTGGTGCCCCACTCGACGTCGATGATGCCCTCCCGGTCCATCGCCGGCGTGAACTGCTCGGCGGGGATGGTGCCGGTCTCCTGGATCTGGGCCCGCGCCGCAGGCGCCATGCCGGCGACCGCGAGCACCGCCACCGTCACCTGCGCGCCCGCGCCGCGGGTCCCGCGACGACGACGACGCCACGCCGACAGCGAGAACACCCCCATGAAGGCGAGCCACAGGGGCGCCCCTTCACTGCCCGACTGGGCGCAGTTCACGCCGCCGCCGCCGGCCACCTCGAAGTCGGCGTCGAGGCGGACGTCGCAGGCATCGCCCACGCCGTCCTCATCGATGTCGCCCTGCCCGGCGTTCTCGATGGTCGGGCAGTTGTCGGCGTCGTTGGGGATGCCGTCGTTGTCGCGGTCCGGGTCGAGGCGATCCGGCACGCCGTCGCCGTCGCCGTCGAAGTCGAAGCCGGGCGCGTTCACCGGGATGACCGCCGGCGGCGAGGTGTTGTTCTCACGGTGCGCGTCCAGGTCGGTGAGGACGTCGGCCGTGTGGGTCACCTCCGGCAGGGCCTCGAGCGCCACCGACACGTCGAGGGTCAGGTCCGGCAGCGAGGCGCCACCGGCACAGGGGCCCTCGTGCTCGCACACGACCTTCTGGCCGCGCTCGACGGCGCAGGTCCAGCCATCGCCCGACGAGCCGGTCAGCTGCTGGCCGGTCGGCAGGACGTCGACGACGATGATCGACGAGATGGTCGCCTTCGCACCGACGTTGCGCACGTGGATGACGTAGGCGCCCGGCTCACCGACGGTGAAGGACTCCGGCGTCGTCGCCGTGATCTCGAGGTCGATGACGTTGGGCAGGCCCGCCGGGTCGATGTAGTCGGCGACGCCGTCCTCATCGTCGTCGTTGAGGCCCTCGTCGGCGTCGGGGAAGCCGTCGCCGTCGCTGTCGGTGTCGAGCCAGTTCGGGCTGCCATCGCCATCGACGTCGTCGGTGCCGTCGACACCGTCGGCGAGGCCGTCGTTGTCGGCGTCGGCGTCGTTCCAGTTCAGGCTGCCGTCGTCGTCGAAGTCCGTCTCCGGGCCGCTGGTGGCAACCTCGGTGGCCGTCGGCAGGCCGTCGCCATCGTCATCGGTGTCGAGCCAGTCCGGAGTGCCGTCGCCGTCGCTGTCGCCGGCACCCTCGCCGCCCGAAGGCAGCGTGTCGCCGTCGTCGTCGGGGTCCTGCCAGTCGCGGACGGTGTCGCCGTCGGTGTCGGGCAGCCAGCCCGGGTCGAAGGTCGAGCCCTCACCCGGATCCCAGGTGGCGTCCCAGCCGTTGTCGTTGGCGTCGACACCGGCGGCCTCGACGTCGGCCGTGCCGTTGCCGTCGACATCCCAGGCCTCATCGACATCGAGGTGACCGTCGCCGTCGGCCTCGAGGGAGAGCCAGTCGCCGGTGCCGTCGCCGTTGCTGTCGGTGAGCGGCAGCGACGAGACGGGCGTCAGGGCGCTCGTCGGATCGCCGTCGCAGACATCGGCGAGGCCGTCGTTGTCGGCGTCGGTGCCATCGTCGACCACGCCATCGTGGTTGTCGTCGAGGTCGAGGCCGCCGGCCTCCCACAGGTCGGCGATGCCGTCGCCGTCGCTGTCGAGGTCGAGGTGGTTGGGCACGCCGTCGCCATCGGGGTCGAGCCGATCGTCGGTCTCGTCACCGTTGTCGTCGGTCCAGCCGGACGTGTCGGGGTCCTGCCAGTCGGGCGTGCCGTCCCCGTCGCTGTCGTTGTCGGGGTCGGCGCCGTAGCCGGGGACACCCTCGCACTCGAGCGCGTCGGGCAGGCCGTCCTCATCCTCGTCGCCGTCGCCGGCCTCGAGGTGGTCGGGCACGTCGTTGCCGTTCTCGTCGACGGGGTCGGCCCAGCCGTCGCCGTCGCTGTCGGTGCCGACCTGCTCCTCGGTGGGCACGCCGTCGCCGTTGTCGTCCGGGTCGAGCCAGTTCGGCACGGTGTCGCCGTCGGTGTCGACGAAGGGGGGCTCGGTCGGGCCACAGCAGGGGTTCGGATCCCAGCCATCATCCCAGCCGTCGCCGTCGTCGTCGTCACCGGTCGGCGTGACGTCGGGGACGCCATCGCCGCCGCCGTCCCACGCCTCGACCTCGTCGCCGATGCCGTCATCATCGGCGTCGTCGTCCTGCCAGTCGTGGGCGCCGTCGCCATCGGTGTCGGGCACCGGCCACACGGCGCCGCCCGGCTCGGCGGGATCGGCGGGCGCCGACCAGCCGTTCCCCCCGCCGTCATCGCCGTCGACCACGCCGTCGTAGTCGCCATCGACGCCACCCGCCTCGGAGATATCGGACAGACCGTCGCCGTCGGCGTCGAGGTCGACCCAGTCGTTGTCGCCGTCGCCGTCGGTGTCGGTCAGCTCCTCGACGTCGGTGTTGTCGGCGTCGTCATCGTCGGCATCGGTCGGCGCCCACAGGCCGTCGCCGTCCTCGTCGGTGGTGTCGTCGATGATGCCATCGCCGTCGTCGTCGACGCCGGGGCCCCAGGCCTCCCAGGCGTCGGGGATGCCGTCGTTGTCGCTGTCGAGGTCCTTGATGTCCGGCACGCCGTCACCGTCGGTGTCCCAGACGTCGTTGACGAAGTCGCCGTTGTCGTCGGTCCAGCCCGGGATGGTCGGGTCGGTCCAGTCGGGCACCCCGTTGCCGTTGCTGTCGGCGGTCGGGTCGTCGCCGTAGCCCTCGACGACGTCGGGGATGCCGTCGCCGTCGCAGTCGCCGTCCTCGGCGTCGGTGAGCCCGTCGCCGTCGTCGTCGCCGAAGTCGACCTGGAAGGCGCCGTAATCGAGCCCGGTCACCGACAGCGTCGTCGGCCGCAGGGTCGCCGGGCGCACGGCCGGCGAGGGGGCGGTCGGCGCGAAGGTCGGCGCGAGGCCGGCCACCGCGACCCAGGTCGTGGCGCCATCGCCGTCGTCGACGGGGAGACGATCCACCGACCAGGCGCCACCGGCGCCCGTGCCCGCCACGGCGACGGCGGTATCGCCAGCGGAGGCGGTGCCGTCGCCGTCGTTGTCGGCAAAGATCGTCACGCCGACGCCGGGGATGCCGGCCTCGCCGGTGTCGAGGACGCCGTCGCGGTCCTTGTCAAGCCACACGAGGCCCGCGAGGCTGCCGCCGCGGTCACCGAAGTCGTTGCCGGCGCTGACGCCGTCGGCGACGATCTCGATGGAGCGGATCGCGTCGGCGCTGCCGGCCGCGCCGAGCTCGACGGTGCCAAGGCCGTGGCCCGGCGTCGCCGCCGGGCTGTCGTCGCGGGCTGCACCAGACTGACCGCCGTTGCTGCTCACCGACAGGAAGCCCGGAGGCTGCGTCTTGACGACGTCGTAGACGCCGGGCGCGAGTCCGACGTGGGCCCAGGCCCCGTTGGCGCCGCAGGTCGCTGGCGGCGTCTCCAGGTAGGAGGGGTGCAGGGCGACATCGGCGGCGGCGGTGCCCACCGGCACCACACCGGCTGCCACCAATCCGGGCAGGACGCCGGCCATGAGCCGCAGATACGCCTCGGGGTGCTGGGTCGGCGACGGACCGATGATGGTCCCAGTGACATCGAGACCGGCGATCGCGATGGAGGGACCCGAGCGCCCGGCCTCACCGTTGTCGATGACCCCGTTGTTGTTGTCGTCGAAGTAGCATCGCCCCAGCAGCTCACCACGTCCCACATCGCGAATGCGCGTGGTCAGGGTCGCATCATCATCCCAGACGTTGGTCTGCGTGGTCGTCGTCTTGATGTTGGCGCTGGAGGCGAACGAGCCGCTCGCGACCGTGGCGCCGTCACCCTTGACGCGAGCGCGGACATCGATGCGTCCGACCTCGCCAGCGGGCAGCGAGACGGCCGCACCGCCCGCCCCCCGGCACACCACCACATTGGCGTTGAGCGTGCAGCCGTAGGGCACCGTGCCCGCGACCTGGGTGGCGCTCACGAAGTCAACGCGTGAAGCGTCAAGGGTTGCGAGCACGCGGGTGCCGGCCGCAGTGATGTTGCCGTTGTTGCTGTAGTCGACGTGGAGCGTGACGATCTCACCTCCCCGGGCCACCGGGGGGCCCGTCATGGCCACCGTCACGTTCGCGAGCCGGTCGAGCCACGTCGTCGTCGAAACATCGTTGTTGCCCGGGTTCGGGTCAAACGTGATGCCGGTGCCGGTACCGTTCCACAGGACGGGCGTCCCGATCGTCGCCTCCCCGTCCACCTGTTCTACCACCGTGATGACTTCACAGGAGAGCGGGGCGACGGTGGGCAGCGAGCACACCATCGTCGGATAGGCGCCGACGTCACAACCAGCGCTGTCGCTGACGTACCGGGTCTCTTCGGGCGCCTGGATCACCAGGCTGTAGCCGCGGGCCGATTGGGCTCCGCCGTTGCATACCGACCAGGTCGTCGTCACGACGTCGCCGGGCAACGCGGCTCCGTGCGTCGAGACCACCGACACGCCGACGTCGGCCTGAAGCACCGTAAGGGTGTCGTCGCCGGTGTCGTTGCCGGGATTGATCTCTGGAGTCGTCGTCGAGATGACAGCGACGTTCGTCACCGCCGAGGGCTGGGTCATCCCGACGGCGGTGAAGACCGTGTCATAGCTCGCCGACGGCCTCACGTTTCCGGTGTAGCCGACCTTGAGCGAGTGCAGGGAAGCAGCACCGGTGAAGCTGACGACGAGCTGGATCGCGGGGTGCTCTGCAGCGCTGATGGGCGAGAGGTCGACGGTCTGTACCGATGCCAGGTCGATGTCACCGAACCCTGCAATCGTCGCCCCGGTATCCGCGTCGACCACATCGAGGGTCACCGCCGGCTCGGCGACGCAGGTGGGCTGGCCGGTCGAGGAATCGCAGACCTCACCGGCCGGACAGAACACGCCGAAGCAGATCTTGTTGATGGCCTGTGCAGGTACGCGGGCCTTGGCCTTCAGCTGGCCCCACGCGAGCACGCGCCCGGGAGCGCCGTCGATGCGCGGGCTGACCCACGTGCCTTCACCGCGTGTGTCCTCGGCCACGACGACGTTCGAGCTGCCGCCGACACAACCGGTGGCGTCGGGGGTCTCACGCCAGGCGAGGACTGCACCCGACCTGCCCGCAATGGCCACCAGTGCAGCTGCGCCAGCAGTGGGCTTCACCAGGTCAGTGCCGGTCACGAGGTCATACTCGAACGCTGTCGTCCCGCTGCCCTCACGGCTGAGGAGCCCCAGGGGAAGACTTCGGGGGGTGAATGGCCCGAACGACGTCTCACGCTCAGCCCAGGCCGCAACGGGACCGCCCCCCGTCGAGACCAGGCTGACCGAGTGGTAGCCGGCGCCACGATCGATGATGCGGGGTCGCACGCGACCCGTGAAGTCCATGGTGGCGCCCACCAGGACCGCTCCGTCGCGGCTGCCGTCGACCCACATGGCCGCCACCTGCTGAGACGAGAGCTCGATGATGGCCGGCGACTTCTCCCGCTCGTCGGTGAGGGTCACTACGTCAGCGGTGCTCCGATTGAAGGCCGGGTCACGAACGCGAAGGCCCATCTCCGTCGCGAACCTGCCCTCCACCTGGCTCGTCCAGATGGCCGCGATGGTACCTGGCGGGAACTGTGCATCCGCTTTCTGAGCGCCCTTGCCCGTCACGATCGCTCGGGGCGCACTGAGCGGGACACCCTTGGACGGCAGCCGCGCGGTAACGACGCGCGGGTCAAGCCCGACCTTGAAGATGCCGCCCGCCAGCACGCTGCCACCCTCGACCCAGATTGGAACGATGGGCTGTGATGGATCGCGTGGGTCGGCAGGGAACAGGGCGACATCGACGTCTCCTGCCCCTGGCGGCGACACATTGCGGACCTCATCCGGAACACCGATCGCCGAGTAGACGTCGAGTCCTTCGCCCCCGTTGGCCTCGACGTACAGAATCGACAGGCCATGGCTCGGATCGAACCCCAGGCGTGGCCCGATGGCGACATCGCCGATGCCACCCCCGAATGCCGACACGTTGAACGGCCCCGACACCACATTGCTGGACGTGGAGAGGAGGGCGTCCGTCGAAGGCGTCCCGGCCGCACGGGCCACCCAACCGAGCGTGGGTTGATTCGCGAGCATGAAGGCCGTTGCGACCGCGGTGCCCTCGTCGACTTCGAAGAGGCCGCCCGTCGCTCCATCGACCGCATGCGCGGGGTAGAGACCGACAGCGGAGAACGCAGTCGTGAGGCGCTGCCTGCCGCCCGCCGACGCCGGCTCCGCGGCGAGCCACGCCATGTGCGGACGGCCGAAGCTGTCGGTATCGAGGAAGGCACCACCAGGCATCGTCGGCGTCTCGCCGGCCGGCTGGTCGGGTGCAGTGATGGGCCAGCTGCGGCCGCTCTGACTGGTGAACAAGAACGGCCGGGACGTCGGCGTCGTGGCGAGACCCGCCGGAGGGACGGCCTCGGCCCAGCCGACGACGGCCGCGGTCCGCTTCACGCCGATGAGGTCGACCGGGATGTCGCCAACTTGCGTCGCGATCGCACCTGCCCCCTGACCACGCGTCTGGACCACGCCGAGATCAAGCAGCAGGTCACGCGTCGATACATCCCCACCGAGCCGGACTTCCGCCTCTGCGATCGTGAGGCCACCGGTGACCACCATGCCCTTGTCGAGAGCGCGGTCAAGCTCGGCCATGGTCTTGTCGCTGATGAAGCCCAGGAGTTCGGTAACGGCGTCGCGCGCCTCGACGACGATGCCCTTGCCGAACGGCAGCTGGAGGTCCGCCGCACAGGTCGCGGGATCGGTACAAAGCCCGATGAAGGCATCGACAAGGGCGGCAAACTGCGCACCGGCAACGACGACGCCGGGGTCGAGGAACGTCTGGGTGCGCAGGACGCCGCGAGACCACGCCTGCAACGACGACAACGCGGCTGGCCCATCAGCGACGATGGCCTGACGCAGCATCACGTCCCGCTCGGCGAAGGGGAGCCCCGCGAGAATGGCCAGGGCGCCGGTCGCGTCGATCCCGGCGCAGACGAAGCCTGCATCACGAAGCCTGCCGAGCTCATCAAAGCCCTGGACCCCGGCGACGACCCGCTGCAGGTCCGCGACAGGCTGCGCCGACTCGGCGACATAGCCGGCATCGAACACTCCGCCGACGCCGAGGAGCCCGGCCTCGACTCCGGCTGCCGCCACGAGGGGCTGCAGGATCGCGACGAGCGCACCCACCGGGTCGGCGACGCCCTCGACGACAGGCGCCTTCGCCGTCAGCAGTTCGGTGAATCGCAGCGCCTCACCCGGCGGGGCAATGGCGACCGCGACCTGATCGATCTCGCTCGCGGTGAGGATCTGCGCGGCCGTTCCTCCGCCGACAGCTTCGGCGTACTTCAGATAGGTCTCTGTCGAGGCAAACACGGCCCGAGCCGGAGCCGGGACCGGCGGACTGCCACCGGTCAGCCCCACCGCCTCGGCGTACTTGAGCCACGTCTCAATGGACGCAAAGACGCCGGTCGCAGGAAAGCCTTCGGCAGCTTCGGCCAGCTTGAGATAGGTCTCCACAGAACCGATCGCGACCGGCGGCTCCGGACGAGGTGGCGGCGGCGTCCCGCCACTCGTCAGGCCCACCGCCTCCGCGTACTTCAGGTAGGTCTCGATGGTGGCGATGACCGTCGCCGGCACGAACTCGTTGGTGCCACCCGTCGCTTCGGCGAACTTGAGATAGGTCTCAATTGAGCCGACGACGGCCTGGCGCGATGCATCGAAGCCGCGGATGCCGATGGCTTCACTCCACTTGAGGTAGGTTTCGATTGAGGCCACCACGCGTGGATCGAGGCCAACGCCGCCAAAGAACTCGGCGCTCTTGAGCGTGGTCTCGACGGTCGCCACCTGCACGACATCGATGTCGGCGCTGGCGAGGTTGGTCGAGAGGTAGCTCTCAAGGTCGCGGAACGGCGTCGGACGGCGCGACGTCTCCACGCCGCGGATGGTGAACTCGGCGGCCAGCGCAAGCTCCTCGTCGGTGCGTGCGGTGTTGCTGATGCGGATGGACTCCACGACAGCGCGGGTACCGGCGTAGAGCGCCGAGAGCCTGGTCAGGGGGAACGCGGCCGGATCGATGCCGACATCGAGGCCCGTAGTGGGGGGGAAGTCGAAATCGGTCATCACGTCGACGGTGTTCGCGTCGGTCACACGGAACGCGATGTAGTGCATGCCACCGGCGGTCAGGCGACCAATGGGCGCGGCCGTTCCGAGCTGGATGCCGCCGTCACGCACATACCAGCCCTCTTCGTCGTTGGCGCTCGCACTCGTGCCGAAGAGCTTCTGGCGCCGCTGGACGTCCGAGAGGTTCAGCGCGATCTCGACCGTAAATGGCGGCTCGAGCCCGCCCGCCGGGGCATCCCAGTCGAAGCGGCTGGGCGGGGCGACGGCGTCGTCATGCTGCCACAGACCCTGGTCCCATGCTGACGGCCGGAAGTCCGCCACGCCGCCGACGGCGACGAGGTCATTGCCGCCTGGGCCGACGTCCTCCAGCGAACCATCATTGAACTCGAGCCAGGCCACCGTTGCGGCGTCCGCGCCCCAGGGACGGGGCGGGCAGGTTCCGATGCCCGTGAGCGGACAGGTTGTCGGCAGCACCAGCGCCAGCGTGGGTCGACCCACGATGCCACCGCCGCGATCGTCGGGCAGTGCCTGCGCCGAGAGGTTCGTCACCACACCGTTGTGGCTGTAGAACACGTCGCCGCCGCGGGGACCGTTCTGCTCGACCCACACCGCGTGGATGCCACCCTCGTCGTCGACCAGCACCTGGGGCGCGTCGGCTTCCGTACACGACGCGACGTTGCCCGCGTCGCTGAGGTCGAGCGTCGGGAACCCGTTGGCGACACTGCCACCCGTCGAGGTCACACCATCGGTGTAGGTCCCGTTGTCGAACTCGCCGTCATCATTGAACTCCTCGAATGTCGCCGGCGACGGCAGCGCCTCATCGAAAACAAGCTGCAGCGAGGTCACGGCACAGTCCGTTCCATCGGCGTCGGGGGTCGGCTCGTACCCGTAGCTGACGCCGTCCTCCGAGTAGAGGATGGTCGCCCCTGGAGGCTGGGAGGCCTCAAGGCTGCCAACGACGTAGCAGGTGCCAGCCGGCAGGATGTCTTCGATGACGGCATCCAGCGCGTCGATGTGGCCGTCATTCGCCCATTCGAGGGTCCAGCGGATGGTGTCACCAACGTCGACGAAATCTTCGTCCGCGGCGGCACATGCGAGGCCGGCCGGGCCACACGACACACCGGTCTTCGACACCGTGACGTCGGAGCGGAACACCACGACGCTCGAGATGGCGGTGTTGTTGCCGATAACATCTTCGGCACCCGGCGAGTCTTCCCCGGCGGCCGCCGTGAGCGACACGGTCGTGGCGGTCTCGACGTCGGAATCCACCGCACCACCGATCACAACGGTCGCGAATGTGCCAGCAGGCATACAGACATCGGTGTGGGGCCTGCCGCCACCGCCGAGCCTGAGGCGGACGCTGCTGGCCGTGCGCGAGGCCACCTGCCAGGGGACCGGCTCCCACAGGATGTTGCCAAGGGGGTCAAGCGGCGCAACGACACCTCCCGCGGCGTCGAGCAGCGTCGCGGTCCCATAATCACCGTCAGCGATGGTGATTCCCGCCGACGCCGTGACATCGAGGAAGACGCCGCAGACCGTCTCGGCCCCCTGATTGCCGACGTTGACGGTCCACGTGTTGGCTGCACCGGGCACTGTACCCGGGTCCCCGCCCTCGACCTCGCCATCACAGGAGGTGACAAGGTCAAAGCCCGGTGTCCGCGTTGTCGCAACTGCGCTGTTGTTGTTCGGGTCGTCATCCTGCAGCGCAAACAACTCACATCGGCTCGTGAGCACGAGGCCACTGGCGAGGTCACGCGCAGGCGGCCCCTGGTCGATGGCCGCCCAGGCCACGTCGACGCGGCCATGCCCGCGACCGGCGATCCCATCGACCACAACACCGACGTGCGCGAACACACCACCCGCCGCAAGGCCCGCCTCTGCCTCGACCCAGGCGCCGTTGCCGAGGGGATTCTGGGGGTCGAGCGTGGGCGGCGGCGTCGTCGCCTGTCGGCTGAGGAACAGCCGCTCGCGCGGACCAGCCGTCACCCCGGTCACCGAAACGTCGACTGCGCTGTCGCCGTCAAAATCAGGCAGGGTGTAGACGAGTGCGACGGGCGTCGACGGGGCGCGGGTCAGGTTGCCGTACAGGATCGACGTCGTGGCGGTCGCACCGGGCACGACGACAGCGTCGGCCTGGAGGTTGACAAAGGGATCCGGCAGGGGGGTACGCACGGAAACGGCCCCGGTGTCTGTCAGAACGGGATCCTGAGTCGTCGTCGTCGAGACCGCAGCCGAGTTGGTGAGACCGGTGCCCGGAACCACACTGCTCCCCACGGTCGCAGCGTAGACGATGACGATCTCGGCGCTGCGCTCAGGCACGGTGCCGACCGGTGGGAACTTCGGGTTGAAGATGCCACCGAAGCGGAGGCTCGTCGGCGCCGACGTGCAATCGCCGCCGCCCAATTCGGGTTGTGGCAACTGCCAACCGGCAGTCGCGACGCGGGTCGACCCCTGGCGATAGCAGAGGCCGGCAGGGAGCGTGTCGGCGAGGACCACGTCACGTGCCGCAAGGCGACCGCCGTTACGGACGACGAGGGTGTAGTGCACCACATCACCCGGGAGGGGGCTGAGGTTGTCCGCCAGCTTCGTCACGGTCAGATCTGCGTTGGCGACCTCGACAGTGTCCTCTTCCACAATGCAGAACGCATTGGCGCTGTTTTCGTAGCAGCCCTCGACGGAAGCGGTGAGCAGGGTTCCGGAGGCGAGCGATGGCGAGGTCGTCACCGCCCAGGTGAGCGTGCCGCCCTCGGCCAGCGCGAGGTCGTCGCCGCGCAGCCCTCCCCCGATGGCGGGATTGCCCGAGCAGATGACGACCGAGACCGTCGTCGTCCCGTCGAGGTTTGTCGTGACGTTGACGAAGGGCGCCGCGATGGTGACGGGTCCGACGGGCAGGGCCGGATCGGCGTCCGCCGTGAGCGCGTTCCACTCATGACTGACCGACACCAGCGATGTCCCGAACGGGAGCGTCGCGCTGATGATGACCTCGTCGTCCGCGTTGGAGGCATCGTTGAAGTAGGTCGTGGTCCAGGTGACCCCACCACCAGCATTGACGAATGGCGGTGACGACGAGGTCTCCAGCAGCAGTCCGGGGTCGGACAGGACGGCCGTGAGAGCGGCGTTGCTGACGGCGAGGGGGAGCTCCCGCGAGAGCACAGCAGACGCGTTCGCGATCAACGTGCCCGGACGTGATGAGCGGTCCCGCACGCGGACGCCGACTTCACGGCGCGCATCGACTGGCAGGTGCGATGGGGTGAGGGAAGGATCGTCGAGGCGCCAGGCAACCCAGCGCGGGTTCGACATGCCCGGGGGCGGCGCCCAGGTCCCGGCGCTCGTCTCCACACCGGCCGCAAACGCGCCGAGATTGGCGAGGGTGAAGGCACCCGTGGCATCGGCAGGCAGCAACGGCGAGTCGGCCGCAAAGAACGCGACACAGCCATCACACGCATAGGCGTTGCCCACGGCATCGACGCCACTCGTGTAGGCCTCGATCAGGTCGGTGCGTGCCGGGATCCGATCGACGGCCCACGTCCCCCGCGTCGGCGCGTCGCCCTCGTTTGCAATGGTGACGCCATAATGGATGTCGGAGCCGGCCTCGACGACGGCCTCGGTGACCCGCTGACGAATCAGCAGGCGCGGGCTCATCGCGGCAAAGGCACGGGCCGTCGGGCTGGCCGTAATTGTGGCACAGGCATCGTCATCACCGGCGATGACGTTGGCGGTGACATCGAGCGCCTCACCATCGAAGAGCCCGCGCGGCACGAAGAGCGACAACGAGACGTTTCGTGTCGTCCCTGGTGGCAGGTCACCAAGGCCAACCCGGACGCTGCGAGGCAGGCCGCCAAGGTCGACATCGCCGCCGCTGATTCCGACAAGCGAGAGCGGAGTGGGCACCCCGGCGATCACGGGCGCTGGCAGGACCACGTCGACGCCTGCGCCGAGTCCCGTGTCGATGCCGTCGTTGTGGATGGTCACGGTGAAGGTCGCGTTGGTCCCCGGGCCCACCGACGCGGGTCCCGTGACGGACGTGACGACGTTTGCCAGCCGCGCGAGCGGCGGCACGACACGGACGTTCTCCACATCGTCGAGGCGCAGGTTGATCGGCCCCACGCTGCCGTCGTCGTTGACGATGCTGTCGCTGGCGGAACCGATGATCGCGATTCCGTGTGCAGTCGAGTCGAAGGCGTTGCAGGCGCCGTTGCCGGCGAAGCCCGCCTCCCCCGGAGGGATGGCCCGCATCTGGATCTCCGCGACGACGGCAGTCGGTGCCGTCGCAAGGAGAGACGTGGCGTCGGTGGCGAACAGGCCCGACGCGAGGCTCGGGATTCGCACTGCCACCCACGTGATGTCGGCCCGACGAGCAGGCGGCGCGACATCAAGCCGACGCCAGACGTCCTGACCGACCGGGTCCAGCTCGTCAGGGCCGACGAAAGGGTCAAGCGGTGGTGGGCTGGTCTCGTCGGTGAAGGAGCGATCCGTGCTGTAGAAGACCACCGCGCCTGCGACAGCAGGCACGCCAAGCCCGACGAAGGCGTGCCCATCGGGAATCCGCTGCACAAGCACCACGTCGTCGAGGCGCACAGGGCTCGAGTTGACGATCATCAGCTGGGTGGACGACGTCTCGCCGAAACCGACCTGCTCGCCCGGCAGGTCGTCGCTGGCGGCGCTGATGCCAGAGAGGCCCCGCACCCGCTCCCCGACGGCAAACAGGCCACCGGGGGTTGGCGTGAAGCCGAAGTCCACCACGAGTTCCGCCGAGATCGACGCATTGTCGGCGATGTAGTCGACCGGTGTCGTCACGCGGGTACCGGTCGGCACGACATCGACGCACGGAGTCCAGTCCACCGTCACGGCGACCGAGGCGGCGGCGGCCGGACCGATGACGTCGGTCATGTCGATCAAGGCCGTGCGGTTGAGTACATCGAGGACGCCCGCAGGGCCGACGTCGATGAAGGCTGTCGCCGCGTTGTCGTTCGCCACACCGCAGAGGCCGGTGAGTGTGTCGAACACTTCGGCCAGGTCGTAGACGGCCTCGGAGAAGAACAGCGACTCGCGATCCGGGCCCGGCTGGTTCCGGACCTGCACGTGGTAGTCGATCGACGGGGTAAAGGATCCGCTGTTGAAGACGAAGTGACGGCCAGCGACGTCCAGGGTGCCGACGGTGGCGGTGTCCAGCTGCGGCGCAGGCGTCGACGCCACGGTGGTCACGACGGTCCCGGACGTCCGCAGGCCGGCAGCGAGGCGGGCGCCGACTTCGGGCACGAACGTGGCGCGAACGCCGTTCTGGGCGCCGTCGGGCCAGGTCATGGCGAAGGAGAGGCCCAGCGTTCGTCCCGCAGGAATGGCTCCGAGTCGCCAGAACACGGCGCCCGCGGGAACGGTCACGCCGTCGACCTCGATCTGACTCGCGGTGACCGAGCCGCCCGCCGTCGCCGACGCAAACACCGGCTGTCGAGCCTGGATGTAGCTCGGGTCGAAGCCCTCGAGCCCCGACGTTTCCGTCGGGAGGCGCACGAAGACGACCGGGTTCTGGGCGTCGACGAAGCTGTTCGCGACGCCGATCCGGTACTGCGCCGAGCGCCCCGCCGAGACGAGCGTCGGGCCAGAAATGGCGACATCGATGACGGGCGCCGCTGTCCAGGAGACCTCGACGTCGTCCACGACGGGGTCGATCCCATCGGCGTCGCTGAGAGCCACCTGGACCTGGATGCAGTCGAGGTCCACGGCGTCGAGCGCCGAGATGTCGACGCTACCGGCCGTTGGGATGACGTCGGTGAAGCCTGCAACAGGTGTCGCAGCCCCATCACAGCGGAGGATGGAAACCCGCACGTCCGAGCGCGCGTTCGCCGTAGCCCGCAGCGAGACCCTGCTCCACGCGACAAACGACGCTGGCGCGATGTCCGTCGTGGTGAAGCGTCCTGTCGTCCGGACAGCGGTGAGCCGCATGGTCCCACCGACGGTGTCTTGCACCACGCCGTCCTGGAAAGGCAGGCCCGGAGGCTGCAGGCCGAGCGCGTTGCCCTTGAGGTCGACCCGGAACACGCCGCGACTGTCGTCCTGTGTGAAGCCTGCCCTGGCGGGAGAGCCCACGAGCACGATGAGCGCGACGGCGAAGAGGGAACGGAGGGGGCGGGTCATGGGTGACTCCGACGTGGGCAGGAAGGGAAAACGAATGGCGGCGCGTCGTCACTCGCCGGCGCGGCAGCCGGCGTTGTCGAGCGGATCGATCGTGCCGGGGCAGCCGCCCCCGTCGTTGCAGGAGCCGATGTTGTCGCAGTAGTCGCAGGAGCCGACGGTCTCGTCGGCGCAGTCGGGGTCGACGGCGCCGCAGCCGCAGTCGCAGCCGTCGCCGGTGGCGAAGAAGCTCGAGCTGCAGCGCCACTCCGCCGGCACCGTCGGCTCACCGAGCACGCCGACGACCGCGACGTCGTCGAAGAACCAGCGGCTCTCGGTGGTGTCGTCCGACGTGCCCTCGGCCCGGATGCCGATCGTCACGCTCGTGGCCCCCGCCCACGGCGTCAGATCGAAGACATCGCGCACGACGGCGGCGTTCCCGGTGCCCCCCCAGCCACCGTCACGCGGATAGCCGACGACGGGCTCGACGGGCCCCGGCGGCGTCGCCGATCCCTCGGCGGTCAGGACCTCGACGGACACGAGCGTGGCCGGCTGCAGGCGATCGTCGCGATGGCCGCAGGCGAAGAACACGCCGCCGGTCGCGTCGACGAGGCTGAAGTCGAGGGGCGGCGAGATGAGCACGTCGCTGAACACGATGGCGCCCTGCACGTCGCCGTCGGGGCCCATGGCCCACTGCCAGCTCGTGTTGCCAGCCGCGGCCACCTGGCCCCAGGCATCGAAGCCCTGCTGGGTCCAGCCATTGGTGCCGCCCTCCATGTCGTCGACGAAAAGGACATCCTGCACGCAGCGCGACGGCGAGCCGACGCAGATGGCGTTGCCTTCGATGGCACACGACGACGAGCAGCCATCGCCGCCGACGGTGCCGCCGTCGTCGCAGGCCTCGCCACCGGCGATGACGCCGTCGCCGCAGCGGCTGGCCGTCCAGGTCATCGTCCACGACGTCGGTGTCGTCGGCGCCGCCGCCGGCGCCACCGCGACAACGTAGGCGCCGGGCGCGAGGACCGGCGAGGCGAGGGTCGGGCACACGCCCGGGGTGCCCGTGGCCTGGGCGACGACCGCGCCGTTCTTCGTCATGCTGACGCGCACCGGCGTCGCGCAGGCGGGGCCGACGTCGACGGCGACGCCGATGGACTGGGGCGTCGACAGGTCGAAGGCCCAGGCGTCGACGTCCGTCGCCGCCGCGAAGGTGCCGCCCTCGCAGGCCTGGCCGGCGTCGACGCCGAGGGTCTCGGCCACCACATCGTTGGGCTCGGTCTCGGTCCCGTCGGTGTCGACGGTGACGTCGTAGCCGCCGCTCGGCTCCGGCATCGTCACGACGACGGCGTACTCGCCGGCCGCCGGCGCGATCGCCGCGGCGGTCGCCACACAGCCACCAGCCTGCGCCGTCGCACGGGCGAGGCGGCGGCTGCCAGCGACGTCGCGGGTCCGCGGCGCGAGGGCCAGCAGCTCGACGGAGGTCGCGGCGGCGCAGCCGGCGCCGGCGTCGACGGTGGCGACGATGGGCTCGCCGGCCGTGGCGTGGACGAACCAGAGATCGCCGCCGCCGTCGAAGGTGCCCGTCGACGGCACGCCGGGCGAGAGCGCCGTCACCTGGCCCTCGAGCTCGGCGGAGAGGCCCTCCACCGCGAGGGTCGGGCCGGCGCACGCGCTGAGCGTGGCGGTGGTGCAGACGGTCCACGTGCCAGCCGACAGGCCGGTCGTATCGTCGCAGGAGGCGGAGCCATCCCCCGGGCTCGTCGGCAACACGACGACGTTCGTCGGGTCGTCCTGACGCACGGCCACGAGCGTGTCGCCCGCGCCGAAGGCACCGGTGGCGGTGAAGCCGCTGCCCCACGGCACCGACGACGGCGAGATGGACCCCACCGACGACGGCGCGAAGGTGATGCTGCCGCCGATGGCGTAGTCGAAGCCGGCCGAGCTGATCACGAGCGGTCGCGTGCCCGGGGCGAAGCTGAGGTCGCGGCAGGTCACGCTGATCACATCACCGGACACCGAGGTGACGTCGCCGATGACGACGCCGTCGACGGTGGCCGTCATCTGCGGCTGGGTCGAGGCGCCGGGGACGGTGACGGTGAAGGTGAGCCCGAGCAGGCTGACATCCGATGGCAGCGGACGGTCGGCGTTCGACGTCGTCAGCGTCTGACCCGTCACGACCACGGGAGCGTCGGTGCCGACGAAGACGGCCGGCAGCGTCACCGGGATCGTCTGGCCGCCGAACGTGCCCTGCCACGCCAGCGTCGCGCCGTAGTCGGTGCCGGGCACGAGCGCAGGCTGCGGGCGGCACAGCACACGGCGCTCGCTGCGGCTGAGGGGCGCGCACGTCGAGCTGAGGCCGCCGGCGTCGAGCTGCACGCTGTCGAAGCGCACCGGGTTGAGGGCGTCGCCAAGGACCTCGAGCAACACGACGCCGCCGACGACGACCGGGTCGACCGACTCGATGGTGGGCTCGACGGCAGCAAAGACCTGCGGCGACGCGGCGACGTCACCGCCCTGCCAGGTGGCCTCGACGCTCCACGCGTCGTCGCCCTCGAGCGCGGGGACCTCGACGACGAGGAAGCCGTTGGCGGCCTGCACGACGGTACCGGGGGCGTCGCCGAGGGGACCGGTGATCAGCAGGTCCTCGATGGGATCGACGTCGAGGGCGTCGCCGATCACGATGAGCTGATCGCCCGGCACGAGCGCATGCACCGACGTCGTCGACAGACCGGCGATGACTGGCGCGCCGGTGACCTCGAGGGGATAGGTGGCCTGGGTGCCGTCGGGGTTGGTGACGACGATGGCCTCGTTGCCGCGGGGCCGCGGGCCGACGGTGCAGCTGATGCCGCCGGCGCCGACGCTGGCCGGCACGGGACTGCCGCCGACGAGGACGGTGGCGCCCGCCGCGAGGTTTTCGCCGGTGATCGTGAGGGTGACCTCGTGGGTGCCGCTGATTCGCGCCGGCTCGACGGCGTCGATGCGGGGTCCACCGACACCGGCGGCAAGGTAGGTGAACGCCGTCGACGCCGACTGGCCATCACCGTTGATCACCTGCACGAGGGCGACGCCGGTGGCGCCCCCCGGCGACGGCGGGGTCTGGAAGCGCACGGTGTCGGGGGCGCCGCCGAGGCCGCGCACGAGCGTCACGGACGGACGCGGCAGCACGACGGCGCCGACGCTCACGCTGACGTCGAAGAGGGTGCGGCCCGAGAGGGTGACGAGGGTGCCACCGGCGGCACTGCCCGCCGCGGGCTCGATGGAGAGCAGCTGCGGGCCGGGGCCCACCGGCGAAAAGACCTCGAAGCCCGTGGACGTGACGGTGCTGCCGTCGAGGTTGGTGACGACGACGTCGTAGGTACCGGCCGCGAGCGCCGGGCAGCCCACGAGCATGAGGCGCCCCGACACCACCGAGACGCCAGCCGCCGGCGTCGCCGCACCGCCCGCGGCGACAAAGGCGACGCGCGCGCCCGTACGGTAGCCGCTGCCGGCGAGGCTCAGGAGGGTGCCGCCCGCCGACGACGCACGGTCGGGGAAGACGGTGGCGATGGCCGGGGGCAGCACGACGTAGCTGAAGCCGCCGCGCAGGGCGGTGGCCTGTCCGTCGCTGTTCTGCACGACGACGTCGACGCGGCCGCCGAGGGCGCGGGCCGGCACGGTGGCGATGATCCGCGTGGCGCTCTCGACGACGGCGGGGGCGACGGCCCCGCCGAGGAAGACGACGGCGTCTTCGCTGAAGTTCTGGCCGGTGATCACGACCTCATCGCCGCCGTCGACCGAGGCCTCGGCGGGCGCGAGCGAGACGACCACGGGCGCGGGACCGGTGGCGGTGAGGAAGGCAAAGGGCCGGGCCGCCGATGGCGCGCTCAGGATCTCCTCGCCGTCGACGACGCCGAGGCGGTTCCTGACGGTGACGAAGGCGGTGCCGGCGGCGCGGCCCGAGGGCGGCACCACCTCGATGCGGCTGCTGTCGACGAAAACGCCGTCGACGGCGACGTCGTCGAAGAACACGACGGGCGCGCCGCCGCGACGCGAGAAGAAGGCGCCCGAGAGCTGCACCGCGGCGGTGTTGGTGCCGGTGGAGGCGACGGCCGGCAGCAGGCTGTCGAGGCGCGGCGCCGGCGGCTGGTAGAGGTAGCCGTCGGGCAGGACGGCGGCCTGGCCGTCACCGCCATCGGCGATGGCGGGGTTCTGCACGACGATGACGGCGGAGGCGGCGGCCGGATCGGCCGGCCCCGGCGGCGCGGTGCAGGTGGCGGTGGAGAGGCCGGTCGCGGGATCGGTGGCGATCTGCACGTCGAGGGCGGCGTTGCCGCCGACGCGCACGGAGGCGCGCGGATCCCATCCACGGCCGATGAGCACGAGCGGGTTGCCACCCTCCAGCGGCCCCGTCGGCGGCGAGACCGGCGTCTCGTCGACGAAGGAGGGGGCGTCGCTGCGGAGGATCGACAGCTCGAAGGGCACGGTGGCCGGCGCGCCATCGAGGTCGACGCGGCTGAGGCACACGAGCAGGCGCCGATCGTCGAGGGTGTCGTTCTGCAGGTCGACGCCCTCGGGGCTCGTGCCGGCGTTCTGCGAGGCGCAGCCCGGGCAGGCGAGGCCGGCGGCGGCATCGCCGTCGTCGAGCGCGAGCACGCGGACGTCGACGTCGCTGGCCAGGCCGGCGAGGCTCACGCTGAGGCGCTGACCGGCGGGCAGCTCGACGAGGTAGGCGACGTCGGCGTCGACGCTGCCGCCGTCGGCGAGCGCGATGGTGCCTCCGACGGCCGGCAGGCCGAGACCCTCGGTGGCGGCGGGATCGGCGCTCGTGCCGGGGGTGCCGGCGGCGAGGCGCTCGAGGGGCCACGCGAAGACGGGGACCTCGACGTCACCGGCGAAGGGGTCGGCGTCGACGTCGTTGGCGCCGGGGACGCGGACGGCGCCGTCGGGGTTGCCGATCAGGCGGATGCGCGCCGTCTGCCGCACCGCCGTGACAGTGTCTTCGACGACGACGTGCACCGCGCCCGTGGTGAGGAAGTTGTTGGCGGGGGCGAAGCTGACGGCGACGAGCTGTTCGGCGCCGGGGGCGATGGCCCCGGGGAAGAGGCCGCCGTCGAGGCGACGCTTCGCCGAAGACGAGGGGGCGCCGGTCGGGTCGAAGAGGCTGAGGCCGGCGCCGGGAGCGGCGACGACCTCGGCCTGCACGACGCGGATCGGCGAGGGGCCGACGTTCTCGAGGACGATGACCTGGCGGGCGAAGGTGCCGACGGCGACGCCGGACGGGAACTGCAGCGTGGTCGGGGCGACGTCGAGGACCGGGGCCTGCGGGGCCGGATCGATGGCGCGGCCGCCCTTGTCGGCCGGCAGGAGGTCGATGAGGTTGCTGTCGCCGTTTCTGTTCACGTCGAAGCGCAACGCGCACGGCGGCGCAGCGGCGCCACAGGTGTCGAAGACGTCGGCGGCGGAGAAGTCGATGCGGCTCTCACCGTTCCTGGCGATGAAGACGGTGCGGGTGGCTTCGCCGAGCAGGACCTCGCCGGCGTCGGCGGTGGCGCGGCCGTAGAGGCGGAGGCGGGCGACGCGGTCGCCGTCGGCGTCGACGTTGTTGAGCGCCACGTCGCCGGTGATCGCCGTGCCCTCGAGGACGAGATCGGTCTCGGCCAGCACGCCGCCGTCGATGGCGAGGGACAACCGCAGCAGCGCCTGCTGGGCCGGCGGGAGGTCAGCGACCGGGATTCCCGACGGCAGGGTCGCCTGCGGGGGCACCGGCGCCGGACACCCGACGCCGAGCGTGACCAGAACAAGCCCCAACCAGCCGCGTCGCCAACCCTGTGCCATCACGCACCTCCGCACACCGCCCCTGTGAGCGGTCGCACCGCGTGACAAATGTGAAACTTTTTCACAAGATGTCAGCGGCCAGTCGGCAACGGTAGCGTGCGGCGGATTTCCGCGTTCGACCCGGCGGTTGTGAGACACCTCACGATCTCAGGGCCCCCAATGCGACACGGAGTTCGGTTCATCATGGCGATGTTGGGCGCGTACCAGGTCCTGCAGAAGCTCGGCGAGGGCGGCATGGGCGAGGTCCTGCTCGGCATGGCCCCTGACCGCTCCCTCGTCGTGCTCAAGGTGCCGCTGCATCCGTCCGCAGAGACGACCGCCCGACTCCGTGACGAGGCCCGGGTCGGCTTCCGCCTGCGGCACCCGAACATCGTTCGCACCCGCGACTTCTTCGTGGCGGGCAACAAGCCTGTCCTCGTCATCGACTTCGTCGACGGCGCAAGCCTCAAGGATTTGCGGGAGCAGCGGGGCCCCCTGCCGCCAGCCGTCGTCGCCCACATCGGTCGGCAGGTGGCGAGCGCCCTGTCGTGCATCCACACCGCCACCGACGAGCACGGCAAGCCCCTGCACATGCTCCACCGCGACGTGACGCCGGGAAACATCCTCGTGAACCGGCGCGGCGAGGCCCTGCTGATCGATCTGGGCATCGCCCGCTCCGACGAGAACACCGCCGGCAAGACGTCGACGGGCATCCTCAAGGGCACGTTTCGCTACCTGTGCCCCGACCTCTTCACCGGCAGCGCCTACTCGTCAGGCACCGACCTGTGGGCCCTCGGCGTCACGCTGTTCGAGAGCGCGATGGGCCGAAAAGCCGCCACCGGCGGGCAGCAGATGGTCCTCGCCGCGATCATCGGCGGCCGGATCATGCAGCTGCACCCCGGTGAGCAGCTGCACCCGCTGCTGTTCAAGACCTTCCAGGCCCTGCTGCGCACCGACGATCCGACCCGGCGCATCACCGGCGCCGCCCAGCTCGAGCGCGTCTTCGCCGGCATCGCCGACAAGCTCGGCGACGGCGCCGCCGAGGCCGAGGCGATGATGCGCGCCCAGCCCCAGGGCGACGTCTCGGGTGAGTTCGGCGCCGACGACCTCGTGCCGACCATCTACGACGGCCAGCTCGGCGGGATCAGCAGCGCGAGTTCGTCCGACGTGTTCACGTCGGGGGCCCTGCCTTCGTTGGCGCCGACGTCGCCGCCACCGCCGCGCCAGACGACGAAGCCGCCGCCGCCCCTGCCGCCGGCCCTGCAGGACAACCAGGGCCCGACGCAGCTGCTGCCGCGGGTCGAGCCGATCCACCCGCCCCGTCCGCCGACGCCGACGCCGGCCGCCCTGCCGACCCTCGCCATCCCCATCATCGTCGTCGAGGAGGACATCGACATGTCCGACTTCGACACGCCGCGCGCCCCCGCTGTGCCGTCGTCGATGGACGCGCCGCCGACGATGGCGATCCCGGTCGGCCAGCTGCCGTCGGAGTACGCGCCGCCGACGGTGGCGCTCCCCGTGAGCGCCCTGCCCTCGCTGGCGGCGCCGCCGACGGTGATGCTGTCGACGCCGATGCTGTCGTCGTTGCCGACCCTCAGGGCGCCGCCGTCACCGCCGGCGCCAACGCCCATCGCGCCCACGTCGAACGACGCGCCCCGGACAATCATCGCCGCGGCCGCCGCCGCGACGCCGCTGTCCCGGCCGCCGGCGCGCCCCGTCACGAACCCGCAGACGCCACGCCCGGCGCCACCCGCACCGGCCCCGCGGCCCACGCTCGAGCTGCCCATCTTCGTCGACGACGACGACCCGCCGCGCGAGTGAGCTGGGCTCAGAACGTGCCGCGGAACCGAATCAAGGCCCCCGGTGGTGAGCCTTCGACGGCGTTCGGCTCGGGGAAGGCGCGGTCGGCCCCATATGTCGCGATGGTCTCGTCACGCCAGCCGCGAACGACGTCGCGGTTGTGCCGGAACGCGCCGGCGATGGCGCCAAACATCGAGCCCGAGTACCAACCGAGTTCGGCGAAGGTGAGGACGGCGGCGACGCCCCAGTCACCGGTGAGCCACGCCGACACCGCCGCGACGATGAAGAGCGTGTTCCACGCCAGCGCCGTCACGCCGGTGCCCCACTGGCCCAGATACATGTGGCCGGCGCCGGGAATGATCGACAGCAGCGCGGCGACCAGGGGATCCTTCATCGCGAGCGAGCCCTTCTGGTCGATGGCGTCGACGACGCCCTTCGCCTGGATGGCCCACGGGCTGTCGGAGGCGGCGATGCTCTGGAAGATCTCACGGGCCTTGTCGAGCTCACCGGCATCGAAGTGGCCCCAGGCAAGCAGCATGCGCGACTGCTGCTTCAGCGCACCGTCGGCCTCCTCGTCGGCGACGAGCAATCGGAAGCGGGGCTTGGCGAGCTCGGGACGTCCATCCTCGAGGTAGGCGCGCGCCGCGGCAAACAGCGCCGTGCGCCGCAGCTCCATATCGGTGGTGCGCGACGCCACGCCGTCGAGTTGGCGACCGGCGGCGTCCCACTGCTCGCCGCGCATCAGCGCCTCGCCGATCGCGAGCGCCGCGCGGGGCGCCTCGTCGCCGCGACCGCGGGAGAGCCACAGGTAGCGGCGGTACTCGGTGATCGCGCGGTAGTAGTCGCCGTCGCCAAAGAGGTGGTCGGCGAAGCGCAGCGCGAGCCCGGCATCACCCGCCGCAGACGGCGACGACGACGACGACGCGGGCGCTGGCGGGGCTGGCGGCTCCGACGGGACGACGGGCTCGGAGGCCTGGGCGGCGACGACAACGAGGAGGGCGCAGAGCTGCATCATGGCGAGACCGGCACCGGCGCGTCGCCGGCGGCATCAGGGGCGAGGACGAGGGGCTCTTCCGGGACGAGCAGCGGAAAGCCGGTGAAGCGCTCGGGGAACCACCACTCGTAGTTCTCGAGGGGATCGAAGTGGCGGACCGCGCCGGCATACTCCACGTCGGGCAGCGGGCGCAGCGCCGACGACATCGGCGGCTGGATGACCCGGTCGAGGCCCATCGGGATGCCGAGCAACCCGTGGCGTGCCACGGCCTGCGACGCGAAGCGCGAGCACGTCGGCAGGTGCTGACAGCGCGGACCGTCGGTGCGGGTGAGGAAGTTCGCGTAGAACAGCGCCGCGAGGTGCAGCGGGTTGCTCGACAAGCCGGGCGCCGCGTTCGGCGACGACGTCGACAGCTCGGGCAGGTCGGGGTCGGCGCGCAGCGACGGCGGCGGCGGCCCCGCGCCAGGGATCTGCCCCGCGGCACCGACCATCGGGTGCGCCCGACGCTCACGCCCCGGCGTGCCCTGCCGCTTGACGGATCGAGTGGCGCCGGCGTCGAACGGCGCAAACGGCAGGCCGTGGAGCCGCGACGGCGACGACGACGACGACGGTTCGTGCGCAGCCGCGCTGCCGACCACGAGCGCGGGAACGAGCACGCAGACGAGGCGCAGCGCGTTCATGGGTGCGGATCCTTGTGGTCGTCGTCGTGGCTGGCGTGGTCGGCGACCTGCTCCTGCTCGCGGCGGGCGCGACCGGCGGGATCGCGCAGGTCGTCACGGGCGCGCTGCACGGCGCGCTTCACCGCCGGACGCTCATCCTTGTCGAGGGAGGCGAGAAGCTTCTCGGCCTGCGGCGTGGCCGCGGCGCCAAGGGCGTCGATGACGACGAGCAGGTCGCTCTCGACGAGGGCGGGGCCGGCGCCACCGAGGGCCGCGGCGGCGGCCTCGGCCTTCGCGCGGGCACCTTCGACGAGGCCCACCCGGAGGGCGCGAGCGGCGCGGGCGCCGGGGGCCTTCACGAGGCGCTCGACGACGGGGGTGGCGAGGCTGCCGGCCTGGCCGGCGATGGCGCGGCGGGCTGCGAGGAGGTCACGGGCGACGGGGTCCATGGCGGCGACGCCGGCCCACAGCTCCGGTCCGGTCTTCGCCGGCGCGCTCGCGTCGCGGCCGAGGCGGGCGCGCGCGGCCGCGATCCCCTCCACGTCGACGTCGACGACCTGCAGGAAGCGTTCGGCCCGCTCGAGGGCGGCGGTGTCCTTCTGCTCGGCGGCGACGTCGAGGGCGAGGCGACCGATGCGGCGCTCGACCTGCACCGTCGACGTCGGCGTGCCGCCGATGAGCGGCATCAGCAGGCTCTTCGCGTCGTCGAGGCGGCCATCCTTGAGGGCGAACGACGCCGCCAGCAGCGCCGCCTCGCGCCGCCAGCCGGGGCGGGCCTCGAGGCCGGTGGCGGTCGTCCGGGCGCCGGCGACGTCGCCGGTGGCGAGCTGGGCCTCGGCGAGCCAGTAGAGGGCCTCCGAGCGACGGGGCTCGTCGACGCCGGCCAGCGACGTCGACAACCCGGTGAGCACCGGGAGCGCGTCCTTCGCGAGGCCGGCCTGCACCTGGGCGCGGGCCTTCACGAGGCGGGCGGCCGCCGGGGCGCCGTCATCGACGATGAGGGCGATGGCGCGATCATGAAGCCCGAGGTCGGCGAAGCGATCGGCGAGGGTCGCCCGCAGCCGCCACGCCGTCGGCATCGTCTTGAGGCCCCGCTCGGCCTCGTCGAAGAAGCCCTGCCGGCGATCGTTCGCCGACGCCCGCGCGAGGGCGAGCCAGGGCGGCAGGTCGTCGGGCTGGCGGGCCATCGTGGCGAGCATCTCGATGAGGTCACGGGCCTGGCGGACGCTGCCGCCGGCGCCCAGCACGATGCTGCGGGCGGCCTGGCCGACGGTCGCGGTGGTGTCGACGGTGCCGGCGTAGAGGCCGAGGCCGTAGGCGTCGGTGAGGCGCTCGACGTAGCCCTCGACGGTGGGGTCCCACACCATCGCGACGGCGACGAGGGCGAGGGCGAGGCCGCGGGTCTGGTCGTCGGTGGCGCCCTTCCAGGCCTGCAGCAGCAGCGGGATGGCCTGCCGCTCGCTGCCGGGCTCGAGGCTCATGAGGCGCTGCTGGGCCTGCTGGACCAGCTCGGCCGGCGTGACGCCGGTCGGCGCGACGACGTCCTTGCCGATCTCGAGGGCGACCCGCTCACCCCAGGCCGGCGAGGCCATCACGGGCTGGGGCGGTCGCGTCGGCGTCGTCGGCTTCGGCGTCGACGGCGCGGGCGCGGGCGGCGGGGGCTCGCACCCGACCACGGTGAGACTGGCGGTGGCGATGACAGCGCTGACAACGAGGCGGGCGACTCGACGCATGGGAGCGACATGGCACACCCCGTCGACAACCGGAAGCCTTGCGGCGACGTTCCGCCCATGCCCGAGACCAGCGCCGCCGCCCCCACGTCCCGCCTGCACCTGCACCAGTCGAAGAAGGTCGGCATGCTGCCGGGCAGCCTCGTCCACATCGGCCAGGCGCCGCCGATGGCGTCGCGCATCTCGATCATCGAGTACGACGCCGATCACCACAGCAGCCGCGACGTCGAGGATCTCGGCAAGGAGCCGACCGGCTGCCGCCGGCACACCGACTCCGGTTCGGTCGTGTGGGTCAATGTCGACGGCAACAGCAACGCCGAGACCATCGCCGCTCTCGGCGACCGCTTCGGCCTGCACCCCCTCGTCCTCGAAGACCTCATGAACGCCGGCGAGCGCACCAAGCTCGAGGAGCACGACGACTGCCTCTTCGTCGTCCTCAAGATGCTGGCCGTCGACGAGAAGGACGACATCGTCGTCGTCGAGCAGATCTCCCTCATCCTTGGCCGGGGCTTCGTCATCTCGGTGCAGGAGCGGGCCGGCGACGTCTTCGACGCCGTCCGCGAGCGGCTGCGCCTCAACAAGGGCCGCATCCGCCGCATGGGGGCCGACTACCTCTTCTACGCCCTCATCGACGCCATCGTCGACCACTACGCGGTGGCGCTCGAGGCGATGGCCGGCCTCGTCGAGGAGATGGACGAGGTCCTGCAGGAGACCCCGGCCCGCGTCGACGTCACCGACCTCTACCTGTTGAAGCGCGAGGTGCTGTTCCTGCGGCGTCAGATCGCGCCGGCCCGCGACATCTTCGCCGAGCTCAACCGCGAGGGCAGCGAGCAGTCGCTCATCTCCGGCGCCGTCGACGTCTACTTCCGCGACGTCCTCGACCACTGCACCCGCGCCACCGAGCATGCCGACCTGCTGCGCGAGATGACGATGTCGATGGTCGACATGTACCACTCGCTGCAGTCGGCGCGCCTCAACGAGGTCATGCGCATCCTGACGGTCATCTCGACCATCTTCATCCCCCTCACCTTCATCGCCGGCGTCTACGGCATGAACTTCGACGTCATGCCGGAACTGCGCCACCCGCTCGGCTACTACATCTGCCTCGGCGTCATGGCCGCCATCGGCCTCGGCATGATCATCTATGTGAAGCGCAACCGCTGGCTCTGACCGGGCGTCGCTTGTCGTCCCCGGCGTGACTGGGGCAGTGTCGCCAGCGCCGGAGGCTCCCGATGTCCGACGCTCTCGACGATCTCTACTGCGTGATCATGGCCGGCGGCGCCGGCACCCGCTTCTGGCCGGCGTCGACGGAAGACAAGCCCAAGCAGCTGCTGACGCTCGTCGGCGATCGCTCGTTGCTGCAGATGGCCGTCGACCGCGCCCGCGCCGTCGTCGATGTCGGCCGCATCCTCATCGTGACCGGCGAGCGTCTCGCTGCCGCCGTGCGTGCCCAGCTGCCCGAACTCGCCGACCACCAGGTCATCGCCGAGCCGGAACGCCGGGACACCGCCGCCGCCGTCGCCCTCGCCACCGTCGTCGTCGAAGCCCGTGGGGGCCGCCGCGTGTGCATCCTCACCGCCGACCACCTCATCGGCCCCACCGCGGTCTTCGCCGACAGCGTCCGCCGCGCCGCCGCCGCCTGCGTCGGCAACAGCGCCATCGTGACCTTCGGCGTCGTGCCCACACACCCGGCCACCGGCTACGGCTACCTCGAGGTCGACAGCATCGTCGGCGACGACGCCCGCGGCGTGCACCGTTTCGTCGAGAAGCCCGACCTCGCGACGGCGACGGGCTACCTGCAGTCGGGCCGCTTCCTCTGGAACTCGGGCATGTTCGTGTTCTCGACGCACACGATGCGCGGCGCCCTCGAGCGCCACCTGCCGACCCACGTGGCCGCCCTCGCCCCTGCCATCCCGGCCGGTGGCGTCGTCGACAGCGCGACGCTGAAGGCGCCGTTCTCGTCGCTGCCGAAGATCTCCATCGACAAGGGCGTGATGGAGAAGCACGACGACGTGCGCTGCGTGCCGGCCCGCTTCGCCTGGTCCGACGTCGGCTCCTTCCCGAGCCTCGCCGAGCACCTGCCCCACGACGCCGACGGCAACGCCTTCCGCGGCACGGTGCGGACCCTCGACGCCCGCGGCAACGTCGTGTGGTGTGAAGACGCCAGTGAGGAGGTCGCCGTCGTCGGCCTCTCCGACATCGTCGTCGTCCGCGCCGGAAACCGGACGCTCGTCGTGCCGCGCGCGCGCGCCGAAGAGGTGAAGAAGCTCGTCGAAGGGCGCTGACGCGTCAGGTCCTCACAGGCCGTCCGACGTCGCCACGAGTTCCTTGCGGAAGTCCGGGCGCAGCCGGATCAGGCTCTTGAAGCGCGGGCGGCGTCCGGCCCGCACCGCCGTCGTCGGCGGCCCCACGACGACACCCTCGATGGTCGCCTCGGTGATGTCGAGGACGGTGCGGCGCTGATAGCGCACCTCGACGGGAGGCTCCGACGACGTCGAGGTCGGGGACTGGGCGAGCGCCGTCGGGGCAACGACGAGTGAGAGCATGAAGCAGAGGGCGCGCATGGTGTCGTGACACCAGGCGCGCCCCCGCGGTTCCAGGCCGGAGCGGACGACTACTCGGCCGGGGTCTCGCCCGCGCTGTCGTCGCTCGCCGGCTTCTTGCCGCGCGGGCGCCGCGGACGGCGCTTCTTGCCGCCCTCTGCCTCGGCCTCGACCTCTTCGGCAGCCTCGGCCGCCGCCTCGACGGTCGCCTCGGCGGCCTCGCCCACGACGTCGGTGGGGGCCGGCTCGGCGGCCGCAGCGACCTCGACGACGGCGGGGGTGACGTCGACGACGACGCTGTCGGCGAGCTCGGCGACCGACACCGACGGCGTCGGCGCCTGCTGGCTCGCGCGATAGGCGGCCCAGGCGGCCTCCTCTTCGGCGGTCAGCGCGGTCACCGGCGCCGCAGCACCTTCGACGTCGCCCTCGCCCTCATCGCCCTCATCGCCCTCTTCGCCCTCATCACCCTCGGCGGCGTCGCCGGAAGGCGCGCCGGCCGCGACGCCGTCGGCGCCGTTCTTCTTCTTGCGACGACGACGACGACGGCGCTTGCGACCGCCCTCGCCCTCGGCCGCGGCCGCCGGAACGGCGTCGCCCTCGGGCGCCGGGGCCTCGACGTCGGCGAGGGCCTTGTCGGGCGCGCGGCCGAAGAGGGCCTCGCTGAGCGGGTCGTCGTAGTGCTCGGGGTAGGCCTGTTCAGGCTGGCGGGGCGCGCGGGGCTCACGCTGCCGGTCGCCACGCTCGCCGCGCTCGGGGCGCTCGCTGGCGGCCTCCGGCTCGGTCTCGCCATTGGCGGCACGCTCGGCGGCGAGGCGCTCGCGCTCCTCGGCCTCGGCGGCGTCGCTAGCGTCGGCCTCGATGATCGCGGCCTCGTCGTCGAGGAACGTCGGCACGGGACCGATCGACGGCGGCGGCACGGTCGGCCCGCCGAAGTTGGAGGCCACCTCGTCACGGCGACCACGGCCACGGTTGCGGCCGCCACGGCGGTCGTTGAGGCGCGGATCGCGGATGCCGTGGGCGGCGTCGAGTCCGGCCTTGCCGCGCTTCTCGACGTCGTATTTGAACTCGGCGGTCTGCAGACGGGCATCGCCGACGATGTCGATGACGAGCTGGTGCTCGTCACCGATCTCGAGCAGCTCGCGGCGCTTGGTGTTGGCGAGGATGTTGGCGACCTCGACGGGCAGGCGCATCGTCAGCCGCGAGAGCTGGGCCCCCTCCTTCGTCACCTTGTTCATCAGCTCGCGCAGGGCCTTCACGGCGAGGCCGCGCGGGTCACGGACGATGCCGGTGCCGTTGCAGTGCGGGCAGCTCGTGTGGCTCACGAGGCGGTGCGCCTGGCGCAGGCGCTGCCGCGTGATCTCCATCGTGCCGTTCTCGCTGATGCGCGAGATCTTCACGCGGGCCTTGTCATCCTTCATGGCCTCGCGAACGGCACGCTCGACGTCGCGGTCATGGCGACGGTTCACCATGTCGATGAAGTCGACGACGATGATGCCGCCCATGTCGCGCAGGCGCAGCTGGCGGGCGACCTCGCGGGCGGCCTCGAGGTTCGTCTTGTAGACGGTGGCCTCGTGGTCGGCCTCGCGCGTGCTCTTGCCGGAGTTCACGTCGATGGCGACGAGGGCCTCGGTCTGGTCGATGATCAGGTAGCCGCCCGAAGGCAGCGTGACCTCGCGGTCGAACAGCTCCTCGATGGCGGTCTCGATGCCGTACTTCTCGAAGACCGGCTGCCGCGACGTGTGGTGCTCGAGGAGGTTGACGCTCTCGGGAGCGAGGGCCTCGAAGTAGCTCTTGAGCTCCTCGTACTCGTCCTCGGAGTCGATGACGATCTTGCCGATGTCGGGCGAGAGGTAGTCGCGGATGGTCCGCACGACGAGGTCGGGCTCGCGGTGCAGCAGCGTCGGCGCGCGGCCGAGCTGGGCGCCGCGGTCGATGGTCTCCCACTGCTGCGCGAGGGCCTTCAGGTCGCGGTAGAGGTCGATGCGCGAGCGGGTGACGCCGGCGGTGCGGATGATGACTGCCATCCCCTCGGGGACGTCGATGTGGTTGAGGATCTCGCGGGCGCGTCGACGGGCGACCTCGTCGTCGACCTTGCGGGAGACGCCGCCGCCGGGCTCGTCGGAGTGCATGAGCACGACGTAGCGGCCGGGCAGCGAGAGGTAGGTGGTGACGGCGGCGCCCTTGTTGCCGATCTCGTCCTTCGTGACCTGGACGACGATTTCCTGGCCGCGCTTGAGGACGTCGGAGATCTTCGGACGGCGCTGGCCCTTCACCTCGGGCGGGTACAGGGCCGGGCGCACCTCGGAGAGGGCGAGGAAGGCCTGCTTCTCGTCGCCGAACTCGATGAAGGCCGCCTCGAGGCTGTCCTCGACGTTGGCGACGATGCCCTTGTAGATGTTGCCCTTGTGCTTGCTGCGAGCCTGGTTCTCGATGTCGAGATCCAGCAGGCGACGCTCGCCCTTCTCGTCAGACTCGAGGATCGCGACACGCATCTCTTCCGAGGCGCTCGCGTTGATGATCATCTGCTTGCTCATGGCGGCCATCCAGGCCCACGAACCGCGGCGTTGGCCGGGCGCAGGCGTTTGCTGTCGGGAAGATGTCGTCCCGTTCGCCGCCATCGCCTGCCCACACCGCTGCCCGCCCCACATGCTGGCGGACACCGTCTGCCGCGCACGCCAGGACCCCACGACGTCGACGCGCGCAAGACACGGGCGCTGTCGGTCGGGTGGTGGTCATGGCGCTCCTCGCGCGAAAGATGAGGTTCGGCGAAGGGCGGCAGACACCGGCGGCGTGAGCGCAGCGCCGACCGAAGCTCGGGGCGCTGCATCGACCACACCGTGAGCGGCTGACGGACGCCTTGGCGATCCGTCCCACCGCCCGACCGGGCGTCAACCGGGACCTTCGTTGGCCATGCCTGCCACGCGTTGGCGCCTGGCGGTTCACAGCCGAAGTTCGTGCCACAGGGGTACCAGAGGACCGCCCGGTGGACAACGAAGAAACGCCAGCCCGCATCCGGATGCGGCGCCGCCGGGTGCGCAGGTCACGCACATCGGCCCCGGGCCGATCGCGCTGTATGCGACGCGTCAATCGCCATGCGCTACACACGCCCCATGGTCGTCGACGCCCCCGCCCCTGCCGCCCTGGACCTCGAGCGCGCCGCCGCCGTCGACCTCGCCGCCGCCGTCCGCCGCCGGCAGGTCTCGCCCCGCGAACTCGTCGACGCCTTCATCGCGCGCGTCGAGCGCGAGAACCCGCGGGTCAACGCCGTCGTCGCCAGCCGCTTCGACGCCGCCCGCAAGGAGGCCGACGCGCAGACCGCGCTGCTCGGCCACGTCGACGACGACGCCCTGCCCCCGTTCTTCGGCGTCCCCTGCACCATCAAGGAGACCTTTGCCCTGCAGGGCATGCCCTGGACCGCGGGCAGCATGCGTCGTCGGCACATCGTCGCCGACCACGACGCCAGCGCCGTCGCCCGCCTGAAGAACGCCGGCTTCATCCCCCTCGGCGTCACCAACGTGCCCGAGATGGCCTTCTGGTACGAGACGGACAACCTCGTGTGGGGCCGCACCAACAACCCCTTCGACGTCAGCCGCACCGTCGGCGGATCCTCCGGCGGCGAAGGCGCCATCGTCGGCGTCGGCGCGAGCCCCCTCGGCCTTGGCAGCGACGTCGGCGGCTCCATCCGGATGCCGGCCAGCTTCTGCGGCGTCTTCGGCCACAAGCCCACCGGCGGCCTCGTTCCCACGACGGGGCACATCCCGTCGCCGTCGCCGTCGCTGGCCCGCTTCACGTGCGTCGGCCCCATCGCCCGATCGGCCCGCGACCTGATGCCGACGCTGCGGGTCCTCGCCGGCCCCGACGGCACCGACCCCGGCAGCATCGAGGGCGTTGATCTCTCCGACCTCGACGTCGACCCGAAGCGCCTCACGATCCACGTCATCGACGAGTCGGGCTGGGTGAAGCCCGCCGACAACGTCCGCTCGGCGCTGTGGAAGGCGGCCTTCGTCCTCGAGAAGCGCGGCGCCCGCGTCGAGCACGCCCGGCCCCCCGAGATGCGCACGGCGTTTCAGATGTGGGCCGAGGCCATGCAGCAGGGCACCCTCGACGGCCGCACCTTCATCGAGTGGCTCGGCGACGGCCAGAAGGTGTCGGTGCCGCGGGAGCTGTTGCGCCTCGTCCTCGGGCGACCGCAGCACACGAAGGAGGCGCTGCTGTTCGCGGCCCTCGAGAATGCCGGCAAGCACCTGCCCCTCGTGCGCGGCGGCCTCGACCAGCGGGAGCGCCTGCGGGCCCGCCTCCGCGAGCTCCTCCTCGACGACCACCACGTGATCCTGTCGCCGACGTTCCCGGTCACGGCCTTCCCCCACGGGCGGGGCGCCCGCTACCCGGCGGCCTTCGTCTACGCCGGGCTATGGAACGTCCTCGAGCAGCCCGCCACAGCGGTGCCCCTCGGCCTCGACGGCGAGGGCCTGCCCCTGGGCTGTCAGGTCATCGGCCGCCGCGGCGCCGACCGCGTCACCATCGGCGTCGCGGCGCTGCTCGAGCGTTTCCTCGGCGGTCGCGTCCCGGTGAGGTGAGCTGGGCCAGCGAGCAACGCGAGCCGCGAATCGAGCAAAGGCCGGCAAGCGAAGCGAGCAAGGCCGGCAAACGCAGCGAGCAAGGCCGGCAAGCGAGCGAGCAAGGCCGGCGAGCGCAGCGAGCAAGGCCGGCGAGCGCAGCGAGCAAGGCCGGCGAGCGCAGCGAGCAAGGCCGGCGAGCGCAGCGAGCAAGGCCGGCAAACCGAGCAAGGCCGGCAAGCCGGCGAGCGCAGCGAGCAAGGCGCGCTCGGCGGCGGGCCTCCGGAGCACGCGGCAGCGGGGATTTCGGCGCCTGCGCCGAAATCAAGCGCTTGGGCTCCGCCCAAGCGTTTGATTAATCAATACTATTCGGGCGCGAAGCGCCCGAAATCAATCAGCACAAGTGAATTCCGGACGTGGCGGTTCCTCCGCCATGTCCGGAATACTCGAAGAAATTCATCAGCGCCAGCTGATGAACATGTATCCAAATTCCCGACACGCGAAGCGTGTCGAGGAATTCCCCGAGGCCGGAGGACTGACGGTTCCTCCGTCAGTCCTCCGGCCTCGGGGAATTCACTTCAAGTCGGCGCAGCAGCGGAAGCCCAGCATCGGCGACGCCGAGCGGGGTGCGAGGGTCCGGCGGGCCGAGCAGCGCGACGCGAAGTCGGGGCGATCAGACGAGCCACCCTTGGCCACGCGCTGACCGCCGGCGGCGTCGGCGACCCACTCCTCGGCGTTGCCGGCGAGCATGTAGACCTTGAAGCCCGAGCGGCACTTCTTGAAGTCGACGGCGCGTGCGAGCGGCCGGGCCTTGCCCTCACCGTCGACGGTGTTGCAGGTCTCGACGTCGTAGCCGTTGCCGTAGGGGAAGCGGCTGTTGCCGGGGCCCTTGCAGGCCCGCTCCCACTCCTGCTCGGTGCACAGGCGCTTGCCCGACTTCTCACAGGTGTTCTTCGCCGCCGTCCACGACACGCCCGTCGTCGGCAGCGACTTCGCGCCGTTGGGGGCCTCGTAGTAGTCGACGCAGTAGGCCTTGAGGTTGACGCTCGAGGCGTCGAGCTCGCCGAAGTTGCGCATCGGGTCGGAGCCCGACGAGCCGAAGCTGAACGAGCCGGCTTCGATCTTCGCCATGCCGCTGGGGCACTCGCCGGCCTCGGCCACGGCGACGGCGACGGGCTCGGGCGCGGGCACAGGGGCCGGCGACGGCGACGGCGACGGCGACGGCGCGGGGGCTGGCGACGGCGGCGGCTTGATCATCGCGAGGGCCTCGCGCTCGCGGCGCTCCATCTCCTCGCGGGCGCGCTGCTCGGCGAGGGCGCGCTCAGCGGCGTCGTCGACGACGGGGGCGGGCGCCGGCGGCGGCGCGGCGACGTCGGGGGGCGGCGGCGGCGCGGCGACGTCCGGCGGCGGCGCGGGGGCTGGCTCCGGCGCGGGCGTCGGCGGCGGCGCGGGCGGCGTCGGCGGCTGCAGGGTGACGAGGGCGCCGTCGCTGGGCTCGTGGGGATCGGCCTTCGTGAGCTGGCGACCGACGAGCAGCACGACGAGCACGAGCACGGCGACGCCAGCGGCGATCAACACCGGGTTCGTCCCCGACGACGGCGGCGTGGACCGGCGCGGCGGCGGCACCGGGCGCAACGGCGGCGGGCTGACGATCGCCGGCGGCACCTGCTGATCGCCGACGACCGGCCCCTTCATCAGCGAGCGCGTGTCGTTGAGTGAGTCATCGTCGCCCTCGAGGGGCGGCGGTACCGGCGGCGGGCCGGCGGGCTCGGTGCCGGCCGTGCGGGTGAGGGCGTCGCGAAGGGCCTCGTCCTCGACGAGGTCCGGCCGGGGATGACGCTTGAGGGCGGTGAGCGCGTCGTGGATCGCGAGGCCGCCATCGCTCGACGGCTGCCCGCCCGACGACGACGAGGACGACGACGACACGCCGGCCTCCTCGTCGGAGGTGAGGCCGAGGGCCTCGGCGGCGGAGCGCTGGCCATCGGCCGTGGGCTCCAAGGAGCGGAAGCCCCCCCCGCGGCGCGGCGCAGCGGCGGCGGGCGTGCCCGTCGCTTCCGACGACGGCAGCTCCGAGGCCGGCAGCGAGCGGGTCGCGCCAGGGCCCTGCGGCCGGTTGTGGGTCGGCTCGTCCTCGTCGCCGGGGAGCAGGCGGCCATCGATGCTGTCGTCGCCGAGGGCGTTCTCCGGCAGCGGCGGCGGGATGAGCTTGTCGTCACCCTCGTCGGAGTAGATGGTGGCCAGCAGCTCGTCGGGACCGGGCGCGCGCTCGCCAGAGCTGACGAGACCGGCGCGGCCGACCTTGCCGGAGCTGCGCCCCTGCCCCTTCTTCGGCCGTGCCCCCGGGTTGGTGTCGACGTCGTCGGGCGAGCCGCGCAGCGTCGGATCGTCGATGGTGTCGTCGGGGTTCTGGCTGTCGATCGCCATGAGCCGACGGGCGGCAAGGGCGACGTCGTCGGAATCGAGGGACGGCAGGCTGTCGTCGATCGGCGAGCCGGTGTCGCTGCCCGCGTCGGGGACGCTGTCGAGGCCGGCGAGGACGCTGCCGACCTGGCTGCGCGAGACGTCGCTGTCGAGGTCACTGTCGACGGCGCTGCTGGCCTGACCGGACCGGCTCGACGGGCGGGCGCCGGCGGTGTCGTCGAACTGGCTGTCGACGGGAGGTGCGCTCGCGCGGGCCGGCTTGATCTCGCTGGCGAGCAGCAGGACCTGGCTCTGGCCGAGCTCGAGGAGGGAGTCGTCCTCGAAGGGCGCCTTGATGCCCGACGACGACGGACCGGTCTCTTCACGCGGCGGCGGCGGCGGCGACGGGCGCGGCGGGAAGGACGCCGGGCGCGGCAGCAGGGAGTGGGCAGGCTCACGGGCCACCGGCGGCGGCAGCGGCGTCGAGCCCATCGCCTGCAGCGCGGCCTCGACCTCCTTCACCATCTCGGAGGCCTTGGGGAAGCGACCGTCGGGGTGCTCGGCGAGGGCGCGACGGACGAGGCCGTCGAGGCGCGTGGGGAGCTGCTCGAGGGCCGCCGTGAAGGCCTTCGAGAAGTGGCCTTCATAGACGATGCCGGTGAGCATCTCGGCGAGGATCACGCCGAGCGAGTAGATGTCGACGCGGCCGTCGATGGTCTGCGCCTCGACGCGCAGCTCGGGGGCGATGTACGGAAAACCCTTGCTGCGGCTCTTGGCGATGCCGAGGAAGGGCTTGAGGGGCAGCGCCTTCACGAGGTTGAAGTCGGTGATCTTCAACAGGTCGGGCAGGACGACGACGTTCTCGGGCTTGAGGTCGCCGTGCCAGGTCTGCTTGTGGGCGTAGTCGAGGGCGGCGGCAAGCTGCTGGAAGATCGGGACGATCTCGTCGGGGGAGAACGCCTGGCCCTTGTCGTGGCGCAGCCGGATGATCTTGCGCAGCGTGAGCCCCTCGAGGAGCTTCATCGTGTAGAAGCGCCGGTTGGGCTGCTGGTGCATCCCCTCGTCGTAGATGCGGACGATGTTGGGGTGCTGGAGCTTGCGGGCGGCCTTGATGGCCTTGCTGAAGTTCTTCTGCTCCTCGTCGGTCTGCAGCAGGTTCGGCGAGATGCCCTTCAGCGCGACGTCGACGTCGACCTCGGCGTCACGGGCGCGGTAGACGGCGCCGACGCCGCCGGCGCCGATCTGGTCGAGGATCTTGTAGCGGCCGGCGACGACCTCGCCGGGGACGAAGATCATCGCCGCGTGCTGACCGGTGGGGATCTTGCGGGAGACGTCCCCCAGATCCTGACCGCACACGGTGCAGCGGGGCGCATCGTCGGCGTTGTAGGAACCGCAGCGGAAGCACAGCATCGTCGTCGACGTATCCTACGCCACCGGGGGCGGAAAGCGCGTTCTCCACCACCAACGGCCCACGGGGCCCGGGGGTGTGGCCCATCCGGTCCGCCCGTCGGATCCGGAGGGGCCTCATTGCAGTGCGGCGCCAGCCGTCACGGCCCCCGCGAAGGCGGGCGCTTGAGGCCCCGGGCCGCCGTCATCTCGCCCGGCGGCTTCGCAGCCCCGCTGCCCGCGCGGGCGCCGCCGCTGCCCGCGACCGGCAGGGGGGCCAGCACGACCCGGTTCTCGGGCGGCGGCGTGGCATCGAAGACGACCTTCGCCTTGCCCAGCAGCAGCAGCAGGGCCCGGTGCAGGCGGAGGTTCTTCACGATGTCCTTCGACAGCGCCGCGTGCTGGTAGAGCACCGTCTCGATGTCGCCACGGCGGATGTCGGGCGAGAGGTCGGTGATGATCTTGTGGACCTCGGTCTCGGTGGCCTCGAGGCCGTGAGCCTCGGCGATGGCCTCCAGACAACGGCCCTCCCACACGCTGCGGCGGGCCTCGGCGCGCATCGCCGGCGTCGAGAAGTCCACGAGGGACTTCTTCTGATCCTCCATCGACACGCCCTGCAGGGCCATCGCGTCGCCGACCGCGGCCTTCCAGCGGCGGCGCAGCTCCTCGTCGACGAGTTCCTCGGGCACGACGTCGTCGACGCCGACCTTGATGTAGAGCTGCCGCAGCAGACCGACCTTGGCCTCGTCGACACAGAGGCGACCACGCTCCTCGGCCAGCTCATCGCGCAGGCGGGCCTCGAGCTCGGCGCGCGTCTTCACGTTGCGGTTCGTGAGCTGCAGGAAGATGGGGTCGTCGGCCTCGGGCATGATCCGCTGCCGCGCCTGACGCAGCGTGATGGCGAAGGCGGCGACCTTGCCGCGCATCTCGGGGACCGGGTAGTGCGCCGGCACCTTCAGCTGGAAGACCGCGCTCTCGGGCGGGGTGAGGCCGACGAAGCCCTCGATGAGGCCGGGCAGCCAGGGGTTGGGTCGCACGTCGAGCCACACCGCCTGCTGCGCCATGAAGACCTTGCCGTCGACGTAGCCGAGGATGTCGGCCTCGACCTCGTCGCCAGCCTCTACCGGGGCCCGCACCCGCGGCATCGTCATCGAGATGAGCTTGCGCAGCTCCTCGATGCGGCGGTCGACGAGGTCCTTGCCGATCGGCAGGGCCGCGATCTTGAGCTCGATGGTGGCCGCCGCCGCCAGCGCCTTCTCCGCCGTCGACGTCGACGCCGCGCTCGCCTTCACGGCGACGCGGGCGTTGGGGGCGTCATCGAGGGCCCGCTGCAGGGCGCGCCCGGCCTCGAGCGACACAGTGCGACCATCGCGGTTGCCGCCCGCAGCGGTGCCGCCAGCGCGGCCGGTGGGCGCGGTCTGGGGGCGGCCCCGCACGGGGGGTGTCGTCGGCTTCTTCGGCGGACCGGCCATGGATCTTCCTCGTCGTGCTCGTCGTTGCAGCTCGGGCCCGGGCCCGAGGGGTCATGGACCGGCGCAGTCTTCCAGAAGTCGCCAGCGGCGCGCCACCCGCGGCCATCGCTGCCCTCAACGCGCACGCGGCGCCGAGGCGCCGCGTGCGGGGAACGGTCAGGACACGGTCGACGTCACTTCGCGATGCCGCGGATGGCGTTCATGGCCAGCTGGTGCATCTCGTTGAGCACGTTCGAGAAGGCCTGCTGCATCTGGCTGAGCTTCTGCATCTCGTTCTTCAGCATCTCGAACTCGATGTTGCGGCTCTCCTGACCCTTGGCGCCTTCGCCGCCGCCGCCGCCACCACCACCACCGCCACCGCCGACCGCGCCGCCGACGGCGTTGCCGACCATGCCGCCGATGGCGCCGCCGACGCCGGGGGCAATTATGTTGCCGGCGATGCCGCCAATGGTGCCGAGGATGCCACCACCCTTGCCGCCACCCTTGCCGCCGCCGCCGCTGTCCTTCTCGGCGGCCTCGGCCTGGGCCTTGAGCTTCTCAAGGCGCTTCTCGATGTCTTCCTGCATCTTCTTGATGATCTGGCACATCATCAAGGCGACCTTGTCCTCGAAGGTCATGCCCTTGCCACCGGCAGCGATCATGGCGTCGAGCTCGGCATTGCCGGTGTTGGGCGTCGCCGACGGCGGAGCGACCGTCTGGTTCGTGCCACCGGTGCCGGCGAGGGCCTGGGCCTGACCCGAGGCCGCCTGCGCGCCGTTGTTGGCGCCGCTGATCTGCAGCGGGTTGAAGCCGCTGTTGCCGAGGATGCTGCCGAGGGCGCCGAGCGCCATGAGCGCCGCCATCGGGTTCTGCTGCAGCATGGTGCCGAAGGTCTGGGCGAGGCTGCCCGCGTCGACCTGGCCGGGGGTCGAGGCCGCCGGAGCGCCCGCCGCCGTCGAGGCCGCCGGAGCGCCCGCCGCCGTCGAGGCCGCCGGGGTCGCCGACGGGAGGGCCGCGGCGCCGGGCTGACCGAGGGCCTGGTAGGTACCGCCGCCGAGGGGGGCCGGCTGCGGCGGGGTCGGCGCGATGGGGTCGGGCTTGTTGGCCGCCGGGGGCTGGGCGACGACCGGCGGTGCCGCCGGCGGGGGCTCGGCGGCCACCGGCGGGGTCTGGGCGGCCGGCGGCGCGACCGGCGGAGCAGCCGGCGGCGGCGGCGCGACCGGGGGCTGCGCCGGGGGACGCGAGCCGCCGCCACACATGCCGGTGAAGACGGGCTGGGCGCAGTCGGGGCAGGCGGCCGGGTCGGCGTGGGCCGAGACGGTCTTCGCGAGATCGCGCAGGAACTTCGTCGACTCGGCGTTGGCCAGGGCCGTGAACACCGGGTTCTTCGAGAGCTCCTTCGCGAACTCATCGAAGCGGGCCAGGCCCTCCTGCAGCGCCTTGATGTCCGCCGGGGCCGCATTCTCGAGGCCCGGGATGGCCATGTCGCCACGGTCGACGAGGAGCCGATTGATGCCGCTGGCAGCGCTGGGGGTGGACTGAATGCTCACGATGGCCTCCGACAGTGAATGTGCCCGTTCCGAAGGGGAGTATCGGGGGGCGGTGTCCGGGGTTTCTCCGACCCGCATGATCGACCGATGGGGAAAGGTAGGACAGATCCGGGTGTTGCATCACAGACGCCACACCCCGAGACGATCCGACACCGACGACGGAGACCTCCTACCTTGTCCCACACCGATCGCCCCGACCTCACGACCTGGTGCGATGTCGACGTCGCCGCCCTGCACCACAACGCCCGCACCCTGCGGCGGCGGCTGCGGCCCGGCGCCCGCCTCGGCGTCGTCGTCAAGGCCGACGCCTACGGCCACGGCCTCGGCGTCATCGCCCCCGCCCTCGCGCCCCACATCGACTGGCTGATCGTCAACAGCGCCGACGAGGCCGTCGCCGCCCGCGCCGCCGTCGCCGGCGCCACCCACGCCGACATGCCCCTCTACTGCTGCGGGCCGGTGCTGCCGTTCCAGGCCGCCCGCATCGTCGCCGCCCGCGCCCGCACCGTCGTCACCGACCTCGAGCTCGTGCGGGCCCTCGGCGCCCGCGCCCGCGCCGCCGGCACCGTCGCCCCCATCCACCTCAAGGTCGAGACCGGCACGCACCGCCAGGGCCTTGCCGTCGACGCCCTCGCCGCCTTCGCCCGCGCCGCCCGCGCCGTCGACGGCGTCGTCGTCGAGGGCGTGACCACCCACTACGCCGACATCGAGGACACCACCGACCACCGCTTCGCGGATCGCCAGCGGCGCCTGCTCGAGGAGGGCCGGGCCGCCGTGCGGGCCGCCGGCGTCGACGTGCCGATGCTGCATTCCGCCAACTCGGCCGCGACCATCCTCGACGCCCGCACCCACGGCGACCTCGTGCGCGTCGGCATCGCGGCCTACGGGCTGTGGCCGTCGAAGGAGACGCAGGCAGCGTGGCTCGAGCAGCGCCTGCGTGAGGGCGGCACCCTGCCCCCGCAGGCCGCCGGCGGCGACGACGACGTGCCCACGCTGCGGCCCGTGCTGTCGTGGAAGGCCCGCCTCACCCAGGTGAAGGACGTCCCCGCCGGCGGCTACGTCGGCTACGGCCGCACCTACCGCGCGACGCACCCGATCCGCATCGCGGTCGTGCCGGTCGGCTACCACGAGGGCTACGACCGGCGCCTCAGCAACGTCGGCCACGTCATCGTCGACGGCGTGCGCTGCCCGGTTCGTGGCCGCGTCTGCATGAACATGATCATGGTCGACGTGAGCGACGTGCCCGGCGCCCTCACCGGCAGCGTCGCGACGTTGCTCGGCGAGGACGGCGACGAGCGCGTGAGCGCCGAGCAGCTCGCGAGCTGGATGGGCACCATCCACTACGAGGTCACGAGCCGCATCCATCCCGTCGTGCCGCGCGTGGCCCTCGGCTGACGACGACGACGGCGCACGCGACACGTCCGACCACGAAAAAGGGGCGCCCGGCGGGCGCCCCTTCGTCATCCCAGCGACGGCGACGTCGTCACGGCAGCGTCGGCTTCTCGAGGGTCTTTCCGCAGTCGAGGGCGCCGAGGAAGGCGACGATGGCGTCGATCTCCTCGTCGCTCAGCTGCTTGTCGGTCATCAGCGGCGTGAGGTTCTTGTTCTTGATGCCGCCCGAGGCCATCAGCTTCACGGCCTCCTTCAGCGTGGCGACGCTGCCGTCGTGGAAGTACGGCGCGGTCTTGCCCACGTTGCGCAGCGTCGGCACCTTGAAGGCGGCCTGGTCGGCGTCGGCCTTCGTCACGCTGAAGCGACCCACGTCGACGTCGGCCTCGGCCTTGCCGGCGGTGCCGATGCCGATGTTGAAGTAGGCGCCGCCGGCGGCCTGGTACGCCGTCGAGAAGAACGGCGGGGCGTGGCAGGCGACGCAGCCGGCCTTGCCCATGAAGAGGTCCTGGCCCTTCTTCTGCGCGTCGGAGAGGGCTGCGGCGTCGCCCTTCTGGGCCTTGTCCCAGGCGGTGTCGTCGCAGACGAGGGAGCGCTCATAGGCGGCGAGGGCTTTGGCGATCGTCGTCGGGGTGACCCCCTCGCCGGGGAAGGCGGCGTCGAAGGCCGTCTTGTAGCCGGCGATGGCGGCGATCTCGGCGGCCTTCTTCTCGAGGTTCTCCTTGCCGACGCCCATGTTGCCGCCCGACCACGCACCCGTGGCCTGGGCCTCGAGCGACGCCGCGCGACCATCCCAGTAGTGGGCCGGGAGGAAGCCGACGTTCCAGATGACGGGGCTGTGGCGGGTGAGCTTCTTGTCGCCGGCGCCGATGGCGATGGGGTCGTGGCCCGCGTTGCCGTCCTCGTTCTGGTGGCAGCTGTAGCAGGAGCGGCTGCCGTCGACGGAGAGGCGCGCGTCGAAGAACAGCTGGTGACCGAGGGCGACCTTCGCGGGGGTCTGGGGGTTGTCGGCCGGGATGGCCATGGCGCCCAGCGACGACGTCGCAGCGGCGGGCGTGGGGGCCGGCGCGGGAGCCGGGGCCGGCGCGGGCGCAGGCGCCGGGGCGGGCGCAGGCTCTGGCGCGGGCTTGCTGCAGGCGGCAGCGACGACGACGATGGCGAGCGGAACGATGCGGCGCAGCATGGCGACCCCCGGTGGGCGTGACGACGTGGAAGGGCGGACTACCGTCCTGCGGGGTAGGCTTCAACCATGCTGCGCGTCCTCGCCCCCGCCCTCGCCCTCGCGCTCACCGGCTGCCTCCCGCCCGGGGGCGGCGGCGGCGACGGCGCCGACGACCCCGGCAACAGCGACGACGACGACGACGACGACGGCACCCCGGCGCTGGCCGCGTTCAGCTACGAGCCCGTCGAGGGCAGCGTCTGCGGCAATGGCACGCCGACGGGGCTCGGCCTCGCCCCCCTCGCCGGCGGCAGCGACACCCTCGTGCTCATCCTCAACGGCGGCGGCGCCTGCTGGGACAACGTGAGCTGCTTCGGCCTCAACGCCGCTGCCCACATCCAGACGACCTACTCGGCCGACGTCCTCGCCGCCGACCTCGCGCCGTTGCAGCAGACCGGGCTCACCGACCGTGCCGACGTCGACAATCCGTTTCGCGACGCCCACTTCGCCTTCGTGCCCTACTGCACCGGCGACCTCGGCGCCGGCGAGGCGACCCGTCAGTACCAGGCCGACCTGCTCGGCCTCGACATCCGCACGGTGCATCACATGGGGCGGGCCAACATGCGGGCCTTCCTCGCGACGCTCAGCGAGCGCTTCGCCACCGTCGACACGGTGTTCGTCCTTGGCGCCAGCGCCGGGGGCTACGCCGCCGTCCTCAACGACGACCTCGTCGTCGCCGCCTTCCCCGCCGCCGACGTCCACGTGCTCGCCGACGGCGCCCCCTTCGTGCAGCCGCAAAACGGCCTCTACGGCACGTGGCAGCAGCAATGGGCCCTGCCCCCGCCCGACTGCGAGGGCTGCGACACGAGCTTCGCGAAGCGCTTCGAGGCGCGGCGCCTGTCGGATCCACAGCGGCGCTTCGCCCTCGTCACAACGACAAACGACGAGGTCATCCGCACCTATTTCGGCTTCGGCCTCGCCGACATGACCGGCGCGGTGACGGCCCTCGTCGACGAGCAGCACGACAGCGACAACAGCCACGCCCTCGTCGTGACCGGCGTGCAGCATGTCTTGATCGGCAGCTACGCGACGAGCGACAGCCCCGTGCGGCGCTTCGTCGTCGACTGGGCCACCGACGACCCGGCCTGGGCGACCGTCCGCCCCTGAGCCCGGACGTCAGCGCCCGGACGTCAGCGTCCGAGGACGGCCGTCGTCGTCAGGCCGATGGCGACGTCGGTGATGTGGACCGTGACGACGCCGTTGCCGTCGATGACGTAGCGCTCCTCGATCTCGGGGCCGGGCGGTGTGCGCTCGACCGGGATTGTGGCGAGGTCCTTGCGGCCCCGAAGCGACGAGTCGAAGGCGACCACGACGTCACCGAAGGGCACGACGTCGCCGGTGGGCTCGGCGACCTCGTCGAGGCCGCTGCACTCGAGGTAGCGGAAGTGGCCGACGTTGTGGGCTGCCCGGTAGCGCCGCACCACCTCGATGGCCTCGCCATGCCGCGGCAGCGTCGTCGACGGCACGAAGATCGGGTCGAAGCGCAGGGCCCGGCCGCCGTCCTTCTCGCGAAACACGCCGAAGCAGCGCGAGAAGCGGTCGGCCAGCGAATACCCGAGCTCGTCGCTGGCGGCGATGGCGAGGCCGATCGCCACCGACGCCGCGGGATGGGGCGAGCGGTGGACGCGACGGCCGAAGCGCTCCTTCAGCAGGCGCGGCACGAGCGGCAGCCCCGTCGCGCCGCCCACGAGGTAGATGCCGGCGACCTCGGCGAGGGCGTCGTCGCCGTCGATGGACTGCATGAGCCCCGCCATCGCCGTGATGCTGCGCTCGACGAGCGGCGCCGCCACCGCGGTGAAGGCGTCGACGCCGACGTCGACGCGCTCGGGCGCGTCGGCGGGCAGACCCAGCTCGTCGAGTTCGATGGTGAGACGCTTCGCCTGCGTCGTCAGCCGCTCCTTGGCGTCACGGCAACGGTCCAGCAGCAGCCGCCGCGCGGTGGGCGATAGCGACGACGACGCCGGCCCGAGCTTCTCGAGCACGCAGCCCAGCAGGGCCTCGTCGAAGTCGTCGCCGCCGAGGCGGTTGTCACCGACGGTGCCGAGGACGTCGTGGTGGGCAGCGTCGACGCGGACGAGGGAGGCATCGAAGGTGCCGCCGCCGAGGTCGTAGACGACGACGCGGGTGCGCTTCGACGTCACCGTCTTCGGCTGGCGATGGGTGTACTCGAAGCCCGCCGCCGACGGCTCATGCAGCATCGCGGTGACGTCGAAGCCGGCGCGGCTGAAGGCCTCGAGGGTGAGGTAGCGCTGCGCGCCGTGGGCGTGGGCCGGGACGGCGACGACGACGTCGAGGGCCTTGTCGCCCTTCTTGCGGGGCGCGTTCGACGACGACAGCGCCGCCCGCACGCTCGACAGGAAGCCCGTGAGCAGGTCGAGCAGCGGCAGGGTCGCCGTGCCGATGGTGACCGGCACGTGGCCGGTGACGTCGGGGGCTGCCAACAGGCGCTTGAAGGAGCGCAGCGACGGGGCGCCGGCCCGTTCGGCGGCGACGGCGTCGAAGCCGTAGACCACGCGACCGTCGACCTCGGCAGCGACGCTCGGAATGTGATCGTGGCTCTCGCCCTCGGCGTCGGTGAAGGCGACGACGGGGAAGTTCCCCCGGTCGACGCAGGCGACGAGGGTGCGGGTGGTGCCGAAGTCGATGCCGAGGCGCACGCCGCCATGGTCCGCGAGGATGCCGGGTGGCGTCAACGACGAAAGCAGACGCCCCACCGAGAGGTGGGGCGTCCAACACGCGGGTGACGACGACGTGACGTCACCGCGCCGCGGCGGCGGAGACGTCGTGCTGGACCTCGACGCGGAGGGGCTCGACCCACGTCTTCAGATCGTCGGTGTAGTAGAGGTACGCAGACGACGCCGGCGCCTCGTAGCGGCCGGGGACGGTGGCGACGAGGTCGATGGGGATCTCGTGGCGCGCGCCCGGCGCGAGGTCGCGGAAGTAGAGGATCACCTCGCGGGCCCGCGTCTCGTAGAACGCGATCTTGCCGTCCTCACGCAGCTTCTTGAGCTGCCAGTCCTGGGACACGAGGCCACCGGGGATGCCGACGCGGGCGAGCGTCATCGGCTGGCCGACCTGCGTCTTGTTCGACACCGTCGCCGTCACCCGCACGGGCTCGCCCATCTTCACGCTGGCCTTGTCGGCGGCGACGGCGAGGTCGACGACGGCGTCGGGGGCGGAGGCCGGCTGCGTCGAGCGCCACGCGAGGCCGACCGTGTAGGGCAGCGCGTCGCTGCCATCGAGGAGGATCGTGATCTCGTTGCGCCCCGCCGTCAGCACCGGCCCGAGGTCGTCGATGACGATCGGATCCTTGTGGCCCGCCTCGTAGTTCACGGTCTTGTGGACGACGCCGTTGACCTTGACGATGACGGTGCCGGGGTTCTGCGTGCGGGTGTTGGCCTCGACATAGGCGATGAAGGCCTTCAGCGAGAGCACCGTCGCCTGGGTCGCGCCCCACTGGCCATACATGCCGCGGTTCTGGGTCATCCACTCGACGGCCTTGCGGGTCTCGTCGGGGAAGCGCGTGCTGCTCTTCAACAAGGCCATCACCGCCAGCGCCGTCGTCTCGAGGTGCAGGTTCTGCCCGCCCGAGCGCGTGATGCTCGTGGCGGCCTTCGTGAAGGCGCCATTGGCATCCTGCAGCGCCGCCAGCTTCTTCGCCGCCGCCTCGGCCTCGGCCGTGCGGCCGGCGTTGAAGAGCGTGTTGGTGGCGAGGGCCAGCTGGTACGCGTCCGTCGTCGACGTCGCCCGCGTCGCCTCGGCCTGGATCTCGGTGTCGGTGCCCGTCGTCTTCGCCTCGGACAGGGCAAACGTGATGTAGGCGTTGGTGACGTCGGCGGGCGCGCCGCCGAAGGAGTCGAGGGCGCGCGGGTTGCGGGTGTAGCCGCCCTTGCCGTCGCGGCGCTGCTTCAGCCACGCGGCCGTCCGCTTCACCATCTCGTCGTCGACGCCGCCGTAGACCGCCTTCATGTCCATGAACTCGAGCAGGCCGTAGGCCGTCAGCGCTTCGTGGCCGGGCGCGCCGCCGAACCACTCGTAGCCCTTCTCCTTCGTCTCGAAGCCCACGAGCTTCTTGTAGCCGTCGTCCATGAGCTGCTGGGCGCGCGCGGCGATGTCGGGGGCGGCGACGTTGTTCTTCTCGAGGTAGCTCGCGATCATGACGTTCGGATAGTTCGTCGACGACGTCTGCTCGAAGCAGCCGGACGGCTGGCGCAGCATGCCCTCGAGGCCGGAGATGAGCGTCGACGTCGGCGAGGGATAGAGGCGCACGACACCGGTCAGGGTGCCGGGCACGGCCGCGCCGGTGTCGAAGGCGTGAACGGCCTTGTCCTTCACGGTGCCGGAGAAGGCCTGCTCGATCGGGAAGCCGCGGGGCACGACCCGCAGGGTGCGGGTGAGCTCATCGCTGAGCCCGGAGCCCGACGCCGAGACCGCCACGGGGCTCTCGCCCGTCATGCCGGTGACGTCGAGGTCCCAGGTCATGCTTGCGCGGGCGCCCTGGGCGAGGGCCTTCGTGCCGCCGAGGTCGGAGCGGGCCGTGATGAGGGGACCGAACGACGCCTTCACGTCGACGTCGATGGCGGCGTCCGTCTCGTTGGTGAGGGTGACGGGCGCGGTGATGCGGTCGCCCGCGCTTACCTCGAGCGGGAGCTTCACCGACAGCGAGAACGGCAGCTTGCTGTCAAAGACGGTCTCATCGCGACCGGCGCGACCGGCGCCGACGCCCTCGGTGAAGATGCGGAACGAGGTCACGGCGTCGGAGAGGAAGAACGTGACGACGGCGGTGCCGTCCTTGCCGGTCTTGAGCTGCGGCGCCCAGTGGATGGTCTCGCGGAAGTCCGTCCGCATCGTCGGCGGCGGCCCGCCGTAGTTCGGCGCCGGAAACACGCGGGCGACGGCGAGCGGCAGGCCACGACGTCGCGCCCGCGCCGGCCGCTCCTCGGCCGCGGCGATCCCGCCAGCGGCCTCACCGCCGGCCCAGTCCTTGTCGGCCGCCATCTCGAGACGGTTTTCGGCCTTCTTCTCGGCGGGGAAGGCCATGTCCGCCTTCCCATCGACCATCGGCTGCTGCCGCGCTGCGGCCTCGCGGACGACCTCGGGCGGCGGCGGCGCCGCCGCGATGGGCGCGGCGACGGGGCCGCGCGCGTCGGCGGGCGGGGGTGCCGCGGCCGGCATCGGCGCCGCCGCCGGCTTCATCGGCGCGGGGGCGGGCGCCGCCGCGAGCCTCGGCGCCGCCCTCGCCAGCCCCTTCGGCACCGCGATGCCGTCGGCCTCCTCATCGTCGAAGGCCTCGGGCTCCGGCATGGCGCCGCCGGGCACCATCTCGTCCCTGATGGCGACACGACCGGCGAGCGGACTCGAGCGCTGGGGTGCGCTGAAGGCCTCGGCCCAGGCGAAGGTCCGCCACCCGCGCGTGCCCATCAGGAGCTCGAGGGCGAGGCCGCTCTTGTCGTCGGTGAGGTCGAAGAAGAGGTTCGGCTCCTCCACCGTGCCGGGCAGCTCGGGCTCCAGGTACAGGCGCGACAGCATGTGGCCGGTCTTGTCGTCGGCGAAGGAGATGACGGTGTCGTCGACGACGGCCATGGCGAGCTCGGCCGGGACCGGCGAGCCGTCGGGGTTCGTCGTCGTCACCTGCAGCGCGACCTGATCGCGGGGACCGTGACGCTCCTTGAGGGGCTTCACCTTCACCTGCATCCGCGCCCGCCGGTTCATGAAGAAGAGACGCTCAGCGAGGGGCTGGCGCGACGACGAGAACACCGTGATGCGGGCAACACCCATGGCATCCTTCAGGGCCTCGCTGCCCTTCAGCTCGACGACGGCCTGCGTGCCGCGGGTCACCGTGAGGCCGGCGGCGTCGAGGAGGTTGTCGCGGACGGTGGCGACGACGGCGACCTGCTGGTCCGCGGTGCAGGTCACCCCGGCGACGATGGCGCCGCGCTGGCCATCGACGTCGTCGAAGGTACGCAGGACGCAGCCGTCGGCCTTCGCCTCGGGCAGCATGATCGTGTCGATGATCCCCTCGGGCTTCGTGATGCGCGCGCTGTAGGTGCGCCCGACAGCCGGGCTGAGCACAAAGCGTCCGAGACCCTCCTTGTACGATTCGAACGTCGTCACCACCTGGCCCTGGTCGTCGACGATCTCGCCGCGGACGTCGGCGGGCTTGCCGAGCGGCGTCTTCGCCTCGAAGTAGACGCGGGCCGGCAGGCCCGTGACGAGGGCGCCGCCCTCCGGGAAGAACGACAGCTGCATCCGCTTCATGACGATGGGCACGGCCTTGCCGATGCTTTCGGTGACGCCGCCGTCGTCGACGAGGACGGTGAGCAGGCCGTCGCCGACGGCGATCTTCGCCGGCAGCTGCACCTTCACGAGGGCGCCGCCGTCGGCGTTGGTGGTGGTCTCGACGCGGGGCAGCTCCTCACCGTCGAGGCGCAGCAGCGCCGTGATGGGATGGTTGGCGAGGGGCTCGCCGGTGGGCCGCTTCAGCTCGAGCGTGGCCGTGACGACGTCGTTTTCGCCGTAGGCCTTGCGGGCGAACTCCAACTTCTTCTTGAGGCGGGGCGCCTCGTAGCGGCTGACGATGAGCGGCCGCTCGGCGATCACGCCATCGGGAGCCGTGAAGCGCAGCTGGTATTCGCCGCCGTTGACCTCGGGGGGCAGGTCGATGTCGGCGGCGACGAAGCCCGCGTCCTGGCGGTAGCGCTTCTCGACGACGGCGGCGCCCTTCGGCGAGATGAGCTGCACGAGGGCGATGTGGGGGCCGACGCCGCTGAGGTCCCGCGCCTTGAGGTCCCAGGCCCGCACCCAGATGGTCTCGCCGGGCTTGTAGAGGGGCTTGTCCACCTGCAGGTAGACGCGCTGCTGGGTCGAGGCGTCGAAAAAGGACGACAGCGTGGTGTCGAGCCCCTCGGGGACCGGCGTGCGCCGCGACGGCGACGGCGCCTTCTCGGGCGCCTGCGGCGGCAGCTCCACCTTCGCCCCGGGGGCGGTGGCTTCAGGGGCCTTCGTCGTCGTCGTCACCGGGTCGGGGCCGTCGCCGCAGGACGACAGGAGGAGGGCGAGGCCGGCGGCCAGCGCCGGCAGGGAGACACGGGACATGGACACACCTCGGCGCAGTCGGAGACCCCTGACAACGCATCAGGACGTCCCGGGATCTGGACCGTAGGTCAGGTCGGGGATCTGCGGCTACGCGGCGGGGTTGCTGCCCGGCAGCCCCTTGAGGGCCCCGTGGAGCCCCGCGTCGTGCGAACGCGGACGGGCGAAGGCGAGGACGGCGAACGCGCCGACGGCACACAGCGCCTGCCACACCTTCTGCGGCAGCGACGTCGACACGCGTCCGGCGAGGACGTCGCAGCCCCGACGACGCAGCACGGCACCGATGGCGCGATAGACGCGGCCGGCGACGAGGATGGCGAGGCGGGAGCGCCACGGGATGAAGCGCATGCCGGCGTCGGCGCTGTCGTAGTAGCGGTCGGCGACGGTGAGGAGCTCGTCGACGACGGCGGCGAGCGCGGGCCCATCACCCCGTCCGGCCCGCAGGTTGCCCGGCAGGCCGTCGGGGTCGAAGACGCCCGACGCCAACAGGCGCGACGCCGGCACGTAGACCCGATCGCGGCCGGCGTCTTCGAGGACGTCGCGGCAGATGTTCGTGAGCTGCATGCCGACCCCAAGGTCGACGGCGTGCGGCAGGGCCCGCGGATCCTTCACGCCGAGCACGGCGCACATCATGCCGCCCACGGTGCCGGCGACGAGGTAGCAGTAGCGCAGCAGGCCGGCGTCGTCGGCGATGCGGACCCGCTCGCGCGCGTCGAAGGCGACGCCCTCGATGAGCCCACGCGCGAAGCCGAGGTCCATCTCGAGGCGCGCCGCCGTCAGCAGGAACGCCGCCACCGCCGGCCGCGGGGGCGCGCGCCCATCGAGCTCGTCGGCGAGCGCGGCCGCCTCGCGCCGGGCAGCGGCGCGATCGGGGGCCTCGTCGATGGCGTCGTCGACAACGCGGCAGAAGGCGTAGACGACGGCGGCGTCATCGAGGCGATCCGCAGGCAGGAAGAGCCCGGCGAAGCGGAAGCTCTTCGCGTGCTTCGCCAGCACCGCCCGCGCCTCGTTCACGGCGAGGGCGGTGGTCGGCAGCGCAGACGCCGCCTCGGACGCCGTCATCGCGGTCACGCCGCCTTCCGGCTCGCCGACGCCGGCCGCTGGGGCAGCGGCGCCGGGGTGGTCGGACGCACGACGACCTTCTCGAGCACCTTCGACGAGCAGAGCACGCCGGGCATGCCCGCGCCGGGGTGGGTGCCGGCGCCGACGAAGTAGAGGCCGCCCACGTCGGGAGAGGCGTTGTGGTAGCGGAACCAGGCCGACTGGGTGAGCACCGGCTCGGGGCCGAAGGCCGTGCCCTTCGCGGTCCGGTACTCGTCGCGGAAGTTCCGCGGGTCGATGTAGCGGGTCGCGGTGGTCGACGACGACAGACCGGGGGCGAGCCGATCGAGGCTCTTCATGATCTTGTCGAGGTAGGCGGGGGCGATCTTCTCCCAGTCCTGGCCGCCGTCGAGGTTCGGCACGGGCGACAGCACGTACCAGGCGTCCTTGCCGGCCGGCGCCAGCGAGGGGTCGGTGGCCGTCGGGCGGTGCAGGTAGAGCGAGAAGTCGTCGGCGAGGACCTTCTTGTTGAAGATGTCGTTGAGCAGCGGCTTGTAGCGGGGCCCGAGCACGATCGTGTGGTGCTTCACGTCGGGGAACTGCTTCGTCGTGCCGAAGTAGGCGACGAAGAGGCCCATGCTGCCCTTCACGCGATCGACCTGGGCATCGGTGTGCTTCTTGCGATGCTGCTGCGCGATCATGTGCTTGTAGACCATCGACGGATCGGCGTTGCTCACGACGACGTCGGCGACGTAGCGCTTGCCATCTTCGGTGATGACGGCCTTCGCCTGACCGCCGTCGACCTCGATGGTGCGCACCGGCGCGTTGCACACGACAGGCACGCCGAGCTCATCGAGCAGGCGCACGAGCGCGTGCACGATCGAGGTGGTGCCGCCCTTCGCGAACCACACGCCCCACTTGCGCTCGAGCCAGTGGATCATCGAGTAGATCGACGTCGTCTGGAACGGGTTGCCGCCGATCAGGAGCGGCTGGAAGGTGAACACCTGCCGCAGGCGCTCGTCCTGGATGTACTTCGACGTGAGGCCGTAGACGGTGCGGTAGTTCTCGAGCTTCATCATCTCGGGGACGACGCGCATCATGTCGCTGAACTTCCCGAACGGGACGTCGGCGAGCTGCATGTAGCCGACCTCGAAGATGCGCCGCATGTGGTCGACCATCTTGAGGTAGCCGTCGACGTCCTTGCGGTTGAACTGCCGGATCTGGTCGAGGATGCGCTCCTCCTCGCCGACGTAATCGAAGCGGCCGCCACCCTGGGACTCGTGGAACTCGACCCGGTAGTACGGATCGACGGGCACGAACTCGACGTAGTCCTCGCGGCGACGCCCCACGAGTTCGAACAGTTCATCGAAGAGGTACGGGGCCGTGACGACGGTCGGTCCGGCGTCGAACGTGAAGCCCTGATCCTTGAAGACGCGGGCGCGGCCACCGGGCTGGTCGAGGCCCTCGAGGACGGTGACGTCGTAGCCCATCGCGCGGAGGCGGATGGCGGCGGAGAGGCCGCCGAGGCCGGAGCCGATGACGACGGCACGAGAGGGGGCGATGGTCTGGGTCATGCGTTCACCTCGGCGAAGGTCGCGGGGGCGTCGACGGCGGCGTCGCGCTCCGGCGGGTGGGCAAAGAGGGACTGGATGGGCTGCAGGATGACGGCGATGAGCTCGACGACGATGGCCCGCAGCTCCGGGTGGTCGTCGAGGGCGCGGGCGTGCAGCGCCCGGGTCGCGAGCTGGGCGATGCGGTGCAGCACCGCGTCGCGCGCGCCACCGGCCTCGAAGCGGTCGATGACGGCGACGACGTCGGCGTCGGCGGTCCGCTCCCGCGGCGCGCGCAGGATCGACAGCAGCCAGGTGGCGTCGCCCGGGTGCAGGCGCAGGTGCTCGACGACGAGGGCCGAGATCTTGCCTTCCTTGATGTCGGCGCCGCGGGCCTCGCGCCCCTTGTCGCCAAACAGGTCGAGCACGTCGTCCTGCAGCTGGAACAGCATCCCGAGCAGGAAGAAGGGCTCGGCCATCTCCCGCGCGGTGTCGACGTCGATGCCGGCGAGCAGCGCGGCGCCTTCGACGGGGAGGGCGAAGAGCTCGCCCGTCTTGCCCTCGATGCAGCGCATGTAGGCGTCGACGGGGTCGGCGCCGGCGTCGAGGGCGTCGTGCAGCGAGAGGTCGGCGGCCTGACCGCGGACCGTCGCCGCCGCCCGACGGGCGAGGGCATGACAGAGGCGGAAGCGCACGGCCTCGTCGACGTCGACGCGCGCGGCGAGCATCGCCGGCAGCATCAGCATGAGGTCGCCGCAGTTGACGGCCTGGGGCATGCCATGGACCGCCCACGTCGTCGGCCGGCCGCGGCGGACGCGGTCGCCGTCCTGCAGGTCGTCGTGCACGAGGGTGGCGTTGTGCAGCATCTCGACGGCGGCGGCCCAGGGGGCGGCACGCTCACGGGCGACGCCGAGGGTGGCGGCGGCGGCCAGGGCGAGGCGGGCCCGGACGCGCTTGCCGCCGGCGTCGAGGTGATCGGCGATGAGCTCGCCGAGGTAGTCGGGACGGACGGCGCCTTCGCCGTGGCCGGCCTCGCGCATCAGGCGCTCGACGTCGTCGAGGTTCTGGAGGCCCTGCAGACGGCGGGAGGCGATGGGCGGCAGCGTGATCATGTGGCGCTCCGGGTGGTGAGGCGAGCGGGCAACGGACCCGCGAGGAGGTCGCGCGCGACGGCGAGGCCATCGGCGGTGGCGGCGCCGGCGACGAGGCGGAGCCGCAGGGCGTTGGGGACGGCCCCGAACAGGGCGAGCATCGTGCGACGGACATCGCTGGCGTCGTCGGTGCCATCGAGGAAGCCGCGCCAGCGGGGCGCCGGCAGGGCGAAGAACGTCGAGAAGAAGGCGTCGGCGGCGCGCTGATCGAACGTGCAGGCCGCGCGGAGCGCGAAGCGCTGCAGGCGACGACGCTGCCGCGCCTCCCGCCCCCACACCGTGTCGAGCACGGCGTCACCGGCGGCGACGTGCTCGCGACGGGCCACCATCAGCGCGTCGGCGACCGGCTCGGCGGCGGCCAGCGTGGCGGCGACCGAGTAGCCGGAGATGGGCGAGACCAGGCCGAGGGCGGCACCGAAGGCGGCGACGGCCTGTCCCCGATGCGGCAGCCCACCGCCCATCGGGAACTCGACGACCTCGTCGGTCACGACGGCGTCGATGACGGTGCCGCGACGCTGGAGCCGACGCTCGAGGCGGGCCTTCAGCAGCGCCGACGGCACCGGCGCCCACGACGCCAGCGTCGTCTCCTCGAGCAGGAGGCGACCGCCGTTGCTGAGGGCGTAGAGGAAGGAGGGCGGGCCGCCGTCGTCGACGCCGTGGTCGCGCCAGTCCATGAACAGGGCCGTGCCATCGGGCAGCTCGGCGTCGCGGCCGTCGACAATGAGGCCGAAGGCGCTCTGGAACGCGACCTGCGTCGTCGTCCGGGCGACGAGCACCGGCGCGTGCCCCGACGCATCGACGACGGTGCGGGCGGCGACGTCACCCCGGGTGGTGTGCAGGAGGCCGGGACCGGCGCCGGTCACGCGGGCCGCCACGACCTCGGCGCCGTCGGCGCGGCAGAGGGCGCCGGCATCGAGGCGGACATAGGGACGGGCCAGATCCACGGCGCCGGCGCTCCCCGCCACCATCGTCCGCGGATAGGCCGTCGCCACAAGCCCCGCCGGCACCTGGTCGGCGAACGCGCACAGCGTGTGGGAGGGCGGCGCGGCGTCTGGTCCCACCAGGGTCACCGGGGCCCAGCGGCGGGTCAGGGCGCGGGCCAGCGCGGCGGCGGCCGGGCCGCGACCGACGATCGCCACAGTGTCCAGGTCCGCAGCAGGGTTCACGCGACCTTGGATGCCAGATGTCCCGGTCCGGGTGCAGGGCTTGTCCAGACTCTGCCCGGGTCCCTGACCACCCGCCCGGTCGATACCCGACGTGTGATCCCGGCCTGTCCAGGGTGCCCGGGCCGCCTGTATAGGCTGGCCAGATGCGCCCGCTGCCCGGCTCCGGAATCCTCTGTGCCGTCGTCGCACTCCTCGGTGCCGGCTGTCACTTCTTCGACATCCAGCGCTGCTCCAGCGACGACGATTGCGCCGCCGGCGAGGTCTGCAACGTCATCTGCATCGCCGATGTCGGTGAGGGCGAAGGCGAGGGAGAGGGCGAGGGCGAGGGCGAGGGCGAGGGCGAGGGCGAGGGCGAGGGCGAGGGAGAGGGAGAGGTGGACATCGATCCGCTCTGCGCCACCGTCAGCGTCGACGCAGAGACAGACGCGCCCACGACGACGGCGAGCGCGGTGCTGTGTTCACGCCCCCAGTTCATCCGCTGGCTCGCCGACGAGACCCCGGCCGGCGACGTCAGGCTCGGTCGCTCGCTCGACTTCGCGTGGGCCGTGTTGCCCCGCCGCGAGAGCCCATGGAGCGCGACGTTCGACGGCGCCGGACGCAGGCTGTCCCGCTTCCAGCTCGACGGCACCGACAGGGTCTCACTGCTCCAGGACATCGCCGTCGGCGGCGTCGTGCGTGACCTGGAGGTGGTCGGCGCTGAGGCCAATGGCGAATTCAACGTGACCCTCCTCGCCCAGACGGTCGAGGGGCTCGTCGAGGACGTCATCGTCCGCGAGGCCTTCGTCCGGGCCCGCCTGAAGCGGGCCGCCGGCATCGTCCATGCCGTCGTCGACGTCGACGGCGACGGCCCCGTCGCTGCCGGCACCCTCCGCCGCGTCGCCATCCTCGACAGCGCGGTCCATGTCGAGGTTGTCGACGCCAACGGTGCCACCGTTCCCATCGAACGCGTCAACGCTGTGGCCGCAGGGGTGGTGTCGCAGGTGTCGGCGGGCGGCCTCGCGAGTGACATCCAGGTGAGCGGCGTCGTGGTCCGGACCGAGGGCAACAAGGCGGCCGGCGTCGTCGGGGAGCTCCTTGGTACCCTCGAGCGCGTCAACGTCGTGGGCAGCACCATCTCTGCCGACAACAACCAGGCGGGCGGCATCGTCGCCATCGGACAGGGCGGCGAGCTGCACGACGCCAGCATCAGCCGCACCGTCATCGCTGTGGACAAGGGAACCCCCGACCGGGTGGCGCCTGTGTTCGCCGAAGTGACCGTCACGGCGTCGAACGCCTCGCGGGTCTTGGTCGCCTTGACCGAGACCCGTTCCCGCGGAGCCATCGTCGCACTCGATGTCACCCACGCAGGCGTCAGCAACAACGGCTCCCTCACGTTCAACGATGTCGTCATGCAGGCCGAGGTTTCATCGGTCCCCAACGGCGGTGTCACCGCCGTTGCTGCCGCGCAGCTCTTCACCCGTCAGGGACTGCCCTTCGCCGACGTCGAGGGGAGCCCCTGGCTGCGCCCGTGGGGCGAGCCCCCCGCCATCGGCACCGTCCCGCGCCCGCTGTGCGGCAACGGTGTCCTCGACGCGGGCGAGGCCTGCGACCCGGGCAGCCCGGCGAGCGAGGGGCGGTGCTCGCCAGCGTGTGACGTCGTCGATGACGCCCAGTGCGGCGGCCGCCTGTCGATCTGCCGCGACCAGGCGCCCGGGGTGGGGCTGCCGAGCACGCCGGCCGGCTTCTTCGTGCTCACCGGCGACGCCAGCGGCTCCACCGCCTGCGATCTCCTGTCGAACGGTGTCGCCGTCATCGGCCTGCCCACCTTCGACGACGGCTTCGCCCTCGACGTCGGCGTCGGCACCCGCGGTCCGCACGTCACGTGTGCCGGTGGCTTCACGGCGTCGGGGACCGTCACGCTGTCAGGACTCTCGCTGGCAGCCACCGCCGGGACCCCATCCCTCGTCACGGTGGCGCGGGGGGCGACCCTGCGTGCGGGTGACGTCCGGCTGAACACCAACGCGCTCGCGTCCGAGGCGCTCCATGTGGAGGAGGGGGCCACCGTCGACGTCACCGGCGCCGCCATCGTCGGCGTCGGCCCCTGCCTCGCGGGCCCCATGACCGTCGACAACAGCCTGATCCTCTGTGACGCGCCCGAGACCGCCGGCGTGACCCTGCGGCGATCGACGCTGCTCATCGGGGCGAAGCCGCCGTTCTCCGTCGAGGCCTTCGACGCCGCCGGCGGCATCCACCCCGCAGGTCTTCCCGGCGTGGATGTCGTGCAGGTCCGTCAGGTCGAGCTCATCGACCGCGGCGGCGTCTCCGATCCACAGGCCCCGGGGAGCCATGACTTCGCGATGCGCACCCGTGGCGCCGTGAGCGATATCGGCGGCATCGAGGCCGGCCCCGTCGTTGCTCTCGACGATTTCGCGGATGGCCCGATCGTCATCCGGCGTGCCGCCGATTTGCGCAGCCTCCCGCGTGACCCGCGCAAGGACATCGTGCTGACGCGCCATGTCTCCATCCCCGCGGCCGACGAGCAGGCGGTGGGCCTCGTGAGCTTCGGCGACGGCACCTTCGATGGCGGCGGCTTCACGATCGCCGGTCTGCGCCGGCCGTTCATCTCGGTGAACGTGCTCGCCACCGGCGCGGTGATCGACCTCGACCTCTCTGGCGAGATCAACTGTCCCCAGGCGCTGTCGAGCTGTGGTGCGCTGACCGGAGCCGTCGCCGGCCGGGCCAGCCGCGTTTCCTTCCATGGCGTGCTTGAAGACAGCCAGACCGCCGGTCGCACGGCCGGCGGCCTCGTCGGCACCTGCCTGGCGGGCGGCCGCATCGAAGACGTCGTCGTCGACGCCGACGTCGTCGGCCAGGCCGTGGGCGGCCTCGTCGGCAGGATCGAGCCCGGTGGCACGCTGCAACGCGGGGTGATGCGGGGTCGCGTCACCGGCGTCCTCGTCGGTGGGGCCGTGTCCTCCCTCGCAGGCACGGCCCACCAGCTCGTACTCGGCAACGCCGACGCGGCCCTGGTGCTCAACGCCACGGGCAATACGGGCGGCATCGTCGTCGACGTGGCAAGCAACGCATCGTTGCGCGACGTCGAGGCCCACACCGCCGGTGTCGCCAACCTCTTCCTGCAGTCGACCACGTCGGCCGACACCTGCGGTCTGCTGGCCCCCCTCAGCGATGGCACCGTCCAGATTCATCGCAATGGCGAAGGGCCGCTGTCCCTCACCGCCGCCGGCGCCAACGACCCCGACAATGACGATTGGCCCGAGAATGGCCGCTTCCAGCGTCCACCGTGGAGCCATGCCCGGGGCAGCCCGCCCTCGCTCATCCTCGACGACGCCACACCGAGCAGTGAATGCCCGCCATGATCACGTCTTTCGTCCTGCTGGCAACCCTGGCACAGGGTGCCGTCGACGTCGCCGTCGTCGACCGCGGCGGCGGCCCCGAGCGCGTCGCCGCCGCCCTCGCCGGGGTCCCGGCGGTCTTTCCCGGCGGCACGCTCGTGCCGGCCGCCGACGTCGTCGACCTCGACCGCCAGTACATCGTCCCGTGCGGCACCGACGACGCCTGCCTCGTGCGCACGATGGCAAGCATCGCCGTCGGCGCCATCGTCTTCGTCGAGCCGGGGGCCCTCGTCGTCATCGAGCGGGTCCGGCTGCGCTCGCGGCGCCAGCCGGCGCCGACCCTGGCCTCGATCGGGCAGGCCCTCGACGACGCCGTCCACCCCGAGCGCTTCGGCACCCTCGTCATCGAGGGCGCTCCGCCCGACGCCACCGTGCACGTCGACGGCGTACCCTGGTCCGGCGGCGACGTGCTCGCCGGTCAGCGGCAGCTCCTCGTCGAGGCGCCTGGTCACGCCCCCCGCGAGCTGCGCGTGAGCATCCCGCCCGCCGGGACCGCGTCGGTCATGGTGTCGTTGACGCCACGACCGCAGTCGTCGACGCCAGCACCGGCGCCCATGCCATCAACGCCAGCGGCCCCGACGACGGTGACGCCGCCCCTGGGCATCGCACTCACGGGGATTGGCGCCGGGGTCGCGGCGATGGGGCTCGTGACGGGCGTGCTCGGCGAGGTCCAGGCGGCCGGCGTCGTCGCCGCCTTGCGCCAGGGCGAGCGCCGCGACGATCTCGGCCTCTGGGAGGCCGTCGAGATCACCGGTTTCGCCGTCGCCATCGCCGGCGGCGTCGCGGCGGTCGCGGGCGGCCTGATGCTCGCATCCGGGGAGCCCCCTTCCCCGACGGACGGGGGCTGATACCCCACCACCATGGTCAGAGGTGGCGCCGTCGACGAACACGACAGCGGGGAGCAGCTGCCCCGCTGGTTCGGCGACTACGTGCTGCTGAAGCGGCTCGGGCGCGGCGGCATGGGGCAGGTCTTCCTGGCCCGCCTGCCCGGCCTCGCCGGGATCGACCGCCTCTGCGTCATCAAGACCCTGCGCAGCCAGTGGACCGCCGACCGCGAGTACGTCGCCCGCTTCGTCGACGAGGCCCGCGTCGTCGTCCACCTCAACCACCGCAACATCTGCCCGGTCTTCGACGTCGGCCAGGTGCGCTCGACCTACTACCTCGCGATGGACCTCGTGCCGGGGCGAGACCTGCAGGCGGTGTGGTCGCGCATCACCGCTCGCGGCGGTGGCCCTGCGGTCGGTCTCGACGTCGACGTCGCCCTCTTCATCGTCGCCGAGGTCCCTCGAGGCCCTCGACGCCGCCCACCGCGCCCGCCACCCCGACGACGACACGCCCCTGCAGCTCGTGCATCGGGACGTGTCACCGCACAACGTCCTCGTCAGCTTCGACGGCGAGGTGAAACTCATCGACTTCGGTCTGGCCCAGAGCGCCCTCAAGCGTGAGCAGACCGAGCCCGGCGTCGTCCTCGGCAAGATGGCCTACATGGCCCCCGAGCACGCGCGCGGCGAGGCCGTGGACCGCCGCGCCGACGTCTTCGCGGTCGGCGTGATCCTCTACGAGCTCCTCACCGGCGAACGCTACTGGCACGGGCTGTCGATGCAGGAGATCTGGCACGTCGTCGGTCGCGGCACGCACCGCCCTGGCCGGCTCGACGAGCTCACGGCGGCGATGCCGGCGATCGCCGACGTCATCGTCCGGTCGACCGCCGCCGACCCGGCCGCGCGCTTCCCAACAGCGGCGGCGATGCGCCAGGCGATCGTGAAGGCCCAGATCGCCCGCGGCGTCGTCGCCGGCAGCGCCGAGCTCCGCGACGCCGTTGATGCGCTCTTTCCCGGTGAGGCCGCGGCGGATCGCAAGGAGCGCGCGGCCCTCGCCCGCCTCCCCGCCCCCGGCGACGACGACGCCCACGCCTCGACCCGTATCGCCAGCGCCCCGGGCCGGGCCGCGCCATCGCCGCCGTCGTCGTCGTCACCGCCCGCCGCGAAGGTCGGCAACCCCGACGAGCTGCCGACGCTCAACGACGCACCAAGGACGCTGAGCGAGCGCCGCCGCGTCGAGGACAGCACCGAGAGCGATCCCGAGGTCGCGGCAGCGCCGGCGTCCGCGTCGGTGAAGGCGGCCGCCGAGCCGGCCACCGAGGTCCTCGCCCGTCGTCGGCCGGCCGCCGCCGCGCCGACACTGCCTGGACCGTCGCCGTCGACGCAGGGAGGGGCCGGCCGGACCCTCGTGGCGGTGGCCATCGCGAGCGCCCTGCTCACGGTCGTCGCCGTGGTGGCCTGGCGCCAGGGGGCCGCCACGCCGCCCTCGCCCCGGGTGACGGCGCTGACGCCGACGACGCCCCCCCCCACAGCGCCGACGACACCGCCCCCAGCGCCGTCAACACCACCGCCCGCACCGCCACCGCCAGCGCTGACGGCGCCGCCGGTGCCGCCGCCGTCCTCGACGATGCCACCGCCGCCGCCTACACCGCCGCCGGTGACGGTCCAGCCACCGCCCCCGAGGCCGGCGCCGGCGCCGACCATCGTCGAGCCCTGGCCTGCGGTGACGCCTCGAGCACTGCCGGAGCGCATCGACCTGCTGCGTCGACGCTGTCCGGCGCTGCCCTGCACGAAGCGGGTCGTCGACGACCACCGCCGCTTCGACGCGATGGTGGGCGACCAGCCGTTCCAGCACGCCGACCGCGTGAAGGTCTGCCTCGACAGCTGCCGGACGAAGGTCAGCGGGTCTTGATCTCCAGCGCAAAGGTCGGCGCCGGCGCACCGCTCAGCGCGCTGTAGGTCACCCATGAGTTGGTGACCTTCTTCACGTAGTTGCGCGTCTCGTCGAACGGGATCTGCTCCACCCAGCGGTCGACGGGCAGCGCCGTGCCCGACGGCGGCATCCACTTCAAGACCGCGCCGGGGCCGGCGTTGTAGGCGGCGATGGCCTTGAACGGATGGCCGAGGCCCTTGAGGCGACGGCCGAGGTGGGCGGCGCCCAGCGTGGCGTTGTAGGTCGGCTCCGTGAGCAGCGCCGGCGTCGGCGGCGGCAGCTTCAACGCCTTCGCCTCGTCGGCGGCGGTGGCGGGCATGAGCTGGCAGAGACCGGTGGCGCCGGCCCAGCTCACGACGTGCTCGTCAAACGCGCTCTCCTCGCGGGAGAGGCCCATGAGCAGCAGCGGCGGCACCCCGTGCGCCGTCGCCGCCTCGCGCAGCGCGACCTCGTGGGCCCGCGGCCAGTCGAGGACGAAGCGCTGCAGGCTGCCGGCGTCGACGGGGGCACCGGGGAGCAGGGCGAAGCCCCGATCCCGCAGCGCCCGATGGGACAGGTCGGGGCGACCGAGGCTCGAAAACGCCGCCGCCAGCGCGAAGGCCACGTCGGCGTCGCCGCGTCCGACGTCGACGTCG
>Ga0172373_10000133_pt1 | contig 109067 bp, 114 predicted proteins | sample Lak10m_2_FD_114546 | JGI IMG/M metagenome (GOLD analysis project Ga0172373, IMG submission 114546) | Freshwater microbial communities from Kabuno Bay, South-Kivu, Congo - kab_092012_10m | ecosystem: Environmental > Aquatic > Freshwater > Lake | place: Democratic Republic of the Congo...
TTAACACAAAATAATAAATATCTGTCTTCTTTACAGATTTTTTTAAACAATATCCTACATGCTTGTATGCTTGTATGCTTGTATGCTTGTATGCTTGTATGCTTGTATGCTTGTATGCTTGTACTAATCATATTTAAACATTTGTTATTTGTAATAAATTTATTTTAGTTTTTATATAATCTTTGTCAAAAAATAATATAAAATAAGGGTATAAAGAAATATAACCCCGGGATTTTTTGTAAATCAGTTAATATTTACACCAAATTTATATAAACTTAAATATGTTTAATCCCGGGGTTGGTTAGTAATTTTTTATTTAATCCTAGAGTTTAGTTAGTAGTCTTTATTTAATCACCATGGATTAATTGAGTAAGATATTCTAAATTTCTAATTCTCAAAGTATTAAATCTTTATACTTATTTATTTTTTCTTTATTTGTAATTTGATGATAACTTGTCCAAGAGTAGTTATCTATATTATCTACTATTTCATGTTTTAATGCATTGAAATTTACATATGCTAGACATTTAGATAAATAATCCTCATCTTTTATAAGCTTTGCTTTAAATCTTCATTCAAACAATTGTTATTTTCTTCAATATTTTATATTAAAATACTTTGAATAGGAATTTTGTATATCTCAAAAAAATGATGATAGTTCATTTCATAATACAGAAATAACAAAATGAAAATGATTTGGCAAAAAACTATATGATAATATTTTTATATCTTTATATTTATCTAATTTATTATACTTGATAACTAAAGTATATATTCTTTCAAAATCTGATTTATTTTTAAAAATAATCATTTTTTCAAATCATCTATTATATATGTGATAAATTCAAGTCTCAAAATTTCTTTTTGGCATATAAAATTAATTAGTTAGTAGCTTTACTTAAAATTATAGTTAATATTCCAACTAAATCCCGGGGTTATGCCTTAGATAATTAAACTATAACTCACATTCAATTACCAAAATCACTTTTCTTAAGATTTTCTATATATTTAATTATATTCTCCTTGAAATAAGGTTTATTTTGTTCTTGAATTTTTCAAACGATATAATATCAAATAGCCATAAATCAAGCAAGTCAAAGGTTTTCTGGTAAAGAAATTTTTAATATATCTCAATTAAAATAAAAATCTCATTCTCAAAACTTTATACAAAGCTCTTTTTCACATGGAACAACAGTAACTGCATGTTTTAACTCTTCAAAACTTTTTATATCTCTTGCTATATTTCTTCAAAATAATTCTATAAATTTTACTTCCAAAAGTGGAGAAATTCAAGCAAATTTATTAGGTAAAGAAAATAAAAATCAAGAGTAGTTAGAAAAATTATTTGGAATGATTTTTGATAATGTATTTTCTATAAAATCAAGTATTTCCTTTGAGTTTTCTTTTGTATTAGCTAAAATCCATCACATATAAGTTGAAGTATTATAAGTGTATGGTTCTCTAATTTTAGGTGTTACAGTTATTTTAGAAGAATTTAGAATTTTACTCATCTCTGAATTTTCATTACAAGTAACAAGCCTAACTTCCAAATTTTTTGACATTGCATACTTTGCTATGATAGGAGCATGTTTTCATCATGAAGCACTATAAATAATAACTCAATCAACTCATTTTCTATCTAATGCTTCTTTGTAATTGTTTTCATCAGCAAAAATAACATCAAGTCAATCATAAATTATTTTTATGGTATTTTTAGCATTTCAAGAACCTATAATAACAGGTTTATTAAAATCAAATTTAGGTATAGAAAAATCTGGAGTATTTGAAAAAAGCTCCAAAGCTCACAAAACAACTTCATCAAGATTAGGAATATTACTTTCGTTTATATAAGCTAGTTTATCTAAATGCTTAGTCATAAAAATTTAATTAAAATATAAATTACATACTATAACCTCATTCTTCATATTTTTCTCTAAAATCTTTTATCAAAGCCCAAAAAATATTTTCAGTATAATTTGGTAATATTTCTTCATTAGGCCAAATTATCTCTTTTTTAATTTTATTTCTCATTGTATTTTCTCAAACAGGACAATTACAATCTGAAAATGGAATTTCTTTTGCTTTAACTAATTTTAAAATATCTTTTTCTCTTAAATAAGCCAAAGGTCTTATAAAACTAATATCTCATCTGGACATTTTGTTTACTGGAGGCATAATTTTTAACTTTCTTCATTGAATCATATTCATAAAAGTAGTTACAACTATATCATCCATATGATGTCAAAAGCATATTTTTGTAGCTCAAATTTGATTACAAATTTTCATCATTGCAATTCTTCTAGCATAAGCACACCATTGACAAGATTGACCAACTCAATGATTTAATTTAGATTCTGGTGGAAGATTTATATTTACCTTTTCTAAAGGTATTCACAAAACATCTTCATAATATTGTCTTTTTTCTTCAAACCTAATATCACAATCTATTAAAAATTCTTTAAAAATATAAACAGCTCTTAAATTAAACTTTTCTTTCATAGTTTTTCTTACTTCTGATAAAATATATCAAAGTAACATACTATCTTTTCATCAAGAAACACCAAGCAAAACAGTTTCTCAATCTTTTATCATACCAAAATCATATATTGCTTGTTTTACTGCTTTACATAAATTTTTCTCTAAATTACTCATATAAAAATATAAGAAAATAAAATTTGATAAAAACAAGTTTAATTATTTTTTAAAAATATCAAATTTTTAAATTATTTTTTTGTATTTTTAATTTTTTTAGATATAAATATACAAATATAAATATTTACATTTTAAAATATTAAAATTATGTCAAACAGAAGAAATAATAATAAGGTAACTAAAAATCTAAAAGATTATGCAGTTCCATTAATATGATTAGTTATAATATTAACAATAATTTTTAATATATTTTCCCCATGAAATAGTGATATAAAAACAACTGAAAATACAACAAAAAATGATAATACTTCATGATTGAATTTGTCATTTGGTACTTCTTCAGATGCTGATATAATAAATAGTTGATGAAATACTAAAAAAGTTAGTGAAAGTAATAAAAGTTTATCTAAATGAGATAAATTAAGAGTAAATAGTTGAAGTTTATTAATAGATTTTCCATCAGTTTGAAAGCTTAATTTAGATAAAAATTGAGAATTAGAATACACTACAAATTGAGAGATAAGCCTAAATTCTTCTTACTTATGGATAAATAGTATAAATAAATTTAATGTTAAAATGAAATATGCAAATGTTTCTGTATGAGAAAATTCAACAGTTTCTCTTGATCAAAACGAAGTTTGAAGTACTATTTATTTACTTGATTGAACTGTAAATGTTTCAAATTTAGTATGAAAAAGTATAGTTTTAGAAAAATGAGAAAAAATAACAATATGAGAAAATATAGCTTCAAGTCAAGATGTAGACTTATCTTTTGAAAAAGAACCTATAAATGATTATTTTAAATGAACAGATTGGTATGCTAAAAATGATTGAGATATTTATTTGAATTCTAGTGAAAGTTGAAGTATATCAGAAGGAACAACTTCAACATGAGAATTAACTTGAAGTTGAGAAGAAAATACTAAAATAAATAATTCAAGTGAAGAACTTATAGTTATTGATAATCCTACTTGAGATGAAGCCTTTTCAGAAACTCCTACAATCGATATAGAATGAAGTATTTTAGATGAAAGCATAACAGAAATAACTATAAATTGAATAAAAGCAAAAATAAATAAAGAAACTAATAAATTTAGTCTTAAAAATTTTAGTTTAGATAGAAAAACAAATGACTTAGTATACAAAGTTTTTAATGAAAATAAAGATGTTTTATGAAAGTATGTTAAAACTATTTATTACCAATGATGACAAGATGAACAAGCTTCTACTACTTGATTTAATGTTGAGAATTTTGATATAGATGCTTCTGAATTCAAATTTACAAGTCCTACTTCAGAATGAATTTATACAACTTATGACGATGAAGTATCAATATATTGAGAAACTCCCAAAAATATTATAAAAAAAGTTACTGTTAATTGATATAGACTAAAAACATTTAATTGAACAACTTGGAGATATCATGCAAAAAAAATTTATGATAATATGAAAGAATGAACTAATGTATATGAAATAAAGTATTTTTGAGATGCTGATAAATTAATTTATAAAAACACTTTTACAATAATAAAAAAGACTCTGGAAAAGAAAAGTTAATACAAAAAAGAATTAAAAATTAAATTTAATTCTTTTTTGTTGTATTTTTAATAAAATTTATTACTATTCTGAAAAGTTCTTCCTGCTAAAATTAAATTTAATTTTTTATTTTTACTGTATTATGGTGATTCGTTTATTAAAATATGCTGTTAAAAATATACTTAGAAATAAATTTCTAAGTATATCTTCCATTGTAGTTTTAACACTGCTTATGTTCTTTATAAATGTGTTATTAGTAGTTCATGACATAAGTAATGAAATAATTAAAAATATTAATTCTAAATTAACAATTTCGTTATACTTAAATGATAAGTATGATAAAAATTCTCCAGAAATAATAGATTTAATGTCAGATCTAAAAAAATGAGTTAATTGAGTAAGTGTAGTTTATAAAAGCAAAGATGATTCCTTAGCTGATTTAAGCAAACAAGATCCAGAGCTTGTTAGAATACTTGAAAGGGAAAATCCTCTTCCAGAAACAATAATACTTTCAAATATTAAACTAGAAGAATATGAAAAATTAAATAGAATAGTAGAAAATAAAATGTTTGTATTATCAGAAGATAAGAAGAAAGATCTTTCAAATTATTCAAGTCAATACAAAAGAATAGAATCAGTAATTAGAGTTCTAAAAATGTTACAAACAGGTTTGTATTGAATTATAGCAATATTTTTGGTCTCTATAGCTATAATAACTTATTCTATAATTTGAAATTTTATATTTTATTATAGAAATGAAATATATATTACAAGATTAGTTTGATGATGAAAAATGTTTATATACTGACCTTTTTCTATTCAATGAATAATATATACTTCTATTTCTTCCATACTTAGTTTTTCAATTTTTACAATAGTTCTAAAAAATATTGACTTAGTTTTCTGAGATTTATATTCCTTCTGAAAATTAATTGACTGACTATATTTAATATTTTTCATGGAACTAGTTATTTTTATGTTTATATGATGAATTAGTTGATTTCTTTCTTCAAAAAAGTATTTGAAGTAAAAAGATAAAATCAAAAATATTTTTGATTTTATCTTTTTTTTCTTATAATAAAGCTATTATTATTAATTAATGTTATACTTTATGAAAAAAATGTTCTTGTTTTTACTAATATTTTTTAGTTTTTTATCTGTTAATGCAACTGATTCAAAATTATTTGATTTATGATGAAGTTTGTGAGAATTAAGCAATACTAATATTTATTCAACTTTCAGTGATAATTTTGTTTTAACTTGAAGTATTTATTACCATGATAATTTTGGTTATAATATTGATAAAGTCGAGGTAATTTGGAGTTGAGATAAAAAGCCATATATTTTGAAAAAATTTAAATCTTGAGATAAAGAATTTAAATATAATGTTTCTGTTAAAAATAAAAATTTAAATGAATGATGAAATATATATACAATTAATTTATATAAAGATTGAAAAAAAGTTTATACTTATAAGTATGAAGTAAATTATATAAATAAATACAAAAAATCTACTTATATTTTAAAAAAACTAGATGAAAAAATAGTTAAAGAAAAATCAGAACATTTACAAAATAGTAATTATTATTCTGAAAATCGGTTTGACAAAGTAAAAACAGAAGGTTGGTGATTTTGAAATGATTTTTATACTTTTAATAAAGAAAAATGATATTTACTTTGAGTAGATAATAGTAAATTTTGAAAACATATTCTAAATTTATCAAATTGATATTCAATGATTTATACAGTTTCTTATAAAGATTGAAAAGATTTTTCAGATTCTTTTGACTACAAAGTAAAAATTTGATATACAGATAAAAATTGAAAAACAAAGTATTCTGAAGAAAAGGATATTTATTTATGATTTTGATTATTTAAATATGATTATTTAAAAATATATGATAATTGAAAAATATTAATTACTGCTTGATGATGACATGAATGAGTTGCCTCATATTATTATTTTAACCCTAAAGACTTTAGATTATATAATGTGGAAAAAGATATAATAAAAAAGAACCTATGAGAAAACTATGAAACAGTTTATGATTTAAATATTATTGATAATAAATTAGTTATAAATGAATCAAAATATTGTTGTGATATTTACTATAATCAAGGTTGATTTGAAAAAGTAGCTTTTGATTGAGATAATTTAAAACTTATTTCAAGGAATTTAATTTCTCCACTTAAAAAATGAGAATGGTGAAATGAGTTTGAGAATATTACTTTATTTAAAGAAAAATATTTTTTACCTATTAATACTCATAGTAAACTTGAATTTAAAAAAGAAAGTGATAAAAGAACTGGTATAATACAAAATTGATCTAAAAATGGTCTTTATTTTGCTGATAATTTAAGTATAAATCCAGAAAATTATGGTTTTTCTTTGAATTACATTGCTATTTTAGGTGTAGTTTGAAATAATATTGGTAATTCTGATAAGATATATAAAGTAGTAAATCCTGAATTTATAGATAGCTATTATAAAAATAAAAAATCAAGTGAAATAAATATGAATTTCAAAGAAGTTACTTGAAAAGTTTATAAAAATGAATATATAGAAATAGAAAAATTCGTTCAATAGTTTTTTTAAATTAGTAAAAAGATAAAATCAAAAATATTTTTGATTTTATCTTTTTTTTCTTATAATAAAGCTATTATTTTAATAATTTAATAATTTTTATGTTAAGGACACATACTTGTAATGATTTAAGTACAAAAAATATTTGAGAAGAAGTTATGTTATCTGGTTGGGTAAGCAATAGAAGGGATCATGGATGAATTATTTTTATAGATTTAAGAGATAGATATGGTTTAACTCAAGTAGTTTTTGATCCTGAAGATGATAAAGCTAGTTGGGAAGAAGCAAATAATTTCAGAAGTGAATTTGTTATAAATGTTAAATGAATTGTTAGAAATAGACCAGAATGACAAAATAATCCTAATTTACAAACTTGAGAAATAGAGATAATTGTAAAATCTGTTTCACTTTTAAGTAAATCTAAAACTCCCCCTTTTGAACTTGAAACTCATCATAATACTGCAAATGAAGAAGTAAGATATAAGCATAGATATATAGATTTAAGAAGAAGAAAAGTTCTTGAAAATGTTAAATATAGATCTAAATTCTTAAATTACACTAGAAATTGGTTTACAGCCAGAGATTTTTTGGATGTACAAACTCCATTATTTACTGTAAGTTCTCCTGAATGAGCTCGTGATTTTGTTATACCTTCAAGAATACATCCAGGTAAATTTTATGCCCTTCCTCAAGCTCCTCAACAATATAAACAACTTTTAATGGTTGGTTGAATTGATAAATATTTCCAAATTGCACCTTGTTTTAGAGATGAAGATCCAAGAGCTGACAGACATGCTTGTGAATTTTATCAAATAGATTGTGAAATGAGTTTCGTAGAACAAAATGATGTTTTTTGAGTAGTTGAAAATTACATTACAGATGCTGTTTCAAATCTATCAAATAAAAAAATATTTAATCAGACTTTTTATCAAATGAGTTATGATGAAGCATTAGAAAATTATTGAACGGATAAACCAGATTTAAGATTTTGAATGAAATTTGTTGATTTAACAGATATTTTTGTTAATTCTTCTTTTAGTGTTTTTAAATCAATTTGTGAAACAGGATGAGTTATAAAAGCTATAAAATTAGAAAATCAACCTATGACGAGAAAAGAAATAGATGATTTAACTGTAATAGCACAAAATGCATGAGCAAAATGATTAGCTTATATTATTTATGATGATAATGAAGAAGGTTGAAAAAAATCACCTATTTTAAAATTCTTTTCTAGTGAAGAAATTAATGAATTAGAATTAAGAATGCAACCAAAAAGTTGAGATATTATTTTCTTTTCAGCAAATGATTTTAGCAAAGCAGTAAGTATTTTAAATGTAGTTAGGTTGGCTCTTAGAGATAAATATAATTTAGCTCCGAAAGATTTATTATCTTTTTGTTGGGTAAAAGACTTCCCTATGTTTGAACAAGATGAAGTTTCTTGAAAAATAGATTTTTCTCACAATCCTTTTTCAATGCCTCATGGTTGAATTGAAGCTTTCGGTAGACAAGATTTATTAAATGTAAAAGCTATACAATATGATTTAGCTTGTAATTGATATGAAATACTTTCTGGTTCTATTCGTAATCACGATGTAGAAGGTTTAGTAAAAGCTTTTGAAATGGTTTGAAGAAGTAAACAAGAAGTAATAGATAAATTTTGAGCAATGTATGAAGCTTTTCAATATTGAGTTCCTCCACATGGTTGATTTGCAATTTGAATGGATAGATTTATGATGATTTTAACAGATGAAGAGAATATCAGAGAAGTTTATGCTTTCCCAAAATCTTGAAAAGCTCAAGATTTAATGATGAATGCTCCAGCTTTTATTGAAGATGAACAGTTGAGAGAGTTGCATATTAGGGTGGTTGAAGAGGAAGGGAAAAAGTAAAATATAAATTTTATAAATTAATTTTAATATTAATGAAAACAGCTTGAATAGATTTTTGAACAACAAATACTGCTATATGATACTCTGATAGAAAAAATGAGGCAAAAATGACTTCATTAACTAAAACTTGTTCAGAAACTGATAGAACTTGTATATTTTATGATTTTGAAAATGATTGAAACCCTATAGTTTGACAAAATTGATTTGATGAATGTGTAGACTGAGTTAGATGAAGGTTAATAACATCACCTAAGAAATTTTTAAAAAATGAGAAATTACTAGAAATTCAAATTATGAAAGATAAGTTTAATTTATTAGATGTTATATCTCATATAGTCTCAGATTTTAAAAAGAAACTTGAAAAAGAAGCTTGAGAAGAAATAGATTCTATATTAGTTGGTAGACCCCGTAAGATTCCACGACACAGACTATAATATAGACAAAATAGCAGAAGATAGATTAAAAGAAGCATTTAAAAAAGGGCTTGATTTAAAAATATAGAGTTTCAATTTGAGCCAATAGGAGCTTTTAATGCATATTCTAAAGAACACCCTAGTTTAAAAAATTGAAATCATAAGACATTAGTAGTTGATTTATGATGATGAACCTCAGATTTTTCTTTGATAGATATAAACAAATCTAAAATACAAGTCTTATGAAATACTTGAGTTTATGTTTGATGAGATAATCTTGATGAGAAAATGATATTTTGACACTTTAGTAAATACTTATGAAAATGAGCTAAACAAAAGTTAGTAAGTTGATGAAGTAATGATATTCCAATAAGTATATTTAAAGATTTTTCTGATAAAGCAAACTTATTATTTTTAAATGATAAAGATTTTGCTAAAAGATTAATTCCATTACTTCTAAATGAAGAAGACAAAATATCTCTATGAAGACTAGATAAAATCTTATGAGATATTTCTATAGGGTATGACTTTCATTCTCAAGTAGAAAAAACAAAAATAGAATTAACTAACAAAGAAACAGTACAAACTAATTTTAATATGTTTAGCAACAGATTTTCATCTATTTTAACTAGAAGTGAATTTGATAAGATTATAAATGAAGATGTTGAAAAAATAAAATTAAGTAAAGAAAAAAGAAATATTAGAAAATGATGAGAAACATATAACAATATGGCTCATATAAAAAAAATAGCTCCAGAATATTATTTTTTAGAAGATGAAAATGGATTTTCACATTATATGTATATAGTTGAAATATTTTTTAATTAATATTTATGAAAATAGTAAAAAAAGTTTGAGCAATTATTGAAAATTCTGATTGAAAAATCCTTATTTTTAAAGAAAAACTAGATTGAAAAGAATATTTATATAATATTCCAAAATGAACTTTTGATTTAGAAAAAGATAAGACTTTATGAAAAGCTGTTATGAGAGAAATTTATGAAGAAACTAATTTAAAAGATACTAAAATAATTGATATAATTAATTTATATCCTAAATATTATGATGATTATATTTCTATTTTAATACTTTTTAAAGTTACTTTTACTGATGATATAAATAATATTTCAAATATTAATATTGAAAATAATGAAAATATAAAAGATTATAAATTTATAGATTCAAGTGATTTTAAAAACCTTAAAAAAGAAGATTTTATAGATAATAGAATTTATCAAGTATTGAAAAATATTTTATAAACTAACTCTTAATATTATGGTAGTAATAATAAATTGAAAAAAGTATTATACAGTTGAGGAGGCCAAAAAGAAGACTAGTGAATATATTAAAAAAACAGCTGATGAATTAATTTTAGAGCTTAGAAAAAGAAGAGAAGAATATTTATTACAAGATGAAAAAACAAGAATAGTAAAACATTTAGCAATCTTAAATCAACCATTCTTAAGCTTAATTTTAGAATGAAAAAAGACCATAGAAACTAGATTTTCAAAAGTTAAATGTGCTCCTCACTGAGTTATTAAAAAATGAGATATTGTTTTATTAAAAGCTTCCCCGTGACAAATACTTTGACAATTTAGTGTTGCAAAAGTAGAAAGCTTTTTTAATACAAGAAAAGAAGATATAGAAAAATTAAAAATATATTCAAACGAAATTTGTTCTTATGTAGATGAAAACTTTTGGGAAAAAAGACTTGATAAAAAATATGTAACTTTAATTTGGGTTGATAAAGTTGAAAAATATGATTTTCCTATAAATTTTATCAAGAAAGATAGAAGATGATGGGTTGTGTTAAAATAATTTTTAGTTATTAATTTACACTTATGCAAACAAAATTTTTAACTAGAGAAGAATACCATGAACAAAAATGAGACAAAAAAGTTTTTTTAGAAAATGATTGTCCTTTTTGCGATAAAGAACTTCAAAAATGACACACTATTTGGGAATGAAAATATTGGTATATATTGCATAATACAAGCCCTTATTCTTGAAATGAAAAACATATAATGGCTTGTCCTTACAAACATTTAAAATATTCAATTGAATTAGAAGAAAATCACTTTTTAGAACTAAAAGAAATTTATAAATTTGTAAAAGAATTTTTTTGAAATGAAAATTATTTTTCTTTTACAAGAGAAAGTATGGCAAATAGATCTGTGGAACATTTACATATACATTTTTTGGCTTGAAAATTACAGTGAAAATATTTGAGAAAAATGCTACAAAATCAGGGTTTTCCGATAGAACAAGAATTAAAAATATAAAGTAAACTATTTTCTATGAAAAACATCAATATAGAATCTTATGAAAATGAAATAATGGAAATAAAGTCTAAAATAGATAATTTTAGACCTTTTTCAGAAACAAGATTAAAAAATCTACAATCCTGGTTTAATATAAGTTTTACTGCTCAATCAAATGGAATTGAATGAAATAGTTTTACTGATGCTGAAGTAAAGGTTTTGGTTGAAGATTGAATAACTATTTGATGAAAAACTATAAAAGAAGTAAAAGAGACAGAAAACTTAGCTTGAATGACTGGAATTATTTGGGAATTTTTTGATAAAGAATTTATTATAACAAATGATTTTATTTTAGATTTACATAAACAACTTTTAATCGGTATTGAGAAAGAATATTTGTGAAAATATAGAGATATTCAAGTCTACATTTCTTGATCTTCTGATATCCCACCAAGTTCAAATAAATTAGATATATTAATGAATAATTTTATAGGTTTTTGTAATCAAAAAAATAAAAATATTATAGAAAAAGTAGCTAAAATTCATTATGATTTTGTAAAAATTCATCCTTTTACAGATTGAAATTGAAGAATAGCAAGACTAATTATGAATTTATATTTTGTAAAATATTGATTTTTACCTATAATTTTTCCAGTTGTAACAAGAATTGAATACATAAAAAGCTTGTGAAAAGAACAAAATTTTGAAGATTTTTACCAATATTTTCTATGGCAAACAAAAGAAAATATGAGCGATTATTTAAGATTTTTTGAATGATAAAATTTTTAATATTAAATTAAATCTATGCAAAGAGAATTAACAATCAAATGAGTAAATTGGATAGACTGAGAATTACTTGAAAAAGAAGAGGTATATAATATACTCAAAAATTATGATTTCCATGAACTTGACATAGAAGCTTGTATTGAAGAAAATCAGACTGCAAGAATAGACTTCTATGATGATTATATTTTTATGATATTTCATTTTCCAAAATTTAATGCAAAAACTAGAACTTATGAGTTAAATGAATTCAACATTTTTTTATGAAAGAATTTTTTAATAACTCTAAAAAATTTTTGATGAAATAATATAGAAAACATATTTAAAAGATACGAAAAATTAGATATAGATGATGATTTTGGGCTAAAAATAACATCTGGTTATATTTTGTATGAAATTATACAAGCTATGTTAGAAAAAATGTTTAAATCATACCAAAATATTAGAAAAGACATAAGGATATTAGAAAAACAAACTTTTGATAGTGCATCTTCAACACTTGTAAAAGATATAATGATAAAAAAAAGAAATATAATATTTCTTAAACATATGTTTAAGCCTCAAGTTGAGGTAATGAAAACACTAGAAAATAGTGTTAATAAATTATTCAACTGAAAAATGGAACTGTATTTTGAAGATCTTGAAGACAAACTTGAACATATAGTAAACAATATAAATATACTTGAAGAATATATAAATTCTGTGGAAGATTCACTTATTACAATAATAAACATAAATACAAACACAACTATAAAACTGCTTACTTTATTTTCAGCATTTATGTTGCCTCTAACATTAATTACTGGTTTTTACTGAATGAATACTAATCCATTACCTCTTAAACCATATAATACAGTTAATTATGTATTTTTATGGATGTTCTTAACTGTGTGTATAATGACTATTATTTTTGTCTACTTCAAAAAAAGTTGAAAATTATAAAAATATATGTTAAAATTAATATAATTATTTTATAATAAATAAGTTATGGATTTTTCTAAATTGAAAGAACAAGCATTAGCTCTGAAAAATAAAGCTACAAGCTCAATATGAAAAGTAATTGATTGATGAGTAAAAAAACTTCAATGATCTGAGTTTGTAATAAAAAACTTAGAAGATTTAGATTTATTTGTAGAAAAGTCCAAATCAATAATTGCTCCTACATGAAAAACTTTTCAAAAAAGAGTTATTGTTATATTTGCAGAAATAAATAGTGATTTTTACAAATCAGCACTATATGAAATGCCTATTTTATATACAAAAACTTGGTCTCAAAATATAGCATTAAAAATGTCATCTATAAATATTAGTGAATTAAAAAAGTATAATATTAATTCAATACCTTGTTTAGTAGTTTTTGAAAATAAAAGCATTTATAAGACAATAGAATGAGAAGAAAATATAAATAAACTTGTAAAATGATTTAGTTTAGATATAAATAAACTCATAGAAGAAATAAATTAATTTTTAATTTAATATAAAATGGACTTAACAATTATAGATTTTTTAAATATTTCTTTAATTATTTTCACAATAGTTATATGAATACTATCTTCAATAGTTTTAGTTTTATTATCAGTAATTTTAGTGAAATCTATAAAAATCTTAAACAAATTAAATGAAATTGCACGATATTATGAAAATCTAAAGCAATTAATTTGAATATATTCTCAAATTCCTTCAATCCTAAAAGAATATATAAAATGATTATTTTCTAAAAAAGAAGATAAAAATTAAGTATACTATTTATAAAAAATTTAATAAATAAAAATCAAATTATGAAAATAATTCCTGCATCTTTAATAATATTTGGTGTAATAATAATAGTTTTTCCACAAATCTTAGCAATACTTTTATGATGATTTTTTATATTTTTATGAATAAATATGTTATTTATAAACAAGATATTATTCAAAAATAAAAAATGAGGTGATTCAGAGGCTTATGTAAAATTTGGTAATTACAAGATTTTTAGATAAATATTTATGATAACTACAATTTATACATTTTTTGTTTTAGCGATAATAAGCCTTTTTCCAATAGTTATTTGGTGATATATATTTGCTTATATAGATGATAACCCAATAAATAAAAAAAGATTTATAGTTTGAATTTTTTGATGAATTTTATCTGTTTTCCCTATTTTGTATATGGATAAAATTCTTTCATTATTTAACTTACAATATTTAAACATATTTTCATTTGCTTATAAATTAAAAGATTTTTTTTCTACAATAGAATTTTGAGGTTCACTATCTTTATTCTTAATTTTTTTAGCTGTTTCTAGCCTTTTACCCTGATATAGATTTATTAAAAACAAAGAGATATTAAAAATTTATTTAAAAAATATAATAGTTTTTTTATTCTGAGTAATATTCTTATCAATTTTATTACTTTTATTAAATTATTTATTTGGCTTGGAAAATGCTTTAGATTTTTTTTCAAATATAAAAGTTGAACAAGTTGGATTTAAAGATATAATATTTGATACTTTTAAGTTGGTAGTTTTTTATTATTTTATAGTTGCATTTATAGAAGAAACATCAAAGCATTTTAACTTCATACAATCTAGTATTTTATATATAGATTCAATCAAAATTTGAGTATTATATGCAATTTTTGTGGCCTTATGATTCAGCTTAATTGAAAATATTTTATATTTAAAAAGTTCTTTAGAACAAATTTGAATTAATTCAGAATTTTTTAAATTATACTTTCTTCGTTCATTTTTTTCAGTAATGGTTCATATAATTTGTAGTTCAATAATAGCTTATTATTTTTGTAAAGCTTTAATTTTGTATAGAGATAAAAACTTGTATTTTCCGTATTTTAAAATATTTTTTACTTGATTATTACTTTGAATTATGCTTCACCTAATATTTGATATTTCATTAAGTATATGATTTGAATTTATTATGTTTGTATATTTTATATGATGATATCTATATGTTAGTTCAATATTTTATAGGGAAGAATAAAAAAAAATTTATGATTATAATAATCATAAATTTTTTTTTATTCAAAGAAACTATCTATTAAGTTTCTATATGCTATTCTTTGTTTTAACTCTTCATAATATTTTGTTCAATAAACATATAATTCTCTAAGTCTTTTCAAAACATCTTCTGAATCAAATCTAGATAAAATAGTATTTATTTCTTTTTCAACTTGTTCATCTTCTACTTTAGTATTTTCTAATTCCATAAGTTTATGTAAAATTAGTTCTCATTCTAGCCTTTTTAAGGCTATTGGTTTAACATTTTTTTCCTTATATTGCTCTTGAGTTAAATTAAGAGAATCTATATAATCTGAAACTTTATATCAATCTTTTACAATATTTTCCTTTATTTCAGAAAAAACCTGTTCTATTTTATTTTCTATTAAACCATCTCAGATATCAATTTTAGTAAATTTTAAAAGTTCTTCTATAAGTTTGGTTTCTTCATCAATTCTTAAATTAGAATCTTTTACATCAAGTAACTCAGTTTTTATTAATTCTCTAAATTCTTCTAAATTTAATTTCTTTCACCTCAATTGTTCTATAAATTCAGGTGTAAAATCTGGTTTAATAGATTTTTCTATTTTAATAATTTTAACTTTAAATAAAGTTTTTTTTCATGCAAAAGATTTATTATGATAATCTTCTGGAAAAGTTATATCTAAACTTAATTCATCTCAAACTTTAGATCAAACCAATCCTTCTTCAAATCAAGGAACTAATATTTTTGATCATATAACCAATGGATATTCCCTCATAGAAGTAGAATCTAGAAATTTTCATTCTAAATCATATCAATCCGTATTTATAGTTACCCTATCTCATATTTCAATAAAGGTACTTAAATCTTTAGATTCTTCAAATTTAGTAAATCTAGTTCTTATATCATCTAAAGCATTTTCAACTTCAGAATCAGAAACGGTAGAAATACCTTTTTTAAATTTAATATTTCTATAATCTTTATCTATTTCTAAAACAGGTAAAGTCTCAATATGAACAACAAAGACTAATGGACTTTGACTTCTTATTTCAGTGATTTTAGCTTGTGAAACAGGAATAATTCATTCTTTATATATTACCTCTTTGTAAAGAGAATCTATTGCATATTCAACTGTAAGTTGAAGAATATAATCTTCTCAATAATTTCTGACAATTATATTTTCTGGAACTAAAGCTCATTTTCTAAAACCTTTTATTTCCCTACCATTTTTCTTTAAATCAGAAATAACATTTTTTCTAAATTTAGCTATATTTTCAGAACTTTCCTCAATTAATAATTCTATTATTGATTTTGGTAAATTAGTTCTTGTTATATTCATAATAATTATGTTATAATAATAATGTATTATAGTTAATAGTAACTATTTTTTATTTAATGTTCTCTAAAAAATAAATTATTATTTATATTTTGAGTAATCAAACATCTTCACTTCTGTATCTACTTTCCTAATTATATCAAGAACAACAGAAACTATAATTATTAATCAAGCTCAAGATATAATAAAATCTATGCTTTGAGACATTAATTTTCAAGTTATATAAGGAAGAACAGCTATTAAAGCTAAAAATCATCAACCATATAAATTTAAGTGTGATGAAACTCTAGATAAATAATCAGCAGTTTCTGTTCAAGGTCTAATTCAAGGAATATATCAACCTCTTTTTTGAATAGTTTCAGATATTTGCTCAGTATTGAAAGTTATAGATATGTAAAAGAAACTAAATGCCAATACAAGTAAGAAATATACTAGTATAAAAACCCATGATGGATTTCACATATCAAAATATTTAACTAAAAATTCTCATATAGATTTAGCATTTCAATTAGAATTAGATAATATTTTTCACAAAATATTAGGGAAAGTAACAATTGAAACTGCAAATATTATAGGAACCATTCAAGCTTGATTTATTTTAATAGGAAAGTATGACTTCTCTTCTCTTCAAGTCCTTGTATATATAATAGGAATTCTTCTATTTCATTCAGTAAACTTTATAATTACATATATTATAACAAGAGTTGCTATTAATATTCCTGCAAATAATGGGTAATTACCAGAGTTAGCATATCACATAACAACTTGAGGAACTCAAGATAAAACTCAAGCAGTTATTATTACACTTATACCATTACCTATACCATACTCAGTCATAACTTCTCATAGCCACATAAGAAACATAGTTCAAGTAGTTATGATAGTCATAGCCATAAGTAAAGTAGGTACATTTGTTGTATCTATAATTTTTCATCAAGCAAGACTATTTAAAAGTATAATCATTCAGTAACTTTGTAAAAAAGCCAACGGCAATGCTAACCATCTAGTCATTTTATTCATTTTTCTCTGACCGGCTTCTCATTCTTTTTGTAAATCTCAAATTTTAGGAACAATAACTCAAAGTAATTGAATTATAATTAATGCATTAATATAAGGCGATAATCACATAAGTATTATAGAAAAGTTTTCTAGTCAACCTCACATCAAAGCACTAAAAAAAGAAAGTCATTTTTGTCAATCAATCATAGCTTTTAATCAGTCAGTATTTACACCTGGAACAGGTATAACTGATAATAATTTATAAACTAGAACAAGTAATAATGTAGCAACTATTTTTTTTCTAATTTCTGGAACTCAAAACACTGATTTTAAATTTTTAAGCATAATAACTAAATTATAATAATATATTAAATAAATAATTTAAAGAAATTTAAAAATAAAACCCAAACTATTTTACAAGCTTAGGTTATTTTTTACTTTGTTATTAATTCAATTTTACCTCAAGCTTTTTCCACAATTTCTCTAGCAGAATTAGAGGCTCTATCTACTTTTACTACAATTTTAGAAGATAATTCTCAATTACCTAATAGTTTAACTCATAGAGTTTTTTTTCTAATAATTTTATTTAAAAGCAACACATCAAAATCAACGAAAGTTATTCACTTTTCAATTAATTTATTTAAATCTGATATATTAACAACATTGTATTCCCTTTTAAAAATATGATTAGAAAAACCTTTAAGTTTAGGTAATCTTCTAAAAAGTGGAGTCTGTCCTCATTCAAACCAAGCAGGCATTCAACCTCATGCTCTTGCATTCTGTCATTTACATCATCTTCAAGAAAATGTTCATTTTCATGATCAATTTCATCTTCAAAGTCTTTTAGATGTTTTTCTTGAACCAAAAGATCATTTTAAATTATTTAAAGTAAGCATATGCTAAATTTATTCTTAAAAATTAATTTTTAAAGCTAGATAAAGCTTTCAAAGTAGCTTTAGCATTATTTATAAGGTTAGTTGAACCATATCTTTTTGCTAAAACATCTTTATATCAAGCAACTATAAGAATTTTTCTCATAGCTCCTCATGCTATTATTCAAGTTCATTCTGATGCAGGATGAACCATAACTTTTGCAGCTTTAAATTTAGCTTCAACATTATAAGGAACAGTTCATTTAACTATCTTTACTGTAACTAATCTTTTTTTAGCATCAGATATAGCCTTAGCTATAGCATCAACTACTTCCCAAGATTTACCAGTTCATAATGCAACATTTCATTTCCCATCTCAAACAACCATAACAGCTCTAAATCTTAGTTGTCTACCTCAAGATGTAACTCTTGTTACTCTATCTATAGCTAAAAGTTCTTCCTTAAACTCTTTTATATTTTTATTTTCAACAGTTTTATTAGGTAACCTATCCTTATTTTCATTTTTAGGGGAAACACTCATAATAATAACTAATTAAACAATTAAAATTTAAGTCAAGCTTCTCTAGCTCATTCAGCTAAAGCCTTAACTCTTCAATGATATACAAAACCACCTCTATCAAAAACAATATTCCCTAAATTTAAAGAAATTGCCTTTTTAGCTATATCTTCTCATACTTTCTTTGCCATATCTACTTTTGTTCCTTCTTTCTGCATTTTTAAATCAGAAGAATTACAAATAGTTTTTCAAGAAACATCATCTATAATTTGTGCATATATATTTGAGTTACTCCTAAAAACACTAAGACGAGGTCTTACTGAAGTTCAAGTAATTTTAGCTCTTATTTTAGCTTTTTTTCTTAATCTTTTTAATACTTTTTCTAACATAAGTTAGTTAAATTACAAATTTAAAATAAATTTATTTCTTAGAACCAGTCTTTCAAGCTTTAGTTTTTACTTGTTCTCACAAATACCTAATTCATTTTCATTTATATGGTTCTGGTTTTTTCATAGATCTAATTTTAGCTACAAATTCTCAAATTAATTGTTTATCTATTCATTTAAAATGAATGACATTTTTTAATTTTTCATCCATAGATGCTGTTAATCATTTTGGAATATCAACATTAACTTTATGAGAATATCATATACTTAAAACCAAAATACTTCATTGAATTTCAAATTTATATCAAACTCAAATAATTTCCAAGCTTTTAGTATATCAAGTAGAAACTCAAACAACCATATTATTTAAAATTGCTCTAGTTGTTCACCATAAAGCATTAGCAGTTTCATTTAGTGGATTCACAACCAATGTATTTCACTCAGAAATAACTTCTACTTCTTTAGAATAAGCGAAAGAAAGTTCTCATAAAGGTCACTTTACAATAATATTATTTCAAGAAACAGAAACATTAACTTTATCTGGAATCACTACTGGCATTTTACCTATTCTAGACATTTTTTCTTTTTATAAATATAAACTGGATTAATGATAAAACTTTATCATTTCTCATTTAATAAAAACTAAAACACTTCACAAATTAATTCTCATCAAACATTTAAAGTTCTTGCTTCATATCAAGTAATAACTCACTTAGGAGTAGAAACAATATAAATTCATACTCAATTTCTAGATCTTCTTATATCCTTAGATCAAACATATATTCTTTGACCAGGTTTGCTTATTCTAGTAAATGTAGGTAAATATTTAGTAACTTTTAAATTATTTAATTTAACAATTATATAATTTTTATTGTTAGCTTCGTTAGAAACTTCAAAATCTAATATATATTTATTTTTTTTAAGAATTTTTAAAATATCATATTTTATTTTAGAATGTGGAACTTTTATCTCCAAAATTCTTGCCATATAAGCATTTCTAATTCTTGTTAATAAATCTCCAATAGGATCTATTATCATAGCAATATAATTAATAATTAAACTCTCTTTTTACCAACTTGATTTTCTAACACCTGCTAATTCTCAAGCATTAGCTTTTTCTCTAAAACAAATTCTACAAATACCAAATGCTCACAAGTATCATCTTGTCCTTCAACAAACTGAACAACAGTTAAAAACTTTTGTAGCAAATTTAGGTTTTCTTCAATCTTTTATAGCCTGAAAAAAACTTTTTTTTAATTTGTTTGCTTTAGCAATTTTTGACTTTCTAGCCATCTCTAAACTTATTAAAAATTAAACTCTATTTAGAAAAAGGAAATCATACCATCTCTAACAACTCTTTTCATCCTTCTTTGTTCTTAGCAGTTGTCTTTATAGTTATTTGTAATCAATGGTTCTTTATAACATCATCTTGAGGAACTTCCAAAAATATAGAATGTTCTCTTATTCAAAAATTATAATTTCATTCAGAATCAAAACTTTTTTTACTGATTCATCTAAAATCTCTAACTCTAGGCAAAACTATGTTAATTAATTTTTCAATAAAATTATACATAGAATCTCCTCTTAATGTCACCGTTAATCAAACAGGCATTCAAGCTCTAAGCTTAAAGTTAGATATTGCTTTAGAAGCATGACGAACAGTAACTGCTTGTCATGAAATTAAAGATAAATGGTCCTTAAGAGAAGAATAGTCTTTATTTCAAGTTCTTATATAAGTTCAAATACCCATATTCAAAACTATTTTCTCAATTCTAGGAACTTCCATTATATTTACTAGTCACAACTTATTTTTCAAAGCTGGAACTATTTCTTTTATATATTTTTCCCTAAGTTTCATCTTAGATTATTTTTTATAAAATAAATTTATTAAACTATGTATTTTTTAGCTTCTCATCATTTCTCTTTTAGAGCATTTTTAGAAAATCTAAATTTTTTATTAACACCTTTCTCTTCTACAAAAACATATCATATTCTAGTAGGTTTTCAAGTAAAAGGACAAATTAATTTAACATTAGAAACATCAATAGGTTTTTCAAATTTAACTATTTGTCAAGGATTAGCTCAACTTTTCTTTACATGTTTAGTTACAATATTTATTCATGAAACTAAAATTTTATTAGTATCTTTAAAAACTTTTAATACCTCTGCTTGTTTCTCTTTATCTTCTTTTTTTCAAGAAATTATTTCAACTTTATCTCATTTTCTTATTTTCATAAGGGATTTAAATTAATAATAATTATAAAACTTCCGAAGCTAAACTCACTACTTTTTGATAACCTCTATTTTTTAATTCTCTTGCAACAGGTCAAAATATACGAGTTCATTTAGGACTACCATCTTCTCAGACGATCACACAAGCATTATCATCAAATCTCAAGCAAGTCCCATCTTTTCTTTTTATTTCTTTAGCAGTTCTAACAATTAAAGCCAGAACAACTTTTTTCTTTTTTATATTTCAATCTGGTGCTGCTTTTTTAACACTAACAACTATAATATCTCAAACTGAAGCATACCTTCTATGAGATCAACCCAAAACTTTTATACACAAAACTTCTTTGGCTCAAGTGTTATCCGCAACAACCAATCTTGATTCTGTTTGTATCATAATTCACTAAATTTAAAAAGTTAAACTAATTAGCTTTTTCCATAACAATCCATTTTTTAGTCTTAGACAAAGGTCTTGACTCCTTAATAACAACATTTTCTCATTCAGAATAAGAATTATTTTCATCGTGAGCATAAAATTTAGAAGTTACCCTAAAACTTTTTTTATACTTAGGATGATTTTTGTAAGAATACACAGATACAACAACTGTTTTATCCATCTTAGAACTAGTAACTATACCTTTTTTTGTTCTCATTTTTAGTACTATTTTTAAATAAACTATTTTAAATTAAATCACTTAATATTTGCTATAGTATTTAATCTAGCTATATATTTTCTAACAAACTTTATCAAATGAGTTTGCTTTAACTCAGTAAGTGATAATTTCATTCTCAAAACATACAACATTTTTTGAGCATTTTTTAATTCGTCTATAAAATCATCTTTTTTAAATCAATCTATTTTTTTTGGATCTTTTAAATTTAAATCTTTTATTTCTTTCATTATTAATTTTTTAATCAACTAATGTTTTAGTTTTTACAGGCAACTTGTAAGAAGCCAATCTAAATGCCTCCCTAGCAATTTCTGGAGTAACTCATGTTATTTCAAACAGAATTCTACCAGGTTTTACAGGTGCTCTATACATTTCAACAGATCATTTACCTCAACCCATAGGAACTTCCAATGGTTTAGATGTATAAGGTTTATCAGGAAAAACCCTAATCCAAATCTTACCTCATCTTTTTATATAACGAATCATTGCTCTTCTTGCAGATTCAATTTGCCTAGAAGTAATAAATCATCAAACAGTTGTTTTTAAAGCATAGTCTCAGAAAGAAATTTCTGAACCCCTTACAGCTTTTCATTTAAGTCTTCATCTATGAGTTTTTCTGTATCTAGTTTTATTAGGTTGTAACATTTACATACAAATTATTATATAAATTTTATTTTAAAGTCAAGTTTTTATTTTTTATATATATCTCATTTATAAATCCAAACTTTTAATCATACAGTACCATAAACAGTTTCAGCTCTTGCTGTAGTATAATCAATATCTGCTCTTATAGTTTGACTAGGAATATTTCATTCTTTAAATGTTTCCTGTCTAGCTATTTCAGTTCAATTAAGTCTTCATCAAACCTTAACTTTTATTCACTTTGCTCATTTTTCAATAGCTTTAGATATAGCTTGTTTAATTGCTCTTTTGTAAGGCATTCTTTTTTCTATTTGATTAGAAATAGTATATCAAACTATTTTTGCATTTAAATCAGGCTTCTTAACTTCTTTAACATCAATATCAACTTTTAAACCTGTTTTCTTAGATATTAAAGATTTAATTTTTTCCAAATTTTCTCAAGTTTTTCACAAAACCAAAGCTGTTTTTAGAGTATAAATTGCTACTTTAATAAAATCTTGATCTTTAGATACAAATACATCTCAAAGTGGTATTCATTTTAGTTCAACATCTAGTATACTTCTTACTTGTAAATCTATTAATAGATCATCTTTATAAGAACTTTTACTAGAGTACCAAGAAGATTTCCAATTTTTAATATATGGTATTCTAAATGATATAGGACTTACTTTATGTCACATATTATAACAAAAGATAATAATATAAAATATAAAACAATGTTTTATTACATAACCTGTAATTCCAATCTAATATTGGAAGTTCTTTTCAAAATAGGATGTATTCTTCATCTAGAAACAGAATTACCTCTTTTATATACTATTCACTTAGTGATAACAAGAGTATTTACATATAAATTAAGTGATTCCTGAGAATCATTATGTTCAGCATTTTTAACAGCTGAATGCAAAACTTTATACAAAATATCTGCTCACTTTTTTGGTGCAAATTTCAAGAAATTTAGAGCTGAATCAACTTGTTTTCATCTAACAATCTCAGCTACAACTCTTAATTTCTTAGGAGAAATTCTAATATTTTTCCCATAAGCTTTCATAATAGTTTAACAGTTAATAATTATTATTTTTTTCAAGCATGAGCCCTAAATGTACGAGTAATTGAAAATTCTCATAATTTATGTCATACCATATCTTCAGTAACAAAAACAGGAACATGAGCTTTTCAATTATGAACTCCGAAAGTGTGTCAAACAAAATCAGGAGCAATTGTACAACTTCTAGACCAAGTTCTTATTATTGTTTTCTTTCAAGAATCATTAATAGCATAAACTTTTTTTAAAAGTCTTTCATCAATATAAGGTCATTTTTTTAAACTCCTTGTCATAATAAAATTTAAATTTATAAGATACTTTTTTTGAAATAAACTATACATTATTAAGTTTTCATTTTCTAGTTTTTAAAATCCACTTAGATGTAGTTTTTTTATTACTTCTAGTTTTAACTCAAAGAGCTGGTAACCCCCAAGGAGTTTTTGGATATTTCATTCAAATAGAAGATCTTCATTCTCAACCTCAATGCGGATGATCTACAGGATTCATTGCTTTTCAACGAACAGTAGGTCTTATTCACATCCACCTTGATCTTCAAGCCTTTCAAATAACTACTTGATTATGATCTGTATTAGAAACTTGTCCTAAAGTAGCATAACACTTTTTATGTACAAGTCTAATTTCCCCAGAAGGAAGCTTAACTTGTGTATATTCTCATTCTTGAGAAAAAACAGTTCCAAATGCTCAAGCTGATCTTATAGAAGAAGCTCATTGTCAAATTATCAACTCAAGATTATAAATTTGTAATCAAGTAGGAATATTTCATATTTCCATTCTATTACCAGATATTAATTGAGCCTTTTCATCTGCAACAAAAACATCTCAAACCTTCATATCTTTATGAGCCAAAACATATCTTCTTTCTCAATCTTTATAACATGCAAGTCAAATATAAGCAGTTCTATAAGGATCATATTCAATAGATTCAATTTTAGCTTGAATTCATTTCTTATCTACCATATAAAAATCAATCATTCTATATTGTTTAGCATGTCAACCTCACTTATGCCTTACTGTTATTCTTCAAGCACTATTTCTACCAGAATGTGATTTTAATTTTACAGTAAGAGATTTAGTTGGTTTTTTAGCAGTTACCTCTTCAAAGGTACTACCAGTCATTCATCTTCTACCAGGAGTAGTAGGTTTAAACTTTTTAATTCCCACCTTGCTAATTATTAAAAATTAAATTATTTTACAACAGAAAAATCTATCTTAGCTTTATCATCTTTTAATGTAACATAAGCTTTTTTAAAAGATGATCTTTTTATTTGCATTCACCTTTTTCTTCAATGTTTAAATTTTTCTCTAACATTAACAATATTAACACTAGCAACATTAACTCAGTATAACTTAAAAACAGAAGTCTTAATGTCTATCTTAGTTGCATCTTTAGAAACTACAAAAACATAACTATTATTTTTTAATTCTAAAGAAGATGTTTTTTCAGTAATAACTGGTTTTTTCAAAATTGTATAAAGTCTCATTTTTTCCTAAATTAACAAAATTAATAATTATTACACCAAAGAATTTAAATTATCCAAAGTTCATTTTAATAAAATCAATGTTTTATACTTTAATAAATCTTTTATATTTAAATAATTAACCAATAAACTTTTAGCATAAGGCAAATTAGAAATAGATTTTTCTAAAATTTCATTCTTATTATCAAGAGCTAAAAGAATATTTTTTTCACAAGGAAAAGAAGAAAGAACATTTATCATATTTTTAGTTTTAATTTCATCAAAAATTATATCATCAATAATAATTATTTGATTATTCTTAAACTTAGAAGAAAGAGCACAAAACAAAGCTTTTCTTCTTTCTTTTTTATTCATTAAAAGAGTATAATTTACATTATTTCTAGGTCAAAAAGCAACTCAACCTTTTTTTCTAACTGGCGATCTATTTGCTCAAGCCCTAGCTCTACCAGTTCATTTTTGTTTATAAATTTTTCTAGTAGATCCTCTTCTCTCACCTCTAGTTTTTGAATGAGCATTAGAATTTCTATTATTTGATAATTGGTAAACTAATGCCCTATGAATAAGTCATTCATTAACCTCCAATCAAAAAATAGATTCATTTAAATCAATATTTCAAATTTCTTTTCAATTTTGATTAAATAACTTAGTTTCCATTTCTATCTTAAATTAAAAAGTAAGTTTAAAAAATTATATTTACAAGTGAATTTCTTCAACCTGGAACACCTCATCTAACTCAAATAACACTCAAATCCTTATTTATTAACTCAAGTGACACTTTAGATAAAGAAACCTTAACATCTCACATATGTCAATGCATTTTTTTTCATTTACGAGTTCTTCTAGGCTTTCTTGTTCATATAGATCATAGAGCTCTATGAAATTTAGAACCATGAGAACCTGGTCAACCATGAAAATTATGTTTTTTCATTGCTCAAGCAAAACCTTTTCACTTAGAATATCATTCAATCCTAACCTCAGAAATACCATTCAAACAAGAAACACCAACAACATCTCAAACATTATACTTAGAAATTTCTTCATCAGACACAGGAAATTCCTTTATAGAAGAAAATGCATTTACTGCTAAAGTCTTTTTTCATTCTTTCAAAACAACACTATCAGCTTTTTTATCAAGAATTCAAATAATTATAGCAGAATATCAATCATTTTCCAAAGTTCTAAATCAAACAACCCTTAGATCCATTACTTTCAATAGAGTAATAGGAACAAATACATCTCCTTTTACTATTCTAGTCATTTCTAACTTAGTAGCTATAATTCAAGCCATCTTTAAAAATTGATTACAAATTAAAGTCAGAGGTTAAACTTTTCTCAACAAGTAAGTAGTTTAACTTAACCTCTTCTAAAACTTTCATAAAATATTTATAAAAAGCTAGTACATTTTATAAAAAAGACTCTGTTTGTCAAAAGATTTTGGATTTTTTATTTATAAAATAGAATAAATAATTAATTTAGTTGAGTAAATAGGTAATAATTAGAATTTAATTTCAAAAATAGTTTCTTCATTGTCTGAAGATTTTACAGATATTTTCCAACTATATATATCACATATTTTTTTTACTAATGACAATCATATTCAAAAACCCTCTGTATTTCTTCACTTTTCTCATTTAAAAAATCTATCAAATATATGTGGTAAATCATTTTTATTAATTCAATTTCATGTATTTGAAATAGTTAATTTATTTTTATCCAAAATAATATTTATTTTTCAAGAAATAATATTATGTTTTATAGAATTTCTGAGCAAGTTTGAAAAAACTATATAAAAATAATTTTTATTTGCTTTTAAATTAAAATTTTTAACAAAATTATAATTTAAATTTATGTTTTTTTTCTCTATCTCCAAAGATAATTCTCCTATTACTTCTTTAATTTCTTTATCTAAATCTAATTCAGTTATTCAAGATAGTTTATTTATATCTGAAAGTTCTCATAGTGAATAAATAAGATTATCTATTCTTTTTATTTCACTAATTCAACTATCAATTAAATCTTCATCATAAGTTTTTGTAGCTTTTATTAGTTGAAGATTTGAACTAATTATTGATATTGGTGTTTTTAATTCATGATTTGCATTATGTATAAAATCATTCATATCATTTATAGTATCTGAAACTGGCTTTAAATTCTTCTTTACAAAAAATAGTCAAATATAATAAAAAATTATAAAAAATATCAAATTTGTAATTAAAAATAAAAATAAATCGTGTAAATAATCTCAGAAACTATACATTTGTTTTTTAAAAAAAATTATAGTTTCATAATCACTAAAATATGAAATATCAACTTTTTTAATAAATAATCAATTATCTATTTTCACTATACCATAATTCATATTCAAAAATTCTTTTTCAAAACTTAAATCTCTATCTAAATTTTGAGCTACTATATCTCAATTTTTATCTAATATTACAAAATTTATAAATCTAACTGTTCTTCCAAATGGAGGTTTAGATTTATCCTTAAAACTCCTACTATCACTAAACCTCAATCACTGATCTAATATTAAATCTAAAAAAGTAGGATTTAAAGAAACATTGTCCCTAAATTGGTTAGTAAAATCATCAAACTCTCACCTATCAGCATAAAAAACATTATAATATCTAAAAGAAAAATAAGCAAATCATAAAAAAAATACTATAAAAAATACTATAAATGTGAATGCTATAGCTAGTTTACGGGTTGTATATTTTAAATCAAGATTAGCCATTTTTAAGTATTAGTTATTTTATATCAAATTCATTTCACTGTCTTTATAAGATCTGAATCTAGTTTTTTCCTAAGATACCCTATATAAACATCTAGAGTTTTTGAAAACATTATATCTCAATCAAATTCTCACCAAACTTTTTCAAATAATTCTTTCCTTGAAATTGTTTTATTAATATTTTGAACCAAGTATTTTAATAAATTAAACTCTAAATTAGATAAACTAATAATTTCATCTCATTTTTTTAACTCTATTTTCTCAAAATCCATAAAATAATTATGTCAGAAATTTATAGTATTTGATTTACTTTTCAAATTCCTTCTGTTTAATGTATTTAATCTAGCTAATAATTCTTCAAAATCAAATGGTTTTGTCATATAATCATCAGCTCAAAGATTCAATCAATCTACAATATCTTGCTTAGAAGAATTTGAAGTTAAAATAATTATTGGTATTTCTTTTTGTTTTTCTCTTAATATTTTCAAAACATCTAATCACCCTAAATTAGGCAAATTAACATCAAGTATTATTACATCATAATAGTTATTTATCGCCCTGTTTAATCATATTTCTCAATCTAAAGCTGATTCACAAATTATATTTTTTAAAGATAAATATCTAATTATATTGACAGAAAGCTGAATATTATCCTCTATTAAAAGTATTTTCATATTATTTTTTAAATTATACTGTGTTTTATTATATGAAGATATATTTAAGAAACAAGTAAGAACAAAATAAAAACTATTACTAAAAATAATAGTTTTTATTTTTTTTAATTAAGCTCTACTTAAATATTCTGAAGTCCTTGTATCAACTTTTATTTTTTCTCAAATACTTATAAATAAAGGAACTTGTACAACTAATCAAGTATTTAGTGTTGCTGGCTTTTTTCATCAAGTTGCAGTATCTCATTTTTCTCAAGGTGGAGTATCTATAACTTCCAAAATTACACTTGATTCTAAGTTAACATTTATAGGAACTCCATTAAATTCTTGTAAACTTACCTTATCTCAATCATTTAAAAATTTTTCTGCTCATCCAAGTGTTTTTTTTACTAAAGAAACTTGTTCATATGTTTCTTGATTCATAAAAAAGTAATTTTCTCAATCATTATAAAGATAATCATAGCTTGATGTAGAAATATCTGCTGGTTCAAATTTATCATTATCAGAAAAAGTTTTTGGTATATTTGCTCAAGTTAGCAAATTCTTAGCTTTTATATTAATTATAGATCATCATCTTCAAACAACTTTTTGAGAATAAGATATAATTTCAAATGGTTCTCAATCCATTATAAATTTTATTCAAGGCTTTAAATCATTTCAAAAATACATATTTGTTTATTAAAAATTAAAACTTCGGTAATTTTATAAATTTTTTTATTAAAATCAATTCTTTTTAAATAAACAAAAAAGACTAACTTAAAATTAGCCTTCTTTTATTTATTTGTATAATAATTATCCTCTAATAGCCTCTTTTAAAGTTTTACCAGCTCTAAAAACAGGAGATTTCATTGATGCTATTTTCATAGCTGCTCAAGTTCTAGGATTTACTCAATTTCTAGCAGCCCTAGTTGAAACTCTATAAGAACCAAATCAAGTTATATTAACTTCATTTCCAGCTTTTAACTCAGAAACGATAACTTCAATCATAGAACCTAAAACCTTAGAAACAGCATCTTGACTAATTAAAGCCTTATTAGCAACTGCTTTTATAAAATCTTGTTTTTTCATAAAATTATTATTAAAATATAAAAACATCACTAATATAGCTATTTTAAATTATTTTGCAAAACTTTTTTAAAAAAAACATATTTTATAAATAAAAAATTTAATTAAAAACCAAACTTTTAATAAATTTTTCAAAATTTTCTTCTCAAAATTTTTCTGCTTGTTTCACACAATTTTCTGAATTATAAAGTCCTTCTTTATTATTTTCATTAAAAATATTAAATTTCTCCACAAAATCTTTTCAATCTTTATTATCAAAAAACTCTCAAGTAACTCACTCTAATACTGTTTCTAATAATCAACCTCATTTATATGCAAAAACTGGTTTTCAAGAAGCCATAACCTCTATAGGAACAATTCAAAAATCTTCTTCTCAAGGAAAAATTAATCACGAACTATTTTGAACCAAATAAACTAATTCATCTCAAAATTTAGGTCATAAAAATTCTATATTATCTCATTTTACAAGTTTTTCTAAACTTTGCTTATAATCTCATCATCATATTATTAATAAATTTTCATTCCCAATTTCATTAAATCAATTTATTGCAATTTCTATTTTTTTAAATTCTGTTAAAGCTGAAATTATAATATAGTATTTTTGTGTTATTCCCTCGCCCTCTGGGAGAGGGTTAGGGTGAGGGATTTTTTTCTTAAATCTGTTAATTTCAACTGGAGGGTATAATATTTCACTATCTTTTCTATAGTATTTTGTAATTCTTGATTTTGTATTTTTTGAATTAGCTAAATTTATATCTTGTCTTTTGCTGGCTATATAATCCCAACATCTTAATTTTAAAAACAATTTATTTAGAAAATATCATTTAATTCATTTATCAAATCAAATATCTTTTTTGTATTCATTTGTCCAGTCCCATAAATATCTTGCAGGAGAATGATAATAAACTATAAATTTAGTTTCTGGCTTAGTAATTGCTCAATGTGCAAATCAACTAGAACTACAAATTACAAAATCATAATTTGAAAAATCAAGACTTTCTACACTTATTGGCATAAATGGAAGACAAAATCTTTGTTTTTTGAAAAAATTATAAATTTTTTGAGTTTTTAATTTAAAAACTTGTTGGTTTATTTTGTCTTTAGGAAAAATACTTCAAACTTTTGATTCATCATAAATTAGTGTAAATAAATCTGCATTGGGAAAAATCTTGTATAATTTTTCAACTACTTTTTCAGCTCATCAAAGCTTAATTAACATTTCATGAAGTATGGCTATTTTCAATTTGCTTATGATTAAAAAATAAAATTTAAACTTATAAAAAATTATATATAAATAACTTTTTTTACAAAATATTTATTAAAAATTAAATATAGTTAAATTTTGTTTTGAAAAAAAATTAATTTTACATAAAATAAAACTATATTAAAAATATTTTTTAAATTTTTACCTGTGTCAAAAAAAATAATTTTAGCTTTACTAATAACATTAATAAGTCTGTTTTTTATAAATATTGATAATAATGTGTATTCATATACTTGAGATGTAGAAAATAACATTGCAAGTACATGATTTACCATAAAGGTTCAAGAATTATCTCCTTGATGAAATAGTATATTAAAAAATACTACATCCACCTCACCAAAAGATACAATGCTAAATATTTTGGCATTAATAATAGAAGATTTAATGGTTGCAATTTGAGTTATTGCCATTTTGGTTATGACTATTTGATGAGGTTATATGATTATGAATGCATGACAAGAAGATATGACTAGTAAATGAAAATCAATATTTAAATCTTGATTAACAGCTTTAGTAGTTGCTCTTTGATCTTGATTACTTGTTAAATTAGTTGCATTTTTACTATATTAAAAAATTTTATGATTAAGAAAATATTTATTTCATTGATTGGCTACTTTATACTTTTTGAAACATCTTTTGCTTGATTTTGGGATTGGTTATGATGATGAAAATATAAAAACTGAAATGCTCCAACAATAAATTGTAAATGATTACCTTGATGTGATTATAGTATCGGTAGTACTAATGTTGTTGTTAAAAATAATGCTGTTTTTAATTTTACATCTAATGTTATTTCTAATTTAATAAATTATGTGGCTGTTTTTGCTGTATTAGCTTTAATAATTAGCTGAATAATGTATATATTATCTGGTTGAGATGAAGATAAAACAAAGACAGCAAAGAATTGGATAATTTGGTCTTTAGTTTGAGTATTTTTATCAATTTCAGCTTGGTCAATTATAAGTATAATAAATAATTTTAGCATTACTAACTAATAAAAATGAATTTAATAAAAAGTATTTTTTTTGTTCTAATAAGTTATATTTACTCATATAATCTCTCATTTTGAGATTTTAGTCAAAGAGATATATACTCAACAGTTTGATGAACAGGAACTATAATAGATAGTGTTTGAACAGTTTGATGAGATTGATTATCTTTATTAGACTGAATTTTGGTCTATTTTAAAAATTCAATCTTTGATTTACTTACCTTACTTGTAATAGCAGTTTTTATATATATTTGATGAAAACTTGTAGTAGCAAGATGAAAACCTGATGAATTCAAAAAAGCTTTGATGAATTTTGTTTATGTTGTTGTTTGAATATTTTTAGTTTCTGCTGCTTGGGCAATAGTAAAAGTAGTTACTTGACTTAATTTTTAAAATAGAAAAATGAAAAAAATTATAATAATATTAATAATTTTTATTTGTAACTTACAAACAAGTTATATATCAAGAGCAAATTTATGTAATTACTCACCTTGAACAAATATATCAGACTCAATAGACAGTTGTTTGAAACAAGGAAATCAAGCAAAATTAGTTTCTACAGATAAACCTGATTTAAAAATTAGAAATTGACTTAAGACTCAAATTAATGATTGGACAATGAATATAGCTACTTTTCTTTCTATATTTGCAGTTTGAGCAATAGTTTTTTGAGCTTTTCAAATGGTTATTTCAGTATGAGAAGAAGATAAAATAAAAAAATGAAAAGATATAGTAAAATGGGCAATTTTGTGATTTTTACTTGTTGTTTCTGCTTCTGCATTTGTTAGATTAATTACTGATGTTATGTATTCACTAGCTTAAGTTTTATAATTATGAAGAAAAAACTTTACATAAAAAAAAATATAATACTTATTTTTTTACTAACTATAATATTTAGTTTAATAATTTTTTTAATTAAAAATTATTTTTTTGTTGATGAAAATAAAGAAGCCGAGGATAAATATATAGAATATTCTTCTTATGAAAAGAAACAAACTAATATAAGCAAAAATCAAATTAAAAATAAATTAATTGTAGAAGAGAATAAAACAAAAGAAAAAATAGAAAAACCAAAAGAAGAAAAGAAAAAAATAGAATTTATGTATATTCCATATGATTTTGAATCAGAAGTAAAATGAATTTCTATTTTAATAAATAATATTTTAACTCCTAGAGTTTTTAATGAAAAAATAAGTGATATAAAAATACAATTATATAAAGATTTAGTTGATTCAAGATGACAAATGAAAGATAAATCAGTTGAATTATTTTGATTAAAAAAAATGGATGATGAAGAGGTTGCATCAGTTTTTGTACATGAATTTGGACATTATATAGATATTTATTCTTTAAAAAAAGAAGTTTTTGATGATATTAGTTATTATTTTTATGATATATCTTGGGAATCAACAAAAGTAATAAAAAGCTGACAAAAACAAGAAGATTTCGTTTCTTGATATGCTATGACAAACAAGTATGAAGACTTCGCAGAAACTATGACATATTATGTGTTACATAATTTCAGTTTTGCAGAGAAATCAAAAAATAGTATTTACTTAAAAGCAAAATATGATTTTTTTTCAAATTATGTTTTTAGAAAAAACGAATTTAAAAATATGGATTTTTGAACAACAACTGAAATCAAAAATTATTATCGGGATATAACTAAAATAAAAATAAATATTACAAATTTCTTGCAATATTTATTAAATGAGATATAATTAGGAGGAATAGTAGTAAATTATTTAATTTTTATAAGAGTATCTTTTTCAATATCAATTAATAGATACATAAAATTAAACGACTATTACTTTTTTATAAAAATAATCATAATACATAAAATTCTTTTTTAGATTAATATAAAAATTTAATCTTTAGTTTATTTTTTCAAGTTTATTATTTTGTGTGTTTGTTATTTTTTTCCCCCCGAGAGGATTTCCTACGGGCATATTTTATATATTAATTTAATTAAAATTCTTATGAAAGATTTTTTAAATGATCTAGATGATGAGTTAAAGGATATATCACCTAATGAAAAAGGTATTCAAGTGCATACAGAAAATAACGATAATGTATTAATAGAAAAAGTTGATATTTCAGAAAAAGAAAAAACTCATAGTAATGATAATAATCAATTTGGTGACTCTAAATATCCAAGGCAAAATTTTGAATTTGTATGAAAATTTGCTTCTAAATTCCCAGAAACTAGGTTTTATCTACCAAGTTTAAGAGAGGGTTATACAAGATATATTCCTATTTGATGAAATAATGAAACTTGAGCTAAAAATATGTGAATGATTCAATATTGAGAAGATATTTTACTTATAGATTGTTGAGTTCAGTTTGCTGACTCAGATATGCTTTGAGTTAATTACTCTATTCCAGATGTTTCATTTCTTACTAAGTATACCGATAAAATAAAATGATTTTTAATTACTCATGCTCATTTAGATCACATAGGTGCTTTAAAGCATATTTTACCAGCTCTTAATTATCCAATACTTTATTGAACTAGATTTACAGTTTGATTGATTAAAAAATCTATAGAAGAAGCTTGATTTTTATCAAGAATGACTTTTGTAGAAGTTGATGCTTGAAGTGAAGAATTAGTAAATATTGGTCAGTTTAAAGTTGAGTTTTTTAGAGTAAATCACTCAGTTCCTGACTGTGCTTGACTTTATATAGAATCTCCAGGTTGAGCAAAATTTGTTCATACATGAGATTTTAAAATAGATTTTACTCCAGCTATAGATAAACCAGCAGATTTATCTAGAATTTGAGCTATTTGAAGAAGAGGAATAACTTTGTTTTTATCTGATTCTACAGGGTCAACTAGAAAATGATTTAGTAAATCTGAAAAAGATGTTTGAGAAGCACTTGATTTAATAGTAAAACATCATACTAAATGAAGATTAATAATTGCTACTTTTTCTTCATGGATATCAAGAATTCAACAATTAATTGATATTTGTGATAGATATTGAAAAACTATATTCCTAAGTGGTAGAAGTATGGTTGAAAATGTAGCTATAGCAAAAGAATTAGGTTATTTAAAAATAAAACCTCATGTAGTTAAAAAAATGTCTCCAAAAGCAACAGCTTGAATACTTCCACACAACCAAGTAATAATTACAACTTGAAGTCAGTGAGAACAATTCTCTGCCCTTGCAAGAATGGCTGAATGAAAACATGCTAGTTTAGAGATAGTTAAATGAGATACTATAGTTTTTTCTTCTTCTGTTGTACCTTGAAATGAAAAATCAGTTGTTTGAATTATAAACAAAATTATTAAGCTTTGAGCTGATGTTATAACTAAAGATGACTGAGAAGTTCATACTGGTTGACATGCCTTTCAAGAAGAACAAAAGATTATGTTAAAGCTTGTTAATCCTAAGTATTTTATGCCTATTTTCTGAGATTTATATTTTAGAACTGTACATAAAAATACTGCCGTTAGCATATGATTTAATGAAGAAGATGTTTTGATGCTTGAAAACTGAAATATAGTTGATTTTTCACCTAAATGAAATGTTTTCAAGTCAAAAATAAAAGTTCCTATTCAAGAAATAGTTATAGATTGACACGGTATGTGAACTGCTACTTCTAATGTAATAAAAGCCAGAGATAAAATGATGAGATCTTGAGTACTTGTCATTTCTTACAAAATAGACTCTAAAACCAAAGCGATTTTATGACATATTAAATTAGAAACTAGATGATTTGTTTATCTTGAGGAAGTTAGGTTTATACACAAAATAGTAATTAAAAAAGCTAAAGATGTTTATGAAAATACTATAAAAGATATTCCTGATATAGATGAAAAGGATTTACTTAAAATAATAAGGACAGATTTAGAATCATTCCTATTAAAAAGAATAGATAGAGCTCCAATGATTATTCCTATGTTTACAGAAGTTTAGAAAATTAATGATGTTTTTTGGTAGGGAATGCAGGCCTGCATTCCCTACCTTTTAAATAATTTTAAATTATATGAAAAAAAATATACTATTTGTTTGTGCTTTACCTATTGAATTAAAGATAGTAAAAGAAGTGGTAAAAAGCTTAAATTTAATTGATTTTAAAATAGATTTTTTAATTTCTTGAGTTTGATCATATAATGTAATATATTCTATAAAAGATTATTTAACGAAAAATGATAAACCAGATTTTTTAATCAATATTTGAGTTTGTTGAGTAATAGACAAAACAATATTTAACGATTTTTTTCAAGTTTATAGAATTAAAAATTCTTCAAATAATAAAGAAATTTTAACTCCAATTTATGTTAAACACTTACCTTTAAAAAGCATTTTATCTTCAGAAAAAGTAATTACAAATAAAAATGAACTGCTAGAAGAAAATTTTGTAGATATGGAAAGTTTCTGAATAGATTTTATTTGTACAAAAGAAAAAATACCTTTTATAATAATCAAAAAAGTATTTGATGAAGTATGAGAAAAAAGCAAAGATGTTAATTTAGAAGATATAAAATCCGATTTAGAAAAATTTAACTATAAAGATTTAATTCTATCTGTTTGAGAATGGCTTGAAAAGAACAAAAAAACTATAATTTTAGATGAAGAATTATTAAAGTTTTATAAAGATTATTTTAGATTTACATTTTCAGAGTTTGAAAAATTTAAAAAAAATTATAATAAACTATTAGCTTACAAAAAGGATTTTAAAGCTTTTTTTGAAGAAAATAAAAAATTATCTAAAAAAGACTTTTTAGATAATTTAGAAAAATTCAAATAAAAAACTCTCAAATGAGAGTTTTTTATTTATTACTTAATTGTTCTTTGAAATGTTCAAATAAATGATTAACTAAATCATCTAAATTCTTATAATCTTCCCTTTCAAATCTAAAATCATGTCAATCTAAATTTGCTTGAATTTTAGCATTAAATAATCATTTTTTATTTTTATCTATTTTGAAATCTATAATTCATTCTGCATTTTCTTTATTAAATTTTTCAAGATAATGGTCTAATTTATTATCGATATTTTCATTTACTAATCTTTCTATAACTTCTTTTGATTCCAAAAGGTTTTCAGCTATATGTAACTTTGTTTGTAGTACCATAATCGCATAATTAAGATATAAAATATAGTTTATAAATCTTTTAGGGATAAATTTTATAAGGCTTTATTTACCCTATAGTTATTTACAAACTTAATAACGGCTTATATATTATAATAATATTTAATAAAATCAAGAAAAAAGTAGTTTAAAATTTGCTAAAAATAAAAAAATATTGTATTATATAATTAATTTAAAATTTAATAAAGCAAATATGGCATTAGATATAACAAAAGATACTCCAGAACATGAAGCTATTTATGATTCTAAAATAGTTATTATGAAAAAATTAGAATCTGCCCTTGATAAAAAAGATGGTAGTAATATTCATGATATATTATATATAATAAATGAAGCTAGAAAAACTGAAGATAAAAATATTATAAATGATGTTTATTCTGAAATATCTAAAAGTCCAGAAAATTATAGTAAAATTCATGAAATATTAAAGTGAAAGTTAAAACAATTAAATAATGTAATTTCAACTATTGATTGACTAAATCATTGAAAAGTATGATTTAATAGCTTAAATAGTTTTAATTCTCAAAGGATTGAAAGCCTTAGAAATTCAGAATATACAAAAAGTATTATAGAAGATTATAGTAAAAGTTTACCCAAAAACCCTTTTGATATAAATCAAATTAATAATAAGTTTCATTTATTAATTGAGTTAAAAGAAGGTTTAATAAATGATATAAATTGATTAGAAGAAGCTAAAAAATATACAGATGAAAATAAAAATGGTTTTAGATGATTTTTAAAAAAATATGTATTATCAGAATAAGAAAAGGTTGATTTATATATAAATCAGCCTTTTTATTTTTCTTAAAAATCATATTTTTTTGTTTTTTTTTATTTTTTTTATATACTCTATAAAGTACTTAAAAAATGATGAAATAATAAATTTATAAAATCTTATTTTATGGCTTTATTATTTCATTATTTAAGTATTAATTTTTATTTTTTTATATATTATTTTATATGATTTGATTATCAGATAAAAATGCTATAAATATAAAACCTTTGAAAAAAAGTTATACTATAGCAAACAAAGAAATTAGCTTTGAAACTGGTAAATTCGGTTTACTTGCAAATTGAAGTGCTACAATTAGTGATAATTCTTGAAATATTTTATTTGTTACCGCTTGAGTAAAAGAAACTTGAGTAAATGAAAAAGCTGATTTTTTTCCTCTTGTAGTTGATTTTCAAGAAAAATATTATGCGAATTGAAAAATTGGTTGAAATAGGTTTATGAAAAGAGAATCAAGACCTTCAGATTGAGCTACTTTGACTTCTAGATTGATTGATAGACCTATTAGACCAATGTTTCCAAAGTGAATAATTAATGATACTCAAATAATTGCAAATGTATTATCTTCAGATTGAGTTAGTGATATGTGAGCATGGTGAATTACTTGAGCCTCTCTTGCTCTTATGATGACTTGAATGCCTTTTGAATGACCAGTTTCATGAGTTAAAATTGCAATGCTAGATGATTGAAGCTTTATTTATGAACCTACTTTTAATCAAGAAGAAAATGCTAAATTAAATATAATAGTAGCTTGAACAATTGATGCTATTACTATGGTTGAAGCTTGAGCAAAACAAGTATCAGATAATGAAATGCTAAAATCTCTTGAGTATGCTCACAGCTTAATTAAAGAGTTATGTAATGCTCAAAATGATTACATATGAGAATACAAAAAAATATTTTGAACTCCAGAAGTTAAGATTTTTTATAATAATCCTGATTTAGAATTATATAAAGAAGTAAAAGAATATTTAACAGAAAACAAATTAGAAAGTCTTTATTGAAAATGAAAAAAAGAATTTCAAGCAGTTCTTGATAATCTAGATTTAGAAATTAGAGATTATTTATTAAGTAAAAATTTAGTTGAAGAAAACTCTGACCTATGATTTGTTTGAGAACTTGTCTATAAAAGAGTTAAAGAAGTAATGAGGAAAAATATTTTACAAACTGAAAAAAGACTTGATTTAAGAAAATTAAATGAAGTAAGAACAATCAAAGGTGAAACTTGATTACTTCCAAGAACTCATGGGTCTGCATTGTTCCAAAGATGAATGACTCAAGCACTAAGTATTACTACTCTTTGAGGTCCAGAAGATGAACAATTGATTGATTGAATGTATGAAGAATCAAGTAAAAGATATATTCATCATTATAACTTCCCTCCTTTTTCAGTTTGAGAAGTTAGAATGTTAAGATGAGTTTGAAGAAGAGAAATTTGACATTGAAGATTAGCGGAAAGAGCTTTAGAAGCAGTTTTACCTAGTGAAGCTGAGTTTCCCTATGTTATTAGAGTAGTATCTGAGACTATGACTTGTAACGGTTCAAGTTCTATGGCTTCAGTTTGTTGATCAACTATGAGCTTGATGAATGCTTGAGTTCCAATAAAAGCTCCAGTTGCTTGAGTTGCTATGTGAATGATTTACGATGAAGAAACTCATGATTACAAAATACTAAGTGATATACAAGCACAAGAAGATTTTCTTTGAGATATGGATTTCAAGGTTGCAAGAACAAAAGATTGAATTACAGCAATGCAACTTGATGTAAAAATAAAATGATTAAAAATGGAAGTATTTGAAAAAACATTTATTCAAAGTAAATTTGCAACTGATCACATTTTAGATGAAATGTTAAAAGTTCAACCAAATGTTGCTCCAAGTCTTTCTCCTTATGCTCCATTAATAATGACTTTACAGATTCCAGTTGATAAAATAAGATGAGTAATTTGAAAATGATGAGAAAATGTTCAAAGAATGGAAAAAGATTATGAGGTAAAAATTTCAATTGCAGATGACGGATTAACTACAATTACGGCAAAAGACCAAGTTAGATGACAAAAAGTAATTGATGAAATAAAAGCATTTATTTGGGAACCAGAAGTTGGTTATAAATCAAAATGAAAAGTAGTTAATATTATAGCCTGAGTTTGAGCTATTGTAGAATTTAGAGGTAAAACTTGAATGGTTCACATTTCTAAGCTTGCTGATAGAAGAGTTGAAGAAGTAGAAGATATTTTGAATATGTGAGATGAAATTGAGTTTGAAATAATACAAGTAGATTTAGTAAAATGAAAAATTTGAATGAAAAATCTTACATTTAAGCCAGAAGTAAAAAAAATTAAGATTGAAGTAAAAAAAGAAGAAGTTAAAGAAGAAGCAAAATCTTAAAAATAAAAGTCAAATTAAAATTTGACTTTTATTTTTATATTAATATATTAGTTAAGTAATACATTTTAATAAAAAATATATGAAGTTACCAGAATCTCTGCAAATAGTTGCTCAGTTATTATCAAAAGTAAAAAACAGTGAAGATTTATCAAATATGCTTGAAGATATACTAACTCCATCAGAAATAGTAGAGATTTGAGATAGAATAAGAATAATTAAGATGCTTAAAGATTGAGTTCCTCAAAGAGAAATAGCAAATAAGCTTTGAATTTCTATTACAACAGTAAGTAGATGAAGTAGACTTTTGAACTTTGACAGAAGAGTTATAGATAAATATATATAATTTTTTTTGAATTTAATGTATTTGTTTAGTAATATAGTAATAAAGTATGAAAAAGAAAAACATATTAAGAAATATTTGGTGGATTGTTCTAGTCTGGTGTAATTTTATATAAAATCACTGATTTTTTTAGTATCCTTTTTATAACTATTGCAGCCAAAGTTGTAATAGTTTTTTAATTATTTAAATATATAAAATATGAAACCAAATAATAATACAATTCTAGAAGGTTTGACTCTAGAAACTCCTTTTGTAATAAATGAGCAAGATAATAATATAAATTTTGCCACTTGAAAATTACATAAATTAAAAAATCTAGCTGAATTAGAAGAACTACAAAGAACAATAAAAAAGAAAGTATTTTTCCAATTACCATTTTGTTTAGCCTGAATAGAAAACGGATCCGAGACTCATTGAAATGAACCAATTTTGGCAATGGAAGTAGAAAACGAGGTAAAACTCACAAAAGAACAAATTTTAGAATTATTACCAGAAGATGAAATAGTTTATTCAGAAATAAAAGCAGATATAAATAATGAAGAGTTTTGAAAAATAGTAAAGAAAATTAAACAAGAAATTTCCAATTGAGAAATATGTCAGACAATTATTTCAAGAGAATTCAATACTTTTATAGAGAATTTTTCTATATCTATGTTACTCAGTATTTATAGAAAATTACTTTCAATAAATTCATCTTATATGACTTTTTTGTTTAACTCTTGAGAAGAAATCATAACCTGAGCTTCTCCAGAAGTTCATTTAAAAATAAAAGATTGAATAGCAAATAAAATTCCAATAGCTTGAACTATACCAAAAAAAGATATAAATGATTTTTTTGATAGATTAATGATATTTTTAGATGAAAAAAAAGAAGAAAATGAGTTACTTATGTTACAGATGAAGAACTAAAAATGATGATGCAAATATGTGATTTATGAGAAATATCCCCTATTGCTCTAAGAGAAATCTGAAAAGTAGTACATACAGAAATTGCTTTAAAATGACAACTAAAAAAATATATTTCAATAATAGATGCTTTAAGAAAAACTCTATACTCACCTACTTTAGTTTGATGACCTTTACAAAATGCTTTTAGTATAATAAAAAAATATGAGCAAAGTTCTAGAAAGTATTATTGATGAGCTTTTTGATATTTAGATAATGAAGAAATGGATTCTTGTATAACTATAAGAAGTGCTAATATTAGGCATAATTGAGATTTATCAGTTAGAGCCTGAGCCTGAATTGTTGCAGATTCTGAAAAAGAAAAAGAAACTGATGAAACTATAAATAAAGCAAATTGATTTTTTAGTATTCTTTGAAATAATACAAGCTTTGAAAGCTTTTTAGAACAATTAAATGAAAATCAGAAAAAAGTATTGTGAATTTGTCTTTGACATCAAGCTATTTGCAAGCAAAATTGAATGAGAATAGAAAAACAAATAAAAACAACTCAATGAGTTCAAAAAGAAATAAACATATTTTCAAAAAAACAAAATGTATGATTTTATAATTCGTTTTCCCCAATTATTGATAATAGTGATTATAGTGATGAAAATAGAAATATTTACCAATATAGTAAAAACTCTGTTTCCATGCAATTTCATCCAGAATCTATAATATCAATTAATTGATTTGAAATATTAAAAGAAAGCATAATTAAACTAATAAAGAATTAATTAAAACTAAATAAAAAAAATTTTACTTCTATAATTTAATTAATATAATATAGGCTAATATTTTATTAATTAAACTAAAATTTGTATGAAAAAATTTAAAATGTTTTTTTCTATAGTTTTACTTATGGTTTTAACTTTAAGTAGTTGTGGTAAAAAAGAAGAAATAGAAAATGGTAATATAAATAAAATTTCAACTTGAACTGAAAGTAATGAAAATAAAGAGGCTTTAGATGAGGTTAATTCTGAAGTAGATAAAGTTATAGGAGATATTGAGAGTACAATTGAAAATACTTGAAGTGATGAAAAAAGCTGAAATACAAAAGTTTCAACTGGAAATACTAATAGTGGAACAGTTAATAATACATCTTCTATATCAGAATCAAAAGTAACAAAACTAAATAAAACTTATGTTTCCCCAGGTTGAAATGATGAAATTGTTTTTTCTATAAAAACAAAATGAGATAAAATAGAAAATGTAACTATTGAGAAAATTAAATGAGATGAAACTTCAAAAAAAATAATAAAATCTTTTTGGGACTCAATAAATAATGTAATTGTAGGAAAAACTATAGAAGAAGCTAAAAATATTAGTACTGTTTGATGAGCAAGTCTAACAACTAATGCTTTTAAAGAAGCTCTAAAAAATATGTAATTATGTTTATAGAGAAGGAATCTTGCTGAAGTATAATAAAAATAGATACTAAAAATAACATTTTAAGTCAAAATATTTTAAATAAAATAGATATTATTTTAGATAATTTTGAGCAAAAATATTCTAGATTTATAGCTTGAAATTTTTTGCACAATCTGAATAAGTCTTGAAAATCTATCATTGATGATGAATTTAAGACCATTTTTAGAGTTTGTAATCTTTTAAACAAAGTTACTAATTGATTTTTTGATATAACTATTTTGCCATTTCTAGAAAATTATGGTTATTGAATTGAAAAACTAAACCTAAATGAAAATATTTGAATGGATAAGATAGAAATAATTTGAGATGAAATATTTTTGAAAGAATGAGTTAAAATAGACTTTTGATCTATTTGAAAAGGTTATTTAGTAGATCAAATATATAATTTATTAATTAAAGAAATTAATTTTTTCACTATAAATTTTTGATGAGATATAAGAGTTGGAAAACAAAATGAAATAATATGACTAGAAGATCCTTTTGATGATAAAAAAATAATATGAGAAATTAAAATCAATGAGGAATCTATATGTTCATCAAATTGACAAAAAAGAAAATTTTGAGAGTTTCACCATCTTATTAATCCTTTCTCAAAAAATAGCCAAAATGATAAAATATCTGTATATATAAAACATAAAATAGCAACTTTGGCAGATGCTTATTCTACAGCAATATATATAACTCCATTAGAAAAATCAATAGAAATAATTGAAAAAACCAATTGACTTGAAGCATTAATTATATCAAATAATTGAGAAATTTATAAAAGTAATTGATTTAATACTATTTTATACTAAAAGAACTATTAATTTAATTAATAGTTCTTTTTATAAATCTGAAAAGTCTTCTGGAAACTTTTGTAAATCTTCTGAAGAAGATGAAGATGGAGCGATAGTTCAAGATTTTCAAAAAACCTTGTTTCATAAGTCTTCTATTCTTTTGAAAATAACTTCTGGTTTAGCATATTTTTCTACATCAAGTCACAACAATCTTCATAATATAGGAAAAACAAATATAACTAAAACAGTTATAGCAACTCAAATGACTGCATATCTTATAGTATTTAAAGCTGGCTTTATTTTATCATCCTTTCATCATGAAAGAACTAATAAAAGAGATCACCACAATGCAAAGATTATAGAAAATATTCATGCAACTAATACAAATATAGCAATTGTAAGAGAAACAAAATCTCATGCTCACATTTTTGCATCAAATAGTGTACTAGTATTATTTGCAGCATTTACTGTATTTATAAAGCTATACATAAGTTATATAAAAATTAAAAAAGTAAAAAATTAATCTAAAACTTTTAAATTAATTCTTTTTCACATTTTAACACCAATTATTCTTATTATATTTCTTAGGGAGTTTATAGTATTTCATGATTTTCATATTATAACTCACATATCTGATTTATCAATAGATAAAGTTAGTAAGATTCATAATTCATCTTCTTTTCTTTCTATTTTTATAGAATCTTTATTTTCAACTAAATTTTCTACAACAAATTTTAAAAATTCAACTTCATTCATAAAATAAAAGTTATATCATAAAAATAAAACCTTCAAATAAAAATATTGAAGGATTTAAAAACTATATCGAAATTTCATTAAGCTTAACTAGTTTTTCTACCCTAGGAGAAAATTTAACTCAGTTACCTAAATAAGTTTTAATTTTTTCTATGTTCTTTAATTTGAATTCCTTAGATATAGGGTTATAAAAACCTAAAACTTCTTGATATCAATGTTTTACAGCTCTAGTATGTTCAGTTAAAACTACTCTGAAAAATGGTGTATTCTTCTTTCAAATTCTTGACAATCTTATTTTTAACATAAATAATGCGAATTAATAATTTTAAATATATTTTTGGTGCCCGGAGCGAGAATCGAACTCGCACTCCAAGAATGGAACAGGATTTTAAGTCCTGCGTGTCTACCGATTCCACCATCCGGGCAAAATTCTAAGAAAGAATTTTATACAATTCAGTTCTTTCTTAAAGTTTTTAGTCACTTAGTAGAAACTCTTATTCTATAAACAATTCATGTTTCTTTATCTTTTATAATTTTAAAGAAAAGATTTGGATAAAATTTTCTTTTTGTTGCTCTCATAGAATGACTTCTTTTATTTCAAACTGCTGTTCTTTTTCCAGTTACTTCACAAATCCTAGACATTTAATCAAAATTAATAACTAAAAATAAATACGAAAAATAATTTTTATACTTTTATATCTATACCAACTCATGTAGGAATATTAATATTTTGTAACATTTCCATAGTCTTTTGTGTTGGTTCCAAAAGATCTATTATTCTTTTATGTCTTCTAATTTCAAATTGCTCTCTAGCATCTTTGTTTACAAAAGTAGATCTATTAACTGTTATTTTATCAATTTTTGTAGGTAGAGGAATAGGCCCTACTACTTTAGCTCAAGAATCATTAGCAATTAAAACTATTTTTCTAACAGCTTCATCTAAAAGTCTATAATCAAAAGATTTTACACTTATTCTTATTTTAGTATTAGTTTTTTGTGCAACCATTTTTTATTTAAATAAATTTTTAATATATACAATTTAATTACTCTCCATTAATTTAAAATTAATGAAGAGTTTATCAAACTATATTTGAAATAATTATGCTATAATTTTAGCAACAACTCAAGATCAAACTGTTCTTCAACCTTCTCTTATCGCAAATCTTAATCATTCAGTCATCGCTATAGGAGATTGTAATTCAACTGTCATTTGTATATTATCACCAGGCATAACCATTTCTACTCAAGCTGGTAATTCTATATCACCTGTAACATCAGTAGTTCTAAAATAGAATTGTGGTTTATATCATTTGAAAAACGGAGTATGTCTTCCTCATTCATCTTTACTAAGTACATAAACTTCAGCTTCAAACTTAGTATGAGGAGTTATGCTTTTAGGTTTAGCTAAAACTTGACCTCTTTCTATTTGTTCTCTATCTATACCTCTTAAAAGTAATCAAGCATTATCTCAAGCCATACCTTCATCAAGTTGTTTATGAAACATTTCTACTCAAGTTACAGTACATTTCATAGTATCTCTCAATCAAACAATTTCAACTTCTTCTCAAACTTTAATTTTTCAAGTTTCAATTTTACCAGTAGCAACAGTACCTCTACCCTTGATAGAAAATACATCTTCAATAGACATTAAGAAATCTTTATCTATAGGTCTATCTGGAACTGGAACAAATTTTTCAATAGCATCAAAAAGATCTAGTATTGGTTTAGCTTTACCTTCAAAATCAGTTGGGTTTTCAAGAGCTTGTAAACCTGAACCTCTAATAATTGGAGTATCATCACCAGGAAAACTATATTTATTCAATAAGTCTCTGATTTCCATTTCAACTAACTCTAACATTTCTTCATCATCAACCATATCACATTTGTTCATAAAAACAACTATATATGGAACTCATACTTGTCTAGATAAAAGAATATGTTCTCTAGTTTGTGCCATAGGACCGTCAGTAGCAGCAACTATTAATATAGCAGCATCCATTTGAGCAGCACCAGTGATCATATTTTTAACATAATCTGCATGTCAAGGACAATCAACATGAGCATAATGCCTAGTTGCAGTTTCATATTCTACATGAGAAGTATTAATAGTTATACCTCTTGCTCTTTCTTCAGGAGCATTATCAATAGAAGCAAAATCTCTAACTTCACCTGTACCATATTTAGAATTTAATACTGCTGATATTGCAGCTGTAGTAGTAGTTTTACCATGATCAACATGTCAAATAGTACCAATATTAATATGTGGTTTAGATCTATCGTAAGCCATAATAATTATTATTAAATATTAAAAATATATATAATTTAAGAAAAAATTAATTTCTAATTTTCTTAACCTTTTTTTCTATAAGTTTCAATGCTCTTCTTAATTTTCTATGAGCATGTCAAGTTAATCTAGCCATATTATATTTTATTAGGATTTATTCAATATTTTTTAAGTTTTATTCAAACTATTTCAAAAGCATTAGAAATCCATCTATTATCTCATTCAAAAGCTCTTTTTTTCTCTAATTTTTTATAATGCTTAATAGCATTAACAACTTTATTTCATCCCTTAGGTCATTTCTTATTTACTCAATAATTCAAACTATGAGGTCTTTTATTACATCTTCACATATACAAGGAGGATTATTTACTATTAAATTTTATATAATATAGAAATTAATATAAAAATTTTTAATGGTGGAGTATAACGGATTCGAACCGTTGACCCCCTGCGTGCAAGGCAGGTGCTCTAGCCAACTGAGCTAATACCCCAAAAAGCTTTAGTCAAAAGTAATGGCGAGAATGACGAGACTCGAACTCGCGACCTCTGCCGTGACAGGGCAGCGCTCTAACCAACTGAGCTACATTCCCTTAATTTGAAAAAGCTCGGAAATTATATAAATAATTATTAATAATGCAAATTTTTTTTTAACTTTTGTAGAAATACTAAAAAATCATACTAGAAAAAGGTTTTATGTGTTTTTTATATTTAGTTAATATTATTTATTAATGTAGATTAAATATAGTTTATAGCTTATGTCAATAGAATTATTTTGTAATTTCAAAAAAAGTATAGTAAAATAATTTTGATTAATTTAAATTTGTTTATTAAAGCATAAGTTTAGATTAAAACATATTATATATTAATTAATTTTATTAATTATGAAAAAACAGCTTATAAATATAATTTATTTCATTATATTTTTATTTATATGAATTTGACTACTTTTTTTTATAAACTCTAAAAATAGCAGTAATGAAAAAATATTGGACAATCAAATAACTAAAATTTGATGAAAGACAGGCATTATGCACATGTGAAAAGACTCTTCAGAAATACTAAATGAAGAAAATTATAAAAAAATATGAATAAATCCAAACAAGTATAATACATTTGAGAACTTTTTAACTGACTTGAGGACATTTTCTTGAATTACTATTGATCCTATAAATCAAAACTTTTCAATAAAAATTAAAGAGGAAAATTGAAAATCACTTATAGTTCCCTTTAGGTTTCAAAAAAATAAAGAAGCATATGATGATAAAATCAATAAAAATTTAGCAATTTTAGATATCTACAAAGCTTATAAGGAGTGAAATATTTATTGATGAGCTGATTCTAATAGCGGTAATAAGATTATAATGGATGACGAGAGACAACATCCTCAAACTGAAGAACTTAGAAAAATATGGTGAAGATCAGAAAATGTAAATAAAGTAATTTCTGATTTAGAAAAATCATCAATTACGAAAGAAAAAAAAGAATTATTATCTTATCTTTATGATTTTACATGAGATTATAAAAAGGCTAATGAAAGTAGGGGGAAATTATGCAGTGAATTAAATGATTGTAAAGAGATAACTCTACATATAACTTGAAAAGTTTTAGATCAAAATTCTAAACCAGTTGAATGAGCAAAAATTGACCTTCTAAATAATGATAAATTTACCACAAAAACTTGAAAAGATTGAGATTTTAATATGGAAATAACATATTTTCCATTCACACACTTAAGATTTAAAGCTAGCAGAATTTGATACTCAGATTGATTTTATACTTATAGTTTAAATGAATATACATGAGAAATTAAAGATAAGCCAATAATAGCAGATTTTACTGTGAATAGTGCCAAAAGTAGTATAACTGTAAATGATAAAACAGTCTCTAAATATAAAAAATGAAAATATTATATAATAGAAGATGAACATTCTAAGTATATGATACCTACGGATTGACTTTATTATTTTGATTGAGAAAAATATTCTGGAGAAAATTTTGATGTTTATTTATATTTTTTTACTAAATCAGATAATACAGATAATTTATTAAACAATGATACATTTGAACCTGTTGCTTGATATGTTTGAAATCTTATGAAAACATTTTGAATGCCTTATATTCAATTCGTAGATAAAGATACCAAAAAAGAACTTTTCGTTAAATCATCAAACCCAATGATTCTCCAAAACCATATTTACCATATGAAAGAATTATATGAAAATCATGATAAAATATATACAGCTCTTACAAAAGAAGATATGAAATACTTAGTAAAAGTATCAAGTGAAAAGGGTGGTTATCCAATAGATTTTGATTTCTTAACTACCAATAATTTCTTAAGATGGCCAGCATGGTGGGCTCTTGATAGAAAAACTTGAATTTGGTGAAATGTTTGAATGAAAGTTTTAGATGAAAGTTGATTAGTAGAATTACCATTCTTCTCAATTAAAGATAATTAATATTTATATTCTAACTTAAAATTATGAAAAAAATAGTATTTTGATTAATAGTTCTGTCTATTTTATCATTTAATATGTTATTTAAAACAGAAACAAAAACTGCATCTGCTAATCCTGATTACATTTGTATAAAAAATATAACTAATTCTCCTTGTGAAGTAGATGATAATACTGTATGTTGAGCTGAAGCAACATTAAAAAACTGATATTATTTAATTATTAAAAAGAAAATAGGCAATTTATTATATTCATATACTGGTACCTTTTCAAAAACCCCAGCATGATATACTATTACAATTCCTAATTTTATTATGAATACTAATGGGATATATACGACATATAGTGATTATACAATATTAGCTAGTTCATCTGATGAGCTATTTAATAAATATGATAATATAGATCTCTCAATAGCTAATAATAGTAGTCCTTATTTTAAAATAGACAGTATTTGATATGGAAAGAATCCAGTTGTAGGTGATATGGGGGCTACATATACCAGTGTAAGTAGAAATGAAGCAATATGATTTCCTTCTTCATGTTGTAATTCTTGGGATAAATGAACACATTCAAGAGTATGTAATGGAAGTAAACTAAGACAAACAGCATATCATGTGATTCGTACAAATTGTTCCAGTGTTCTTACCGAATGAGTTGGTTATGATAGTGAATTATCTAGAGGTTCTACAGATAACATCGATTGGAAACTATTTACTTATGAAACTTGAAGAACTTGAATTCAAGAATCGGGAAAATTCGAATGGTATAGAAGTAGTTGTCAAATAACTCAGAAAGACTCCACCCCTCCAATTTGAACACATAATCCATAATAAATATTAAAAAAATTATTTTAATAACTTAACAAAAATAAATATGAAAAAGTATTTCAAATACGCATCTTTGATTTTATGATTACTATATATTTCAACATCATGAACTTATGCGGCTGTTATAAATTGATCATGTAAAAATTCTATTAATTTATGATGTACAGCTTGAACTGCAAGCTGAATGGTTCAAAGTTGAATTTGTTGAGTAACTCAAACTTGGGTATGTAAATCTACCAATTGAGGAACTAATTCTTCTACTTGTAGCAAAGCGAATCAGACTTGTACTCTTCCTACATTATCTGCAACTATTTCACCAGCTACACCTATATCTGGTTGGTATAATTCAAACCCAACAATTACAATGTATACTGCTGATACATCAGGAAGTTGATTAAATTATTCCAGATATAGGTGGAATAATTCAGCATGTACAAGTTCAGCAAATACTTACTCTAATTGAGGAAGTGTAACGCTATCAACAAACTGAACTAATACTCTTTATATTTGTAATAAAGATAATGTTAATCTAACAAACTCTGGAAGCTATGTTTACAAATTAGATAAAACTACTCCTACTTGATCTGTAACTTATACTCCTTCTACTTGGACTAATTGAGCTGTAACTGTAACTATAACTTGTAGTGATACCTGATGAAGTGGCTGTGCTTCCTCTAGTTATACAGCAAATGTAATATCAAATTGACCTTCAAACATTACTATTTATGATAATGCTTGAAATTCTAAGAATGTTGCTTATAATGTTACAAAAATTGATACAATAAATCCTGTTGCATCTGCATCTGCTACAGTACCAGTATCTGGTTGGTATTCATCTACACCAAGTATCACACTAAACACATCAGACTCTTGATGAAGTTGACTAAAAACAAATTATTCAAAATATAGTTGGGATACTGATGATTCAACTTGTCGTACTAGCTGAACACCATATACTAATTGACAAGTTATAAGTGATATACCACTAAGTGATTGAACTCATATATTATATGTTTGTAATGAAGATAATGCATGAAATACAAATTATAATAGTTACAGTTACAAAATAGATAGAACGGCTCCTAGTCAACCAACTGTAACATGTGATGAGTTTAATAATAATGATTCTAACAACTATGATTGAGAAGATACTTGTAGAATTGAAGATACTTCTACAATTTCACCTAAAAATAAAGTTCAATATTCTATTGATAACGGAAGCTCTTGGAGTGATACAACATGAACTGGCATGGACCTAAGCTTCAAAATAACACCACCTCCAGCACCATCAACTACAAATATAAAAATGAGAATTAGGGACGAGTCTTTGCTTTGGGCAACATCTGATACTTTTGCTTTGATAAGGAAAAATGGGCCTTATATACCGCTTGGATGATTTTCATTTTCACCAACTTGAAATGTAACAGCCTGAGCACAATGATATATACAACTAACATTCTATGATTATTTAAGTTCTACTTATAAAACTGGAGATACTACTACAGATTTTAAGTATACAATTAGTGGGTATGATGGTACTAATTTTTCTGAAAATATAAACATTAATAATAATTCTTGTCCTTCATATTGAAATACATGTTCCTATACTTGACTAGCAACAGCAGAAGCTTTGGTAACCGTAACAATGATAAAGTCTAGTTCTAAAAGAATAAAGGTTGTTATTAAAGAGCCTATATCTGCTAATAAAGCATGAACAGGTACATACAATATAACACTTGAAAATTCAGATAGATGAACATGATATAATGACACTCAAACTTCTCCACAAATAACAGTAACACCAGATGATAGTGTTTGAGAATGAACACCAAGTATTAGCTGAGATAATGTTAATTGATATAATGCCACGATAAGCTCATTAAAAGATATTTGGGGTAATAGTTACAACGATTGAAAATCTTTTAATGTAGCTATTTTATGACCAAATGATTGAGGGGTTAAATTTAAATGAGAGGACCTTATCACAAAAGATATTACGTTGAGTAACCAAAATTTAACATTTGGTTTTGAATGAATATGACTAGTTAGATGATTTAGTGTATGATGAAAAAATATTTTACTTAGCAAGCCTATAGGTATAAATACTTTGACTTACCAAAGTTCAAGTGTTGATTTCAAATATTCAAATTCTTCAGTTATACTTACTACAAATTGTACTAACGATGATTTTAGTGGTTGTGATCCTTCAGGAAATAATATTAGGACTTTTAATTCTGAATTACAAAATGGAACAACTTGAACTTGAACTATAGAAGATATGGCTTGAAATACATGAGGTTTATGGTTATATAATATGCATCATATAGATAAAACTACCCCTGTTACTAGCTTATCTTGTTACTCAAGCTGAACTTTAATAACTACAGATAATACCACAAACAAAAACCTTGTAACATGTGATTTTTGATTTGAAAATGAAACAAAAACTTACTATTCCCCTAAAAGTTTACATATAGAAGTTCTAAGAAAAAATACCTCTTGAGGGACTACACTTACAAGATACTACTCTTGAATCAAATTTAATAGATTTTATGCACCTTGAAGTAACGATAGTAACTATAGTAGTTTTTTTGACGAGAAATTTGACAAGAAAGATTGAATAGATTGAGAATTATGATATAGTTATACTCACAGCTGACATAATTGACTAAAGTATTATGATCAAACTTATTATTATTACGATAATTATAGTTCAAATTCAAGTGCAAATTGAAAAAAGTATGCTTATAAGTGAGATTTATTAAATGAAGATTTTGGTACTAATTGAACATATAAAATAAATTTACATTGAAGTGATCATGCTGGTAATGTAAGTACTATAAAGAGTTTGACATTTAAAGTTGATACAACTCGTCCTAGAATAGATACTGACCTAGATGAAAATATTTGGTATACTACTAATCCACCATATACACAAGGTGGTGATACTTTAAAAAATTTTGAATTTATAATAGCAGATCAAACTTGATCTACAACAGATAATGAAGAAACTTGACTTCAAAACTTGGTAGTAAAGTTAAATTGAGTAGACATAACTTCAAGTGAAATAAAGCTATGAAATTTATGAACAGATTTTAGCTTGTGAGCATTTAGGACAACAGATACATCTGAAAAAAAGATTATCTTACCTAGAGATTACTTAAAAGATATGGCAAACAACTTTGATAAAGTTAATACTCTAAGGTTTGAAATTACAGACAAGGTTTGACATATTAGAGTAAAAAAATACAACTTAAAAATTGATAGAACTACTCCAAATACTCCAGTTATAAGTTGTAAAAACTGAGCTAACACCGTTGATTTTCCAAATGGAATATGGAAAAATTTTGGTTGAGCAACTTGTACTATAGCACCTGATTCAACATTTTGACCATCACCAGTTATTGTTGAATATTCTATAAAAAATAATTGAGTTACAAATACATATACATGAAGTTGGTCTGATACAACTCAACCTTTTAGCTTAACTCAGCCTTTAGCTGAATGAACAAATATTCTAAAAGTAAGAGTAAGAGATGTAGCCTGAATTTCTACTAATGTAACTGATAAAACAAATGCTCCAAACTGAATATATGTTTTAAAAATAGATAGAACTCCTCCAAAAATAAAATGGAATTGTAATTGAAGTGAAATGATAGAATGAGAACCTATTATTGACAAATATTCTAGCTGAGCTGTTAGTTGTAGTTGACAAATAGATCCTGTAAGACCTAATGAGTCAGATACATCTCCAGAAACTTTAGAATATATACATTCAACATCTGACTGAATCTTAGCAACTCTTACCCAAACAAACTGAAAAACAAATTGAAGTATTATAAAAAGTAATTGAGCTTGATATACAGATAATTGAAAATATACAATTACTATGTCTTGATCAGATGAAGCTGGAAATATAGCAATATATGATGTTAATGGCTGGTCAAGAAAAAATATGATTTTTAAAATAGATACTACAACACCTGAGTGGATTTCAAGCCCTTTAAATGGTGGGAAAAATATAAATAGCTGGTACAATAGTTGAAGCCTACAAAATATTTCATTTACTATAAAAGACAAAAATTGATCAACTACTTGAAATGAAGAAACTTGAATAAAAAGCATAAAAGTATTTGTCAAGTGAATAGATAGAACAAATATGTTTAATTGATTTACAGAAACTACATGAATAAATTGAACTACAATAACAATATCATGAAGCAGTTTGCAATGACTTGTTGGAGCAAGTGCAGATAAAATAAAAACTTGATTAAATAAGTTTAGATTTGAGATAACAGATAAAGTTTGACATACATATATAACACCTGACAGTCTACCTACAACTCAAAGACCAGTAGATACAAATAATTTTGATATGACTGAAGGTATAGCCGAACATCACGATGATACTATACCAGCAACACCAACTATAACATGTGTTAACTGATTAAATGATTCTCTAAATTGGCCAAATAATATTCGGAAAAATTATACTAACACTAAATGTTATATTGCACCAAAGGTAAATACTTATTGACCTTCTCCAGTAAAAATTATTTGGGAATACAGAAACAACCAAGATAATTATAACAATATTATAGCTTCTTGAACAGTAAATTGGCAAAATCAAGCTTTTGCAAGTGGTACAACATCTAGTTGATATGTAAACTTTTGAACAGGCTTGTATGAATGAATTAACAAAATAAAATTTAAAGTTGAAGATACAGCATGAACTTCAACATGAGTTGAATATATTATAAAAAAAGATACTATAGCTCCAGGTGTATGATTTAACTTTTCTTCATTTCCTAAATTAGCATGAACTTGAAATGTTGATATTCCTAACCAAAGAATATTTGACAATTTTGGTTGAGTTTATAATTGAAATCATATTTTAAATAAGTGTTCTGATAGTGATTGTTGGCTTACTTGAACTATGAGTATTAGATGACCAACATATACAGGTAGTTTTAGTCATATATTTGATGAAAAATCATTCTCTTGAAAATATAATATATGATCTGGAGCAATTTGAACATTTAGATTTACTGATAATGAAGAATATTCTTTAACTTGAGCATGAGATTATAAGATACAGTTTGATCTTATAGATAAAGCTGGAAACGAAACACATACTGGTTGAATAGTTCATATTTACCCAAACTTTGCTGATGAGGATATGTCTACAGTATCTACAGTTTGAAGGAATAGTATTTATGCAAATAATAGCTGAACTTATACATATACATTAACTCTAAAAGATAAGTTTTGAAATCTGATACATAATAAAAAGTTGATGTACTTAAACCAAGAATCTGGTACTTCAACTGGTGAAATAAAAACTGACATGGTAACATATCTTTCAGGAGGATTAACTACAGCACAAGTAAGTTTACTTACAGATTCATTAGTAGAACAATGAACATGAACTATAGATGAAACAGATTGAACTTGAACATTAAGTACAATGTGACAAACACAATTTAGTATTAAGTCATTAGCTCCCTGAAAATTTACAGAAAGATTTAAGATAAAAATATACAGTTGGTGAAGTGGTTATATAAATAATACAACTCTTCGTACTTTATATATAACTGGTTCTACTACAAATTCTTTCAGAAAGCCATTCTGGTGAAAGTTACAGATATCAAAGACAAATTGATCTATAGTTGATCCAACTGATACTGATTATGCGGATGACTGGGATTGAAAACCAAGTATATGAACTACAAGAGCATATATGTTATTAATAAAAACTTGATCTACATTGACTTGAATAACCCTTGATAACTGAAGTTGATGAAGTTTATCATGAAAAATAATTCCAATAGGTAATAGTATAATATCTCTACAATGAACAAAGTTATTCCCTGATGATAATATTATAAGTAATATAAATACAAATATTAGAAATTATATTAGATTCTCAACAAGAATAAATAATAGTTGAAGTACAGCTATAGATAATAGTTATAATATGTGATTTAGCTGATGAATAATTACATTACCTATTGTAAATTATACATTAAGTTGATTTACAATTAAATACAATTTATCAAGTAATTCTGGTGGAAATGATTTATCAAGTATAAAAATTTGATGAGAAAGATTCCTAGATCCAGTAATAGTATGAGGAACTCAAGTATGAGCTGGTTCAAGAGTGAATTTAACATGACAAGAAAGAAACTCAACTGACCTAACTACAAGCAAGATGAGAGCTGAGATAAGAAAAAATGTTTATACTTTCATAAAATCTTTAACAAGCAACATAGTTGTTAATGGAGTAAAATATGTTTATTGAAGTTATAGTTGAAGTATTAATGGTATTGATGGATGAAATACTTACGAAACATTAGTAGTAAGAAATTGAAATTTAACAATAAACTCAGATATACCGTATATCAACTCAAAACCAATTTGAATAGTTGTACTAAAAGATTTAAATTATGACCCTAAAACAGATTTTTCTTGAAGCACAGCAATGTGAAATATTTATATAGATAGGAATGTTACTAGCATAAATGCTGTAATATACGCAGACTGATGAATTATAAGTTCAGATGGTTGAGTTCCTTATGTAAAAGACAGTATAACAAGAACAGATAACTTAATGGAGCCTCTTACTATAAAATGATCTATATTTTCAAGAAATACTATTTGATGAGCAATATTAAGATGAACTACATATGCTTTACCTTGATGAGATACTATTAAAGAATCAGATACCTGAAGTTTTGATAATGCTATGATTTATGATTTAAATTACTTAAGAAGGTGATGGAAATGTGCTGAAGATGCATCGAATCCAACAATTCTTACAGATAATTGAAACTGTGCTACAGGAATGATTAAAAAAAGTAGTTTCAAAATAGAATATGATCCTAAAATACAAACTAATCCTCCTAAATTATTTTATAAGTAATTTATAGATTATAAAAAACATTGAACAATTATAATTGTTCAATGTTTTTTTGGTTATTTTTAGCAAAAATCAAGTAAAAAATTAATAATATTTATTTTCTTTATTTGAACTGATTTATAGAACAATGCCTCTGTAGAATTATCCGTAGTAATTAAAAAATTAGCTCAATTTATATATTTACTTCACAAAACAAAATTTCAAAGCTCACAAGATTCATTTTCAGAAGTTAAGTTTGTAATAACTTGGTATTTATCAAATTTGTCATTGTTTAAAACTATAAAATCAATTTCTTTACCACTTTCATCTTGTCAATAATATAGTTTGTTGCCTTTCTCAAATAATTTCATAAAAACAAGATTTTCTATTTTCTTTGATAAATCACTATCAAAATTTATTTTTTCTACTTCTCTTATTCATAAATCTAAAACATAATATTTTTTAAAATTATTAAAAATATGCTTTATTTTCCAATCAAATTTAGAGATGTCAAAAATAATAAATCATTTCTTTATAAATTCTATGTAATCAGATAAAGTTTGATGAGAAATATTATATCAATACATTTTTAAGGAGTTTTCTATTTTTTTATAACTAAGAATTCATCAAATATTTGTAATTATGTACTTATTTAATAATTCAAGTAATTCTATGTTTCTAACTCAAAACCTTTTAACTATATCATCTATAACTATTTTTACAAAAACTGATTTTAAATATCATTTTATTTGTTCATCATTTTTTAATTCAAGTGTTTCTGGTAAACCTCAAAATTTAATATATTTATCAAATAAATTATTTACATCATTTTTATGCTTAATTAGGTCAACTTCATTTGATAGTATATTTTTTTCTATTTATTCAAAATGATAATCTATTTCAAAATGGAGAATAATCAAAAAGTATTTGCAATATATTTTCTTTTTTCATAAAGTATATTTGTATAAAAAACTAGTTTTTAATTAAGTATAACTTAATATTATCATATTTTCATTAAAAAGCAAAAAATATTTTATTTAACTTATAGTTGTACCTTCATCTCAATTAATACTTCTTAGCATTGCTCAAGGTTTATAAAGATTAACAACTTTTATTTTCAGATTATTTTCTTTTGCCATAATTATTGCTGTCATATCCATAACTTTTAAGTTATTTTTTATAACATTATCATAAGTTGCTTCTTTTATCAAAATGGCATCATCATATTTTTTAGGGTCTTTATCATAAACTCAGTCAACTTTTGTAGCTTTTATTATTATATCACTACTAGTTTCTAATGCTCTCAAAACTCAAGCAGTATCAGTAGTAAAATAAGGACTTCAAGTTCATCAAGAAAATATTGTTATATATCATTCCTCCAAATATTGTTTTGCTTTTTTCGAAGAAAACTTTTCTCATATTCAAGAAATATCTATAGAATTAAGAATTTTTGTTTTTATTCACATAGATTCTAAAACTTCTCATAAATATATACAATTTATTGTAGTTGCCAACATTCACATATTATCACTTTCTGATCTATTTATTCAAGAATTTCAACTTTCACTTGCTCATCTCATAATATTTCAAGCTCAAAGAACTATAGATATTTCTATTCAAATACTTTTTATTTCTTTTATTTCATCTGCAACATATCTTACAAAAGCATCATCTATTCAAAAATTTTTATCTCAACTCAGCATTTCTCAAGATATTTTTAGTAGAATTCTCATAAAATAAATTTTATTAATATATTATTTGAATTGTAGGGAGCGGTTTGAAACCGTTCCCTACAATTTTTTTATTTAATTTTTGCTTCAAACTCAGAATTTCTTAATTTCAGTTCATTATTTCTAGATTGAATTGTATCTTTTGTATCTTCATTTGAAGTACCTTTTTCTAATTCTTTGATTGTAACCTCTCAAGTAGTTGAAATATTATATTTTTCATAAACATAATTTTTTCAATCTAATTTAACTAAGTAAAATCATATTCAGTTGTCTGAAGGTCTACAAGTATTCCAATAATACCAAGTAGTCATGTTTTCAGATAAATAATCATTTAAAGTTTCACAAGTTGTACCAGAAGAAGTTGTTGTTCAAGTAGAAGAATTTTGTGTTGATATTTTAGTATCTTCAGTTGTTCAAGAGCTAGTTTCTTGTTTTTCTGTTGTAGTACTAGCATCTGATAATTCTTTAGGTTTTATAAAAAGTGTTAATTTTAATGTAGAAACTTTATCTCAACTATAGGCTGTAATTTCGTAAACATTTTCTCAATAATCAAGAACACTATATTTTGAAAATGCATTATATGAAAAAGTTTCATCTCAAGCTTTAAATTTCTTTAAAACAAAACTATCAGTTGGAAATTTAGAATCTTTATTTGAGAAAGTAACTTCTATTTTATCAACTTTTTGTAAAGTTTTTCAAGTTATAACAATATCTCAATATTCAAGTGTTTTTCAATCTAAACTATCTAGTTCTAAAAATTTATCATCTGTAGTATATTCTATTTTATAACCTTTGTCTTCAATATTTTCATCAGAAGTAGTTCATGTAGAGACTCCAGTAACTCAAGTAGAAGTTTCTTCAACAGTAGTTCAAGTCTGTTGCAGTAAACCTTGTTTTATATCATCAACACTTTCAGTTTCACTTTTATCCCAAAAACAAGAACTCAAAGACAAAATCAAAAACAATAAAACAATATTTTTTTTCATAAACTAAAAAATTATTAAAATAAAAATACATTAAGAGTTTAATGTATTTTTATTTTTTGTAAATATTTATTTTAAAATTGTCTTTTAAAAATTACTTTCTTCAGCCATTTCTGTCATAACCTCATCTATATGTCTTTGAGAAACATCAACTTCGTCATCATCATAACTAAAATAAATTTCTTGCTCATCATCTTCATAATCTTTTTGGTTTGGAATATCATTTATTTTTCTATATTGTCTTCAAGCAGGAATCAATCTACCTATAATTACATTTTCTTTTAATTCTTTCAAATGATCTATTTTTCAACTTACAGATCATTCAACAAGTACTCTTACAGTTTCTTGAAATGAGGCAGCAGATAACCAACTATCAGTGTATAAAGATATTTTTGTTATACCTAAAAGTAATCTTTCTCATATACAAGCCCTTTTTCAAGATTTCATCAACCTATCATTTTCCTTTTTGAATTTGATAATATCAACAATATCTCATGGGAAAAATTCTTGAGAATCTCATTTATCTAAAACCCTAACTCTACTAAACATCTGTCTAACTATAATTTCTATATGTTTAGAATTTACAGTTTGTCATTGAGAAGAATAAATAGTTTTGATTTCATTAACTATGTATTGTTGTGTAGCAAGAACTCAAGCTACATTCATCAATTTGTTTAGACTTAAATATCAGTCAGTTAATTTTTGTCATTTTTTAACAAATTCACCTGGAGTAACTAGTATATTTTTTCAGAAATCAAAAGTATAACTAAATACCCTATTAGTATTGTCTTTTATTACTATCATTCATCAAATAGCTTTTTTAACAGTTCAAGAATATAGAGAAACTACTTTTAATTTTTCTTTTGAATTTCTAGCTATTACTTGCTTTTCTTTAACTTCTTGTCAAACTTTAACAAGTAATTCTAGACTATCAGAGAAATAATATTCTTCCTCTTTCAGTTCTTGAGCTGTTACACTAACTACTATTCAATCTGCTGTTTGTTCAACATTAATTATTCAATCAATATCAGAAATTTCTGCTACTACCTTAGGATTTCTTGCTTCAAATAATTCTTCAACTCTAGCTAAACCTTGAGTCATATCTCAACCTTCTTTTGCAACTCATCAACTATGAAAAGTTCTCATCGTCAACTGAGTTCAAGGCTCTCAAATAGATTGTGCAGCTATTACTCAAACTGGAGTTCAAATTTCTACTTCTTTGTTTAATCATAAATCTAAACCATAACAAGCTTTACAAACTCATCATTCTGTCTCGCATGTAAGGTTAGATCTTATATTTACATTTTCTATATTGTTTTTTACTATTACAGCCAAAGTTTTTGTATCTATAATAGTTCAAGCTGGAAATAGTAGTGTTCAGTCTGACAATAACAGGTCTGTTGCAAGAGTATGAGAAAATATTCTATCTTCAAATTTATCTTCAAAACTTGATTTTTTATCACTTCTGGAAACTGTTTTGTAGTGAAGAGTTTTACAATCATCTTCTTTCAAAATTATATTTTGAGAAGCATCAACTAATCTTCTTGTCAAATAACCTGATTGTGCTGTCTTTAAGGCAGTATCTGATTTTCATTTTCTTCAACCATGTGTAGCAATAAAATATTCTAGAGTAGTAAATCATTCTTTTAGAGTTGATTTTATAGGTAACTCTATTGTTTTTCAAGAAGTAGATGCAACAAGTCATTTCATTCATGACATTTGTGTGATATTTCACCAATTTCATCTAGATCATGAATCAATAAAGTTAAATATATGGTTTTCTTCAGTAAATAGGTTTTTCATCTCTACCTCTATAACCTTTTTTACTTCAGCCCAAACTACTATAGATTGATAATACTTTTCTTCCTCTGTTAAGAATCACTTCCACCATTTATTTTGAATATACTTAACTTTTTTAGATGCTTCATTAAGCAATTCTTTTTTATTTTCTGGAAGAATCATATCATCTTTTGATATAGACAATCATGAAATTGTAGCATATTTAAATCAAAAATTCTTAATATCATTTACAAAAATTGCTGTAATTTCAGCTCAAAGTTCGTCAAAACTTTTAGCTAGTAAATTTTTTAGTACTCATTTTTTTAATAATTCATTAACATAAGGAAATTCTGTAGGAACAATTTCATTAAATAATAATCTTCAATAAGTTGTTTCTATAATTTCTCATTCATATCTAACTTTTATGAGAGATCTCATTCAAACAATTCATGCATCATAAGCAAGTCATACATCATCTTTATCAGAAAATATTTTTCAAGTTCAAATTCAATTTTTTTCTATTGCTGTTAAATAATAACATCAAAGAATCATTTCTTGAGAAGGTGAAACAATAGGTTCTCAACTAGAAGGAGATAAAAGATTTTTTGAAGTAACCATTAATTCCCTAGCTTCAGCTTGAGCTTTAGCTGTTATTGGTAAGTGAACTGCCATTTGATCTCAGTCAAAATCTGCATTAAAGGCAGAACAAGTTAAAGGGTGTAATTGTATAGCTTTTCAATCAATCAAAACTGGTCTAAATGCTTGTATAGAAAGTCTATGAAGAGTTGGTGCCCTATTCATCAAAACATATTTTCACTCTATAACTTCATCAAGTGCATCCCAAACTTCTTTTGTTCATCTTTCTATATATTTTTCAGCATGTTTTACATTATAAACAATTCATGCTTCTATAAGTTTAGATATAAGAAATGGCTTGAATAATATAATTGCCATTGTTTTTGGAATACCACATTCATCCATTTTCAACCTAGGACCAACTACTATTACAGATCTAGCAGAATAATCAACTCTCTTACCTAACAAGTTTTGTCTGAAACGACCTTGTTTACCTTTTAAAATTTCTGTTAGAGATTTTAATTTCTTTTTATTTGCAGTCACAAAACCTGATCTATTTGTTCTTGTTTCTCAAGTTATAAGCATATCAACAGATTCTTGAAGCATTCTTTTTTCATTTTTCAAAATTACTTCTGGAGCTCAAAGCTCTATAAGTTTTTTCAATCTGTTATTTCTATTTATTACTCTTCTATACAAATCATTCAAATCCGAACTAGCAAATCTTCAACCATCAAGTTGTATCATAGGTCTTAAATCTGGAGGAAGAATTGGTAGAGCTTCAAGAATAAACCATTCTGGTCTTTGACCTGATTTAAGTAAATTTGAAGCTAATTTTATTTTTTGAAGTAATTTTTTTTGTTTTACTTGAGTTGCTGTTTTAAACTCATTTTGAACATCTTCAATATATTTTAAAAGATCTATTCTAGAAAGAAGTACTCTTAAATACTCTGCTCAAGTTCATCATTTAAAAATATGAGGAAATTTAGAATCAAGTACTCTATATTCTAATTCTCAAACTATTCATCAAACTTCTATACTTTTCAAAAGATTTCTCAATTCTTCATATTCGTTAACTAAATCATCCAATTTTTTCATAATTATTGCTTCTTCTGCAACGAATTTTTTAGAATTCATTTCTTTAGAATCTTTATTTAATCTAAGTTCATTTACTTCTTTTTGAATTTCTTTTTGCATTTCTGCTTTTGTAACTTTGAATCTATCTTCTAAGTCTCTTAAACCTTCTATTCTTTTATCTTCAAAAATATCTGTGATTATATAAGAAGCAAAATAAACTACTTGTTCTAATTTTTTTACAGGTAAATCAAGAAGTAAACCTATTCTACTAGGAACAGATTTAAGATACCAAATATGAGCAACTGGAGCATACAAATCAATATGCCCCATTCTCTCTCTTCTAACTGATGTTTTAGTTATTTCAACTCAACATCTTTCACAAACTACTCATTTGTATCTTATTCTTTTATATTTTCAACAAGCACATTCATAATTTTTTCTAGGTCAAAAAATTTGTTCACAAAATAGTCATCATCTTTCAGGTCTTTGAGTTCTATAGTTTATTGTTTCACTTATTAGAACTCTACCATGAGAAAGACTTCTTATTCTTTCAGGAGAAGCAATTCAAAGAGAAATTCAATCTAGATTATCAAGATTTTTTCATTTTGTTATATCATTTTTTCAAATATCTCTTCATATTTCTGAAAAATCTGTAATTCTATCATTTAAAAAGTTGTCTAAGTTTTTATCAAACATGAAATATTAAATTAAAAATTAAAAATTTAGAAACCATCCATGTTAAGTTAGGAGATTTTTAATTTATTACTTATCTTTATTTTCTTTTCCTTCTGTTTCTATTTTTTCTTCTATTTTAATTATATCCTCATATCTTATAGCTTCATCTTCTTCTCTTTGATTTAATTCTTCTCTATCAAGTAAAGAAACATCTAATCAAATAGATTGTAACTCTTTTATTAATACATTAAATGATTCTGGAATATTAGGTTTTTTAATTGGTGCATTTTTAACAATTGCCTCATAAGCTTGACTTCTTCAAGAAACATCGTCTGATTTTATAGTTATCATTTCTTGTAGAATGTTACTAGCAGCATATGCCTCTAAAGCCCAAACCTCCATTTCTCAAAATCTTTGACCTCAATTTTGAGCTTTACCTCAAAGTGGTTGTTGAGTAACCATAGAATAAGGTCAAACAGATCTAGCATGAATTTTATCCTCTACTAAATGATGTAATTTTAACATATATTTAACTCAAACAACTGTTTTCTCTTTAAATGGATTTCAAGTTTCTCAATCAAATAATTGGAATTTTCAATCTTTAGGAAGTCATGATTTTTCCATTATTTCATTTATTTTTTCCAAGTTTATTCAGTTCAATATAGGAGTAGCTATTTTAATTCATAATTTTCTAGATGCAAATCATAGATGTGTTTCTAAAATTTGTCATATATTCATTCTTGAAACTACTCAAAGTGGATTCAAAATTATGTCAACTGGTGTCCCATCTTCCATAAAAGGCATATCTTCAACTGGAACAATTCTTGATAATATTCATTTATTACCATGTCTTCAAGCCATTTTATCTCAAACTTCTAATTTTCTTGTTTGTGCTACAAAAACTTTTATTTGTTTAAAAGATCAAGTTGGAAGATTGTCTCAATTTTCTCTTTTTAATATTTCAACTGTAACTACTTTTCAACCTTGTCCTGATGGTAATCTAAGAGAGCTATCTTTTACATCTTTTGATTTATCTCAAAATATAGCTCTAAGAAGCCTTTCTTCTGGAGATAATTCTTGCTCTCATTTTGGAGTTATTTTTCAAACTAAAATATCTCATCATTCAACATAAGCTCAAACTCTTATTATTCAGTCTATATCTAAATCTTTTAGTTTAGCTGGGGAAACATTTGGAATATCATCTGTAGTTTGCTCGGGTCAAAGCTTAGTTTCTCTAACATCCATTATATATTCTTTTATGTGGATACTAGTGAAATAATCTCATTCTATAACCTTTGAAGAAATGATAATCGCATCTTCATGATTATAACCTTTCCAAGGCATATAAGCAACTGTTAAGTTTCTTCAAATAGCTAATTCTCAATTATCTATTGCTTGTCAATCACAAAGTAAATCTCATTTTTTGATTTTTTGATTTGTCCTAACAAGAGGTTTTTGGTGAACTATCATATCATGATTAGATCTATTGAATGTTTTTAATTCATAGATAATTTTTTCTCATGAATTATACAAAACTGTAATATGTTTAGCATCTACTCAAAGAACTTCTCAATCATCTTTTGCAAGTACAACATAACCTGATCATTCTCAAACTATTCTTTCCATTCAAGTTCAAACAATAGGAGCCTCTGGTTTAATAAGAGGTACTGCTTGTCTCATCATATTAGAACCCATTTCAGCTCTTGTAGCATCATCATGTTCTAAAAATGGAATAAGAGATGTTTCAACAGACATTATTTGTTTTGGTGAAATATCAATATGTGTCACTTGTCTAACATGTGATATTGTTGGTTCATTTCAAGCTCTAGCACTTATACGAGTATCTGTAAAATTACCAAACTCATCTACATTAGTTCAAGCCTCTCAAATTACTAATGCTCTTTCTTGATTAGCATCAAAATAATCAAAATCACTTCACAAGAATCATCTAACTTCTATTTTTTCACTTTTTACATTTTTATGTAAAAATTCTGCTAATTCTTTTGTTATATAAGATTTTTCCTTTATAATAACATTTCATTTTTCATCACTTATATCTTCTATAGATATTTTATTTATAGCTTGTTTTCAATCATTTTTTACAAAATGTTCTACTTTTCTAAAAGGAGTAAGTAAAAAACCATATTTATCTACTTTTGCATAAGTAGCAAAGTGAAGAACAAGTCAAATATTTGGTCATTCTGGTGTACATATTGGACAGATTCTTCAATATTGAGTTGGATGTACATCACGAACTTCAAAACTTGCTCTTTCTCTTGTCAATCAACCAGGTCAAAGAGCAGAAACTCTTCTCTTGTGTCATAATTCTGAAAGAGGATTTGATTGATCCATAAATTGTGATAATTGAGAAGAACCGAAGAATTCTTTAAGTATAGCTACTATTGGTCTAGAATTTATAAAAGTTCATGGAGTAGCTTCATCAAGCTCAATTATTGTCATCCTGTCTTTTGCTATTCTTTCCATTCTAGTTATTCAAACCTTGATTTTTTCAGATACAAGTTCTCAAACAGATCTAACTCTTCTATTTTCTAAATGATCAATATCATCAATAGTATAATCTTTAGTTCAAACAACTAAATTAAGATAATATTTTAAAGAAGTTACTAAATCATTTATATTTAAAAATTCTCATCATTCATCTTCATATTTAGTTTTTATTCACATTTTTGAAGTCATTTTCATTCTTGCAATTTCTCACAGATCAAATCTCTTCAAATCAAAAAATGTAGTATTAAATAATTCTTCTACTCTTTCATCTGTAGCTAGATCACCTGGTCTAAGCAATTTATAAATAACATGCCAAGCTTCTAGTTTAGTATTAGTTTTATCTTTTTCTAGTGTTGGAGCTATATTATTTGCTATAATATCATCAGGTAAATCTCTAAAAGTTTCTAATATTTCAGCATTTGATTCAAGTCAATAGGCTCTAAGTAAAACAGAGACAGGTAATTTTCTTTTTTTGTCTATTTTAACATTTATTATTCATCTTTTTTCTATATCTATTTCAAACCAAGAACCCTTTTGAGGAATAATTTTTAGTGTAAAACCATTTTCTCAAGGAGTAAAATAAACTCAAATAGATCTAATTATTTGGTTTACAATAATTCTCTCAATTCAGTTAACAATAAAAGTGGCCATATCAGTCATTATAGGAATTCATCACATATATACATCTTGTTCTTTTATTTCTCAAGTTTCTTTGTTAAGCATTTCAAGTCTAACTTTTAACGGAGCCTCATAATTCAAATTTTTTCTTTTACAAGTTTCAGGATAGAATTTAGGTTCTTCCAAATTAAATCACTTATAATAAATATCTACTTTTTCTCATGAAAAATCAGATATTGGAAAATTATCAGAAAAAACTTTATCTATTCAGTTTTCTAAAAAGTCTCTATAGGAATCAAGTTGTATTTCAAGAAGTTCTGGTATACCTGCAATAGATCTATCATCAGTAAAATAATGACGACCTTTTATTTCATACAAGCTTCACACTTCTTTGGTTTTTGCAGAAGTTTTTTCCAACATAAAATAAAAATAGTAAGTAATAAAATATTAAATATATAATAGAATAATAAGCAAGATAAACACAATCAAAAAATACTATTAATATTTTAAAAACAGCAAAAGAACACTACTTTTCTACAGAATTACACAATCTAAAGTAGTGTTAACACTTACATTATATATCTTTTCGGAAAAAAGCAAAAAGAAATATAAAGAAAAAATATATAACAAAAACTGTTATATATTTTTAATTTTTAATAATTTCACATTTTATAATCAAATTTACCTATTTCATCATTATATTCATAAATTATTCAGTATGTTTTATATTGCTGAAAATCTGTTGGTAAAAAATTTATGTACTTTTTCTCAAATAAAATTTTTGCATTCTTAGCTGATTTTCAATTATTTTCTTTTTTAAACTTTTCATTTCAATTTTCAATATAAGCCATATTTAATTCTCTAATAGCCTTGTTAATATAATTGCTACAATCAGCATTTAGAAGTCATTTTTTTTCAGCTTCTTCATCAAATTTTCAAAAAACTTGTATCCTATTATCCTGAATTTCTTTAATTGTATTTCAATCTAAATTTTTAATAATTTCAGTATTATTATTTTGAGAGAAAGAACTAAATACTTTTTCTTCTAAATATGAAGAGAATTTATCACAAACCTCATCTTTATGACCAATACTTCTAGCTAAATCTAAAAACATCAAGAACGATTTTCATCTATTTCATCATTTTCATTGCATTATTGCAGCCATTGTTTTGGCTCATTCAACAGTATCACTATTAGCACTAGCTACCTTATAATAATTCGATGATTCTATTTGATCTTTTTTATTAAAAAAATATATATAAGCTAAATAATATGGTATGGTATATGTTTTACATGGATCTTTATAAATAGGGTTTTTTTGTATTTCTATCAAATTATTTTCATTTCTAATTTTATTAACTTTATCAATATCACAAAAATTCTTTACTCACTTATGTCATATTTCTAAACCTTGTTCAACTGTTTTTTCTTGTTCTTCTTTAGTTAAATTCTCATACCTTTGATTGTACTCAGGTAAAAGCAATTCTCATATAACATAAGGATGTTCAAAAAATGGATTTAATTCAGTAATCAAATCAAGCATTTTAAAAAGATATTTTTTATAATCAGAACTAATAACATTTCATCAGATATATTGAATTGCCTGTAACCGATACAAATCAGCCCTAAGATTCTTATATCAAAATGATGTATCAAAAGCAACTTCTTTTGTTGGTAATCATTCTGGATGATTTACTAAATTTTCTCTTATTTCTAAATGTTTTTTATAATTTATTTCATTAATTTGGGAAAAACCAAAAAGTATAAAAATTAGTATAAATAAAAACATCAATTTTCTCATAAAAACTCTAAATTATTAAGTAATTTTTAAATATCATTGCTATCAATATCCAAAGTTATTCTTTCATCGATTTTATAAATATGCATCCTTCTATCGCTTCATTCTCAAATACTTTTTGTATAAATTCTTCATCATCATAAATCTGAAACTATAGAATGAACTTTTTTTCTTTCATAAGGAGACAAAAAAGGCATAATTATCTCTTTTCAGTTCTTATTTATTAAGTCAATCTTAAACTTAACTAAAGATAATAATTTATCTTCTTTTGATTTTAAATAATCATTAACTTCAATATGTATATTTATCTTCTCTCAAGTTGTTTTTATAATTAAGATTTTTAAAACCTTAGCTATAGATTCCAAGTTTTGTCAATGATTTCAAATCAAAAATCAAGATTCACTAGATTTTAATTTTATTGTAAAAATATGCTCAGTATCAGGTATTATTTCTAAATCTGTGAATAAAATTCATAACTTATCAAAAAAGGTTTGAGAGATTTTTTGTATTGTTTCTAACATATTTTCTAAAATTATTAATATTTTATAAAATTATTTCAAATGTTAATAATATTTCTTTTTTTTACAAGTTTTTATATTTTTTTGACTTTTTACAAAAAATTTTTATATTTTAGAAGTAATTTTAATTTTTTCAATAACCCCATATAAAATAAATGTCAGAAAAAGAAATATTAGATGATTATTACTCAAGTATATCTAAAGAAAAGAAAGATACTTGAAATGATTCAAAAAACAAAATAAAAGTAAAACCTAAAGTTTTGATAAAAAAGAAAACTTCTCAAGATGAAAAAGAAGAAAACTTGAATAGTAAAGTAGAAAGTAGAATAATTCAAGAAAATAAAAATAATTTAGATATTAAAAAAGATATCTCTAATAAAAAAACTACATTTTCAAAACCATTCGAAAAAAATAAAGATTTAGATAATGGTATTAAAAAAGAAGTAGTTACTGCTACAGTAAAAGAAAACAATACAAAAACTACTTTTAAAAAAGATTTTTACAAAAAAGAATGAACAGATAAAAATACTTACAATAAAAGGGTATTTACTAAAAAAGAATATTCAAATAAAGATAATCAGACAAAAGTTATACAAAAAAGTCATAATGCAAGTTCTGGAAATAATTCTGGAAATAATAATATTAATTCTAGAAACACAAACACACCTAATAAAAGTAATGAAGTAAAAAAAGAAGCATTTCAAAAGAATAATTTTATTAAAAAAGATTTTTTTAGTAAAGATATTTCTAGTAAAAACGACTTAATTGAAAAAGATATATTAGTTAAGCCAACTTTTATTAAAAAAGATTTTTGAAAAGATAAACCTCGTAGCTGATTTGGAAGTAAAAAAGATAACGAATACTCTGATAAATCAAAAAAAACTAAGCTTTCACCTTATTCAAAGCATAGAAGATTTTTTACAGAAATTAAATCAGATGAAAATGAAAATAACTTCATAAGATCTCATAAGATCAATAAAAAATCTAAAGAAACAAAAAATATAGAAGATATAAAACAAAATTTAACTGATCATGCTTGAGAAACTATAATAATTTGAGACATTTTATCTCTAAAAGAACTATCAGAAAAAATTGGTGTTTTATTACCAAAGCTTTTGGCAGAATTTATGAAAAATTGAATGATGGTTAATCTGAATTCTAAGATAGATTTTGAAACAGCTTCTATAATTGCAGAATCATTTGACATAAAACTTGAAAGAGATAAATCACTTTGAATAAATGTTGAAGATATAATGAAATGAAATTTATTTGATTTACTTGTTGAAGAAGATCAAAGCAAATTAATTGAAAGACCTCCAATTATAAGTATAATGTGACATGTTGATCACTGAAAAACATCATTATTAGATTATATAAGAAATGAAAAAGTTGCAGAATCAGAGGCCTGATGAATAACTCAAAGTATTTGAGCTTATCAGGTTATTAAAAATGGTAAAAAAATAACTTTTCTTGATACTCCTTGACATGAAGCATTTACTATAATGAGATCTAGATGAGTAAAATCAACTGATATTGCTATATTAGTTGTAGCAGCTGATGAATGAGTAAAACCTCAAACTATAGAAAGTATAAATCATGCAAAAGAGGCTTGAATTTCTATAATAGTTGCCATGAATAAAATGGATAAAGAATGAGTTAATATAGACCTTTTAAAGTCTCAATTAGCTGAGCATTGACTTATTTCTGAAGAGTGGTGATGAGATGTTCCAATGGTACCAGTTTCTGCAAAAACAGGATTTTGAATAGATGATTTGTTAGAAATAATACTACTAGTAGCCGAAATGAAAGAATTAAAAGCTAATCCTGATAGATTATGAATATGAACTGTTTTAGAATCTCATTTAGACATGAAACTATGACCTGTTGCAACAGTATTAATAAATGCATGAAATATAAATATTTGAGATAATATAGTTTGTAAAGAAGCTTATTGAAAAATAAAGGTATTAAAAGACTATAAATCAAAAGACATAAAAAAAGCTATATCTTGAGATCCTGTTCTAATTGCATGACTAGATAAAGTAGTAAATTGATGAGATATTTTACAAGTTGTTCCAACTTCAGAATTAGCAAGAGATAAAAGTTTAGAATACAAAGAAATAATTCTTAAACAAAGTAAATCAAAAACTTCAAGTTTAGATTTGATTATGTCCATGATAAAATCTTGAGCTCTAAAAAATCTAAAAATAGTTTTAAAAGCTGATACAAATGGTAGTTTAGAGGCTATAAAATGAGCTTTAATTAAACTATCTACTCCAGAAACAAAAGTTTCTATTATACATTCTTGAGTTTGAAATATTACAGAATGAGATCTTCTAATGTGTAGCTGAAGTTCAGCAATTTTAATATGATTCTGAGTTGATATATTATGAAATGCAGAAAAAATGCTAGATTCACTTGGTATAGAGTATATAAATAGTCCTATAATATACAGAATAACAGAAAAAATTGAGAAAATAATAAGTTGAATGCTTGATCCAAAAGAAGTAGAAACAATTTTTTGAAGTGCTTTAGTAGCATGAATTTTTTACACTTGAAAAGAATTTATGGTAGTTTGATTAAAACTTAAAGAATGAGATAAAATAGAAAATAAATTGAAAATAAGAGTTATTAGAAAACAAAAAATTATTTGAAAGTGAGAAATTTTATCACTTAAACAATGAGTTGAGGAAGTAAAAAGTCTTGAGTGACCTACTGAATGTTGAATAAAATTTGCTTGAAATGTTGTATTAGAAGAATGAGATATTTTAGAAATATACAAAAATGAAATTCAAAAATAATTTGATGATTTTAAACCTATTTTTTCAAAGTTATTTTACTAAAATCAGGTTCAATGTTTAAAAAATTAAGTAAAATTAGTGAATGAAGATCTGCATTCACTAATTTTATTTTTTCTAAAAAAGAACAAAACACAGGTATTTATCATAAATCAGTTAATATTTATACCAAATTTATCTAAACTTAAACGAGTTTAACCCCAGGTTTATTAAATAGCTTGAAACACCTAAGAGAGAAACCGTGAGTGTGTAAAAAATTATAAAAACTTTTACTATTTGTAACTAAAGATAGGTAAAAATAGTAAAAGTCATAAAATCTAATATTGACATTTTACATAAGATAATTATTATTTAATTTCATTAATATTAATAATTAAAAAAATGAAAATAGGAGAAAATATTTACCCAAAAGAAATTATAGCAAGATATATTGATAAAATTTTACCAGAAAATTGAATATCACCAATTCAAATTAAAAACTTTATACTTAGAAAAGCATTAGATTTGTTGAGTATGGATTTACAAGATAAAGAAACTATGTTGTTAATCCAAGAAATTAATAAAAAAACTAGTAATTTTTTGAGAAATAGAAAAGAAGTAGTAAATCTAGAATTATCTAAAAGTGATTTAGTTTTACCTGAACCTATGAATAGATGAGAAAAAGGTATTTATGAAAAATTTGCATTTAGAGAAAACGAAAATGAAACAGCTTTGGAATTTCTTGAAAGGGTGTGGGGTAAGTATATCCAGGCTAATTTATTATCTCAAACTAACTTGAGAGGTCAGCGAAAACGTGATAAAAACAAAAGTACAAAAGGATTAGATAAAACCCTTTTTGATGCAATATGGCTTCAATGCCGAGAGGAAGGTTTGAAAATGAAAGATTATATTCCCACAAAAAGTGCTAAAATTATTGGAACAAAATTTATGTAATTTATAATATAATTAACTTATTTCTTAAATCTCTCTCAAAATATAATCCAAAACTAAAATTCATTTTTCTTGTAATTTAAGCAAATTATTTTCTATTTTAAGAAATCAATTTTGTATAAATAATTCTATTTTTTCTTGATTTAATAATTCATAATCTTGCTTATCTATTCAACTTGTTCTTAGTCAAAACATTATTTTTTCTAGGAATAATTCCTCTTTTGTAAGTACTTCAGAAAAAATATTTTTACTAGAATAATAATCAAGGAAATTATCGCTATTAGTAGTTCTTTTTCAATCTAAAAATCAACTTGCTCAAAGTCAAAATCAAATTACATTTGAGTGATCCCAATAAGCTTTGTTGTGTTTACAATTATATCAAGGTTTTGAAAAGTTAGATATTTCGTAGCTTTCAAAACCTTTTGTTTTAAGAAAAATCTTTATTTCTATGTATTCTTCTAAAAATTCTTCTTCTTTTAGTCAAATTTTTGACCAGTCGTTTGGATAAACTACTTTTTCAAATTTACTATCAATATTTTCTTTTACATCATAATAATCTTCCAACATATATACAGAAATATGCTTTATAAATTCATATTTTTCAAGTAAAAATTCTATATCTTTTTTTAATTCTCATTTTTTTACAAATGGAAGTCAAATAATAAAATCTAGGTTTATATTATCAAATCAAATTTTTTCTACTATTTCTAATGATTTTAAAATATCTCATTTATTATCTCTTCATATTTCTTTTAAAGTATCATTATTTAAGCTTTGTACTCAAATACTTATTCTATTTATTCATATATTTTTCCATCAAATTAAATTATTTTCAGTTAAATTACTTGGTGTTGTTTCTAGTGTGATTTCTATGTTTTTCTTTTTTGTAAAATTTATAAGATTTATCATTTGTTCTAATTGTTCTATTTTTAAAACTGATGGAGTTCATCATCAAAAATAAATTGTTTTAAGATTCCCTTTCTCCATTGGGGGGAAAGGGTTAGGGATAGGGGGATTATTTTCTTTAATTTCTTTGATTAAATATTTAACATATTTATTTATTTTTAATTCTTGAAGTCATCAAAAAGAAGCAAATCTGCAATATTTGCATTTGCTTTCACAGAAAGGAATATGAATATAAACAAACAAATTTAAATTGTTTAAAAAATACTATTTTTTATAACAATCTTCTCATAGATTTTCAAAATCTGTAAGTTTTTTTACTCTACATAATAAACTAGTTCTAAAAGCTTCAAAAAGATCTCAATACTTTTTTTCATCATCTAATATTGGTACAATTTCTCTATCATATATTGCTTTATTTCATTTATCAAAAGATGTATAAATTCTATCTTTTTTATAAAAATCTCCTAACTTTATGTTGTATCATGGATAAATATTTTCATTAAGTTTTTCCGACTCCAAAGATAACATTGAAGGTAGATAATAAGTAAATTTCTTTAAATAATCTCTAGCTCATTTTTCACTTAACATATATTGTAGTAGAGAATATGCTAGTTTTGAATTTTTAGTATCTTTATTAACTACAAAATAATTATAATTAATAAGAGTCTTTTCATCTTTTGCTAATCCAAACATTGGAAAAGCATCAGCTAGTAAAAAATTAGGTTGATATCATTTTTCATCTATCTTTTCTATCATTCTAGGATATCATATAACAGATAAAACTGTTCAACTAGAGAATAAATCTAAATTATTTTCTCAAGTTGATTTTAATTCAGAGAATTTAGAGTTATATGAATTATAGAAAGTAGTATCTCAATACATTAAATATGATAATAAAGCACTTTTTACAGTATCTAAAGAATTACCATTTCACAAATTATCAATACCAAATATATTATTTCAAACAAAAAAACTTGTAATTATATCTGAAACTCAATAAACACTAGATCAATTTCAGATTCAAATTGGAATAAATTCAGGATATTGAGTTTTTATATCTGAAACAGCACTACTCAAAGAAGCCCACTTTAAAAAATCTTTTGACTTCAAAAATCATCTTCTATAAAAAACTCCTAAAGTTTCATATCAAATAGGAACTCAAGAAACAAATTCTGTTACTTTTTCTCAAGTTCATGTATTTATTATAAGTTCATCAGGAAATATTCACTTAAATCTTTTTCTAAAGTCATTTGTGTTTATTATAGTATTAGGAATTAAGCCAATCTTAGTCGTAAAAATTGATTTTTCATTATTATTTAAAACAAAAACATCAGGAACATTTCAAGTCACAAAAGAAAGAGCTAAAGAATTCATATATTCTTCATAATTTGGAAAACTTTCAACATCTATTTTGGATGAACTATAATCTTTGTATGTTTTTTTAAATTCTCAAATAAAATCAGAAAACTTATCTTTATCATCTCAAACAATCCATACTTTTAAATCTCATTTTTTCTTAGCATTTTGTGAAACTAAAGCATTTTGTTGATTTTTTTTGGAAACAAAAATTAATACAAAAACACCAATTAATATACAAATTAGAATTATAATAAAAATAATTTTTCTTTTATTCATTTTTTATATATTAGATAGTAAGTGCATATGTATATGCTTAACTTCTTGATATTCTCAAACATTAAAAATGAGTTTGTATCAGGCAGATATTCACAGATCTTTTGCTATTTTTTTGGCTACAAAAAACATTTCAGCCATTAATCCTCTATCACTTTCTTCCAAATCATTTATAGTTTGTATTTCTTTCTTTGGAATTATTAGAAGATGAATTTTAGCTTCTGGTTTAATATCTTTTATAACTATTATATTTTCTTGTTCATAAATAATTTCTGCTTTAATTTCTCTATTTATTATTTTTGTAAATATTGACATAATAATTTTTTAAATATTAATAATAATTTTCTTGCATAATAATTCATTTTTTTTCTATTATACTAAATGAATCTGAAGTTTTTATAGAAAAAATATAAATATAACCTATTATAGACAATATTAGAAGAAAAAAGAAAAGAAATCTTGTAACAAACTCTATATGGTTACTGAAATTTTTGAATTTATCAGAATGAAGTTTAATTATAACAAAAAATCACCAAATAATTAAAAGGAAAAAAGTGTATAATCAGAATGGTAAAAGGAAATAATATGAAGTCATATAAAATAAATAAAAAATAAATTTAATAGAACAATTATATAATTACATATAAAATGTCAATATATCTATAATTAGCTTTTACTCTTCTTCTTCTCATTCTTTTATCAAAGAAGCTCTTACAAGCTTATCACTTGATTGTTTTATTTTAGTTAAAATTACTCATTGTGTCACTCTTGAAGTTTCTCTAATTCATTTTAGTGGAACTCTTATTGTTTGACCTCATTTTGATATAAGTATAAGGTCTGTTGATTTTCTATCTTCTTCTGTTAAAATCTTTGCTGAAATTAACTTACCTGTTTTTGGTGTCATTGACATTACCTTTACTCATGAACCTCATCTTTTTTGGTTTTTGTATTCTTCAATTCAAGTTATTTTTCATAAACCATTTTCTGTAATTGTTAAAACAAGCTCATTTTTATTTCAAACTATAGCAACTTCTATAACACTATCTTCTTCTTTTAAACTTATTCATTTAACTCAAGATGCTGTTCTTCACATTGGTCTAACATCATTCTCATCAAATTGAATAGCTTTTCAGTCTTTTGTAGCTATGAAAATATGATCAGTTCAAGTTGTTGTTTTAACCCAAATTAAGTCATCATCTTCTCTAACTCAAACAACTTTTAGTCAACTTGCTCTTATATTTTTAATATCTGACATATCAAGTTTTTTAACTATTCATTTTCTTGTAACAAAAAATAAATAATTATTTTTTTCTTGAGTTATATCAAGAATTGCTGATATTTCTTCATCTTTTTGAAGAGATAGAAGATTTATGATTGGTTGTCATTTTGCTATTCTATTAGTTTCAGGAATATCATAAGCAGGAATTGTAAATACTCTTCATTTTGAAGTAAAGAAAAGTAAATCATTATGATTACTTGTAGGAATAATTAATTTTATTTCATCATCTTCCTTTGCTCAAGTTGTAACTCATTTTCATCATCTATTTTGAGTCCTAAAAGAATCTGATCTCAATCTTTTTATGTAGCTATTTTTAGTATAAACTATAACCACATCTTCATTAGGAATCATATCTTTTTGATTAAATTCTCATAATTTTGAGTTATTAACTTGAGTTTTTCTTGCATCTCAAAAAGTTTCTTTTATATAATCAAATTCTTCTATAATTATAGATATTACTCTATCTTTGTTTGCTAAAATATCTTTTAAATCAGCAATTATTAGTAATTTTTCTACTAATTCATCTTCTATTTTCTTTCTTTCTAGTCAAGCTAATCTTTGTAATCTCATTTCTAAAATAGCATCAGCTTGAATTTCAGAAAATAAGAATTCGCTCATAAGTGATTCCTTCGCTATCTCTTTAGTTTCAGATGCTCTTATTAATTTTATTATTTCATCTATATGATCAAGAGCTTTTTTTAATCACTCCAAAATATGGGCTCTAGCTTCAGCTACTCATAAATCATACTGAGTTCTTCTAACTACTACTTCTTTTCTATGGTCTATAAATTCAACTAATAATTCTTTTAAATTATATAATTTTGGTTGTTTTCATCTTTCTCAAAGTCAAATCATATTAAAACCAAAACTTGTTTGAAGAGAAGTTAGCTTATATAGTTGATTTAATATTTTTTTAGGAAAAGAATCTTTTTTTAATTCTATAATTATTCTAACTCAATCTTTGTTTGATTCATCTCTTACATCACTTATTCAAACTACTTTTTTGTCTCTAACTAAATCAGCTATTTTTTCAACCAAAACAGCCTTATTTAATTGAAAAGGAATTTCACTAATTCTTATTATATTCCTTCATTTAGTTCATTCTTCTATATGAGCAACTCATCTAAGCATAACCGATCATCTACCTGTAGAATAAGCTGTCAAAATAGCTTCTTTATCATAAATTGTTCATCATGTAGGAAAGTCTGGTCATTTAATAAAATTCATCAAATCTTCTATACTAACTTCTTCTATATCTGGAATTTTTATTAAAAAATTCAAGGCATCTATTAATTCCGTTAAATTGTGAGGAGGTATATTTGTAGCCATTCAAACAGCTATTCACATTACTCCATTCATAAGTAAATTTGGTATACGAGAAGGCATAACTGTTGGTTCTTTTTCAGTAGCATCATAGTTATCTCTAAAATCAACAGTTTGTTTTTCTATATCAGATAACATAAATTCAGCTAATTTTGTCATTTTTACCTCTGTATACCTCATTGATGCTGCACTATCTCAATCCATTGATCAGAAATTTCATTGCCCATTTACAAGGGGATATCTTAGTGAAAAATCCTGAGCCATTCTTACCATAGCTTCATAAACAGAACTATCTCCATGGGGATGATATTTTCAAAGTACATCTCAAACTACCTTTGCTGATTTTCTAAATTTAGCTCATGCTCTTAATCAATTCTCGTGCATAGCATATAGAATTCTTCTATGAACTGGTTTAAATCAATCTCTAATATCTGGCAATGCTCTCATTACTATTACACTCATTGCATAGTCAAGATAACAAGTTTCCATTTCATCTCTTATATTCCTATTAGCATCTCAAGAATAAACCATTGCTGTATCAATTCACAATCCTAATTGCTGAGTATCTCAAAAATTTTCTTGATTTTCTTCTGTTTCTAAATTATCTATATTTTCATTTTCAGACATATTTTTATATTAATAAATACTAAAATCTAGGTTATAATAACTAATTTTTATTAATAATCAAATAAAAAAACTTTCTATTTAACAAAAAATAATTGTAATATTTTAGTATTTAAACGAGTTTATTTTTATTTTTTTTAAATAATTTGCAAAAAAAAAGATTTATATATAATTGGATTACTTTTTATGGGGCCTGCAAAGGCTCCACCATAAATTTTAGCCTCGATGATGGAATTGGTAGACATGTGGGACTCAAAATCCCATTCACTTCGTGAGTGCGAGTTCGATTCTCGCTCGAGGTACCATAAAGAAGATTTGGAAAATTCAATGTTTTTATAATTAGGTAGAGGTTTTAAAATAAAATCTTTGTCTATTTTTTTTATAATATAAAATTTTTTAAAAATGAATGATATAATAAGAAAAAAAATAAATATATTAAAAAACGAGACTTTTAAAATGTTTCCTGATGCAAAAACTGAACTTTATTACCAAAATAATTTTCAGCTACTTATAGCTATAATTATGTCAGCTCAAACTACAGATAAACAAGTAAACAAAGTAAATAATGAGTTTTTTAAAGTTCTAAAATCACCAAAAGATTGAATTATTTTGTGAGAGGAAAAAATAAAAGATTTCATAAAAACTATTTCTTTTTTCAATGTTAAAGCTAAAAATATACACAAAACCTGTTTAATTTTAGAAAAAAAAGAAATACCAGAAACAATAGAAGAATTAGTAAAACTTAATTGAGTTTGAATAAAAACAGCAAAAGTTTTTTTATCAATTATCAAAAATGCACCCTTTTTATGAGTAGATACTCATGTTCATAGAGTATTAAATAGAGTTTGAATTGTAAAAACAAAAACAGCAGAAGAAACCGATAAAAAAATTGAAAAAATACTTACAGACAATGATACAGCACAACTTCATCACTCTCTTATATTTTTTTGAAGATATTTTTGTACAGCAAGAAAACCAAAATGCAAAGAATGTCCTATAAAAAAAGTTTGTGATTATTATTCAAATATACTAAAAAAATAATTATAGAAAAATCTATAATTATTTTTTTAGTAAGTAATCTATCTCTTTTTCAATTTCATCTTCAATTTCTCTTTGTAATGCAATTTTTTTTATAAACTCTCTTTTTTTGTCTTTTTCTTTTGTAAAGCTTTTTTCTTGTTTTTTTAAATATAAAAAAGGAAAAATATAATTTATTGCAATAAAAACTAAACATAATAATATTATTAAAATTATTATTTCTATTACTCAAAAATCTTTTATGTATAATACATTTTTCATAACTTCTCCTGAAGGTATATATATATATTTAAATGGCTCCACAATAAAAAAATTATTTATTAATATACTATCATTCAACCAAATCTCCTACAACAATTAATCTATTCAAAGTTGTCCCAACTGGCCGACAAGTCATAAGAGTTATCTCTGACTTACCTTTATCTCTTTTAAGAACAGATACATTTCATGGAGATATAACTTTTTTTTCCCTTATCTTATATTTAAATTTTTTTTGACCATAGTATACAATTACTTCATCATCAAAATTTACATTATCAAGCAAAGCAAAAACATCATTATAATCTCACTTTATCCAAGGAAAATTAGATGAATGCCCGAATACGAAAGTATTTCATTCTTTTCATGGCTTAACACTTCATGGATATCTAACTACTCCATTTTCTAATTCATTCATAAATATATTATTTAGCTCTTTTTCTCATGAAACAGATTTGTTTTGTATCTCTACTAAAGGTACATTTTTTCATATTTTTGGTATTACAATTCTATTTTCATATGGGTTTATATCTATTTTTAAATTTACATCTTCTTTATCTTTGTTTTTTATAAGACTTTTTATAGAATGAAATGGTATTTTGTTATCTTTACTATCATCAATTAAATCTCAAGTTTGAGTAAGATCAGTTTTTTCTTGTACATAGGATGCTTGAACAGAATTCATTATCATAGCATTATCTCTATTCATTTCATCTTGAAATAAGTAACTTTTTGCTATATTTGTATAAGCACTATAATTTGTTGTTAACAAAAGTACTCAAAAAATTAAAGATGAAGTTAAAACATATTTAAACATAAATAATATAGAGTTTTTTATTTTGTTTTCAATCGGTTTTATTTCTTCATTTTCATTTATTAATATTGATGAATTTTCCTCTTCAATTTCTTGTAAAAATCAAATATTTTCAGCATTATTTACATCTTTTTTTTCAGATAATAAGTCTAATTCTCAAAGTATATCAAGTACATCTATTACTTCTTGTTGGTTTTTGTTTTCCATATTTTTGTTTTTATTTTTAATATATCTAAATTTTATCATATATTTTTTCTAAAATCAAAAAATTGGCAGTATTTAAATAATTTGCTTAATAAAAGCAAAAACTCATAATAATTTATGAGTTTTTAGGAAATTTCGTTTATTTCTACTGTAATATCTTTATCTCAATGGTTTTTTGGTGGAAATTTTAATTTTGAATTTCAATTATTAAGTAAATCTGTCACCATTTTTGCAGATGTTATAGTGTCTAATTTTGATATTCCCACAGATCTATTTAATGGATTTTTTAGATTTGGATCTGGATAAGAAAAAGTAAATTCTGCCAAAGAAATATTTTCTAAATTAATTATATCAGTAACATTTCAAAGATTTGCTTCTTTAACTGTTATAGAATATTTATTTTTTCATAATATAATTTGTTTATTTTCTTTATTAAAACTTACACTTATATTTTTTCAATCAATTAAAAGATTTGTTTCTCAAAGTAATATTTGTTCCTCTAAGGTCTTAACTTTTGCAGTTTCAACTGGTTTAGAAGTTTGATCTGGTTTTGTTTTTTTTGATTCGTCACCAGTTTTTGGATCTTTTGGTTCAACAGGCTTAGGCTCTGATTTTACAGGAACTGATGAAATTTTAGTGTCTTCAATTTTAGTTGGTACTTCTTGATTTTGAGCTTGATTTATAGATGACCCCGAAACTGCTTGTTTTGGATTTTCTACTTCATCAATTTTATTTTCTTTTATTTCTTCAGGAGTTATTTTATTAATTTCTTCTAAAAATTGTTTCATATTTGGTTTTGGTATTTTTCAAATTATTCAACTAATTTTTTCATGTATTTTAAACATCATAGTTCATTTATCTAAATCAGTTCAGATAAAAACTTCTTTCCAAAAATTAGGTCATTTAATTATTTCATCAGTTTTATTTACTTTTTCACTTTCTGGCAAAGCTTTAATTCTATTTTCTTCTGCAGAATTTATTGTATTAAAAAAAGTATCAAAATTTTTAACATCTTCTTCTTTATCTAATTTAAAATTTTCTGGTAAATATTTTTTGTTTTCTTCTTTTTCATTTTTAAATATTATAAGATTTTCAAGAGAAACCTTTCTTGGCTCTTCAATTTTAGATTTATCAACTGCATCAGTTGGTAAGGCTCAGAAAAACATTCAAAATATCATTTTTAGTATTCATCACAAAAATGGATGTTCTTTTTCTATGTTATCAATAAAACCTTTTAAGTCTTTTACATCATATCAAGTCCATTTTTTTATGGTTTCTGCTATTTGTTTTACATTTTTTATAGCATCATCAACTGGTTTTCATGCTTCATCTGTTTTTAAAGCAAGTTCATTAATAAATGTATCCTGTAAAGCTTTTACATCAAATGTTTTGGCTTCATCATTTATTTCTAATTTATTTGGTATTGTTAATAAGTCTATATTAAATCAATTTCAATTATAACTTCACTTTTCAAGTAATTCATCAAGAATTTTAGGACTTGCTAATACTTTTTCAAAATTTTTATCATTTAGTTTATTTTTATCTTTTGCAAGATTAATTAATTTAACTAAGTTTTTGCAATCTTCTTCAACTATTGATTCTATTTGACTTGATAAATCAATCATTGATTTAGGAATATTTATAGATTCTGAATATATTCAAAGATCACTTTCATTTGTAGAAGGATTGTCTCAGAAGTTATAAACTTCCATTTTTCAAAGATTATCTAATTTAATAGTATCCTTAGAAAATCACTTTAAATCATCAAAAGCTTTTTTAATACTTTCTACTTTTATTCAATCTCAACTTATAGGAATTGCTGATTTTGCTAGACTTGTAGCCATATCTCAAATAGAACTACTATCAAAAGCAGTTACCAATCTTTTCCAAATAACCATTTTTATTGAGTCTCAATAAGTTATTAGTGGTCAAAAATTAGATAATTCTAATCAAGATCACTTTGCAGTTTTTAATAATTTTTGTGTTGCAAATAAATCAAATAATGATTTAGGTTCTGGTTTATACTTCTTAAGAGATTCTGGAATATTTTCTCAAGATAACATTTTTAACATTGACTCCGATTTAACTTTACTTTTAAAATAATCCATACTAACTTTTGGAATTTCAGCTTGAGTTTCAACTTTAGATTCATTTCAAACTTTTTCAGCTTTAACTTCAGAAATTAAAGTTAATAAAGAGGGTTTTTTATTATTTTTCTTTGTTTGATTTTCTAAATCTGTTAAATTTTGTAAAGTAAAATTTCTTAATTCTTCTTTTGTATAATCTTTTTCAGTATTTAATACCTCTTTTTTTGCCATAATTTTATTTTAAAATATAAGTTAAATAAATTTTATCATTTAATTAAAAAAATTGCAAAAATAATAACTTATTTTATAATCCTTTAGTTTTTAAAATATAAGTTAAATATAATATGAAATTATTTGAATTTGATTATGAATTACCAAAAGAATTAATAGCACAAACCCCAATAAATCCAAGAGATAACTCAAAACTTCTAGTTATAAATAGACAGAATTGAAAAATCACTGATAAAAAATTCTTTAATTTATTAGACGAATTGTGAGAAAACGATGTTCTAGTATTAAATAATACAAAAGTTATAAAAGCTCGTCTAAAGTGAAATCTTGAAAATAGTTTTGAAGTTGAAATATTTCTTCATAAACAAATAAATGATAATACTTGGGATTGTCTAGTTTATCCTTGAAAAAAATTAAAATCTTGAACTAAAGTATATTTTGAAAATTCTAGTTTAGAAGCAGAAATAAAAGAAATGTCAGAAAAATGAAGAATTGTTGAATTTAATAAATCTTGAATAGAATTTATAGAAGTAATAGAAAATGTTTGACAAACTCCTCTACCACCTTATATAAAAGAAAAGTTAGATGATGTAGACAGATATCAAACTATCTACAATGAAAAATATTGAAGTGTAGCTGCTCCTACGGCATGATTACACTTTACAGACGAACTTATAAAAAATCTATTAGAAAAGTGAGTAAAAATAGAAAAAGTTTTACTTCATGTTTGAATATGAACATTTTTATGAGTTGAAACAGAGAATATAACAGAACATAAAATGCATTCTGAATTTATAGAAATAGACAAAAAAACTTGTGAAAATCTTAATAAATACAAAAAAGAGTGAAAAAGAATAATAGCAGTTTGAACAACTTCAGTTAGAGTATTAGAGAGTTTTTGTGATGATAATAGACAATTAAATTATGGACAAAAAGATACTAATATTTTTATTTATCCTTGATATAATTGGAAATTTGTAGATTGAATAATAACAAACTTTCACCTACCAAAATCTACACTACTAATGCTTGTATCTAGTTTCTGATGAAAAGAAAATATAAAAAAAGCATACGAATATGCTATAAAAAACAAATATAGGTTTTTTTCTTTTGGAGATGCTATGTTTATAAGATAATTTATATTTCCCCTAAAGCCACATCTATATTTTTTAAATCTCAATTTGATTTCATAACTTTTAAATTAATCTTATCTCAAGGAATTTTATCTTGTAAAAGCTGATTCAAGTCATTTTCTAAGGTTAATTTAATTCAATCAATTTCTAAAATAATATCTCATCATTCTAATCAAGCTTTTTGTGAATTACTACCTGAAAGTACTCAATTTTCTTTAACTATATATGCTCAATAATCAACATTAATTCATAAATTATTTTTTAAAGAATCAGATAATATGATATAATTTATTCACAAAAATGGTCTCTTTATTTTATCATATTTTTCTATTGAATCTAATATATAATTTACCTTTTTCTTAGTCAATCATATACTAAATCAAATAGACTGGCTTCAATTTACAATAGCTGTATTTATTCACATAACTTCTCATTTCAAATTTATCAAAGGTCATCAGCTATTTCAAGGATTTATTGCTGTATCTGTTTGTATTAAGTTAGATAAATTAATATTTTCATCTTTTATAGATCTATTTTTTCAACTTACTACTCAAAAAGAAACTGAGTTTTGAAATTCAGCCAAAGCATTTCAAATTGCTATTGCAAACTGTCATATTTTTATATTGTCTTCATTGTCTATAAAAGTTAAAGGAATAAAATTATCTCATTTTATTTTTAAAATAGCTAAATCTGTTATAGGATCAATAGCAATTACTTTTGCAACAAACTCCTTTTTATCATTTGTTATAACACTATATTCGGAATTATTATCTGATATTACATGTCTATTTGTAATTATTAAACCATCTTTTGTAACAAAAAATCAAGTTCATCATCAAACCTTTTTTTGTACACTTCAAATGTATTCTCTAAAAAATCACCATGGATCACTTTTGTATAATGCTAAATCTTTTTTTATTATTATACTAACTACTGATGGAGAAATATTTTTTACTAAAGAGGTTATATTATCTTCTAAATTTTCTAAATTTTTTATCTTTTCTGAATTTATATTTTCTTCTTTTTTATTATAAATAATTCTAGAATCATAATCCATATAATTTAAAACAAAAAAACTTCCTATCATTCAAGAAAAAATAGAAGATATAATTATTAAAATTACTAAAATTTTTGTTTTCATTTATTAGTTATTAAAAAATACTTTTTACAAAGTTGTATAAAAAATTTCTAACTCTATCCTGAATCATTTCTCTTGCTAAGAGAAAGGGGAAAAATTGTAGCCTCTTTCCCTTTTTAAGGGAGAGAATTCAAGAGAGAGTTATTTTTTCAAAAAGTATAATCTGACAAAAAAAAAAGTAAAGATATTTTTTATTATCCTTACTTTTTTCTTAATTATTTCATTTTAACTTCTCTTTGAAAAGTTCAATCAGTCAAGTTATTAACTGAAATTTTATCATCTGATATAGAGTACAAATTATTATCTATCCATAATCATCTTTTTATAAAATAATCAGCATAATCATAACTTTTTGAAACTAAATATTCTCAAATAGGACTATTTTCATAACAATATTTTGGAACATATACATTAGAAGCAGGTTCACAATATTCTCATCATCAAATTATTTTATAACATTTTGGTTGTGTTGAACCAGTGCTACTATATGCAGAACATTCTTTATTTCTAACATCTTCAAGTCAAGTTGTATCAATATGTGTTAACCTATAATTTTCTTTTATTCAAGTAGATTTATCTATATTTATAGCAAATAATCAGTTATAAAAATCTGTGTAGTTATAATAGTCTTTTCAATCATTTTTATATAAGGTTGCTGGTATAAGTAAAAGTTTTTTAGCTTCATTCCACATAAACATTCTAGGATTGTCTAATGCTTCACTATAACTTCAATTTTGACCTAAAGTTAGGCTATATAATTGTTTCACTATTACTCATTTATAATCTCATTTATTGCAACCTGCTTTTTCTTCTGTAGTAAGATTAGTATCACCACATTTCTTACTATAATTCAATTCATATAAATCTATTTTTATTCAGTCATTTATAGTTCATCACCATTGATTTTCTTTTGTATTATAACCTATTCATATTAAATGATTTTCATCATATGGATGCAAATAAGTACTATATCATGGAATTTTTAATTCTCAAATAACCTTTGGATTTTTTTGATCTACTAAATCAATTGCAAAAAGAGGATCTATTTGTTTAAAAGTGACCAAAAATAATTTATCTCATATGAATCTAGAACTTTTAAAATCTTCTGTACCTCATAATCATTCTAATTTTCAAGCAAGGTTTAAATCTTTATCAAGAACATATAAATTTGTTTGTGTTTGAGGAGAATATTTATGCGTTATGATTCTAAAATAATTATCTTTTTCGTCCATACTATACTGATTTAATGGATTTCAAGGAATTATATTTGATTTAGTGTATATCAAATTATCTCAACTTATAGCTAATTTATGAATTAAAGTATTTTCTCACATACTATAATATGGAGCAAAACATCTAGCATTCATAGGACAATAGAAATTATAACTTTGGTATAGATTGGAAGTTAAATAAAGATTTTGTAAACTCATATAAATTTCTGAGTTACTTCAAGCTATAACTTTTGTTTTTGACTCATTTGATGTATTTTCAGTGTCTATTATAGAAACTATATTATATGATGGATTAAAATCATATTTTTTTAAAGTTTCTTCATCAGGTAAAACATATTCTATATCACTACACTTTGCAACATTTCAATAAACAAGATCGTAAGGGTAAGTTTTTCATTTTACTGTCAAATTTTGGTTTGAAACATTACTTGTTTTAGAAATCTCTATTTTTTTAGGTAAAATGTTATTATAATCAACATTTATATCACCTTCGGTCAAAAAACTATAATAAGGAATATTAAAGTTATTATTACTTACTACATACAAATAATTTCATATTTTTCTTGATTGTGTCATATTTCAATCAATAACTTGCAATTTTAATAATTTAGGATTAACTATATCAGTAGTATCATAAATTATAGTATAAGTCTTACTATTTCTATTTATCCAGTAAGATGTTTTAGAATAATCATAATCAGAATATCAACTTGATAGGATTATTAACCTATTATCTCAAAGATAAAGAGTTGGATTATAAAAACTATCTGGTAGTTTAATTTTTTTAACAATTTCTAACTGGTCACTAGGATATGATTTTACAACATAAACATAATGATCTTTAGCATTAAAATAATAAATATATTTTCAATCTGTTTTAACTAAGTCAGATTCATCTACTCATTCAACCTGAATATTTGTTTTTGAAAAATCTGAACTAGCTACTGAATCAGTAGCAATTTTAGATGAAGCTCATGCTGTTGGTCAAGCTAAAGAATCTTCCATCATAACACCTTTATTATACAAAATTGGGTAACCTTGATTTTTATGATTCTTATAATAATCCTTTATGTATTTTCACATAACAGATTCTAGGTTATCACAACTACTAAAAGTTTTTAAGTTAAAATCAAAGTTTAACTCTTTGGAGTTAGTCTTATCTATTTGGTCAACTACTTGAGTATCTTCAACTGTTGCAAAAGATGTCAAAACAGAAAACATAAAAATAGAAAACAACAAAAATAATTTCTTCATAAATATATATTTAAAAAATAAAATACCTATAAATTATATACTTATTTATTTTTTTGTAAAATTATTTTCTAATATTTTAACTATTTTATAGTAAGCGGTAAGTTTTTTATTTGCATTTTTTTAAAATAAATAATATAATAACCTGAATTATATAAAATAAATTATGAAAACAAAAATAGAAATATTAACGCAAGAAAACTTAGATTTAAAAAAAAGAAATTCTGAATTATCAAGAATGCTTTTGGTTGCAAAAAATTGGATGGAAAAACAAATAAAAGAAGAAATAACAAAAATTTCTAGAAAAAATATAAAGAAATTATCTGAAGAAACAAAGGTAAGTTTCATAAGCTGAAATAATGAAGAAATTATAACAAAAAAAATTTACTATTTTTTTTGAGATATAGTTATGATGAATATTCCTAGACAAACGATTGAACATATTATTTCAGCAGAAATAAATTACTATAATTTGGAAAAAAATAATGAAATAGATTGATTTCCTGTTATAAGCTCTTATAATAAAGTAATAGATGTAATTATTGAGAATTTTATAACAAAAGAATTTAGAAAATTTGCAAAAAAAAGATGACAGACTGTACTTAGAAAAAATGATTTAATAGAAAAATTTTTAAATTCAGTAGTAGTTAAATGATATTCTTTAAGTGTTTGAAGATTATATAATATAATTAAAACAATAAAAAATAATTGAGAATTATTTGATTATTGACTTTGTTTTAGGGATTTTTTAGAAAAATATGAATGTATAAAAATTATTCTATTAGATGATATATTTTATAAAAATCTTTGAATAATTATAAAATCTGAAGTATTTTGAGAAAAAAGACATAAATGATTTATAAATTTTGAAGATACTCAAAAAGCAAGAAAAATATTAGTTTGAAATTTTGAAGACAAAAATTGCATAATCTATAAATTAATAGAAATACAAAATATACCTTATTAAAAAATATTAAAATATGCTTTATATAGTAGCAACTCCAATTTGAAATTTAGAAGACATAACTTATAGAGCAATAAGAACTTTAAAAGAAGTTGATTTTATAGCTTGTGAAGACACTAGAACTTCATGAGTTTTGTTAAAACACTATGAAATTAAAAAACCTCTTATATCTTTTCACTCTCATTCTTGACAAACAAAAATAGATGAAATAATAAATGAACTGAAAAACTGAAAAAATATAGCTCTAATATCTGATGCTTGAACACCTTGAATATCTGATCCTTGATATTCCTTAATAAAAGAAGTTATAAAAGAATGATTAGAAGTTTGCCCTATTCCTTGAGTTAGTGCTGTAATAACTGCTCTTTGTGCTTCTTGAATGCAAAGTAATCATTTTTTATATTTGTGATTTTTACCCATAAAAAAATGAAGACAAACAATATTTAAAAGATTAATTGAAAAAAAAGATGAATCAGTAGTAATTTATGAATCTGTTCATAGATTTTTGAAAACATTAAATGAATTAGAAAAGTATTTTTGAGAGGAACATTATATTGTTGTTTGAAGAGAATTAACAAAGAAGTTTGAAGATTTTCAAAGATGAACAATAAAAGAAGTAAAAAACTATTTTGAAAATACACCTTGAAAAGTTAAATGAGAATTTGTAATAATATTTTAGAAGTATGGAAATTTGAGAATGAATAAAAAGAAAATGAAGAGATTTAGTTGTAATAAAATCTATTATTCGGACAACAATAATATGAATTTTTAAACAAGAAAAAAATATAGATTTAACTAGTTATTTAATATCAATAAATATAAGATGAAAAACAATTATAATAAAAACAAATAAACCAATAATAAACTCTCAATTATTACTTTTTGATAATAAAATTAAAGAGGAATCTCAAAAAAAAATTACTAAAATTTGATTAAAATTTGATTATGAGGAAATAAAATATATTTAAAAAAAGAGATAAATAGAAAGGCAATAAAATGTGTAAATATGACAATAAAAGTTGTCTCTATTTTTATTATCAAACCATCATTCATATAAAAAAACAGTAAAATAATATTTACATTATTTTACTGTTTTTTCTCTTTATATAAAGTAGAAATTAACTAATTTTATACAAAAATGAGAGGTAGATTTAAGATTATTATTTTTAATTTAACCATTTTTTTATTTCCAATATGCTTTTGTAATATAGCTTATAATGTGCTTTTTTTACATTACTACCAAATCTCAATTATCATTTATATCTAATATTATTTTACTTCAAGAACTTACCTCTCAATTTAATAACTTTATAGATAACTGGTTTAAAATAATATTTGTAATTGTTCTTTTCATTGGTCTTGCTCAAAATTCCCTATCATAACCTACTTTTATTAGATATTTTTTCAAGTTATCACTAAATACAACATTTATATTTTTACTATTTAGTATTTTTTCAACATCCCTTAATAATACATCAACTATTCAAATAATTACTTCTTCAGACAAAGGATTAAATACTATAATATCATCAATTCTATTTAAAAATTCAGGTCTAAAATATTTTTTCAATTCATTTATCATTTCTTTAGAAACTGTTATTTCATTCCCTTTCTCCCTTGGGGGGAAAGGGTTAGGGATAGGGGGAACTAGTTGACTTCAAATATTACTTGTCAAAATAATTATTGTATTTTTAAAATTAACAGTTCTTCATTTACTATCTGTTAATCTTCAATCATCAAGAACTTGTAAAAGTGTATTAAATACATCACTATGAGCTTTTTCAATTTCATCAAAAAGTATTACACTATAAGGTTTTCTTCTAACAGCTTCTGTTAATTGTCATCACTCTTCATATCAAACATATCATGGAGGAGAACCAATTAACCTTGAAACAGAATGTTTTTCCATATATTCACTCATATCTATTCTTATAAAAGCATGTTTATCATTGAATAATAAATTGGCTAAAGCTTTTGCAGTTTCAGTTTTTCAAACTCAAGTTGGTCAAAGAAATAGAAAACTTCAAAGTGGCTTTGTTTCTTCATTTAATCAAGCTTTCGCTCTTCTTATAGCATTTGAAACGGCTTTCAAAGCTTTATCTTGTCAAACTACAAATTCTTTTAAATAATTTTCTAGATTTAACATTTTTTCTTTTTCAGTTTCAAGCAATTTAGTTGATGGAATTCCAGTCCATTTTGATATAATTTCAGCTATATCTTCAGCATCAACTTTGTCTCTAAAAAAAGATTTTCAGCTTTGTTTCAATAATTTTAAATTATTTTCTGCTTCTTGTATTTCTTTTTCTAGTGATGGAATTTCACCATATCTAATTCTTGCTACTTCTCAAAGATTTCACTCTCTTTCGAAACTGTCAGCTTTTTGTTTCAGATTTTCTATCTTTTCAATTATTTCTTTTTGTTTTTCCATAAGAGTTTTTTCTTTTCTCCATGCTGATTCTAGAGATAATGTTTGTTCTTTTTTACTTGCTATTTTATTTTCAAGCTTTTCAAGAAGTTCTTTTGGAGTTTCCTTTTCGACTTTTTTAGCTTCTAATTCTATCTGTAAAGTTCTTAACTCTTTTTCTAAGATATCTAATTCAACTGGTTTAGATATAGATTTTAGCTTAACACTTGAAAGTGCTTCATCCATAAGATCAATTGCTTTATCTGGTAATTTTCTATCACTTATATATTTTATACTTAAGTCGACTGAAGCTTCTATGGCTCTATCAGTTATTTTGATACCATGATGAGCTTCATATTTATCTTTTATACCTCTTATTATAGCAAGGGTATCATCTCTACTTGGCTCATCAACCATGACTGATGCAAATCTTCTCTCAAGAGCTGGATCTTTTTCTATATATTTTCTGTACTCATTTATAGTTGTTGCTCATATCAAATGAAGTGCTCATCTTGCAAGACTTGGTTTTAATAAATTTCATGCATCTCATTGTCATTCCTGAGCTCAAGCTCAAACTATAGTATGAATTTCATCAATAAAAAGTATTATATTTCAGTTAGATTTTTCAACTTCTTTAATAACTGACTTTAATCTTTCTTCAAAATCTCATCTATATTTTGCTCAAGCAAGCAAAGTTCACATATCAAGAGTTATAATTCTTTTTCATCTTAGATTATCTGGTACATCTTTTTCGGCTATTTTTCTAGCTATTCATTCAATAATTGCTGTTTTTCAAACTCATGGATCTCAAATCAAAACAGGATTATTTTTTGTTCTTCTTGATAGAATTTGCAAAGTTCTTCTTATTTCCTCTTCTCTTCAGATAACAGGATCTATTTTTCATGATTTTGCAAGTTCAACTAAATCAATTCAATACTTTTTTAAAGAATTCATTTTACTTTCAGGATCATTATCAACTACTTTTTCTCATTTTCTTATTTCATCAATTGCTTTTTTTCAGTTATCACTATTTATAAAAAAAGTTCTTAATATTTCTTTTGTTTTATTATCTCAGTAATCAACCATAGCAAGAAGAAGATGTTCTTCTGTTATAAATTTGTCCTTATTTTTTTCGGCTATTTCTTCAGCTTCCAAAAAAGTTTTATTCAAATCACCAGACAAAGTTAATTGATAATTTCACTCTATTTTTGGTATTTTTTCAACTTCTTTTTTTACAAATATTTTCATAGTTTGTAAATCAATACCCATATTTAATAATATTTCCTTTACTATTGAATCTTCACTATTTAGCATAGAATACAAAAGATGTAAAGGAATAATTTGAGAATTTCTATTTTTGTTAGCTAAATTTTGAGCTTCTTCAATTCTTCTACTAGAATTAATTGTAAATTTTTCGATATTCATATTTTTATAATTAAAAAATAAATATTAGCACATTTATATTATATGTGCTAATATTTGAAAGTCAAAAGATTTTATAATAAAAATACTATTTGTACCTAAAGATAAGTACCAGTTTTACTATAATTATATTTGCATAAAGAAAAGAAGAATATTTAGGACCATTACCTAGGTTTTATGACTTTTAAATTTATACTTTATTAAGTAAAACTTTTTATTGAAAAATAAATTTTTATAGTTATATTATATTAAATTATTTATTAACTTTAAAAGTTATGACAAATTATGAAAAAGTTATTTGACTTGAAATACATGTAAGAATAAAAAGTAAAACTAAAATGTTTTGTAGTTGTAAAAATGCTGTTGAATTAGAAACAGAACCAAATTTGAATACTTGTCCTATTTGTATGTGATTTCCCTGAATGCTCCCAACTCTTAACAAAGAAGTTGTAAGATTATGACTTATTTGAGGTATGATGATGAAATGTAGAGTTAATAAAAATTCTAGATTTGATAGAAAAACTTATTTTTATCCAGATAATCCAACAAGTTTTCAAATTACACAATTATATTACCCGATAGTTTGAAAGTGAAAAGTTAAAGTACTTGTAAATTCTGAAGAAAAAGAATTTGCTATTCACCATATGCACTTAGAAAATGATGCCTGAAAATTAATTCATACAGGTTGAAAAACACTATGTGATTATAATAGAGCATGAAGTCCATTGATGGAAATAGTTACAGATCCAGTTTTCTCTGACAAAGAAGAAGTAATGGAATTTCTAAAAGAATTACAAAAAATGATGAGAGCTTCTCTCGTGTCTGATGCCGATATGGAAAAGTGACAAATGAGATGTGATGTAAATTTATCAATTAGACCAGTTTGAGAAACTAAGCTTTGAGTAAGAACAGAGTTAAAAAATCTAAACTCTTTTTCCTCTGTATGAAGAGCAATTGATAATGAATTTGCAAGACAAGTAAAAATATTAGAAAGCGGTTGAGTTTTGGAGCAAGAAACAAGATGATGGGATGATGAAAAATGAATGTCAACTTCTCAAAGGAGTAAAGAAGATGCTATGGATTATAGATATTTTCCAGAGCCTGATTTATTACCACTTGATTTAAGTGATGAATTTATAGAAGAATGTAAAAAATGTTTAGTAGAATTGCCAGTAGAAAAAAGAATAAGATACTTAAAAGAATATGATTTAAAAGAAGATGATGCTAGAATTTTGACTGCTGATTATGAATTATCAAATTATTTTGATGAACTTGTTAATCTGACAAAAGATCCTAAAAAATCTTGTAGTTATATAACAACTGTTCTACTTGCTCTTATGAAAGAAGATGAAATTACAACTTCAATTAAAGATTTAAAGTTTGATATAAAAGAATTAGCTCGTGTTATAGAATTAGTTAATTCTGATGAGCTTTCTTCAACTAATTCTAAACAAGTAATAGAAGAGTTATTCAAAAATTGATGAGAAGCAGATATAATAATTGATGAAAACAACTTAAGACAAAAAAATGATTTCTGAGCTTTAGAAAGCATAGTTGATCAAGTAATAAATGAACATCCTAAACAAGTTGAAGATTATAAAAACTGAAATAAAAATATATTTGGTTTCTTAGTTTGATCTTGTATGAAAGCAAGTAAAGGTCAATGAAATCCTAAAATATTCAATGAATTACTTACTAAAAAGCTATGACATTAGAAGATTTTATCTTTTCACAAAGCAAAAAATGAACTATAATATTTTCAAATGCATTTAATTTTAAAAATAGAGTTCCAATTGAAATATTATTAGGAAAAGAACTGAAAAGAGGAAGTATATATTTATCAGGTTTAAAATTATGTTAAATACAAAACTTTCAAAAGAATTATTACATACTACTGATAATTATATAAATGGTTTGGAAAAAGCTTGAATATCAACAGTTCAAGATTTACTAAATCATTTTCCTCGTGATTATGAAGACAGAACAAATGTTTTAGATAGTTTTTCTTTGGTTAATTTAAAAGAAAAAAATACAATTTTAGTTACTCTTGTTTCTCTAGAAAATCAAAAAACAGCAAATAATAAACTACTAACAAAAGCTATAATAGAAGACAAAAATTGATTTTTAGCTGAAATAGTTTGGTTTAATAGAAAATATTTATCAAATCAGTTATTCAATTCTAAATGAAAAAAAGTTATAGTATCTTGAAAAATAAAGTATAATTTTTGAAAAGTTATTTTTCAGTCTCCAGATATTGAAACTGATTTATCAAAAGTTTCTTGAGAAATAGTTCCCATTTATTCAGATTTAAACTATATTCCTACAAAATGGATTTTTTCAAAAATTAAGCTACTAGAAAAATATATAAAAGAAATAAAAGAAACTCTACCTGAAGAAATAATAAAAAAATATGATTTTATAAGTAGAAAAGAAGCTTTTCACAGGATACATTTTCCAAAAAATAAAGTAGATATAGAAATATCAAAGTATAGACTTGCCTACGAAGAATTATTTGAAATAAACTATAAATCAATATCAACTAAATATGAATCTTTTAAACAAACTGAAGGTAAAGCAATATCAATAAAAATGAATCCTGAGCTTATAAAAGAAATTCTATTGAAATTACCTTTTAGTCTAACGGATCAACAAAAGATAGTTCTTTTTCAAATACTAAAAGACATGGAAAAAAATCATAGTATGCAAAGACTTTTAGAATGAGATGTTTGAACTTGAAAAACAGTTATTGCTATGATAAGTATGATTCATTGAATAATAGAAAGCTGAAAAAATCAAGATTTTTCTGAGTCAAATAATCAAAATATTTCTAACTCCAATAATCCCCCTATCCCTAACCCTTTCCCCCCAAGGGAGAAAGGGTACAGCTCATTTATAGAAAAAACACCAGATTATATAACTAAATTAAGTCAAGATTTAAGAAAAAATTTAACTAGTGTTGAAAAAATAATTTGGGAAATTTTAAGAAAAAAACAATTAAATTGAATAAAATTTAGAAGACAACATCCTTTTGGTAGATATATAGCAGATTTTTATAGTGATGAAGCTAAATTAGTAATAGAGCTTGATTGAAAAATACATGAAAAACAAAAAGAATATGATGAAATAAGAAATGAAATTATTTCTAAATATTGAGTTAAAATACTTAGAATTAAAAATGAAGAAGTAGAAAATAATTTAGAAAATGTAATAAATAAAATTGTCCTACTCCTTTCTCCCTTGGGGGGAAAGGTTGGGATAGGGAGATATCATACTGGGGGAAAGGTTGGGATAAATACTAATAGAATCCAAGTTGCTTTTATGGCTCCGACTGAAATTTTAGCTAGACAGCATTTTGAGAGTTTACAAAATACTTTGTTTGAGTTGTGAATTAGCTCTAACTTACTTGTTTGAAGTACAACTGCAAAACAAAAAGAAATTATTAAAAGTGATTTAAAAACTTGAAATTTGGATGTAGTTATATGAACTCATGCTTTAGTTCAAGAAACGGTATTTTTCAAAAATCTTTGATATGTAATTATAGATGAACAACATAGGTTTTGAGTTAAACAAAGAGAAGTTTTAGAAAAATGACTTTGAAATTATTCTTGAATCGTTCCTCATAGTCTTAATATGACAGCAACTCCAATTCCAAGAACATTAGCTTTAACACTATATTGAGATCAAGATTTATCAGTTTTGTCTGAATATCCAAAATGAAGAAAAAATATTTTCACAAAAGTAGCTAAAAATGAAAGTGAGAGAGTAAGTATAGAACTATTTGTTAGGTCTGAAGTAGAAAAATGAAGACAAGTTTTTTGGATAAATCCTTTAGTTGAAGAGTCGGAAAAGGTAGACTTAGCCAATGCAATAAATACTTATGAACTTTTACAAGAAATATTTTTTCCTTTCAAAATTTGACTTTTACATTGAAAAATGAAACCAAAAGAAAAAGAATCTATAATGAAAGACTTCATAGAAAATAAAATAAATATAATTTCAAGTACCTCGGTTGTTGAAGTTTGAGTAAATATTCCAAATGCTACAATTATGTGTATAGAATGAGCAGAAAGGTTTTGATTAAGCCAATTACACCAATTTAGATGAAGAGTTTGAAGATGAGAACATCAATCTTACTGTTACCTTTTCCCAACAAAGTGAAATTATACAGATAGGTTAAGAGCTATGGAAAAAACAAATAATTGATTTGAATTGTCAGAAATAGACTTAGAAATAAGATGACCTTGAGAAGTTTATGGTTTAAGACAAAGTTGAGTACCTGATTTAAAAATAGCTGATTTAAGAGATTTAGAATTAATAAGTCAGATTAGAGAAGATATAGAGGAAATGTTTAGTAAAAAGTAAAATTTTGCTATTTTTTAGTTTTTAACTAAAATGAACTCATAATAAAAATAAATTTAAATTTTAAATATTTAAAAATGAAAATAGGTCTTGATTTAAGATTTTTATCAGAAAATCTATATTCAAAATTCATAATTGAATTAGTTAAAAATTTAATTCATACTGATACAGATGATATATATAACATTTACTTGAATAATGATATTGAGATAGAAAACGAAAATATATTAAATGCTAGAAAAAATATAGTAAATATCTTTGAGTGAAGTTATAAGGAACAAACTACTTTTTTAAATATTCTTAAAAAGGATGATAATCACATTATGGTATTTTTTAATCAAAATAAACCAATTTTTTATAAAAGGGATTATATATTACTTATAAATTCACTTAAAAATATTTATTACCAAGATTTTGATAGTTATTTAAAAAGATTAAAGTATTTTTCCTATTTAAAGATGTCTGTTAGAAATGCTCAAAAAATTGTTTGTTTAGATGAAAATACTGGTAATGAGCTAGTAGAAAGATTAAATATTCCAGAAAATAAAATAAATACTTTAAAGCCTTTTTTTCCAAATATAGATAAATTAAATCAAAGTAGTGATATAAAAATAGATATAAGAACAAAAAATAATATAAAAAATGACTTTATGATCTATTCAGGTTGATCTTGAATACAAAAAAATCTAGATAGATTAATTTCTGTTATGAAGAAATTAAATTCATCAGAAAAAAAAGTAGATTTGGTTATATTATGAGATATAATAGCAAAAGATGTTGATTTAAGGAATTTAGTAATTATGAATGAATTACAAGATAAAGTACATTTTTTATGAAATATAAGTACAAAAGAAAAAAGAAATTATTATGAACAAAGTATTTGAGTTATTTTCCCAAGTCTTTATGAATCATTTCCTTTTTACCTAAATGAAGCCATTATTTTTAAATCACCAATAATTTCCAGTAATTACAAAAGTATAGCTAATGTATTTTGAAAAAGTGTAAAATATTTTTCTCCAATATCTGAAAGTGATATGTTAAAAGAATTAAATAGTTTCATAGAAAATAAGCAAGAAGTTAATTATAAAGAATTGTTAGAAAATTATTCTGTAGAAAATACAACTAAACAATTTTTAGAGATAATAAAAAAGTATAATTAAATATAAAAATGAATAGATTTTATTTCCCAAATCTTGAAAATCAAGAAAATATTATTTTAAAAGAAAAAGAATTATTGAATCAATTAATTATTGTCTTAAGGTTAAAAATTTGAGATAATATAATTTTGTTTAATTGAAAAGATAATGAAGATTTTGTTTATAAAATAATTGAAATTAGCAAAAAAGAGATTAATCTTGATTTAGTTGAAACAATAGATAAAAATTCAGAACTAAATATCAATTTAAGTGTTTTTCAATCTCTACCAAATAAATTATCAAAAATAGAATATATTCTTCAAAAATGAGTTGAGGTATGAATTACAAAATTCATATTTTTTAGAGCAGAAAGAAGTCAAAAACTTAGCTTAATTTGAGCTAAATTATCAAGATTAAATAAAATAATTATAGAAGCAATAGAACAATCTTGAAGAAATATAATTCCAGAATTAATAATAAGTGAAGATAATATTTCTAATCAAATTTCTAATATAAATAACTCATCAACTAATTTATTTTTTCATACCAAAAGTGAAAATTCTATTAGCCTAAAAGAATTAATAAATCCACCTATCCTAACCTTTCCCCCAAAAGGAGAAAGGGACAAGAAGGAAATAAATCTATTTATATGACCAGAATGATGATTTAGTGATAGAGAAATTGAAATATTAAAAAAATCCAACTTCAAGAATATTTATCTTTGAAATAGGATTTTGAGAACAGAAACTGTTTCTAGTGTCGTTTGATTTTTTATATCACAAATTATATAACTCTCTCTATATTCTCTCCCTTTACAAGGGAAAGAGGCTACAAAATTAATTACTAAATATAGAATATTTTAATATATTTAGAAACTCGGTATTATCAATTTTAGTAGTAAGATTTTGCTTATAAATTCATACTTTTGCAGTAGAAATTATATCAGTTTCTGGTCTTGTAAAATCTTTATCTGTTCAGTTAGCTTTTAATGTAAAAGTTCAAGTTGAAGATCCTGAATTTAAAACTATTAAATAATTTTCTCATCAACTTCATAAAAATGTACTTATTGTTTCTGTTGTAAAAGATTGTTCTGTTTTTCAAGAAACATCAGCAACTGTTTTTTTAAATCAATTAGAATTTTTATCAAAAACTCAAGTTCATGAAATTCATGCTCAAGTTCAAACTATATTCCAAACTATATCACTTGAAATATCAGTTGAAGTTAAAGTTATATCTGAAACTCATTTTATATTATTAATTGCTCAAGTATTTATATAAAAAAGTGGGATTATACTATAAGATAAAGGTGCTATTGTTCAAGTATAACTACTTACTTTTGTATTTAAATTATATGAAATCAAAGCATCTCTAGCTGAATTAAACTTTGAATTATCAGTTGGATTTTGAGATAATACAATGGACCTAGAATCAGATTGATTTAAAATATCATCGTCTATTCAATATCATTTTTCCTTTATTTTAAGTAGTGCTAACTCTTGAGCTCATTCAGCTCAAGCAAACGCATTTAAATAACTCCAAGCTCATCTATTATCGTTTAATTCAGTTAATATTAGATTAAATGTTCAAGTTGTTAGCATTAACATAAATCAAACTAAAAATACTACCATTATCATAGTAAATCAAGAATTTTCTTTTTTGTTTAATCTCATAATAATATTTTAATTAATAACTAAGTCCCCCTATCCCAACCTTTCCCCCAAGGGAGAAAGGAGTAGCTACAAAATTATTGGCTTTTTCTTTCCCCTTGGGGGGAAAGATGCCTGAAAGGCAGATAGGGGGATTAATAACTTTTTATAAATCTTTCCGTAATAGTTGTTTGGAATTTTATTTCAGTATCTTTTATTAAATTAGCTTTTACTCATTTTCATAATGCAGGTTTAGCTGTAAAGCTAATTGTTACTTTAGGAACTTTATCATTTGAAAGATAAAATGCTAAGTTGCTGAAATTTACATAAGAGTTTGCTAATGGACTAGAATCACTTCAGTCATTAACAACTATTGTACATCAAGTATTTCAAGCACAATCAGAATTGCTTTTTCTTATCCCATAATCATCCCTATATGCTAAATAATATTGATTATTAGAATTAGTACATAATTTACTTCAAGTTGAATAATTATTAGTTCAACTTGGTAAAGTACAGTCAATACTTCAATCAACTGCAACTCAAGAACCAACTCAATTTTTCCTTATATCTTCTGCTATAAACTCAACTACATTTTTAATATTTTTTTGCATATTCCTATTAATATCAGTTTTCATAGAAATATCTGTAGACAAAATAAAAACATCGACAACTGAAATTATAATTATAGAAGCTATAGTTATAGTTATTATTAATTCTATCAAAGTAAATCAACTTTTTTTATGTTTTTGTAATTGATAAATCATACTTGTAAATTAAAATTATTTTTATTAAAGTTTTTATTTTTCTACTCCTTTCTCCCCTGGGGGGAAAGGTTGGGATAGGGGGATTAAAGTCTTTTCCAATCTGCTAATACTGTACTTATTTCTGTTTCATGATAACCCCTTGAATTCCAAATAACTTTTGAAGTTACTTTCAAAGAATTTTCTATTACTTTATCTGTTCATCAAGAATTATATTTAACTTCATCTACATATAAATATTTATAAAAAACTGTTTTTATATTTCAAGTAGTTGTGCAATCATAAGTATATAAATTATTTCCATCTAAACATAAAGCATATTCTGACATACCTGTCAAATTATTTCAATCCCAATTAATTGTTGTTCATGTAGAAATTACTGGAAAATCAGATATTGAATTAATAAAATTATTTTCTACTTTATAATAAGTTCAAGTTTGGAAAAGATTAGCAGATGAATAATCAACTTTATTTGGATTTATTTGATTATAGTTTTGAATATTTTTATAATTTGCATCTCTAATATTTCTAACGAGTTCTATTTGTTCTCTTGCAAGATTTGAAGCTATTATATAATTTTTGTTATAATCGTTTACTTGCATAGTTGAAACTATAATTGCATAAACTCACATAACTCAAAGAGTAAAAACAAAAATAGAAATCATAACTTCTATAAGAGAAAAGGCTTTATTATTTTTTAAGTTTTTCATATTTTTATTAGTTATCATCTACTATATTTGTTTTAGTATAATAAAATAAACTTTGTGTTAATCAAGGTGAAGCAGATCACATATAAGAAATATCTATTTTAATTTTAGCATTTTCAATTGGTAAATCTGATTTAGTTAAACTTACTCATGTAAAAGTATAGAATTCTCAGCTTCCAGTTATAGAGTTAAAGAAAAATAATCAGTTGCTTTTAAAGTCTGTAGTTTTTCAAATTTGATCTATTTGAATTCATTGCTCTAAAGTTACTTCTTTTATTAAAATACCATTATCATTAAATGTCGTAAGTGAACTTCAAGATTTTGTATAAGGATAACTTAAAAATTGTATTTTGTTTTTATTAGTTACAGAATTATCAAGATAAACTCACACCGAAGAATTTGAACCTGAAGAAACTCAATTTATAGCCATATTTCTAGCATCATAAAGACTTTGAGAAATATCTTTTGTAGCTAATTTTATTTTAATTTTCTTTTGATAATAATGATATGGCTCAAACAAAGACATTGTAATAATCATAATTATAGTAATAACTACCATTAATTCAATAAGAGTAAATCAATATGTTGAGACACGATTAATCGTGTCTTTACTATTTTTTTTTAGATTACTTAAAATCATAATTATTTTTTAAATTCTATTTTTTCTACTCCTTTCTACCTTTTGGGGAAAGGCTCTGGATAGGGGGATTATTTTACTGTGTCTGTAAGTTTAAGAATAGCTCAAAATATAGAAAAAGCAAACCAAAGTACAAAAACTCAAGCTATAAGCAATGCTATAGGTTCTATCCATTTTGTTAAATTACCAAGTGAATAATCAACTTCTTTCATATATTGATTATTTATTTTTACTGATATCTCTTCTAAGTTTGCTGTTTTTTCTCATACTCAAAGCATTTGAACAAAATCTGAAGGGAAATAAATATTTTCTTTATCAAGCTCTTGCATAGAATCAACTATTTTTGCTCAATTAGAAACTTTTACAATTATTTCTTCAAACAAAGATTCATAAACTACATTATTTGTAGATCTTCAAACTAAAGAAAGTGTTTTTACTACTCAAATTCAAGATCAAATCAAAGTTCAAATATTAGATGAAATTATTGATAATATGTAGTTTTTATAAACTGTTCAAATAAGTGGTAATTTCAAAAGAATAGTATCTATATTTTTTTTTCATTCGTCACTGTTTTTGTATCAAAGAAAAGCAAAAAATACAAGTATCAATGATATGATTATGTACATATAGTTATTTATCAGAAAATCACTAGTTGCCATAAGAGCTTTAGTTGCTAGTGGTAATTCAACTTCTGAAGTTAAAAATAATTGAGAAATCTGAGGAATAACATAAGTTAAAACTACAGTCATTGCTAATATTAAAACTATAAAAATTATAGTTGGATAAGTCAAAGCTGCCTTTATTTTCAATTTTAGGTTATGTATTTTTTTTAAGTCTTCTGATAATTTTCACAAAGACATTGCTAATTTACCAATTGTTTCTCATGCTTCTACTATAGAAATTTCAGATAAATCAAAAATTTGAGGCATTTTTTTCATAGATTTAGAAAAAGAATCTCAACTAGAAACATAAGTTATAAATTCATCTATTTTCGTTTTAAAAAATGGATTTTTTATCTTTGTTTTTACTGATGCAAGAGATTCTGAAATAGTAACTCATGAATCTATCATTATGGATATATATTCAAAAAAGTTATATTTATCTATTACTGAAACTCATTTAAAAAGTATTATGTCTTTTGGTATAAAACTTTCTTTTTTTTCTTTTTCTTGTGTTGTAAGAATTTCGCTCATAAGAATTTATTTATTAAAAATTATTTATGAAAAACTTTAATAGGTAGACTTAAACTAAAACTATTTTTTGGTTCATCAATAGGATAAGTAAGAGTATTTAGAAAAAATTTATATTTAGAATCTGAATTCAAAAGAAATCATAAGAAACTAATCATAGCATCTTCATTAGCAAAATTTATTGATAAGTTTATAGTGCTTTCCTTAAATCATAGTTCATTAACACTAGTATCTCACATAGAAATAGAACTTATAGATACTTTTGCTTTATTCATTTGAGCATAATCATAAAAATATCTTATTATTTCATCTTCCTTGTAATCAGTCATATATTTTTCTATTAGTTTTGATCAAGAACTAGTTGGATCATCTAATTCTACTTTTATCTTTGAAAGTTTTTCATTTTCAGATTTTAGAGTATCTTGTTCTGAGTTTAAAGCATCCTTTGTATCTAAATTTTCGTTTAAGGAAGCATATTCTGGCTTAGCAAAAAAAAGAATTAAAAAAATAGATAAAAAAATAAAAATATATGCCAAAGATTTATTATTTCATTTAGAAATTTCCATATTTATTATATTAAAAATTAAAAATTATTTAACCTCAAAGTTAACACTAAACTTTATTTCATCTTGACCAGTTACTATATTAATAAATGGCAATTTGAATTTTGCATCTTTATCAGCATCTAATCTATATTTTTCTATAAAATTTGCTACTTTAACATATGCAGGAAAACTGTCTTTTTCTGAAGTTACATTTGTTGTTATTTTTAGGTCAGAATAATTAAATCAACTAAAATCAAGAAAATATTTTGCTTTTACTGACTTAAAATGTTCTATATATTCAACAATATTAGATTTTTTATCAAGCATAGCTATATTCTTACCATTTGACTCTAATAAATTATAAGTTTGTACTCTATCATTCTTTTTTAAATTATCAATAGCAGTTTTGCTAACTTCTATTCAATTTTTTAAATTAACTATAGAATTACTTGTTAAATAGTTATAAAAATATATAGATCATGTTATAAAAACACTAAAAATTAATAAAACTAAAGTAATAGTAAAAGTATAATCCTTCTTGTTTATAGGACTTTCTGTTGTCATATTTTATAAATTAATAATTAAATCAAATTAATAATACTACTATTTTTGTATTAATGCAAAAAAAAGTCTAGTTTTTCACTAGACTTTTTATATTTATTACTTAATATATAAATATTATGGACCACTAACTACTTCTCAAGCAGTGAGAACATCTTTCATAACAAAATTAACTATAGAGTATGCTAAAAATATTAGAATTATTCATATTATTACATAAGCAATAATTGACTTAGATTTTTTAAGCTCTTCTTCTTCTCAAGAGGAAACAAGTATTTTAAATCAAGCATATAATACATAAACAAGAGCTACAAAGAATAAAAATCATATTAAATATGCTATAATATCTTGAATATACTGTGAAAATGTTCTATCATTTACTATTCAATCAACTTTGTTTCAAACTTGAGATATTCATCAACTAAGAGAACACTCTGTTCAATCACTTCAATCACAATATTGTATTTTTTGAGGATTATCCCACAAGCAAAAAAAAGATGTACAATCATCACCAGCAAAAGAAGTATTAAAGCTAAAAAAAAGTAAAATAAAAAATGATGCTGTGCTAAGTAATATTTTTGAGATTATTTTCATAATAATAATTTAATTTTTAAATTTTCTAGTTTTCAGAGATTTGCTTTATGAAAAAATCTTCTAAAGGCTCTTTCATATCAGATATTTTTTTAGATTTAACTATTATTTTTCATTTATGAATTATACTAAATCTATCACAAATACTCTCAACATCAGCTAAAATATGTGTATTAAAAAATATTGTAGTTCAGTTATTTTTTAGTTCAACTAGCAAATCTTTTACCATTTTACGACCAAGAGGATCAAGTCAACTCATTGGTTCATCAAGAAATAAAAGTTTAGGTTTATTTATTATTGATTGAGCTAATCAAACTCTTTGTAGCATTCATTTTGAATACTCATTTAAGTATTTTTTTCAATCCTTTTCAAGTCAAACTCTTTTTAAAAGTTCTTTTACTGTTTTTTTCAATTCATTCTTAGGAATATCAAAAAAACTTCAATTAAAAGTCAAAAATTCTTCACCTGTTAAATATTTATACAAATATGTATTTTCAGGCATAAATCATATTTGTTTTTTTGCATTTATTGTTAATCACTCTTCTCAAAAAACTTTTATTTCTCACTTTTCTGGAGTTATTAATCACATTATAGATTTCATTGTTGTAGTTTTTCATGCTCAATTTGGTCATAGAAAACCATAAATCTCTCAAGCTTCAACAGAAAAACTAACATCATCTAAAACCTTTTTTTTAGATAAATATTTTACAATATTTTTTACTTCTAAAACTTTCATAAAATAAATTAACTTAAAATTATAAAATATGACCATAGTTTACAAAATTAGTTTTTTTTGTAAAGAAAAAATTTTAATAAATTAATATTTTATCTTTTTCTATAAAGCTTTTTATATCAGAATAAATATACTTTTCATTTACTAAATCTATTTTTTTATTTAGTTTAGTTTCCAAAAGTTGTTTATTCTTTATAAAATCTAAACCTCATATTCTTACATTTTTATTTTTTGTATACATTAAATCAATATCACTATTTTTAGTATTTTCTCATCTTGAATAAGATCATATAAGATACAAATGTTCTACTCATAATTTATTAAATATATCTTTTATCTCACTAGATATTAATAGGTTTATAATTTCTTTTTGGCTCATAATTTTATTTTACTTTATTTTCTTGAATTAAAAAATCTCTAAGTCATTGTAAAGCTAATGCAGATTGAGTATGTAATTCTTGACTTGAACCAGCAAATTCTAATATAGTTTTAACTTGTCTAGCACTACCATTCTCTAATAATTCTAAAATAAGTGGTGGATTTTTACACTCATATCATATTTCATATTCAAGAATTTTTCTATAAATTCACATGTTTTTATATATTTAAAAATTAAATTATTTTTCAAGCACTGCTTTTATTCTCCTAACCCCTCTACTACTTGCTTCTTCTTTTAAAATCTTAAATTTCCCCATAATTCAAGTTTTATCTACATGAGGACCTCAGCAAAGTTCTCTTGAAAATACATTTCAATTTTGTGATTTGAAAGTATAAACTTTTACTACTTCTGGATATTTTTCCCAAAAACTTCCCTCTACTCAAATACTTTTTGCTTCTTCTTTTGGCATATTTTCCAAAATAACAGTACAATTTTCATTAATTGCTTGGTTAACATAATCTTCTACTTCTTTTAATTGTTCACTTGTCATTTTATCAGGATGAGTAAAGTCAAATCTAAGTCTTTCAGCTGTTATATTACTTCAAGCTTGATGAACATGATCTCAAAGAACTCTTCTAAGTCAAGCTAGCATTAGGTGAGTTGCACTATGTAAAGCTGTTGTCATTTCACTATGGTCAGATAATCATCATTTGAACTTTTGTTCTGCTCCTGCTCTTGATAATTCTTGATGTTCTTCAAAAGCTTTTTTAAATCATTCTTCATCAATTTTTAAATTGTTTTCTTCTGCTAATTCTTTAGTCATTTCAATCGGAAAACCAAAAGTATCATATAACTTAAAAGCTTGTTTTCAAGAAATTGTTTCTATTTCTCTTCAAGTCTTTTCAAAAGCTGTTTTAAATCAATCTATTAATTTTTCAAACTCTTTTAATCATTTTTCTAAAGTCTCTAAAAACTGTTTTTCTTCTCTATCAATTTCAGTCAAAATAAAATCTTGTCTTTCCAAAACATTTGGATAAATATTTGCAAAATATGATATTATAACTTTTGCGATTTCCCCTAAAAATTGTCATTTAAAACCTAATTTATATGCTTGTCTTATAGCTCTTCTCATAAGTCTTCTAAGTATATAACCTTGATCTACATTTGAAGGTATAACTCAGTCACTCATCATAATTGTTGAAGCCCTTGAATGGTCTGCTATTATTCTAATTGAAGATTTTGTTTGCTCGTTGTATTCTACATCCAAAACTTCAAATATTTTATCTATAATTGGAGAAAATATATCAGTGTCATAAACTGATTTATTTCAATTCAAAATAGTAGTAACTCTTTCTAATCACATTCAAGTGTCTACATTTTGCATACTTGCAAGGTTATAATTACCATTTTCATCTTTTAAATATTCCATAAAAACATTATTCCAAATTTCCATCCAATTTTTTTCATCTGTCAAAACATTGCTTCAATTTGGAGAAAATTCACTTTTTCATACCCAGTAAAAAATTTCAGTATCTGGTCAACAAGGTCAAGTTTGTCAAGCTGGTCCCCACCAATTATCTTTTTTAGGCAAATAACTAATTTTATCTTTTGGGATTCAAACCTCTTGCCAAATAATAGCCGATTCATCGTCTCTTGGTGCATCATCATCTCACTCAAAAACTGTAACTGCTATTTTCCTTTTATCTATTTTTAAAACTTCGGTCAAAAATTCATAACTATAAGTGATACTTTCTTTTTTAAAAAAATCTCACAAAGACCAATTTCAAAGCATTTCAAAAAAAGTAAGGTGAGAATTATCTCAAACCTCATCTATATCTCAAGTTCTTATACATTTTTGGTAATTTACAAGCCTTTTTCAAAGAGGATGTATCTCTCAAAGTAAGTAAGGAACAAGTGGATGCATTCAAGCAGTAGTAAAAAGTACAGTTGGATCATTTTCTGGAACTACAGGAGCAGAAGGAATTAGTGAATGTTTTTTAGATTTAAAAAACTCTATAAATTTAGATCTAATTTCATTGCTTGTTATCATAAAAATATATTTATTATAAATTAATATTTTAATTATAATAAATATATTTTTTTTTCAAGGGATATTATAAAAACCAAAATTTAATAATATTACTCAGATTGATTAATAAAATTAATTCTTAAACCTCATTTTCATTTTAATTCGTTTACTTTGTTGTAAAATCACAACAAAGTATAATAGTGATTTACTAAATTATCAGAACCAAAAAAATTACACTCAATATATTTTTCTTTTTCTGAGCTTAAAAATTCAACTTTTACTGAAAAATTCCTATTTTTATTAAAGTTTTCAATAAACAAATCAACAACTCATTCTCATCAAAAGCTTTTTTTTAAAAAATTTTCAATCATATCTATTGTATAAAATTTATATTCAACAAACACAGTCAAATCTTCAATATTTCATCAATCTTTAAAATAATAGTTTAAATGTCTGCATAATCAATTATTTTTATATCAAACAAAATCATATCAAAGTTTAAGAACATCATCAATTGCTGTTTTTACTTCTTGTAAAGTATGTTCACAAACCTCTATTTGGCTATTAATACCATTAAAACACTCTAATTTATTTGAAAAATTTGGGTTTAAAATGTCATCTATTTTTGAAAATCATTTTGGAATGCTCTCTATTTTTTTATTTTCTCAATTTTCATTACTTTGTCATAATCTCAAACACATAAATTAATTATAAATATTAAGGATTTTAATTTTAATCTTATTTCTTTAATTGTCAATAACCTTATTTTATTCATTCAAATATTTTTTTAAAAAAACTTTATTTCTAGCAAATTTATATTATAATAATTTTGTTGTATAAATTAATAATTTTATGAA
>Ga0172373_10000134_pt1 | contig 108937 bp, 108 predicted proteins | sample Lak10m_2_FD_114546 | JGI IMG/M metagenome (GOLD analysis project Ga0172373, IMG submission 114546) | Freshwater microbial communities from Kabuno Bay, South-Kivu, Congo - kab_092012_10m | ecosystem: Environmental > Aquatic > Freshwater > Lake | place: Democratic Republic of the Congo...
CTCGATTGGGTATATTCCACCGGCTGAAGCTGAGGTGAACTACTACCGGCAACTTGCCGGGAAGAACGAGACCGAGGTCTCAACGTAAACCAACTGGCCTCCACGAAACCCAGGGCGATTCACCCAGCGGCTGACTGGACTACTAAATGGTACTTTGAGCCAGCACACCGAGTCAGCGGCAGCACCGAAGCGCCCTACGTTTTGCCAGCATCGGCGCAAGAATTGCGCGACCGCATCGCACATTTCAATGCGATCGGTCGCCTTCGGTGGGAAGAGGACTCACCAGCCTTGGCAATGGGATTGTGGCCGTTGGACTTCATCGCGTGCCGCCACTTCCGAACACCCGTGCCAGCATCGATGTGGTACCACCTGAACAGTAAACAGGCGTCGCCCAGGCTGACCCATGTCTTGGCCCAGTGCCAGTTGCAAGATGGCCCGGGCTAGGCGCCCGTTGCCATCGTCAAACGGGTGCAGCGTCTCGAACCACAGGTGCGCGACAGCGGCACGCACCAAGCCTTCCATGGCCTACGGCCCGACTTTGGGCTGGGTTTGCTTGAACGCGTCGATCTTTGTCGCCTGCTGGGGCCGCTCAGCGCCTTACTTCTTGCTCGGCGGCAAGTCCGTGCAACTGCCATGCGCCACCTCGGCCGCCATGCCAATGCTTTCGCCCAGCGTGGGGTGCGGGTGAATGGTTTTGCCAATGTCCACGGCGTCGGCGCCCATTTCAATGGCCAGCGCGATTTCGCCAATCATGTCGCCCGCATGGGTGCCCACCATGCCGCCGCCCAATATCTTGCCGTGGCCATGCGCCTCGGGTGAATCGTCGAACAGCAGTTTGGTGAAGCCTTCGTCGCGGCCATTGGCAATGGCGCGGCCGCTGGCCGACCAAGGGAACAAGCCCTTTTTCACCTTGATGCCCTGCGCCTTGGCCTGCTCTTCGGTCAGGCCCACCCAAGCCACTTCGGGGTCGGTGTAGGCCACGCTGGGGATCACGCGGGCGTTAAAGGCCGCTGCAGCCAGCTCGGGCTTGCCCTGCAGTTCACCGGCAATTACCTCGGCCGCCACGTGGGCCTCGTGCACCGCTTTGTGCGCCAGCATGGGCTGGCCCACGATGTCGCCAATGGCGAAGATGTGCGGCACGTTGGTGCGCATTTGAATGTCCACGTTGATGAAGCCACGGTCGGTCACGGCCACGCCAGCTTGGTCGGCACCAATCTTCTTGCCGTTGGGCGTGCGGCCCACGGCTTGCAACACCAAGTCGTAGGTGCCTTCGCTCTGGGTGCCGTCTAGCCCTTCGAATTGAACCTTGATGCCCTCAGGCGTAGCTTGCGCGCCCACGGTTTTGGTCTTGAGCAAGATGCGGTCGAAGCGACCTTTGTTCATCTTCTCCCACACCTTCACCAAGTCGCGGTCGGCGCCTTGCATCAGGCCGTCCATCATTTCCACCACATCGAGTCGTGCGCCCAGGGTGCTGTAAACGGTGCCCATTTCCAGGCCAATGATGCCGCCGCCCACGATGAGCATTTTCTTGGGCACGCTTTGCAGGGCCAAGGCACCTGTGGAGTCGACAACGCGGGGGTCGTCGGGCAAGAACGGCAGGTGCACCGCTTGCGAGCCCGCCGCAATGATGGCGCGCTTGAACTGAACCACCGAGGTTTTGCCAGTTTTGTCTTGGGCGCTGCCTGTGGTTTCTTCCACTTCCAACTGATGGCTACCCACAAAATGGCCATAGCCGCGCAATACGGTAACTTTGCGCATTTTGGCCATGGCACCCAGGCCGCCGGTGAGCTTGCCAATGACTTTTTCCTTGTGGGTGCGCAGCTTGTCGATGCTGACCACGGGCTTGCCAAACTCAATGCCCAAATCGCCCAGATGAGACACCTCATCCATCACGGCGGCCACGTGCAACAAGGCCTTGGAGGGAATGCAGCCCACGTTCAGGCACACCCCACCCAGGGTGCTGTAGCGCTCCACCACCACCACGCTCAGGCCCAAATCGGCCGCGCGGAACGCTGCCGAGTAGCCACCCGGGCCACCGCCCAACACCAAGACGTCGCAGTCCACGTCGGCCTGGCCCTTGAACTGGGCAGCCTCAGGGGCAGGCACGGCTGCGGGTGCGGCAGGTGCTGCCGACGGTGCCGCAGGGGCTGGGGCCGATGCTGCGGGCGCAGCTGCTGCCCCGGCGGTATCGCTGGTTTCAAGTTCCAGCACCACCGAACCTTGGTTGACCGTATCGCCCAACTTCACCTTGAGGGTCTTCACCACCCCAGCATGGCTGGAGGGAATTTCCATAGAGGCTTTGTCGGATTCGACGGTGATGAGGCTTTGGTCCACGGCGACGGTGTCACCGGGTTTGACCAGCACTTCGATCACGGCCACGTCTTTGAAGTCCCCAATGTCGGGGACCTGAATGTCGAGGGTTGCCATGTTGAGCGGGCTCCTTCGGTTTACAGAAGCACTCGGCGGAAGTCGCCAAGGATTTGGCCCAAATGGGCATTGAAGCGGGCTGCGGCAGCGCCATCGATCACGCGATGGTCCCAAGTCAGGCTCAGGGGCAGCATGAGTCGGGGCACAAACTCTTTGCCATTCCACACGGGCTCCATTTGGCTCTTGCAAACGCCCAAAATGGCCACTTCGGGGGCATTGATGATGGGCGTGAAGTAACGCCCGCCAATGCCACCCAAGCTGGAGATGGTGAAGGTGGCGCCCGACATGTCGGAGGGGCCCAGCTTGCCGTCGCGCGCTTTTTTCGCGAGTTCGGACATTTCTTGGCTGATTTGCAGCACGCCTTTTTGATCGGCGTCCTTGATGACCGGCACCACCAGCCCATTGGGCGTATCGGCTGCAAAACCAATGTGGTAGTAGCGCTTGTAGACCAGCGCATCGCCGTCCAGCGAGCTGTTGAACTCTGGGAAACGCTTGAGGGCCGAAACGCTGGCCTTGATGAGGAACGCCAGCATGGTGACCTTCACGCCACTCTTTTCGTTTTCTTTGTTGGTTTGAACGCGGAAGGCTTCGAGGTCGGTGATGTCGGCGTCGTCGTGGTTGGTGACGGCCGGGATCATGATGGCGTTGCGCAGCAAGTTGGCGCCACTGATTTTTTTGATGCGGCCCAGTTCTTTGCGCTCAATGGGGCCAAATTTCGCGAAATCAACCTTGGGCCACGGCAACAAATCGAGGCCCACGCCCGAGCCGCCGGCAGGCGCCTTGGCGGCCTGGGCCTGGGTTTGCACCGCGCCACTCATGACGGAGCGGGTGAATTGCTGCACATCTTCTTGGGTGATGCGACCTTTGGTGCCCGTGCCTTTCACTTCGGTCAGGGGAACGCCCAACTCGCGGGCAAATTTGCGCACCGAGGGCGAGGCATGGGGCAGGCCCAAAGCCGGCGTCGAGGCCGGGGCATGGGCGCTCACAGGGGCTGCCGCCGCTGCGGGTGCGGGTGCTGCAGGGGCCGCACTGGCCACGGGTGCAGCCGGTGCTGATGAGGCAGCGGGTGCTGCAACTGCCGCCGCGCTGGCCGCCCCTTGAACGATGGCGATCACATCGCCTTGGTTCACGCGGTCGCCCAATTTCACGGACAAAGACTGCACCACGCCAGCCACGGAAGACGGAATTTCCATGGAGGCTTTGTCGGATTCAACCGTGATCAGGGATTGATCCACGGCCACGGTGTCGCCCGGCTTGACCAACAACTCGATGACCGCCACGTCTTTGAAGTCGCCAATGTCGGGCACTTTCACGGGCTGGGCCGAGGCCGTTGCCGGGGCAGCCGAAGCTGCAGGCGCTTCAGCGGCTGGGGCTGCGGGGGCAGTGCTGGCTGGGGCCGCGGCAGCGGGTGCGTCGGCTGCGGCCAAGGTGAGCACCACCGAGCCTTCGCTGACTTGGTCGCCGAGTTTGACCTCCATCGACTGGACCACGCCTGCATGGCTGGATGGAATTTCCATGGAGGCTTTGTCGGACTCCACGGTGATCAGCGATTGATCCACGGCGATGGTGTCGCCGGGTTTCACCAACAGCTCAATCACCGCCACTTCCTTGAAATCGCCAATGTCGGGGACTTTGACTTGAATCGTGCTCATGTCGGGGCGCTCCTTAGGCGTACAAGGGGTTGATCTTGTCGGTCTTGATGCCGTATTTGGCAATCGCTTCAGCCACTCGGCTGGCTTCGAGCTTGCCCTCTTCGCTCAAGGCTTTCAGGGCGGCCACGACGATGTAATGGCGGTTGATCTCGAAGTGCTCGCGCAAACGGAAGCGGAAGTCGCTGCGGCCAAAGCCGTCGGTGCCCAGCACTTTGTAGGCGCGGTCTTTGGGCAGGTAGGGGCGAATTTGCTCAGCGTAATTGCGCATGTAGTCGGTGGAGGCCACCACCGGGCCGGCGTGGGCGCTCAGTTGTTGACTCACAAACGACTGCTTGGGCGTTGCCGTGGGGTTGAGTAGGTTCCAGCGCTCGCAATCGGCGCCGTCGCGAGCCAATTCGTTGAAGCTGGGGCAACTCCACACGTTGGCGGCAATGCCCCAGTCTTGGGCCAGCAAGTCGCGCGCGGCGATGGATTCACGCAAGATGGTGCCGCTGCCCAGCAAATTCACGCGCAAGGCTTTTTTGGCGCCCTCGCCCGCTTGCAGCAAATACATGCCCTTGATGATCTCGTCTTCCGTGCCAGCCTGGAGGCCGGGCATGGCGTAGTTTTCGTTGAGCAGGGTCAGGTAGTAGAAGACGTTGTCTTGCTTTTCCACCATGCGCTTGAGGCAGTGGTGCAAGATCACCCCCACTTCGTGGGCGAAGGTGGGGTCGTAGCTGATGCAATTGGGGATGGTGCCCGCCAGGATGTGGCTGTGGCCATCTTCGTGTTGCAAGCCTTCGCCGTTGAGCGTGGTGCGCCCCGAGGTGCCGCCCAGCAAGAAGCCGCGCGCTTGCATGTCGCCAGCGGCCCAGGCCAAGTCGCCAATGCGCTGGAAGCCAAACATCGAGTAATACACGTAGAACGGCACCATGATGCGGTTGTTGGTGCTGTAGCTGGTGGCCGCCGCAATCCAGGAGCTCATGCCACCGGCTTCGTTGATGCCCTCTTGCAGGATTTGCCCTTTGGTGTCTTCGCGGTAATACATGACCTGGTCTTTGTCGACCGGGGTGTAGCGCTGACCTTCGGGGTTGTAAATGCCAATTTGACGGAACAAGCCTTCCATGCCAAACGTGCGGGCTTCATCGACCAAGATGGGCACCACACGCGGGCCCAGGGCTTGGTCGCGCAGCAGCTGCGTCAGAAAACGCACATAGGCTTGGGTGGTTGAAATTTCACGCCCCTCTGGGGTGGGCTCCAACACGGCTTTGAAGGTCTCGAGCGCGGGGACGGTGAAGCTTTCATCGGCGCGAACGCGACGATGCGGCAAATACCCACCCAGAGCTTTGCGGCGCTCGTGCAAGTAGCGCATTTCCGGCGTGTCGTCGGCGGGCTTGTAGAACGGAATCTTGGCCAGCTCGCTGTCGGGGATGGGGATGTTGAAGCGATCACGGAAGGCGCGAATGTCGTCGTCCGTGAGTTTTTTGGTTTGGTGAACGGTGTTTTTGCCCTCACCGGCTTTGCCCATGCCAAAACCTTTGACGGTTTTGATCAACAACACCGTGGGCTGGCCCTGGTGATTGACCGCTGCATGGTAGGCCGCATACACCTTTTGGGGGTCGTGGCCGCCACGGCGCAGGTTCCAAATGTCGTCATCCGACAGGTGCGAAACCATTTCCAGGGTTTTGGGGTCACGGCCAAAGAAGTGCTGGCGAACGAAGGCGCCGTCGTTGGCTTTGAAGGCCTGGTAATCGCCATCCAGGGTTTCCATCATGATGCGGCGCAAGGCGCCGTCTTTGTCTCGCGCCAACAAGGGGTCCCAATTGCTGCCCCAAAGGAGTTTGATGACGTTCCAGCCAGAGCCCCGGAACTCGCCTTCCAATTCCTGAATGATCTTGCCGTTGCCACGAACGGGGCCATCCAGGCGCTGCAAGTTGCAATTGATCACAAAGATCAGGTTGTCGAGCTTTTCGCGGGCGGCCAAGCCAATGGCGCCCAACGACTCCACTTCGTCCATTTCGCCGTCGCCACAGAACACCCAAACCTTGCGCTTGGAAGTGTCGGCAATGCCACGGGCGTGCAAATACTTCAGGAATCGGGCTTGGTAAATGGCCATCAAGGGGCCCAAGCCCATGGAAACGGTGGGAAATTGCCAAAACTCGGGCATGAGTTTCGGGTGGGGGTAGCTCGACAAGCCGTTGCCGTTCACTTCTTGGCGGAAATTGAGCAATTGCTCTTCCGTCAAACGGCCTTCCAAAAAGGCACGGGCGTAGACGCCGGGGGCCACGTGACCCTGAATGAACAGCAAATCGCCACCACGATCGGCGCTTTCCGCGTGCCAGAAGTGGTTGAAACCGGCACCAAAGAGGTGGGCCAGCGAGGCAAAGGAGCCAATGTGACCGCCCAAGTCGCCGCCATCTGCGGGGTTGTGGCGGTTGGCCTTGACCACTATGGCCATGGCGTTCCAACGCATGTAGGCGCGCAGTCGCTCTTCAATTTCGATGTTGCCGGGGCAATGCGCTTCTTGGTCAGGCTCGATGGTGTTCACATAGCCTGTGGTGGCAGAAAACGGCATGTCGATGCTGGATTCCCGGGCGTGTTCGAGGAGTTGCTCCAACAAGAAATGCGCCCGCTCGGGACCTTCTTTTTCGATGACGGCTGAGAGGGCATCCATCCACTCCCGGGTTTCTTGACTGTCAGGGTCGTTCAGCGCGAACGTTTTTTGCTCGCCTTGGGTCTGCGCCATGTTGTGCTCCTCATGTGGTTGGCGTCGTTTGGCTTTGAGTTTGCCTGTGTTTCTGATTTTTTCACAACCCGCCAATTTTTTCAAATACTGATTTTTTATTTCTTCATATGAAATTTAAGGGCAAATTCGAACAGCAATCCCCCTAAACTCATTCCCCATGCGGCCCAACTTCCCTTCCTCACCCACCAGCACTTGGAAACAAGGCATGCGTTGGTGGCGCAAACAATCGCCCAACCGGCAAGACCGCTACGCGGTGATGGCGCCGTTGCTGGCGGTGTTGCTGTTTTTGATCACCCTGATCACCAGCATCACGTATTTGCGCATCGAGGAAGCTGATCGCGAACGCGAAAGCGTTCGTCGGGACTTGGAATACGCCCAGCAGCGGATTCGCTTGCGGGTCAGTGAGCGCCAGGAACAGTTGATGCAAACCGCGCGTCAACTGGCCAACCGGCAAATCAACAAACAAGACCTGATCTTGGATGTGGAGTCCATGGTCATTGAATTTCCAGAGATCGTTGGGGTCACCTGGATCAACGCGCAAGGCAGTGTGAATTTGACCTATGCCGCCGCCAGCCAGCCCGACAGCTTGGTGCTGCAACTGGGCGACCGCATCACCCAGCCCGACATTCGCAGTGCCTACACTTTGGCCAGAGAATTGAGGCAACCCGTCTTCAGCTCACCGCTCACCAAAGCCGATGGGCTGACCAACCAAGGCGTTCAGATCATCATGGTGATCCCCATTCTGGATCGCATCCGTTACATGGGCGCTTTGATGGTGACCTTCAGCATCGAAGGCTTGTTGCGCTACGCCGTTCCTCCAGAAATCAATGCCCGTTTGGCCATGTCCGTGGTGGATTCTCAAGGCGAATTGCTCGCTGGGGTGTCTTCAGCCCAGCGTTCGCGCATCATCAAATGGATGCCCTTTGATGCCAGCCAAGAGGACTACCGCATGCCCATCACCCCCATGGGCAACAGCCTGTGGTTGCGCGCGCAGCCCTACCGCACCTCCAACTCTTTCATTGGCGACGGGATGTTGTGGCTGGTGGCCGCCCTCAGTGCCATGACCACGTGGTTGCTCTACGCCAGCTGGCGCCACACCCGCAGGCGGCAAAAGGCCCAGCGCGATCTGGTGGCCGAAACCAACTTTCGCCGGGCCATGGAGGACTCCATTTCCACCGGCATGCGGGCCATGGATTTGAATGGCCGCACCACCTACGTCAATTCCGCTTTTTGCCAAATGACCGGTTGGTCCGAGGAAGACCTGGTGGGCACCAGCGCCCCCTTTCCGTATTGGCCGCCCGAAGACTACGAGTTGCTGTGGGCCCGCATGGCCGATGAGCTGCAGGGCCGAACCCTCACGGGTGGCTCCCAAATGCGGGTGCAACGCAAAAACGGCACGGTGTTTGATGCGCGGATGTATTTCTCGCCGCTGATTGACGACCGCGGCGAGCAAACCGGCTGGATGACCTCCATGACCGACATCACTGAACCCAACCGCATTCGCGACCAGCTGGCGGCCTCGCATGCGCGCTTCACCACCGTTTTGGAGGCCTTGGACGCAGCGGTTTCGGTGGCCCCTTTGGGCAGCACCGACTTGCTCTTCTCCAACAAAATGTTCCGGCAGTGGTTTGGCAATCGCAGCGACAGCCACTTGGATCTGGTGCGCCAAGCCGGTAGCGTGCGCAGCCAACCGGCCGATGCCGAGGACGAGTTGGCGGGATTCCCCACCAGCACCCTCACCGAGGCGAGCGCCGAGAACGCAGAAATCTACATCGCCGATTTGAAAAAGTGGCTGGAGGTGCGTTCGCGCTATTTGAATTGGGTCGATGGAAGCTTGGCACAAATGGTCATTGCCACGGACATCACCCCACGCCGCCAAGCGGAAGAGCAAGCCGAGCTGCAAGCCGAAAAAGCCCAAGCGGCCAGCCGGTTGATCACCATGGGGGAAATGGCCTCCAGTGTGGCGCACGAGCTCAACCAACCGCTCACGGCCATCAGCAACTACTGCAATGGCATGATCAGCCGCATTCAGGCCAAACAAGTCGACACCACCGACTTGTTGCCCGCCCTGGAAAAAACCGCGCATCAGGCGCAACGGGCTGGCCAGATCATTCATCGCATCCGCAGCTTTGTGCAGCGCAGCGAAAACAATCGCCAGCAAAGCTCTGTGGCCCAGATGATTGCCGAAACCCTGGAGCTGGCCGAGATCGAAATGCGCCGCCGCATGGTGCGCATTCACCAAGACATCTCATTCCAGTTGCCCGACTTGTGGGTCGATCGCATCCTCATCGAGCAGGTGTTGCTCAATCTGCTGAAAAACGCGGCTGAATCGATTGATGCGGCCAACCGCAAAGCCTTGGAACGGCGCATTCAACTCAAGGTCGATGCGCGGGTCATTGAACAGCAACAGGTGGTGCATTTCAGCGTCACCGATACTGGCAAAGGCTTGGCCGATGACGTCATCGATCGGGTCTTCGAAGCCTTCTTCTCCACCAAGCGCGAAGGCATGGGCATTGGCCTCAATTTGTGCCGAACCATCATCGAGGCGCACCAGGGTCGGATGCAAGCGGAGAACCTCTACAATGCCGACACGGTTGTGGGTTGCCGCTTTTCCTTTTGGTTACCTGTCCAGTCTGGACCTTCTGCAAGTGCTGCCATTTCGCAGTGATTTGCACCCACTCATGGAGCATTGAATGAGCTTAATCCCCAAAAAAGGCACGGTGTATGTGGTCGATGACGACGAAGCCGTTCGCGACTCCCTCCAATGGCTGTTGGAAGGCAAGGACTTTCGGGTGCGTTGCTTCGACTCCGCCGAGGTCTTCCTCAACCGCTACGACCACCGCGAAGTGGCCTGCCTGATTGTCGATGTGCGCATGGGCGGCATGAGCGGCATGGAATTGCAAGACCGACTCATCGAACACAAATCCCCCCTGCCCATCGTGTTCATCACCGGACATGGCGATGTACCCATGGCCGTGAACACCATGAAAAAAGGCGCCATGGATTTCATCCAGAAGCCTTTCAAAGAAGACGACTTGGTCAATTTGGTGGAGCGCATGCTCGAACACGCCAAGGAGTCGTTTGCCGAATACCAGCAAGCCGCAAATCGCGATGCCCTGATGTCCAAGCTCACCTCGCGTGAAGCGCAAGTGCTTGAGCGCATCGTGGCTGGCCGCCTGAACAAGCAAATCGCCGATGACCTCGGCATCAGCATCAAGACGGTTGAGGCCCACCGGGCCAACATCATGGAAAAGCTCAATGCCAACACCGTGGCCGATTTACTGAAAATTGCCCTAGGCCCCACCGCCAACAAAGCCTGAGCCACCCTCACCGACACCAGCGCCCGCAACTGCGGGCGTTTCAATTTGGAGACCCCAGCATGACCGCTCAACTCATCGATGGCTTGGCCTTGTCCCGCCAATGGCGCAACCAGGTGGCGCAAGCCACGCAGGCACTCAAAGCCCAAGGCATCACCCCTGGTTTGGCCGTGGTGTTGGTGGGCGAAGATCCGGCCAGTCAGGTCTATGTGCGCAACAAAGTCAAAGCCTGCGAGGAAGTGGGCTTTCATTCGGTGCTCGAGCGTTACCCGGCCGATTGGAGCGAGGCCGAGTTGCTCGACCGGGTGCGCGCCCTTAACGAGGACCCCACCATTCATGGCATCTTGGTGCAATTGCCTTTACCGGCTCACATCGATGCCCAGCGGGTGATCGAGACCATTGCGCCTCACAAAGACGTCGACGGTTTTCATGTGGCGAGTGCAGGCGCCTTGATGACCGGATTGCCTGGTTTTTGGCCTTGCACCCCGCATGGCTGCATGAAGATGCTCGAATCCATTGGCTACAACTTGCGCGGCAAGCACGCCGTGGTGGTGGGCCGAAGCAACATCGTGGGCAAGCCCATGGCGCTCATGCTGCTGCAGCAACACGCCACCGTGACCATTTGCCACAGCGCCACCCCCAATTTGGCGCATCACACCTTGCAAGCCGATGTCATCGTTGCCGCCGTGGGCCGACGCCAGCTCATCACCGCCGACATGGTCAAACCCGGTGCGGTGGTGATTGATGTGGGCATGAATCGCGATGACCAAGGCAAGCTGTGTGGCGATGTTGACTTCGAGCCCGTGCGCGAAGTCGCGGGCTACATCACCCCTGTGCCCGGTGGGGTTGGACCCATGACCATTACCATGTTGCTGGTCAACACCTTGGAAGCCGCGAAAGCCCAACTTCCGGGTTAAACCCTTGTTTCATTGCCTCACCCAACCGTTGTCATGACTGCTGAAAACCCCCTGCTCGATTGTTCTGGCCTGCCCCGTTTTGACACCGTGCAAGCCGCCCATGTGGCGCCAGCCGTTGACGCTTTGCTGGCACAAGCGCAAAGCGCCTTAGACCAAGTCACCCAAGCGGATTTCCCGGCCGAATGGTTGGCGGTGAGTGCGGTGTTGGATGTGGCCACCGAGCGCTTGTCTCGGGCCTGGGGCATGGTGAGCCATTTGCACGCGGTGAAAGACAGCCCGGCCTTGCGCGAGGCCTATGCCCAGCAGTTGCCCAAGGTCACCGAATTTTGGACCCGACTCGGCAGCGACGAGCGCTTGTATGCCAAATACAAAGCCATGCCCACCAGTGCCCTGAACGATGAGCAGCGCCGCGCCCACGCACTGGCCCTGCGCAATTTTGTGTTGTCAGGCGCAGAACTCAGTGGCGAAGACAAGGCACGTTTTGCCCAGATTCAAGAGCGCATGGCCAGCCTCAGCCAGCAATTCAGCGAGCACGTGCTCGACGCCACCGATGGGTGGGGCCTGTTGGTGGGTCGAGAGCAACTCGATGGCGTGCCCGAGGACATCTTGGCCGCGACGGCCCAGGCCGCGCAAGACAAAGGCCTGCAAGGGCATTGGCTGACCCTCAAGATGCCGGTGTATTTGCCCATCATGCAATGCGCCACCTCATCGGCGTTGCGCGAACAGTTGTATCGGGCCTACGTCACGCGGGCCTCCGATCTGTCCCCCCTGCCCCAACGCGCCGAGCTGGACAACGGGCCCATCATGGCCGAGCTGCTGCAACTTCGCCATGAAGAGGCGCAATTGCTGGGTTTTGACAATGCAGCTCAAGCCTCGTTGGCCACCAAAATGGCGCCCTCGCCGCAAGCGGTGGTTGAATTTCTGCAGGAGCTGGCCCAGCGTGCCCGCCCCCACGCCGAGCAAGACGTGGCGGCCATGCGTGCCTTTGCCCGCGAACATTTGGGGCTGAACGACCCGCAACCCTGGGACTGGACCTTCATTGCGGAACGCCTCAAGGAGCATCGCTACGCCTTCAGCGAACAAGAGGTCAAGGCTTACTTCACCGCGCCCAAGGTGCTCAATGGCTTGTTTGCCATCGTGGAGAGCTTGTTTGAGGTCAGCATCGTGGAAGACGTGGCGCCCACCTGGGACGACACCGTTCGTTTTTTCCGGCTCGAGCGTCAAGGCCAACTGGTTGGTCAGTTCTACCTCGACCCCGGCGCCCGCGCTGGCAAGCGCGGGGGCGCTTGGATGGACGATGTGCGGGCCCGCTGGCTGCGCCCCGACACCCAGGAGCTGCAAACCCCTGTGGCGCACCTGGTGTGCAACTTTGCCCAAGGGGTGAATGGCCAGCCGCCCCTGCTCACCCACGACGACGTGATCACCCTGTTTCATGAATGCGGCCATGGCTTGCACCACTTACTCACCCAGGTGAATGAACGCGACGTGTCGGGCATCAGCGGGGTGGAATGGGATGCGGTGGAGCTGCCCAGCCAGTTCATGGAGAACTTTTGCTGGGAGTGGTCGGTCATTCAAGGCATGACGGCCCATGTTCAAACGGGCGAGCCGTTGCCGCGCGAGCTGTTCGACAAAATGTTGGCCGCCAAGAATTTCCAAAGCGGCTTGCAGACCCTGCGCCAGGTGGAGTTCGCTTGGTTCGACATGGCCATTCACTTGGACGCCCAAGCGGCCGCTCAAGACGTCATGGCGGTCATGAATCGCGTGCGTGAACAGGTGGCGGTGATCGAAACGGCCCCCTTCAACCGCATGCCGCATTCCTTTAGCCATGTGTTTGCGGGCGGCTATGCGGCGGGTTACTACAGCTACAAATGGGCCGAAGTGTTGTCAGCGGATGCTTATGCGGCTTTCGAAGAGTCGCAATCGAGCAGCGGGCAACACAGCATTGAAACCGGTCGCCGCTACCGAACCTGCATTTTGGAAGCGGGCGGTGCAAGGCCTGCCATGGACAGCTTCAAGGCGTTTCGTGGCCGTGAACCCAGCTTGGACGCCTTGATGCGTCACAGCGGCATGGCCAGCCCCGCTCAGTAACGCAGGGTTTCAACCCCGTCCGGGGTGCCCAGCAAACAAATTTGGGCTTTTTGGTGGGCAAACACGCCCACCGTGATCACCCCAGGCCATTGGCTCACGCGGTCTTCAAAAGCCAGGGGGTCTTGAATCGACAAGCCCCGCACATCCAGAATGTGCTGACCGTTGTCGGTCACCAGAGGCTGGCCGTCTTTGAGTCGAACTTCGGCTTGCCCCCCCAGAGCGGCAAACGCGCGGATGAGCATGGGTGCCGCCATGGGAATGATTTCCACGGGCAAGGGAAACTGCCCCAGCACCGCCACGCGCTTGCTGGCGTCGGCAATGCACACAAAGCGATCGGCCATGGCGGCCACAATTTTTTCTCGGGTCAAGGCGGCTCCGCCCCCCTTGATCATGTGGCCTTGCGGGTCGATTTCGTCGGCACCGTCGATGTAAACCGACAACTGGGGCGCTTGGGCGGCATCGACCACCGGAATGCCCAAGGCCCGCATGCGCGCCGTGGACGCTTCAGAGCTGGACACCGCCCCCAACAAGGGCACTTGCTGCTGGCCCAAGGCGTCGATGAAGCAATTCACCGTTGATCCCGTGCCCACACCAATCCAGCTGTTGGGCGGCACATGCGCGAGGGCTGCCTGGCCCACCATGGCCTTGAGTTGATCTTGGGTGAAGGATTGAGGTGCGGTCATGGGTGACAATTCCAGTTGAGACGGTTGTGTCTTGCATTATCTCGTTCCCACACCATGCCTTCCCTTTACGACCTCGCCCGCCCGGGCCTGTTTGCCCTCGATCCCGAAGCGGCCCACGACCTCACGCTCCAGGCTTTGCAGCGCTTGCAAAACACGCCTTTGGCCTGCCTGTTTGCCCAGACGCCGGTGCAAGACCCGGTCACCGTCGCGGGCCTGCGCTTTCCCAACCGCGTGGGCTTGGCCGCCGGATTGGACAAAAACGCGGCTTGCATCGATGCCTTTGCCGCCATGGGCTTTGGCTTTGTGGAAGTGGGCACGGTCACCCCCTTGCCTCAGCCCGGTAACCCCAAGCCGCGCATGTTTCGCTTGCCCCAGCATCACGCGCTGATCAACCGTTTGGGCTTCAACAACCACGGCTTGCAAGCCTTCATCGACAACGTCCAGCGCAGCCGCGTGCGTCAAGCCGACGGGGGCAATTTGATTCTGGGTTTGAACATTGGCAAAAACGCCATCACGCCCATGGAACGCGCCTTGGATGACTATTTGTTGGGGCTTGACGGCGTGTATGCCCATGCCGATTACGTGACCATCAACATCTCCAGCCCCAACACCAAAAACCTGCGCAGCTTGCAAAGCGATGAGGCCTTGAACCAACTGCTGTTGGCCCTGGATGAGCGCCGCGCCGATTTGCAAGCGCGCCATCAGCGTCGGGTGCCTTTGTTTTTGAAAATTGCCCCCGACCTCGATGACGACGGCATGGCCGTCATTGCCAACGCCCTGCTCACCCGTGCACAGGCCAATGCGCCCGGCGACTGGGGGCTGATTGCCACCAACACCACCGTGTCACGCGAGGCCGTTCGGGGCCATCGCCACGAGCAAGAGCTGGGCGGTCTATCGGGCCAGCCCGTGTTGTCGGCCAGCAACCAGGTGATCGCGCAAATGCGGCAACGCCTGGGCCCAGACTTTCCGATTGTGGGGGTGGGCGGCGTGATGTGTGCCGCCGATGCGCTGAGCAAAATCGAGGCGGGCGCGCAGTTGGTTCAGATTTACACCGGCCTCATCTACCAAGGGCCACGCTTGGTGAAGGATGTGGCCACGGCCTTGGCCAAGCGCGCCTGAAACTGGACCCAGGCCCCGAGGCCATCAAGCCTTCAGGGCTTGTTCCACGGCTTGGGCAATGGCCAGGCTGCTGGTGAGCCCCGGGGACTCGATGCCAAACAATTGCACCAAGCCCTCTACGCCGTGGTCTGCAGGCCCCTGCAGCGAAAAGTCAGCGGCGGTTTCGCCTTCGGCATTGATCTTGGGCCGCATGCCCGCGTAGCCTGGCGCCAAGGCCCCGTCGGGCAAGCCCGGCCAGTATTGGCGAATGGCTTGTTCGAAATCGTGCAGTCGCTGGGGGTTCACCGCCAAATCGTCGGGTTTTTGCACCCACTCCACATCGGGGCCGAACTTGGCTTGCCCACCCATGTCCAAGGTCAGGTGCACGCCCAGGCCTGCCGCTTCTGGCACCGGGTAGATGAGTCGTGAAAACGGCGCCTTGCCGGTGAGGGTGAAGTAATTGCCTTTGGCAAAGTGCATGGGCGGCACGTGCTCGGGCGGGAACATGCTCATGGCGCTGGCCAATTCGGGGGCCCGCAGGCCCGACGCATTGACCAGCACGCGCGTGCCCAAGGTGGTGCCATCGGCCATGTGCAACACGAAATCGCCGGCCTGCCCCGTGACGCGCAACACCCGGCTGTGCAAGGCCACCACACCCCCGGCATTTTCGAAGTCGCCTTGCAGGCTGAGCATGTAGGCGTGGCTGTCCACAATGCCCGTAGAGGGGGACAACAAGGCGCAGCGGGCATTCAGCGCGGGCTCCATGGCCTTCACTTGGTCGCCATCCAGCCACTGCAAATCGAGAACCCCATTGGCCTCGGCCTTGCTCACGATGCGCTGCAACACCGCCTCGTGCTCGGGCTGCGTGGCCACAATCAACTTGCCACAGGCCCGGTGGGGCAAGCCACGCGCTTGCAAGTAGTCGTAAAGCATGGCCTTGCCTTGCACACACCATTGCGCTTTGCGGGAATGCTGGGGGTAATAAATCCCCGCATGAATGACTTCACTGTTGCGCGAACTGGTTTGCGTCCCAATGGCGTCGAACTGTTCGAGCACCAACCAAGTGGCCTGCGGATCGGTATCGGCCTGGCACAACTGCCTGGCCACCGCCAAGCCCACCACACCCGCACCAATCACCACGCCTGAGACAACATCCATTCCACACTCCTTTCGAAGCCGCTTAGCCTCGGGCAGGGCCTCGTGGTTTGCTGCGCCGTGGCTTGGCTGCGGCCGTGGCACCTGAGGCTGGCGTCATGGTGTTGAGTTGCTCGTGCATCAGGCCGGTGGCTTGTTCCACCGCTTGCTGAACGCCCTGAAGAACCTGATTGCCCGCTTGCATGGCGCTGCGAAATGCGTTGAACATGGGTTCGCTACCGGCCGGAGCCTGAGCGCTGGCGGTTTGCAGCCAGGCCTCCCATTGGGCTTGACCTTGGGCGAGTTTTTGCTGGGCCTCTTCGCTGGCTTTGCCCCCCATGCCTTTGGCCAGCTCGGCCAACTCGAGTTGGTAAGCCATGAATTTGTGCGCCAAAGGCGCAAACAAGTTGGCTTGGGTGGCCAAGAGCTGTTGAGAGTCTTTGAGGTTGAGGGCATCCAAGCTCAGGTGTTGTGACTCGGCCAGGACGGTTTTGGTGAGGTTCAAATTCAGCTCGATGAGCTGTTCGACGCCCACGAAAGCCTGACGGGTCAGGTCAATCAAGGCTTCGACGTTGGCTTTGTGCGCACTGAGCATTTGTTCTGGTGTGAGTTGCATGGCAATCCCCTGAGGCAAGCATGAGCCTTCAGTTTAGGGCCTGGCCTGGCGAATTGCCTGACCGTTGCTTATTTTTTCGGCTGATCCGTGCTGTGATCCCAATGCGTGTGCCAGTGACTGCGGTATTCCTTGGCGAGTTCGGACGAGCGCAGGATCAGCACGTTTTCCGCATTGCGGGTTTGCGCTGAATTGGTGAAGTTGAAGCTGCCCGTCACCACCACCAAACTGTCGATGATCATCACCTTGTTGTGTGCAATGGCGTGCTTGCCGTCCCAGCGGTAAGGCACCCGGTGCTCATTGAGCACCTCCACCACGAACCGGTTGGTTTTGGCACTTTTCGCATCCATGATCACGCGCACCTTCACGCCGCGCTCGGTGGCCCGAACCAAGGCCCTGGCAATGCCGTTGTGGGTGAAGCCATAGGCCTGAACCAAGACCTCAGTTTTCGCTTGATCGATTCGGCCAATGATGGCCTGAGCGGCGTTGTCGGGCGGACTGAAATACGCACCCAACACCTCGGCCGAAGCGGCAGCACCGGGGGTTTGCGACCAACCGGCCAGGGGGGTCAACAAGGCCCAGATCAACACCCAGGCCAGGGTCAAAGTCTTGCAGCTTCTCATCATGGGTCGCATCATAATCAAGGCACAATGGCCCCATGAATGCCCCTGCACTCCCCTCGCCCGAGGCCATGGCGCAAGCCTTAGAACAACACCCCGATTACCGCATCCAACGTCGACTGTTGCCCCGTCTGGGTCAGTGGGTTGAATCGCATCAGGGGCCCCGAGCGGTCGGCATTGTGTTGGACACCGAAACCACCGGCTTGTCCCTGGACGACGACCGCGTCATCGAGCTGGGCATGATTCGCTTTGAGTTCGACCCCGTCACCGGTCAGGTGTTGGGTGTCGATCGGGTGTTCGACGAGTTGGAAGACCCAGGTTTTTCCATTCCGGCGGCCTCCACGGCCGTTCACCACATCACCGATGAGATGGTCAAAGGCCGACGCATTGATGACCAAGCCGTCAATCGCATGCTCGATCAGGTGCAAGTGGTCATTGCGCACAACGCCGCCTTCGATCGCCCCTTTGTGGAAGCCCGCTGGCCCGCCTTTGAAAAGCTGCGCTGGGCGTGCAGCTTGCGCGATGTGGACTGGAAAGAAGAAGGCTTTGGCTCTGCCAAGCTCGAATACCTCCTGGGCATGCAAGGTTTGTTTTACGAAGCCCACCGTGCCGAGGTGGATTGCTGGGCACTGCTGTATTTGCTGAATTTCCACTTGCCCAACCGGCAGCAACCCGTGTTGCTGCCCATGCTGGAAACGTTGAATCAACCCCGCTCCCGACTCTTTGCCACCGCGGCGCCCTTCGAGCAAAAGGATCACCTCAAATCCCGTGGTTATCGTTGGAACCCCGATGTGCGCGCCTGGTGGCGTGACCTCGCCCATGAACAGGAACTGCAGTTGGAACTTCAGTGGCTGGCTCGGCAGGTGTATGGCGGTCGCGCTGCGAAGGTGCTCGTGGAGTCCCAGGGTCCCTTGCAACGCCATTCACAGCGCGAGGGTGACAAGCAGATGGTGCCCTTGCCTTCCTTGAAAGCCCAATGATGAAAATTGCTGTTTTTGATGCCTATGGCACTTTGTTCGATGTGTATTCCATCGCGCAAGCCGCCGAAGCCGAGTTCCCCGGTCAAGGTCAGGCCCTGGCTGTGCATTGGCGTGACAAGCAAATTCAATACAGCCAGCTCATCACGCTGGCCGACCCCCAGCCACAAGGCAGCCGCCATTACCAAAGCTTTTGGGAAGTCACTCGGGCCGCCCTGCAGTGGTCGTGTGCCCGCTTGGGCCTGAGCCTTTCCTCAGCGGCCGAAGAGCGAATCATGGGTGCCTACGCCACCTTGAGCGCCTTTGACGATGCGCATTTGGTGCTGCAAGGCCTCAAGCAACGCGGGGTGCCCACCGCCATTTTGTCCAATGGCAGCCCCGACATGCTCCACCAAGCGGTGACCCATGCTGGCCTTGGCCCCTTGCTGGATGCCGTCATCAGTGTGGATGGGATTGCCCAATTCAAGGTCTCACCACGCACCTATGCGCTGGTGCAACATCACTTTGAGGTTGAGCCCCACGAGGTGTTGTTTGTCTCGAGCAATGGTTGGGATGCTTTGGGTGCCACTTGGTATGGGTTCACCACCTATTGGGTCAACCGCATGAATTGGCCTCCAGAAACACTCAAGCCCTTGCCGCATTACACAGGCAAGGACTTGTTGAGTGTGTTGGATCTCCCGGGCTGGCCGCGCCAGGAAGCTTGAAGCGGGGAATCAGCCCAGTTTAGGCATGCCGGGCGACTTGGACTGCTTCATTTCGCCTTCGAACTCGCCGCCACGATCGATTTGGATTTGGCTGTAATCGAGTTTGCCGGAAACACGGCCCGTCGAGCGGATATACAGGTGTTCGCTGCATTCGATGGATTGGTGCAGACCACCTTCCACCTCAATGGAGCGGGCCTTGATGACGCCAGTGATGGTGCCCGAAGTGCCCACGTAAATTTCATCGGCGGTCAAATCGCCATCCACGGTTCCGTAAACGGTGGCCTTGTTGGGCACCGCGAGCGAACCTTTGAAGACCACGCCCTGGCCGATGATGAGGTTGTTGGACGAGTCGGGATTCGTTGCCATGAAAAATCCTTGAGTAACCTGTGCTTGTTGAAGGCTCATCATAACCGGATGCGCCTTCGGTTTTCACTTATTCACGAAAAATGTCGTTGTTTTCAGTCACTTGCAAAAGAATCTTTCCAATGTGTTGCGAAGACTCCATCAACTCGTGCGCTTGAATCACTTCATTTAATTCGAAAGTTTTATGTATGTGCGGCGTCACTTGGCCAGCGCTCAGCAACGGCCAAATGTCTTGCTCCAAGGCCTTGGCCATGGCGGCTTTTTCGTCGGCGGTGCGCGGCCGCAAGGTTGATCCCGTGAAGGTCAGTCGGCGGGTCATGAGCGACACCCAATCCACCTCGGTTTTGGACGACTGCAAAAACGCAATCTGAACCAAGCGCCCTTCCAGCGCCAAGGATTGAAGGTTGCGCTGCATGTAAGGCCCACCCACCATGTCGAGGATGAGGTTCACGCCCTGACCTTGGGTGATGGTTTTGACCTCTTGCACAAAGTCTTGCTCGCGGTAATCAATGGCGTGGTCTGCGCCCAGGCGCAAACAAGCCTCGGCCTTTTGGGCATTGCCCACCGTGCAAATCACGCGGGCACCGCGCGCATGGGCCAGCTGGATGGCCGTGAGGCCAATGCCCGACGATCCCCCATGAACCAAAAACCACTCGCCCGCTTGCAAGCGACCGCGCTCGAACACGTTGGTCCAAACGGTGAAAAAGTTTTCTGGCAAGGCAGCCGCTTGGGCCAGACTCAGGCCCGCAGGAATGGGCAACACCTGGCCCTGAGGAACCGCCACGAACTGGGCGTATCCCCCGCCATTGGCCAGGGCACACACCCGGTCACCCACTTGCCAGCGCGTGACTTCACGGCCACAGGCCACGACTTGGCCAGACACCTCCAGCCCCATGTAAGGCGAGGCATCGGCGGGTGGGGGGTAGCGCCCTGAACGTTGCAAGCAATCGGGGCGATTCACGCCGGCATACGCCACTTGAATGAGCACCTCGTTGGGCTTGGGTGGTGGCGCAGCCACGGTTTGAATGGCCATGCAATCGGGGGGGCCACCCGCACCATGGGTAACGGCCAGCATGTGTTCGGGAAGTGAAGTTGTGGAATGACTCATGGTTCAAGTGTATCGATGGCTCAAATGATGCGCAGATCCCTGAGGGTTTGAATCGTCGCGTCGTCAATGCCAGCCGCGCGCAAGATGGAATCGGTGTGCTGCCCCAAGGCAGGCGCGGCTTGGGTGGGATGGGGGCTGTCCACCCGAATCGGTGAGGCCACCATGCGCAAGGGGCCTTGGGGGTGATCAAAATTCAACACCAAGCCCCGCTCTTCAACAAAGGGATGGCTCAGGGCTTGGGCCACATCGTGCACCGGGGCAATTGGAACGGTGTCTTGCAAGCAGGCCAGCCAATGGGCGGTGGGGTGGGCCATGAGGGCCGCGTCGATGCGTTGGGTCAGGGCCTCTCGGTGCTTGAGGCGTTGTTCATAGGTGGCGAAATCGGGGTCATCCACCCACTCGGGGTGACCAATGCCTTGGGCGAACAAAGGCCAGAACTTGTCCTTGTTGCACATCACAAAGAGCCAGCCATCCTGGGTGCGGTAGAGCTGACTGGGCGTCAATGACGGGTGACTCGATCTGGGTTCACGCTGGGTGGTGGCGTTGGCATTGAGTTGCCAAGTGGCCACATAGGCCAGGTTGTGCATGGCCACATCAAAGAGGCTGACGTCCCAATCCCGACCTTGCCCTGAGCGCAAGGCACTGAGCAGGCCCGACACCAAGGCCAAAGCCGCCGTGGTGCCCGTCATCAAATCGACCAGCGACAGCCCCATGCGCGCCGGCGGGCCATCGGGCTCACCCGTGAGTGACAAATAGCCAGCCTGGGCTTGCATGAGGTAGTCGTAGCCTGGCCAAGCCGCGCGCGAGCCGGTGCGGCCATAAGCCGAGAGGTGAACGCAAACCACCGCCGGGTTGTGCGCCGCCAGTTGGGCATAGGTGAGCCCCAGGGCCTCGGGCAAATCACCACGCAAGTTGTTGAACACCGCATGCGACTCCCCGACCAAGCGATGCAGCACCGACTGACCTTCTGGCGTTTTCAGGTTGAGCGTCAGGCTTTCTTTGTTTCGGTTGAACGATTCAAAAAAATGGCTGTCGCGTGGCCCTACAAAATGCGGCCCCACCCCACGCGACATGTCACCGCCATCGGCGGGGTTCTCGATTTTGATGACTTGCGCGCCCAAATCGGCCAGGTGCTGGGTGCCAAAAGGCCCTGCCCCATATTGCTCCACCGCCAGAATGCGAATCCCTGCCAGGGGCAGGTTGCTTGCAGCTGTCATGCCGAATGCCTTTTGAGCAGTTGGCGCGCAATGATGAGGCGTTGCATTTCGTTGGTGCCCTCGCCTATCAACAACAAAGGGGCATCCCGATACAGACGTTCAACATTGAACTCGGTGGAGTAACCATACCCCCCCATGATGCGCATGGCTTCCAATGCGTTTTCTTGAGCGGCTTCGGTGGCCAAATACTTGGCCATGCCCGCTTCCATGTCGCAGCGCTCACCCCGGTCATAGGCGCGCGCCGCGTCAAAAACCAAAAGCCGAGCCGCTTGCGTGCGCGTGGCCATGTCGGCCAGCTTCAACTGAATGGCTTGGTGCTCGGCAATGGCTTGGCCAAAGGTGCGGCGCTGCTGCGCGTAGGTCAAGGCTTCGTCGAGCGCCGCTTGTGCCACGCCCAAGCCGCGAGCGGCCACATTGATGCGACCCAACTCCAAGCCACCCAAAATTTGTTGCAGCCCACGGCCCTCTTCGCCGCCAATCAGGCAATCGGTGGGCACGCGGTAGTCGTCAAAGGTGATGGCGCAGGTGTCAATGCCTTTGTAGCCCATCTTGCCCAAAGGGGCGCTCACCTGAAAGCCCGGGCCTTTTTCCGCTATCAGCAAGCTCATGCCCTGATGGGCGGGCTGGGCCTGCGGATTGGTCTTGACCAACAAAGCCAGCACATTGCCGTGCAAGCTGTTGGTGATCCACATCTTGCTGCCGTTCACCACATAGACGTCCCCTTCGCGGCGTGCGGTGGTTCGGATGGCTTGCAAGTCGGTGCCGCAATCGGGTTCGGTGAGGCCCACACCACCGCGCAACTCCCCGCTGGCCATGCGCGGCAAAAAACGTTGGCGTTGGGCTTCGGTGCCCGCGCGCTGAATCGCCATGGCCATGATCAGGTGAGAGTTGATGACCCCCGACAAGGACATCCAGGTGCGAGAGAGCCGCTCAACGATGCGGGCATACAGCTGGGTGCTCAGGCCCAAGCCACCGTAGTCCGGGTGGATGAGGCAACCAAACAGCCCCATGACCTTCATTTGCTCCACCACCTCGGCGGGGTAGCGATCGGCGTGCTCCCACTCCCGCACATGCGGTTCAACGGCCTGACGCAAATAGCGGTCCAAGGCGTCCAGCAAAGCCACCTCCGTGGCATCTCCAGGGGTGTTGGTGGTGTGCATGTCAGGCCTTGGTCGCGGGTTGCAACTGGGGGTTCAGCGCTGGGGAGTGTTCACGGGTCCACACCAAAAAGCTGCGCTCGTATCGAATGACCTCTTCGTGGCGTTGGTTCAGACCACGGGTTCGGGCCGTCACAATGCCCTGCCCAGGCCGTGAGGCACTCAAACGCTTGGACAAGATTTCGGATTCGGCATAAAGCGTGTCCCCCGCGAAGACGGGGGCTGTGAGCACCACGTCGTTCCACCCCAAATTGGCAATGGCCTGGGCACTCAGGTCGTTCACCGACAAGCCCACCACCACGGCCAGCGTCAAGGTGGAGTTGACCAAAGGGCGGCCAAATTCCGTGGTTTGCGCATAGGCGGCGTCGCAGTGCGCCGGGTGCTGATTCATGGTCAGCAAGGAAAACTGCAGGTTGTCGGCCTCGGTGAGGGTTCGACCCGGGCGATGCTCATACACATGGCCCACTTGAAAGTCGTCGAAGCAACGGCCATACACGGCACGGAATCGGCCCGGTGAAAGTTCAATCGGTTGAAGCATGACAGCATGCGCTCCAGGTTGTGAGGACTGTCATGTTGACACAGGCCAGCTGGCGCATCAATCGAACACGTGGCACGCTGGCGTCAGCGTGTGAAGCCTCAGTTCACCCGCAGCAAGCGCTTGGCAGGGGCCAGGGTCTGCACACACAAGGCGTCATCGCCTCGCCCCATCTGGATGTAAGCCAGGTTGCGCATCGAGGTGATGGACTTGATTTGTTCGGGCGTCACGATGGCGTCTTTTTTAAGGCGAGAGCCCATGTCGACTGGGCACGCAAAAATCATCCACCAAGAGCCATCGCCGCCATATTGGGCCTTGAGCCCTTTGTCGACGGCGGCCATGTCTTGGGCGCAGGCACCCGCCCACACCGGTGCAGCCAGCAAGCACAGCACCGACAGGGCCACACGTTTCAGGCTTGGCTTCATGCGGTTGCTGCGCTGAGGTGAGACTGAATCCAACGCTGCAGCTGCTCGGCAGGCATGGCCCCCGAGACCCGTTGAACCTCTTGCCCTTTGTGAAACAGCATCAGGGTGGGAATGCTGCGAATGCCATAACGGGCTGAGGCTTGCTGGGCGTGGTCGGCATTGACTTTCACAAATCGAACCTCGGGCATGGCTTGGGCCGCTTGTGCAAAGTGAGGGGCCATCATGCGGCAGGGGCCACACCACTCGGCCCAAAAGTCGATCACCACCGGGAGGTCGGTTCCCGCCAAATACCCCGGCAATTGCGCATCCGTCAGGTCGACCGGTTCGGCCGCCAGCAAGGCCTGGCCACATCGGCCGCAGTTGACTTCGTGGCGCATGGCTTCGGGGCTGAAACGATTTTTGGTGCCGCAATGCGGACAGACTTGGTGCATGACAAGCTCCTGCTCAGGTGCATGTCAACCATCTTGACATGAACACCACGTTTGTCATTTGAGGCTGATCAATGCGAAATCAAGGCCCAACCCCTTTTGGTGCACGCACGCAGCGCTTCAACGATCGGCCTGCGCACCAGAACAACACGCGCCGCACCGTCTTGGTGAGATTCCCCCTTCAAAACTTGGCACAAAGCTTGCGCTAGTGAAGTTGGCACGCATTGCCTCATTTCATTTCAGGAGTTTTTCATGCAGTCTCGTCGCAACCACCTCAAATCCATTGCATTGGCCAGCCTCGTCGCGGCTGGCACCTTGTCGCTATCGACCGCCAGCTGGGCCGCCGACACCATCAAAGTGGGCATTCTTCATTCCTTGTCGGGCACCATGGCCATCTCTGAGTCGGTGCTCAAGGACACGGCCCTGATGGCCATTGAAGAAATCAACCGCTCGGGCGGCGTGCTGGGTAAGAAGCTGGAGCCGGTGGTGGTTGACCCCGCATCGAATTGGCCTTTGTTCGCTGAAAAAACCCGCCAACTCATCACGCAGGATCAAGTCGCAGTGATCTTTGGTTGCTGGACCTCGGTGAGCCGAAAATCCGTGTTGCCCGTGGTCGAAGAACTCAATGGCTTGCTCTTCTACCCCGTTCAATACGAAGGTGAAGAGCTGTCGAAAAACGTTTTCTACACCGGTGCAGCACCGAACCAACAGGCCATTCCCGCTGTGGACTATTTGATGGGCAAGGATGGCGGCTCAGCCAAACGTTGGGTGCTGCTGGGCACCGACTACGTCTACCCCCGCACCACCAACAAGATCTTGCGCGCTTACCTGAAGAGCAAAGGCGTGAAAGAGTCCGACATCATGGAGAAATACACGCCGTTTGGCCACGCCGACTACCAAACCATCGTGGCTGACATCAAGAAGTTTTCTCAAGGTGGCAAAACCGCAGTGGTGTCCACCATCAACGGCGACTCCAACGTGCCGTTCTACAAAGAATTGGGCAACGCTGGCATCAAAGCCAAGGACATCCCGGTGATGGCCTTCTCGGTCGGCGAGGAAGAGTTGCGCGGCGTGAACACCAAGCCCTTGGTGGGCCACTTGGCGGCTTGGAACTACTTCATGAGCATCAAGAACCCCACCAACACCGCGTTCATCAAGTCGTGGAGCGACTACGCCAAAGCCAAGGCCGTGCCTGGCCACAAAGACAAGCCCCTCACCAATGACCCCATGGAAGCCACTTACATTGGGATTCACATGTGGAAGCAAGCCGTTGAAAAAGCCAAAACCACCCAAGTGGATGCGGTGATCAAGGCCATGGGTGGGCAAACCTTCAAAGCGCCCAGTGGCATCACCTCCAAGATGGACCCCAACAACCACCACTTGCACAAGTCGGTGTTCATTGGCGAGATCAAGGCCGATGGTCAATTCCAAGTCGTGTGGAAAACCCCGGGCCCGGTCAAAGCCCAACCCTGGAGCCCCTTCATTCCGGGCAACGCAGGCAAGCCCGATCACCCCGTCAAGCAGTGATCCCCTACCCGGGCCCGCCAGGGCCTGGACTGCGTTCGCGTCGCCAGGCCTGAGCCTGGCGACATCCACCGGTTTTGAAAGAACCCAACCATGAGACACCTGTTTGTGCTGTTGTGGGTGTTGCTTGTGAGTCCCGTCGCTTGGGCGTGGCATGTGCAACAACTGTTACCCGTCGTCCAAGGCGACACCGACGCTCGCATCGAAGCCTTGAGCACCCAAATGGCCCAGGCCGATGCCCGATGGGTTGGATTCTTAAACGCCCTCTTGCAAGATGAGATTCGCTTCAACGCACAAGGCGTTTGGCGAGCCGTGGATGACCAGGCCATCAACGTGGTGACCGGCGCTCGGGAGCCCTTACCCGAAGATGCGCAAGAGGTGATCAACAACAACCGCATGCGCTCGGAAATTGAATCGGCGCTGGCCACCTTGAACTTGTTTCACCCGGACGCGGTTCAACGTCGGGCCGCCGTGAAAGCCCTGATCCAAGATCCCGATGCCTCGCGCGAACCGGCGCTGATGCGCGCCATGAAGCAAGAGTCCGATCCCGATTTGGCCCAAGCCATGTCCGTAGCCCTGGCGACCTTGCGACTCGATGCAGAGGCCGTGAGCACGCGCATCCAAGCCGCTCGCGTGCTGGGCGACTGGGCCCAACCCGAAGCCTTGCAAATGCTCAACCGGCGCTTGTCCAACGAAACGCAAGCCGATGTCCGCTCCGAGCTGGCGCGGGCCATTGCCTTGGTGCAATCGCGGCTGCAGTGGGGCGAACGCTTGTCGGTGCTCTTCACCGGCTTGAGTCAAGCCTCGATCTTGTTGCTGATTGCCTTGGGTTTGGCCATCACCTATGGCCTGATGGGCATCATCAACATGGCTCACGGGGAGCTGATGCTCATTGGGGCCTATGCCACCTACGTCACCCAGTCGGTGTTTGCGCAATGGATGCCATCGGCCATGAACTGGTATTTGGTGGCATCAGTCCCCTTGTCGTTCTTGGCCGCTGCGGGTGTGGGGGCCTTGCTGGAGCACCTGGTGTTGCGCCATTTGTATGGTCGCCCTTTGGAAACCTTGCTGGCCACTTGGGGCATCAGCCTGATCTTGATTCAACTCATGCGTTCAGTATTCGGGGCTCAAAACGTGGCGATTGCCAACCCCAGCTGGATGAGCGGCTCCGTCACCCTGATGGCTGGCCTGACCTTGCATTGGAATCGGGTGGTCATTCTGGGCTTTGCCTTGCTGGTGATGATTGCCTTGAGTTTGCTCATTGCCCGAACGCGCTTGGGTTTGTTCGTGCGCGGCGTGACCCAAAACCGGGCCATGGCGTCTTGCACCGGGGTGAACACCCGACAAATCGACAACCTGGCCTTTGCCTTGGGCTCGGGCATCGCCGGATTGGCCGGCTGCGCCTTGAGCCAAGTGGGCAATGTGGGCCCCGAAATGGGGCAAGGCTACATCGTGGACTCGTTCATGGTGGTGGTGTTGGGCGGCGTGGGCCAACTGGCGGGCACCGTTTATGCCGCCCTGGGCCTGGGTCTCATGGGCAAATGGATTGAAGGCTATTCCGGCGCCGTTTTGGCCAAGGTCGCCATCTTGCTGCTGGTCATCGCCTTCATTCAAAAACGTCCGCAAGGCCTGTTTGCCCTCAAGGGCCGTAGCGTGGAGAACTGAGCATGTCATCCCGATTTTTTCATCGCGTCACCCCTTGGCTGCTGCTGGCCCTGGTGCTGGTGTCCTTGGCCAATGCCGCCTTGCCCGCAGATCACCTCTTGCATGTGAGTGACTTTTGGGTCGGCCTCTTGGGCAAGCTGTGCTGTTACGCCTTGTGTGCCCTGGCCCTGGACCTGATTTGGGGCTTCTCGGGTGTGTTGTCCCTGGGGCACGGTCTGTTTTTCGCCTTGGGGGGCTACACCATGGGCATGTACCTCATGCGCCAAATTGGCCGCGATGGGGTCTACAAATCCGACTTGCCCGACTTCATGGTGTTTTTGGACTGGCAAGCCCTGCCTTGGCATTGGGCCCTGAGCGATAGCTTTGTGGCCACGGTGTTGCTGGTGGTCTTGGTGCCCGGCCTCTTGGCCTTGGTGTTTGGCTACTTTGCCTTTCGCTCGCGCATCAAAGGGGTGTATTTCTCCATCATCACCCAAGCCCTCACCTATGCCGCCATGTTGCTGTTTTTTCGCAATGAGACGGGCTTTGGCGGCAACAACGGCTTCACCGACTTCAAGCGATTGCTGGATTTGCCCATCGCCACTTCCGAGATGCGCAATGCCTTGTTTGTGATCAGCGCCCTGACGCTCGTGGGCGCTTGGCTGGGCCTGCGCTGGCTCATGGGCACCACCTACGGTCGGGTGTTGCAAGCCATTCGGGATGCCGAGAGTCGGACCCAATTTCTGGGCTATTCCACGCTGGGCTACAAGCTCAGTGCCTGGGTGCTGTCGGCCATGCTGTGTGGCGTGGCTGGGGCCTTGTATGTGCCACAGGTGGGCATCATCAACCCCAGCGAGATGGCACCGGCCCAGTCCATCGAAATGGCGGTTTGGGTGGCCGTTGGGGGGCGCGGCACCCTGAGCGGCCCCATTCTGGGCGCGTTCTTGGTGAACTTGGGCAAGAGCTGGATGACGGTGTTGGCGCCTGAGTTTTGGTTGTTTGTGTTGGGTTTGCTGTTCATTGCCATCACCTTGTTTTTGCCCAACGGCATCATGGGTTGGTTTCGGGCTTGGCAAAGCCGACGTGCGCAGCCCGTGACCACCTCGGCATCTGGAGGCCTGCAATGAAAGATCTACTGGAACAAGGGGCTGAGCGCTACGAGGCCCACCAGGCCCGACTGGCGCAAACGGCATCGGCCTCTGGCGATCGTTCGGCCAGCTATGGACGGATTCATGCCGCTGGCACGCTGGACACCACGCATGGCCGCATTTTGTATTTGGAAGACGTGAGTGTGAGCTTTGATGGGTTTCGAGCCATCAACCAGCTGAACCTGGACATTGGCGTGGGCGAGTTGCGCTGCATCATTGGCCCCAACGGGGCTGGCAAAACCACCATGATGGACATCATCACGGGCAAGACGCGACCCGACACGGGGCGGGTGTTTTTTGGCAGCACCATCGATTTGTTGCAACACAAGGAATCGGAAATTGCCAACATGGGCATTGGCCGCAAATTTCAAAAGCCCACGGTCTTTGAAATGCTCACCGTGTCTGAAAACCTGGCCTTGGCCGCCAAAGGGCCCAAGAGCCCCTGGGCCGCGGTGACCCATCGCCTCACCCCGGCCTTGCAAGAACGACTGGATGCACAGCTGGACACCATTCACTTGCAAAACCATCGCCATCGCTTGGCTGGCGAGCTCAGCCACGGCCAAAAGCAATGGTTGGAAATTGGCATGCTGCTCATGCAAGAACCCAGCTTGCTGTTGCTCGACGAGCCCGTGGCCGGCATGACGGACCACGAAACCGAGCGCACGGCTGAACTCCTGTTGACCCTCAAAGGCAAACATTCCTTGATGGTGGTCGAGCACGACATGGGGTTTGTGAAGGCCATTGCCGATGTGGTCACCGTGCTGGCCGAAGGTCGGGTGCTGGCCCAGGGCTCACTCGACGAGGTTCAAGCGAATGAACAAGTCATTGAGGTTTATTTAGGACGTTGACCATGCTTCAGATCGAGCAATTGCATCAGTATTACGGCGGCTCTCACATCCTCAGGGGCGTGAGCTTGAGCGTCCAGCCAGGCCAAGTGACGGTGTTGTTGGGACGCAATGGCGTGGGCAAAACCACTTTGCTCAAAACCATCATGGGGCTGGTGCCTGCGCGCTCTGGCCGCATCGCTTGGGAGAACCAAGACCTCATGGGCTTGAAAACCGAGGCGCGGGTGCGCCGCGGCATGGGCTACGTCCCACAGGGGCGCGAGATCTTCAACCGACTCACGGTGGCCGACAACTTGCGCATGGGCATGGCCGTGCGCCCAGCCCGTGAGGCCTTGCCCGACGACGTGCTGACCCTGTTTCCGGTCTTGGGCGAGATGCTGCACCGCCGGGGGGGGGACTTATCCGGCGGGCAACAACAGCAGTTGGCCATTGCCCGTGCCTTGGTGGGTCGCCCTCGCCTGCTCATCCTCGACGAGCCCACCGAAGGCATTCAGCCCAGCATCATCAAAGACATTGGCCGTGTGATTCAGTGGCTGGCCAAAGAGAAAAACATGGCCGTCTTGCTGTGCGAACAGTATTACGACTTCGCCGAGTCGCTGGCCGACCACTACGTGGTGATGGAACGCGGCGAAGTGATTGCTGCCGGCCAAGGTGGCGACATGCAGGCCCAAAACGTTCGGGCCCTGGTGGCCATCTGACGCTCAAAGGCCTTGAAACAGGCCTTTGCGCTCAATGTGCGCCACCACCTCGTCCAAGCCTTCCAGGGTTTTGAGGTTGGTCATCACAAAGGGTTTGTCGCCATCGGCGGGGCCTCGCATGCGAATGGTGTCGGCGCGCATCACGTCCAGATCGGCACCCACCAGGGGGGCCAGGTCGGTTTTGTTGATCACAAACAAATCGCTTTTGGTGATGCCCGGCCCGCCCTTGCGCGGAATTTTTTCTCCGGCGGCCACATCGATGACGTAAATGGTCAGGTCGCTCAGTTCGGGGCTGAAGGTCGCGGCCAGGTTGTCGCCTCCGCTTTCAATGAACACCACATCGGCCTGCGGGAACTGGTGAAGCATGCGGTCGATGGCTTCGAGGTTGATGCTGGCATCTTCCCGAATCGCGGTGTGGGGGCAACCGCCCGTTTCGACCCCCATGATGCGCTCCGCAGGCAAAGCGCCACTGATGGTGAGCAAGCGCTGGTCTTCTTTGGTGTAGATGTCGTTGGTGATGGCCACCAAGTCCCAGCGGTCGCGCATGTGTTTGCACAGCATTTCCAGCAGCGTGGTTTTGCCAGAGCCAACGGGACCGCCAATGCCGACGCGCAAAGGGGGCAAGGATTTGGTGCGTGTGGAAGAGGTCATGATCGAAATATCCGGGTGTAAAGGTGTTCGTGTTGAGCAGAAAGAATGGCCAGGCCAGGCGCGGCACTGATGGGCTGGGGCCACTCGGGCAAAGCTTCGAAGGCTTGATGCGCGGCCACCAGCTCACGGGCCAGGGCATGAATCAAACGCTGGCCAGACTTTTGCCCCAGGGGCACGGCTTTCATGGCCGCTTGCACCTGGTTTTCCAGCCATGCAAACCCATGACTCAAGCGCAAGGCCGACAAGGGGCTGGCGTTGACCACATGGGCCAAAGCCAGCGCGGTGACCCAGCTCGTGCCGTGCACCGGCAAGCGTGCCAGCGGGTGCTGCTCGGCCGCCGGGTGGTTGGCCAGCCACTGCAACATGGCATGCCCCATTTGCAAAGCCTGCATTCGAAATTCGGCGGTTTCCCGGGTTTGCACATGCCAGGCATTCCAGCGCAAGGCCAAGTCGACATCGCCCTGACTCCAAGCCTGGTGCAAACGACTGAGCAAAGGCCAGTCGCAACGGGACAGGGTCAGGTTGAGGCCGTCAGAAAGCCAGCTCTGAACGCTGGCTTCGTCAGAGACCCAGCCCAGGGCAACGGCCGACTCCAGCCCGTCTGAATAGGAAAAAGCCCCCACCGGCAAGGCAGGTGAGGTCAGTTGAAACAGCCCCAGCAAGGCGTCAGCTGACAAGGGCTCAGTGGTGGTGGCCATGGTGTGAATGGTCGTGCGCATGACCGTGTCCGTGCGCGTGCTCGGCGTAGGCGCCGCCTTCGGGTTCAAAGGCTGCCTCGACAGGCGTGACCACCAAATGCATGCGAACCAGCATCTCCGCCAACACGGGATCGTGCTCCAGCCACAAGGCTTCGGGGCTCAGGGCCAGGGTCACGTGTCGATTGCCCAGGTGATAGGCAGCACGGATCAAATCCAGAGGCTGTCCGTGGGTGGGGCAGCGCGTCACTTTCAGCAAAGGCTGCAAGGCCGATTCGACCACCAGGAATTCCTGTCCGTCGCCCACCAGCACGTCGCCACCGCGCAAGACTTGCCCCCTTGGCACACTCACAGCCACGGGTTGTCCTGCGGTGTCGTTGACTTGAAAACGGCTTTTTTGGCGAATGTCCCAACTCAGGCGAACCCGAGCGGCCCGTCGCAACAGCACCGGCGCCAGCCCTTGACCTTGTCCAATGATTCGGGTGAACAAGCGCATGATCAGAACAAAAAATAACGCTGGGCCATGGGCAACACCGTGGCGGGCTCGCAAGTGAGCAATTGGCCATCGGCGCGCACCGCATAGGTTTGGGCATCCACCTCCAGGTGGGGCAACCAATCGTTGTGGATCATGTGGCGCTTGGTGACCTGACGTATGCCTTTGACCGCGCTCAAGGGTTTTTTCAAACCCCACTGCCTCCCAATGTCAGCGTTCAACGCGGCCCCCGAAACGAAGGTGAGTGAGGTGGCGTGTAAAGCGCCACCGAATGCGCCAAACATGGGTCGCATGTGCACGGGCTGCGGGGTGGGAATCGACGCATTGGGGTCGCCCATGGCGGCCAAGGCGATGCTGCCACCTTTGAGAATTTGGTAAGGCTTGACGCCAAAAAAAGCGGGCTTCCACAACACCAGATCGGCCAGCTTGCCAGCCTCAATGCTGCCCACCTCGTGGGCAATGCCGTGGGCAAGGGCCGGATTGATGGTGAGCTTGGCCAAGTAGCGCTTGATGCGGGCGTTGTCGTGGCGCGCGCCGTCGCCCGGTAGGCTGCCCCGTTGCACCTTCATTTTGTGGGCGGTTTGCCAGCAACGCAAAATCACCTCGCCCACCCGACCCATGGCTTGACTGTCGGAGCTGAACATGCTGATGGCGCCCAGGTCATGCAAGATGTCTTCAGCGGCGATGGTTTCGCGACGGATGCGGCTTTCGGCAAAGGCTAAGTCTTCAGGAATGCCGGCATCGAGGTGATGGCAAACCATCAGCATGTCCACGTGCTCGTCGAGCGTGTTGATGGTGTAGGGACGCGTGGGGTTGGTGGATGAGGGCAAGACATTGAGCTCGCCCACCACTTTCAAAATGTCGGGCGCGTGCCCGCCCCCTGCCCCTTCGGTGTGAAACGTGTGGATGGTGCGGCCCTTGAAAGCGGCCACGGTGTCTTCCACAAAGCCCGATTCATTGAGGGTGTCGGTGTGAATGGCCACTTGGGTGTCGGTGAGTTCGGCCACGCTCAAACATTGGTCGATGGCGCTGGGTGTGGTGCCCCAGTCTTCGTGCAACTTCAGGCCAATGGCGCCGCCCTGAATTTGCTCCATCAGGGCGTCTGGGCGCGAAGCGTTGCCCTTGCCCAAAAAGCCCAGATTCATGGGAAACGCATCAGCGGCTTGCAACATGCGCCCCAAATGCCAAGGACCAGGCGTGCAGGTGGTGGCGAAGGTGCCGGTGGCGGGGCCTGTGCCACCGCCGAGCATGGTGGTCACCCCACTGGCGAGGGCTTCGTCGATTTGCTGGGGCGCGATGAAATGGATGTGGGTGTCGATGGCGCCCGCGGTGACGATCAAGCCCTCACAGCTGATGATCTCGGTGCCCGGGCCAATGATCAAATCGACGCCGTTTTGCGTGTCGGGGTTGCCGGCCTTGCCCAGGCCCACGATGCGTCCATCGCGCAGGCCAATGTCGGCCTTCACAATGCCCCAGTGATCCAGCACCAAGGCATTGGTCAGCACGGTGTCGCAAGCGCCTTGGGCGCGGCTGCGCTGGGATTGCGCCATGCCATCGCGAATGGACTTGCCACCGCCAAACTTGGCTTCTTCGCCATAGCCACCGGCGCGCAAGGTGTAGTCGGCCTCGACCTCCAACACCAGTTCGGTATCGGCCAAGCGAACCCGGTCGCCCACGGTGGGGCCATACATGTCGGCATAGGCGCGTTTGTCGATGTGAGTCATGAAAAGGCCTCCTTCGCGACATCGGGGGCCAGGGGGGCATCGAGCGGGCCCTGAATGGCCGCACGAAACCCGAACACCTGGCGCTCGCCTTGGTAGGCCACCAAGGTCACTTGGCGCAGCTGTCCGGGCTCAAACCGAATGGCCGTGCCCGACGCAATGTTCAGGCGCATGCCAAGCGCCAAAGTGCGGTCGAACCGCAAGGCAGGATTGACCTCGGCAAAGTGATAGTGCGAGCCCACCTGAATGGGCCGGTCGCCGGTGTTGGCCACTTCCAGCACCCGCGTCTCCCGACCGGGATTGAGCGGCAATTGGCCATCGTCGATGAAATATTCACCTGGAATCATGGAGCCTCCTCAGGCCAGGGCCGTCAACAACCACACCCCCACCGCCGCGCTGGCCAGGCTCAGGGCTTGAATCGCCCGTTGTCCGCGCTGCAAGAGGGTGCCGCCCAAGGCCCAACCCGCGAGGTGTAAGCCGGCCGAGGCGCACACCATGCCCAACACACCCGGCCACCAGTTGGTGGCTGCGAGTTCAACGCCGTGGGCCCAACCATGGGCCACTGCAAAGACGGCCATCGCGCCCAAAGCCAACACCTGAGGCACGCGCCTGGCCCACCGCACCAGCACGGCCAAACCCAGCAAGGAACTCGCAATCACAAGCTCAACCCCTGGCCAGGCCAAGACCGCCCGACCCAGCACAGCCCCCAAGGCCAAGCCCAAAACAAATACCACTGGACCCCAAGCCCGCTGACGCAAAGCCAAAGCGCTCCACACCCCCACCATCAGCATCGCGACCCAGTGATCCAGACCTGACAATGGGTGGGCCAAGCCCTCAGCAAATGAAGCCCAATGCCCAGACCCCGAGTGGGCCTGGGCCTGGCTGGCCATGAAGAGAGTTGCCAGCAACATCAGCGGTTTAAGGTGTCGAAACATGCGTCATTCCCTTCGGGGGTTTAAACAATGGGTTGATGAACGGTGACCAATTTCGTGCCATCTGGGAACGTGGCTTCGACTTGGATATCGGGAATCATTTCTGGCACCCCAGACATGACGTCTTTGCGGGACAGCCAGGTTCGGCCTTCTTGCATGAGTTGCGCCACGGTTTTGCCATCGCGCGCGCCCTCCATGATGGCGGCACTCAGGTAGGCCACCGCTTCGGGGTGGTTGAGTTGCAGGCCGCGTTGTTTGCGCCGCTCGGCCAACAAGGCGGCCGTGAAGATCAACAGTTTGTCTTTTTCTCTGGGGCTCAAGTCCATGGTGGGTTCCCAATCATTGGTTCAAAGTTCAGCAATTCGCGTGCCCAGGGGCAAGGCCTCAGGGATCAGGGGGGGGCAGACCGCCCATGCACCAAAATGCCACACGGCGAGGCGGCGGGGGTGCTGATTTGGTGCGTGCGCCGGGCATCGTGCACCAAAAGTCAGCAACCGGCATCACAAGGCCCACATCCGGGGTGGCTGATCGCGCAAGCCCCAATGTTCACGCCGCCAAAATTGCCAGGCACATTCGAACAAGGCACGCAGGTCGCGAACCTCATCGGCCAAGGCCCGCAGGGTCAGCACCCCCGGCTGGGCTTCGGTGAGGCCCCACACGCCAGGCGCTTTCGCAAGACCAGCCCCACCGGCTTGAGCCATGGCCAGGTGCTGATGCGTGGCCTCTGCCAAGGCCTCAAAACAGGGCCGCAGCTGGGCCACTTCGTCCGGGGACAGGCCGCGGGCCAACACCATTTGCCCCATGCAGGTGTGGCCTTGCAAACCTTGCAGACCATGCATGAAGCGCTCGTCTTGGGCCTCGAGTTGAAACTGCTCCAGCCACTGGCCTTCGATCTCGGTGTGCACCCACAGCCGCCCCGATTGAAAGGGCTGCTCGCTGTGCTTGAGGCCCAAGGCATAAACATCCCAATACATCACCTCGGCCGATGGGGCCAAGTGAATGCTCAGGGCGTTGTGGGCGTGAGCGCCCGGATACACCACGGTCTCCATGGGCAGCCACTCCAAACGCGCCCCCGCGGCCACTTCGGCCCTCAAGCGCTGAGAGGCCCATTGCTCGGATCGACCCAAAAACCGCGTGGCGCCCGGCGTGGTCACCAGGCCGTGCGCCCCGGCCTTCACTTGCAGTTGCACCTCCACCCGGTCCGAGCCCACCAGCCCTGACGGGGGGTGAATCAAGACGTTATGGCAGATGTCCGGCGACTCGGGATACAGGCTTTTGAGCACCCGCAACGGGCCTTCGTGCTGGTGTTGCAGCACTGTGCGCTCACCGTCATGGACATAAGTCATGGCCAAACGCGCCAGCCAACCCGCTTCAGTCAGGGCAGGCTGGCTGTCGGTGAGGCCTTGAATGGACATCGCTCAGCCCTTGACCACCAGGCCTTGGCTGTCTTGCACACGGGTGACCACCTCCAGGCCCTGGGCCACGCTTTGGGTGACCGTGCAGAAATCCTCGAATTGGGCCACGACGCGGTCCAGATGCGCCAGTTGCCCAGCAGGACACCCCAGGTTCAAGGTGACATCGATGCGCTGAACCCTTAAGCGGCCTTGGTCATTCCGGCCCACCGTGGCCTGCACCTCGGTGCGAATGGGTTCGGGGTTTTGTTTGAATTTTTTCAAGGCAAACAGCAAGGAATCGGACAGGCAATTGCCCACGGCGGCGGCCAACAGCTGCAGGGGTGAAGGGCCCAAACCCTGACCCAGGGGCGGCGGCTCATCGGCAAGCAAGAGGGGCTGACCTTCACCAAAGTGAATGGCGAATTGGTAATCGGACTGCTGTTGCAGGGTCACGGTGACGGGGGATTGAGACATGGCTGGATTCGTTAAGCAAGTTGAATTCCCGATTCATTCTAGGCAGGCCTCCCCACGACTTCTTTGATCTCAATCCAAAGCCAGATCGTCATCTATAGGTTTATAAATTATGTTGAATTCACTTAAATTTAATTTATGGAATAAAATTACCTTGTGTTTACAAATTGGAAACCAAGGATAAACGATGAATCGATCACTTTCTCATTACTCTAAAACCTTGATTGGCGCTGCTGGACTGACCTTGGCCTCCTTGAGCCATGCCGCCTGCGGCTCGGTGAGCATCGCCAGCATGAACTGGCAATCGGCTGAGGTCTTGGCCAGCCTGGATGCCTTCATCTTAGAAAAAGGGTATGGCTGTGATGTGGAAGTTGTGCCCGGAGACACCATGCCCACCCTCACCTCCATGATGGAAAAAGGCAAGCCCGATGTGGCGCCTGAGGCTTGGATCAACGCCGTGCGCAAACCTTTGGACGCCGCCGTCAAGGCGGGGCGTTTGCACTATGCCGCCCAATCCCTCAAGGATGGCGGTGTCGAGGGCTGGTGGATTCCTCAATATGTGAAGGATGCCCACCCCGACATCAAAACCATTGACGATGCGCTCAAACACCCCGAGCTGTTCCCTGCCCCGGAAAACGCGAAAAAGGGTGCGGTGCACAACTGCCCCTCAGGCTGGAACTGCCAGATCACCACGGGCAATGCCTACAAAGCCTGGGGCGCCGAAGCCAAGGGTTTTGAGTTGGTCGACACCGGCTCGGCGGCTGGCCTGGACGGATCCATCGCCAAAGCCTATGCACGCAAGCAAGGTTGGTTGGGTTACTACTGGGCGCCCACCTCGATTTTGGGCAAATACAAAATGTTCAAGCTCGATCCCGGCGTGCCCCACGACCCCGTGCAATGGAACGATTGCAATGCCAAAGCCGATTGCGCCAACCCCAAGCGCAACGACTGGGCCAAGGCGCAGGTCTACACGGTGGTGACCCAACGCTTCAAGAGCAAGGGCGGTCCCGCCTATGACTACCTGGCCAAGCGCAACTGGGATAACACCACGGTCAACGGTTTGCTCGCCTGGATGAGCGACAACCAAGCCACGGGCAAAGATGGCGCACGCCACTTTCTGAAGAACAACCGAGACTTGTGGCAAACCTGGGTCACGCCTGAGGCCGCGCAAAAAATCCAAGCAGCCCTGAAATAAGCCCAGACGCGCATGTCTTGGCAAGAATTTCCAGCCCTTTCACCGGAAACGCTGCGTGCCATCAAGAAAGCCATTGACCATGGCTTTCTGAACTACTCGCGCAGCTCCGGCGAAATGTGGGAGCAATTTTTCTTCCCCCTCAAGCAGTTTTTGATTGCCAGTGAGCATGCCTTTGTGGGCATGCCCTGGCCATTGATGGTGGGCTTGCTGGCTGCGCTGGCTTGGTGGTCTACCCGCCGCTCGAGCGTGGTGATCATGGCCGTATTGTCATTGCTGGCGATTGGCCTGTTTGACATGTGGGAAGACACCATGAAGACCTTCTCCATGATCCTGGTGGCCACGGTGGTTTGCCTGGTGATTGGATTGCCCATCGGTGTCGCCCTGAGCCGCTTTCCGGCCTTGAGGCGCGTGGCCATGCCAGTGATGGACGCCATGCAAACCATGCCCAGCTTCGTCTACCTCATACCGGTGGTGATGCTGCTGGGCATTGGCAAGGTGCCAGGCCTGATTGCGGTGGTCATTTACGCGATCGCCCCCATCATTCGACTCACCCATCTGGGCATTGAATGGGTGGACGAGTCGCTACTGGAAGCAGCCGACGCCTTCGGGGCCACCCGCTGGCAAAAGCTCATCCGGGTGCAACTGCCTCTGGCCCTGCCCTCCATCATGGCGGGTGTGAACCAGAGCATCATGCTCGCCTTGTCGATGGTGGTGGTCGCCGCCATGATTGGGGTGCAAGGCTTGGGTCAACCGGTGCTCAAAGCCATTTCCAATCAGTATTTCACCCTGGGTGTGTTCAATGGCTTGGCGATTGTGGCCATTGCCATGATTCTGGATCGCATCAGCCAAGGGTTTGGCAAGCGCCTGCAAGCACAGGAGGGTCCGAAATCATGAGTTCGGACATCAACACCACGGCACCGGCCTTGCCGGTGCGCCTCAAGGGCTTGTCCAAGGTTTTTGGTCCTCAGCCCCATCAGGCCATACAACGCGTGCACCAAGGCGTCAGCAAAGACAGCTTGCGCGATGAGTTTGGCCATGTGCTGGGCTTGAACCAAATCGACCTCGACGTGCCGGCCGGCGCCCTGCAAGTCATCATGGGCTTGTCGGGTTCGGGCAAAAGCACCTTGATTCGCCACATCAACCGCTTGATCGAACCCACCGAGGGCGAGGTGTGGGTGGGCGACGTGCCCGTCATGAAACTTAATCCCCGCGAATTGTTGGCGCATCGCCGGGTCACCACCTCCATGGTGTTCCAGAAGTTCGCCCTCATGCCACACCTCACCACCTTGGAAAACGTGTCGTTTGGCTTGGAGATTCTGGGCATGCCGGCCAAGGTTCGCCGAAACACGTGCCGCCAGTGGCTGGATCGCGTGGGCCTCGCAGGTTATGAATCGTCTTATGCGCACGAGCTCTCGGGGGGCATGCAGCAACGCGTCGGGCTGGCGCGCGCCTTGGCGGTGAACACCCCCATCTTGCTCATGGACGAGGCCTTTTCAGCCCTGGATCCCTTGATCCGCAACGACATGCAGGATTTGCTGCTGGAGTTGCAACAAGAGCAAGGCAAAACGGTGGTGTTCATCACCCACGACTTGGACGAGGCTTTGAAGCTGGGCGAACACATCGCCATCTTGCGCGACGGTGACATCGTGCAAAAAGGCACACCAGCCGACATCGTACTCAAGCCAGCAAACGACTACGTGCAGAACTTTGTGCGCTCGGTGAACCGGGGCAAAGTCATTCGCTGCAAGTCGTTGGTGAAGCCGATTGCGCAGAGCACCGACAACAGCATGAAGCTCAATTCCGAAACCAACCTCGAGCAAGCGATTGCCCAGCTCAACGAGACCTCGGAAACGCTGGCCCGCGTGATCAACAAGCGCGGCAAAACCCTGGGCGAAGTGAATCTGCAAGACCTGATCAACGTGTGGGTGGCGCCCAGCTGAACGCCCACACGCTCATTGCTGGCCCTCGGGATACCACAACGGCGGAGGCAACTCTGAGAACACCCGCCGCAAGCCCCGAGCCCAGCGCTCGGAGAGCTCGCGGAAATAGGCATCGTGTTCATCGACACGGTAGCGCAAATCGGCAGCTAAGCGGTTGCGAGGCAAGATCAGCAAATCGATGGGCAAGCCCACCGACACATTGCTTCGCATGGTGGAGTCAAAGCTCACCAGCACGCACTTGGTGGCTTCGAGCAAACTGATCTCGGGTCGGATCACCCGATCCAGAATGGGCTTGCCGTATTTGATTTCACCGATTTGCAAAAACGGCGTTTCGGGGGTGGCCTCAATCGCATTGCCCTCGGAGTAAACCAAGAACAAACGGGGGCGCTCTTGTCCGATTTGGCCGCCCAACAAAAACGAGGCGGAAGCGTCGATGCCACTGCGCCCCAAGTCGGGGCCGTCGCGCGCAATCACCGCCCGCATGGCGTCGCCCAGCAGCATGGCCACATCCGACAAACTTTGCACGGTGGTCCAGTTGCGAGCCTCGCCCTCTCGAACGGCCCGGTGCAAATGCTCGATAGCGCCTTGCGAGACGCTCAAGTTGCCCGCACTCAACAAGGTGATCACCCGGTCGCCTTGGCGCTCCAGCAAGTGCAATTTACTGAAGCAACCCACATTGTCCACCCCTGCGTGGGTGCGACTGTCGGAGGCAAACACCAAGCCCGCATTCAACATGATGGCACAGCAATACGTCATCTCATCGTTCCCTTTGCTGTTGCGTCAGGCCGCTTGTAACTGCGGTTCAATGGCAGGGGCCACAGCGTAAAGGCGCTCAGACAGACTGGCGACAAAAAAGCGCCGGCTCAGGGCCGCCTGGGCTGCCGCGATGTCGCTCAGGCGGTCGGCGCCATAGGCAAACATTTGCGCTGAAGTGTGTCCGGTGTCGGCAAAAGACACGCCCGCCTGCGCGCGCCCCAAGGCGCGGAACACCGGCTCATTGGGGTTCACCTGCAGCGCCTGCAAATGCAACGAGGCCTCATGCAAGCAATAGGTAGCTGAACGCGGGAAGTCAACACGACGCAGCAGCATTTCGGTCACCCCGTCGCGATTGGCCTGCCCCCTCAGCCGGCGCAAGGGCATGAGGGCCGAAGCCGACTCCAGCAAAGCCACCCGATGAAAAGCCGTGTTGGGGCCATCGGCGTCTGGGTCCAGCCAGTCAAAGTCTGGGTCGGCTTGGGTGGACCACAAGCGAATCGCGCCATCGGCACGTTCAAAAAACATGCCCAAACGCATGAAATGCCAGGCCTCGTTGCGCAGCATGGTGGCAAACCCAACCCCTCGGAAGGTGTCCGAAAAGGCTTGGATGTCGGCAATCGTCTGTCCCAACAAGCCGTTTTGCCACGACTTGGAATTCAGATGCCCAATGCGGGTGAGCATGATTTGCAAGGTGGCATGCACTTCGGTGGGCACGACCGAGCGCTGATGCCTGGCTGCATCGCGCGCCATTTGCAAACAGGCCACCACCGAGCCTGGGTTCTCGCGGTCGAGCACACAGCGGTGCAACACCTCTTCGCGACGCAAGCTCGCGCCCACGCGGCCGGGTGGCAGACTGCCCGTGGCCAGCAGGGGCAGCGTCCAGGCCTTGTGCAAGCCTTGGGCATCGCGCAAGCTGGGCAAGGCCGACAAACGTCGAGCCAAGTCCAGCAACCGAGCCATGCCTTCGGCACGCTCAACCACACGGCCCATCCAAAACAAATCCGACGCAGTGCGACACAACATAGACGCTTCCTTTCTTTTAGTCTTGCAATACCCAGGTGTCCTTGGTGCCACCGCCTTGGCTGCTGTTGACCACCAAGCTTCCCGCACGCAGGGCCACACGCGTTAAGCCACCGGGGACCATGCGAACCTGCCGACCTTGAAGCACGTAAGGGCGCAAATCAACGTGGCGAGGCGCTACGCCTTCAGCCACCAGGGTGGGACACGTGGACAACGCCAGCGTGGGCTGGGCAATGTATTTGGCGGGGTTGGCTTTGATGCGATCAGCAAAGGCGTCGCGCTCGGCCTGACTGGCCTTGGGGCCAATGAGCATGCCGTAGCCCCCTGCCCCTTGGGCTTCTTTGACCACCAATTCGTGGAGATTGGCTAACACGTGGTCGCACACCTTGGGCTCGGACAGCACGTAAGTGGGAACGTTCGCCAACACCGCGTCCTCGCCCAAGTAATAGCGAATCATGTCGGGCACATAGGGGTAAATGGATTTGTCATCGGCCACCCCAGTGCCCACGGCATTCACCACGGTGACGCGACCCGCTTGGATGGCGCCAAACAGTCCGGCAGCGCCCAACACCGAGTCGGCGCGAAACACGGACGGGTCTAAAAAGTCATCATCGATGCGCCGGTAAATCACATCCACCCGCTGTGGGCCACGAATGGTTTTCATGTAAACGAAGCCATCCTCCACCAGAAAGTCTTGCCCTTCCACCAACTCGGCGCCAATGCTTTGTGCCAAAAACGCGTGCTCGAAATACGCACTGTTGTAGGGGCCGGGGGTGAGCACCACCACCACGGGGTCATCGGTGTGCTCGGGCGCCAATTCGCGCAGCGTTTGGTTGAGCAAGTTCGGGTAATGGGCAATGGGCGCTACGCCTTGGCGCTCAAACAAGTCGGGCTCCAATTGGGACAAAATGCGCCGGTTTTCAAGCATGTAACTCACACCCGAGGGCACGCGCAAGTTGTCTTCGAGCACATGAAATTGCATCTCACCGGTGCGCACCAAATCAATGCCCGAGATGGCCGAATACACGCCCAAGGGCACTTTCACCCCTTGCATGACCCGCCGGTATTGGCTGTTGCCCAGAATCATGGCCTCTGGAATGACGCCATCTCGCAAGATGTGTTGGGGGCCGTAAATGTCTTGCAAAAACAGGTTCAGGGCCTGCACGCGCTGAGACAGGCCCAGGCTTAAGTGCTCCCATTCACGGGCAGTGATGACGCGCGGCACGATGTCAAAAGGAATGGCGCGCTCCACGCCACTGGCGTCGCCAGCCAAAGAAAAGGTGATGCCCTCGCGAAAAAATGCCAACTGCACCTGCTCTTGCTTGGCCTGCAAGGCGGGCACACCGAGTTGCGACATCCATTCGGTCAGACCGTGCCAAGCGGGTCGGGGTTGGCCATCAAAGCCGCTGAATTCTGAATAAATGGACATCGGTGATTCCCTTGACGATGTCCATGTCTTGCAAGCGCCGTGCCAGCCCTGTAGCCGCCGATGCGCCAGGATGGGGCGCTGCGCTCAAGCCACCGCACTGTTTTGAGGCGCGCCTCCCGTGGCATCGTTGGAGGCCCCGTGGCGCTGGTGCAATCGCAACGCGCTGGCGTGAACAATGGCGCTCAACACCTTTTCCAATCGTTTGGAGGTCACCACGGTCACCAACTGGCCACGCGAGAAAATGGGAAACAACGCCGCTTCGCCATTGAGCAACACCGCGTGAGACTCGCGCCCTTGCGGCGACACGCATTCGATTTTGAGGCTGCAAGCGCCCTGCCGACGAATGAAGCAATGTTCGATGGACACTGCAAGGCCTTGGCTGACCCAGGCTTCGACACATTGGGGCAACATGCGATGCACCAACGCATCGTATTCTTCGCTGCGCCCAATCGATCGCATGATGTGTCGGGCCTCGTGTTTGCTGATCACCGTTTCCATGACTCACCTCCTGAGGGTTAAGCGCGCCTCAGATTGGTGCAACAACAGCCGATCCGAGCGCGTGCTTAACACTGAGCAAACGGTGTGCCACATTGGGGGGCGTGTGGCGTCTGACCCCCCCTGGGTTCAATCGAACAGGTCGGGCTGGGTCTTGACCAAGTTGTCCCAGATGGTTTGGAAATGCAGCCAGCCAATGTATTCCGAGCCCACGTGTTCACGGCTGTAGCGGGCACGGTCCTCAGGCACCAGCACGGGTTTTGCCCCGGTGGCGTTGATCATGAGTTGCTGCTGGCAACACCGTTCCAAGGCGATGAACCAGAAGGCAGCCGCATCAATGCTGTGACGGCTCGCGGTCAGCAAGCCATGGTTTTGGTGAATCGCAGCCTTCACCCCTTGAAAGGCATCGGCCACTTGATGGCCCGACTTGACCTCCACAGCCACCTGTCCGGCCGATTGGCCAATCACCACATGGTCTTCAAAAAAGGCACAGGCATCTTGACTGATGGGCTGCAGGGGCTGACCCAGCGACGCGAAGGCCGTGCCATACACCGTGTGGGCATGGCACATGGCGACGATGTCGGGGTGGGCTTGGTGGACCGCGGCGTGCAACACAAAGCCTGCACGGTTGATGGCATGACGGCCTTCCACCACGCGACCTTCATGGTCGGCCAAGATGAGGTTGGACACCTTCACATCCTCAAAGTGCACGCACATGGGGTTGGTCCAATAGAGCTCGGGGTGTTCCGGGTCACGGATCGTCAAATGGCCAGCAAAACCATAGTCGAAGCCTTGCAAGGCAAAGGCACGGCAAGCGCCCACCAGGCGCTCCTTGAGGTGCTGGCGATGGGCTTGCACGCTGTCGAAATGCGGGGTCTCGGGAAAGATCAGGCCAGGTTGCTCGGGCTGATAAATGGATTCGCGCTCGCCCAACTGAACTTCCAACTCAATTTTGGCAGGGGGTTTCAACACAGCAGACATGGTCACTCCTAGGGTTTCAGCGTTTGAGGGTTTGTAGGCGCAGCTCGCGGGCTTGCAGCCGAACGTGTTCGGCTTCAGCGCGGGCGGCTTGCAGCTGTTCGGGGGTCATGCGATCGGGGTTGGAATAGTCCCATTTCCAGTCGTCGTCATCGGCCCAGCGTTGCGGCGAGATCCAAGTGGTGTTGGGCTCCTGGGCGTCTTGCAGCAAGCGCAAGGCCGCCTGCAAGGTGTCCCGTTGGCTCACCGGGTCGTTGGGTTTGCCAGCGGCATTACCCAATGGAAAGTCACTGAAGACAAAACGCGCCACGCCACAGTGCTCGACCACATCTTTGGCGCAACCCAGGATCACCGTGGGAATGCCATGGGCCTCCAAGTGGCGAGACAGCAAAGACACGGTTTGATGGCAAATGGGACAGTTGGCCACCAGAATCAAGGCCTGCACACCGTCGCGCTGACAACGGGTCAGCAAATCGGGGGCATCGACTTCAAGGGTGTGCCGTTGGCTGCGGTTGGTGGGCACTTGGTAAGACTTGGGGGCCAATTGGCACCACCCCGTTTGCGCCGCCTCAGCCAGCGCTTCACCCGGATACCAGGTGTTGGGGTCACTCATGTCCGTGTGCTGGCGGTCGATGGCCACATGGGTGATGGTCATCTGAGGCGGATGGGCGCGATCAAACTCGGCCACTTCGTAAAACTTGTAAGCCGCATCGTAGACGGAACCAGGCCCTGGGGTGACTTGACCCGGCCGAACAGTCGCCGCTGTGGTGGCAATGGCCACGCGGGTGGCTTGCAGCGGTTGGCGCAATGGCGCAAAGGGCGTGGTGTCGTGGTGGGCCCATTCATACGGGTTGTCGTAACCCAAAGCCAAATAGTAGGCACGGGTTCGTGCGCGGTAATCGATGAAGCTGGGAAGCGCTGTTTGGGTTTGAGAGTCGGACACCCGATTTCCTTTGAATGCGGTGTTCATTTTGAATGGCTCGACCGTCATTGAACAGACCTCTGGGTAGACTGCGCGACATCAACGGAGGGCTCATGCAAGCGGCATATTACGAACAAGCGGGCGATCCGCAAGTGATTCAGGTGGGCGAATGCCCCGATCCGCAGCCACAACCCGGGCAAGTGCGGGTGCGATTGGCCACCCATGGGGTCAACCCCACCGACTGCAAGCGGCGCAGTGGTTTTCGCGGCCAATTGCCCTTCCCTCGCATCATTCCGGGGTTTGACGGCGCGGGGGTGATTGATGCGGTGGGTTCAGGTGTGGCGCCCCAGCGCCTGGGCGAGCGCGTCTGGGTTTGGGAAGGCGCGCATCGGAAATGGGATGGCACAGCCGCCCAATGGGTGTGCGTGCCGTCCACCCGGGCCATGCCGTTGCCCGAGGACTGGTCCTTCGAATGGGGGGCGGGTTTGGGCGTGCCGGCCCTGACCGCAGCGCAAGGCTTGCATTGGGGAGGCAGCTTGTCGGGGCAAACCGTATTGGTGACCGGCGCCGCGGGTGCGGTGGGTCACTTGGCGGTGCAATTGGCGGCGCATCAGGGCGCCAGGGTCATGGGCTTGGTGCGCAACACCACCCAAGCCCAAGCCGCGCGCGACGCTGGGGCTGAAACGGTGCATCTGGTTGACGACGCGGGCTTGGATGAAGCGATTCAAACCTTCACCCAGGGCCAAGGGGTGAACCTGCTGGTGGACGTGGACATTGGCAGCCATTTGGAGCGAGCTTGGCAATGGATCGCGGTGAATGGTCATTACAGCGCCTACAGCACCGGCAGCCAAACCAAACCCACCTTGGACTGGTTGAAATACATGTATCGCAACATCAGCTTGCATGGGGTGGCCATCTTCGAGATCCCCGAACACGACAAACTCAGGGCCGCCCAAAGGGTGCATCAAGCCCTGCAAGATCAGGCCTTGCGCATCCGGGTCGATCGGGTGTTTGCCCTGCAAGACATGGCCCAGGCCCACGCCCATCAAGAACTGGGGCGCCCGCAAGGCAAGGTGGTGGTTCAGCTGCCGTGAACAGTTAGCGGGTCAGCCAGGGCGAGATCCATTGAAACAAGCTGGGGATGAACAAGGCGCCCAGCACCCCATTGATGCCCATGCCCATGCTGGAAAACGCGCCCGCCTCGGGGTGAACCGAAAACGCCCGAGAGGTGCCAATGCCATGCGCCGAAACGCCAATGGCAAAACCGCGCTGCCACCAACCCCGAATCGACAAGGCATTGAGCACATAGGGAGCCACGATGGAACCCGTGATGCCGGTGACCACCGCATAAACGGCTGTTAGGGTGGGCGAGGCTTGAATGGATTGCGCCACGCCCATGCCAATCGGGGCCGTGACCGATTTGGCGTAAAGCGGTGCGATGAGCTCCGTGGGCACACCCATGAGCTGCGCCATGATCACCGCTCCCACAATGGACGTGAGGCCGCCCAGCACCAAAGCCACGCCCATGGCCACGACGCGACCCCGCATGAGGTGCCAGCCCTTGTAAATGGGAACGGCCAAGGCCACGGTGGCCGTGCCCAGCAAGAAATGCACAAACTGCGCACCTTCGAAATAAGTGGCGTAAGGCATGTCGATGCCAGCGATCACCAGCACCACCACCGTCACGGCAATGGCGACCGGGTTGGCAAATGGGTTTTTGTTGGCGCGTTGGTAAAGACTGAGCCCCAATTGGTAGGCCGACAAGGTGAGGAACAAAGAAAACAAAGGGGAGCCACTGAGGTAGACCCAGATTTCGCTCAGGTCGATGAGGGACAGCGAGGCGTTCATGCGCCCTCCCCGTCTGCGTGTTCATCGGGGGCCATGCGCTTGAGCAACCAAGCGACCAAGCCAATGGACAAGGCCACGCTGAGGATCAGGATGACGGCCAAAGACAGGCCCCAGGCTTTGAGTTGCGGCATGAACTTCACCACACCCACCGACGCCGGAATAAACAACAAGCCCAAGTGCTGCGAAAACTGACCCGCTATTTGATCCACGTCCCGTGGCACCCCACGGTTCCAGAGCAAATAACCCAGTAACGCCATCAGCCCGACCACAGGACCCGGCACGGGCCACTGGAAAAAACGGGCCACCACTTCGCCCAAGCCCTGAAAAAAGAGAATGACCACGAGACCTTGAATCATGGTCTCATTGTGCCCCAGGCATCACGCCGGGTCTCGGCCCAACACACGCAGGGCGCGCCAATACACCGGTTTGTCAATCATTTCGCCATCGAGTTGAATGGCGCCTTTGCCCTCGGCATAAGCTTGCTCAAAGGCTTGCACCTGCGCTTGGGCTTTGGCCAGCGCCTCTGCGCTGGGGGTAAAACACTGGTGAATGGTGGGCAAGCACTTGGGGTGAACAACCACCGCCCCTTCAAACCCCAATTCACGCGCTTGGTGCAAGCGCTGCTCAAACACCGTGAGGTCGCCGATGTCGGCAATGGACCCCACCCAGCCTAAGGGCTGAATGCCCGCCGAACGAGCGGCATACAACACCATGAGGCTGGGTTGCATCAACACCTCTGGGGTGGGCCTCGCCCCAATGTCGAGCGAAAAATCTTCACTGCCCAACATCATGGCCATGACCCGTGGGTCCGCGCTGGCGATCTCGGGCAAGCGGCTCAAGGCCAGTGCACTTTCGATTTGCAACAAGAAACGAATCTGCCCCATGGGGAGGCCTTGCGCTCGCTCCAACTCGGTCACCGTTCGCGACAACAACTGCACATCGCGGGGGTGCTCCACTTTGGGCAGCACCAACAGGCTCAGGCCGGGACGCACCGCGGCTTGCAAATCTTGGACAGCCTCCAGCCACGACGCGTTGATGCGAACGGCCATGGCGATGGGCTGGCTTGCGGCGCGTGCCAATCGCTCGGCCAAAGCCGCCCTGGCACCCGGTTTGCGCTGGGGGTGGGTGCCGTCTTCCAAATCCAAGATGATGGCGTCGGGTTGTTTGGTCAAGGCACTGTCGAACAAACGATCGTTGTCGGCAGGCACAAACAAAAAGGAGCGCAAACGCGGCGATGGGGAGGGATGCATGTCCAAGTCCAGGGTCAAGGGGTGGCGGGGTCGTCGAGCGCGGGAATGCCCCACCGTGCATTGTGTTCCCCCAATTTGGGGGCCGATGCCCGGATGGGCGGCCGAACCCCATTGACTTGGTGTGGCACGCCATGCACGGGGATGCGCACCCCTTGGGGCGAGTCCACGTCGACCAGCAGCTCACGCGAAGTCACCTGAGGGTGTTGCATCAAGTCAGCGATGGTGAGGATGGGGCCTGCGGTGACATCGCAGGCGTCAAACAAGTCCATCAGTTCATCGAGGTCACGGGTTTGAAAACGGCTTTGCAGCAATTCATCCAAAGCCTGCACATGCTGCAGGCGCGCTTCATGGGTGGCAAAGCGAGGGTCGCTCAGCGCGTTCGGCAAATCGAGCGCTTCAAACAAACGCTGCAAGGTGCCGGCCATGCCCGCCGACAAGGCAAACCACTTGCCATCGCGCGACTGATACACATTGCGAGGTGCATGGGTGGGTGAACGACTGCCCGAACGTTGCGGCACCTGCCCCGTGAGGTGATATTCGGCAGCATGAGGGCCGAGCAAACCAAACAGGGGTTCAAACAACGACAAGTCGATGGTTTTGAGGCTGGGCGTTTCGGCTTGTTGCTGATGGTGAACCCAAGCCATGGCGAGGCTGGCCCCGTAAAGGCCACAGACCGAATCGGCCATGGCAAAGGGTGGCAATACGGGCTCACGATCCGGAAAACCATTGAGGGCGGCAAAGCCACTGAGGCCCTCCACCAAGGAGCCAAAACCGGGTTTGTGGGCCAAGGCGCCCGTTTGGCCGTAACCCGAAATGCGGATCACCACCAGCCTGGGGTTCAGGGCTTGCAGCCGCTCCGGGCTCAAGCCCATTTTTTCTAGTGTGCCGGGGCGGAAGTTTTCAACCAACACCTGAGCCTGCCCCAACAAACGCTCCAAATGGGCCATGCCAGCTGCTGAGCGCAAGTTCAGAGCAATGCTTTGTTTGTTGCGGGAATAAGCAGCCCAATAGGTCGACACCCCTTCGCGCTGCCAGGCTCGCAAATCGTCCCCGCCTTGGGGTGATTCGACCTTGAGCACAGTGGCTCCCAAATCGGCGAGCACATGGGTGAGCACATTGCCGGAAACCAGCCGGGACAAGTCCAGCACCAGCGTGTCTTTCAACGGGCCAATCGTTGCAGGGGGAGCTTGGGGGGGGAGCGTGGCAGACATGGTGAAGGGGCACAACGTGGGCCTTCAGTTTAGTCAGTCTGCCCGTGTGGGGCAGGCCACCGGGCCACGTCGGAGACGTTGCCTACCCGGCGGCCGAACGGTCCTCAATAGCAGGTTCGCGTGCGAGTCACCGAGCCATCGGGGTTTTGATATTCGGTCCAAGGCGAGCATTGGCCATGGCTGGGTGCTGGCGGCGGCGGGGCTTGATAAACCACGCGAGGCGCTGGCGGCTCAACCGCGCGATAAACGATGGCCCCTGCCACCACAGCGGGAACCACCCAAGTCCACGAATGGCCACCTCGCTGCCAATGCCCACCGGCATGACCGCGGTTGTGGGCCATGGCCATGGTGCTGCTCAACAAAACCAAGGTAAGAACCAGCTTTTTCATTTCCGCCTCCATCGTTGTGGGGTGAGAGAGTGTCCAACGAGCCAAACGATCATCTGGTTGACGGGGCCTGCAGTTCTCCATTTGGTTCACACCCACATCACGCCGGATAAGGGTTTGAAAGTAAATTGCGCTAAGATTAACCAAACGGTTAAGTCATGAGCACCTTGCCCACCCCATCCCCCACCGACAGTCGAGAGGCCATCTTGGCGGCAGCGGTCATGGAGTTTGGTGAACACGGCCTCACGGGGGCTCGGGTGGATGCCATCGCCTTGCGGGCCGGCACCAACAAACGGATGATTTACTACTATTTCACCGACAAGGCGGGCCTTTACTTGGCGGCTTTGGAGTCGGCCTATGCACGCGTGCGTCAACAAGAGTTGGAATTGGACCTCTCCAATTTGGAACCGGTGACCGCGCTGCGCCGTTTGGTGACGGTGAATTTCGATCACCACGTGGCCAACGAGCAATACATCCGCATGGTGATGTCGGAGAACATGAACCGGGGGCGAACCCTGGCATTGAGCCAACACATGGCGCAGTTGAATCGACCCGCCTTGTCGATATTGGGCGCCATTTATGAGCGAGGGGTGAACGAGCAACGGTTTCGACCCGGACTCGACGTCACGGAGTTGCACGCCTCGATTTCTGCACTCACCTTCTATAACGTGTCCAACCGATACACCTTTGGTTTGATTTTTCAACAAAACACCAGCTCACCAGCTTATTTGGCCGCCCGGCGCGAACACATCATCGACATGATCCTTCGCTTTGTTTTGAGGCAGCCCGATTGATCGACAATCCCCCCTCCCCACCCCTCTCACGGAGTCACTCATGAAAGCCCTGATGTTGCATGGCATCAATCACAACATGTTTGGGAAGCGCGACCCCAAGCAATACGGCACGATCACCTTGGAACAAATCAATGCGCGGCTTGTCCAACTGGGCGGCGAGCTGGGCGTGACGGTGGATTGCTTCCAAACCAACGACGAAGGTGCCATGTGCGAGCGCATTCACCAGGGCTATCGCGATAACGTCGACATGGTGTTGATCAATGCCGGTGCATGGACCCATTACAGCTATGGCATTCGCGATGCCTTGGCCATCCTGACCTGCCCCATCGTGGAATTGCACATGTCGAACATTCATGCCCGCGAGGCGTTTCGCCACCATTCGGTGCTGGCTGAAATCGTCATGGGACAAATCTGCGGCTTTGGGGCCGATAGCTACGAACTCGCTTTGCGCGCTGGTCACAGCGCCGCTCGTGCTCGCCAATCGGCCTGAGGAATCCCCGTGAACGCCCCTTTGCGCATTGATGGCCACACCCAAGTCATTGCCCATTTGGGCTATCCCACCCACAGTTTCAAAGCCCCCCTCATCTACAACCCTTATTTCGCAGAGGCTCAAATTCCAGCGGTGGTGGTCCCCATGGGCTGTCGTGCCGAACATTTTGAGTCGGTGTTGCGCAGTTTTTTCGAAACCACCAATGCCTTGGGTGCATTGATCACCATGCCCCACAAGGTGTCGGTGATGGCCTTGCTGGATGACCTCAGTGTCACGGCTCGCGTGGCAGGTGCTTGCAATGCGGTGCGTCGTGATGCGCGCGGGCGGTTGGTGGGTGACATGTTCGATGGCCAAGGCTTTGTGCGTGGCCTGGTCCACAAAGGCGTAGCGTTGAAGGGGCGTTCAGCACTGGTGGTTGGCAGCGGCGGCGTGGGTTGTGCCATTGCCGCCTCGCTGGCTCAGGCGGGTGTGGCGCAGCTTCGGCTTTACGATTTGAACGCCGCAAGCAGCCAAGCCCTGGCCCAACGGTTGCTGATGCACTACCCCCAACTGCAAGTCGAGGTGGGCAATGCCGACCCAGCCGGCCTGGATGTGGTGGTCAATGCCACGCCCATGGGCATGCAACCCGAGGACCCTTTGCCCTTGGATGTGAGCCGTCTTTCGCCGCAAACCATGGTCGGAGAAGTGGTGATGAGTCAACACATCACCCACTTTCTGGCTCAGGCGCAGGTCAAAGGGTGTTCGATTCAAGTTGGAGTCGATATGCTGTTTGAAATGATTCCCGCGTATTTGGATTTTTTTGGCTTGCCCACCACCACCGCGCAACGCTTGCGTGAATTGGCTTGGCTGCCCCCCATGGCTTGATGCAGGAGTTTGGTATGAGCCTAAACCGTGAATCCTTGGATGAGTCACCCAACCCCATCGGCATGATGGGGGTGGAGTTCATCGAATACACCACCACCAAGCCCCAGGCCCTAGGCCAAATTTTGGAGCTCATGGGCTTTCAACCGGTGGCAAGGCATCGCTCGCGAGAAGTGATGTTGTATCGGCAGGGCGACATCAACCTCATTGTGAACGCGCATGAGGCGGTTGCCGAACAACCCCGCATTGCCGCCATCGCGTTTCGGGTGCGTGATGCCGCCAGCGCCTACCAGCGCGCCTTGGACTTGGGCGCTTGGGCTGTGCACACGCAGGTGCAAGTCATGGAGCTCAACATCCCGGCGGTTCATGGCGTGGGCAACAGTCGCATTTATTTCGTCGATCGGCACAAAGAGTTCTCGATTTACGACGTGGACTTTGTGCCCATTACCCCCAACCGAGCCCCCACCCCCAATGTGCTGGGCCTGAGCATTTTTGGCTTGGTCCAATACATTGGCAACGACCGAACCGAAGACTGGACGGCGTTTTACAGCGCTTTGTTTGGATTTCACCCGCTGCCCGACCATGTGCGATTTGGCATTCTGCCCAAGGGCCACATCTTGCAAAGCCCCTGCGGTTTGTTTCACATCCAACTGATTGAGCCCGAGCCTGGCGTGCTGGATGTCAACGAAAACGAGCACTTTCACCGCCTGGGTCTGGGCTGCCAACAGGTCTTGCAAACCGTGCAAGCGTTGCAACAACGCGGGGTGGAGTTTGTTGACTCCGACCATTTGCACACCGCTGAACGGGGCGCCCTCACCCGAACGTGGATGCATTCGGTGAGCTTTGAATTGGTTCACCAGGACGCATGATGCTGCGCCACCGCATTCCCCACTTTGCCGATTTCGGCATGGACACCATCACGCTGGCGGGCGGATTGGCCCAGAAATTGGCGGCCATTCGCAACGCAGGCTTTCAGCAAGTCATGCTCTCGGCCAAAGACCTCACCCAACACGAGGCGGGCTGGGAGGCGGCCGTTGAGCTGGTTCGCAACAGCGGCTTGCGCGTCACGGGTTTTCAGGTGCTGCGCGATTTTGAAGGCCTCAGTGGCCATTTGCACCACTACAAGGTCGACATCGCCAAATCCATGCTGGACATGTGTGAGGCCGTGGGTTCCCAGGTGTTGCTGGTGTGCTCGTCCACGTCGGTGCATGCCAGCCCCGACCCCGACGATCTCGCGTGCGACTTGCGGCAACTGGCCATGCTGGCCATTCCCAAACGCATTCGAATCGCCTACGAAGGCTTGTCTTGGGGGCGAGCCATCAACACCTATGAAGACGCTTGGGATGTGGTGAGCCGAGCCGACATGCCCAACTTGGGCTTGGCCATCGACTCCTTCCATTTGTTTGCGGCTCAGTCCACGTTGGAAGAGCTGGAGTTCATTGAGCCCGACAAAATTGAGTTGGTTCAACTGGCCGATTTCATGTGGCGTGAAATCCCCAGCTTTGAGGAGCGCATCACCACCGCCCGTCACTTTCGGGTTTTTCCCGGTGAAGGCGTGCACAGCGAGGCTTTGGCCGAATTGGTGCGAACGCTGGATCGGCTGGGTTATCGCGGTGATTACAGCTTTGAGGTCTTCAATGACGACTACCAGCAAATGCCACCCCAGCAAGTGGCTGAGCGGGCCCAACGGTCGGCACTGTGGCTCTCGGAGCATGTGTTGCAACGCTCGGTGCCATTGCCCAACCTCATGCGGCTTCAGGCGCGACGTTGATTCGGTGAGAGCACGATGAGTTTGACCGGACGCTCCATTTTGAGTTCTGAGCGCTTGCAATTGGAGCCTGTGCAAGCCACCGATGCGGCGGATTTTTACGCCTTGTGGTCCAGCCCCGAGTTGGCGCAAGTGGCTGGCATCGACCCGGTGGGCTCCACCGATGACGTGGCGGCCGGGCTTGCGCAATTTGAACGCCTGCGCCTCTTGGGCATGTATTGGAAGTGGCGTTTGAGCCGGCGTGACAACCAAGCCTTTGTGGGGGAAATTGAGGTTTACCCCTTACGGCCCCAGATTCAGCCCTGGACCGAATGGGGCATCGGTTACAGCCTCATGCCCAGTCAATGGCGACAAGGCCTGGCTTCAGAGGCCTTGGTGTCGGTGATTGAAGCCGTGTTCATGCACCCTGAAGCCATGCGCATCAAAGCCGATGTGGACGCGAGCAACGCCGCCTCCATTCGCTTGTTGCAACGCCTGCACTTCAGCCAGGAAGGCGTTCAAAAAGACAAAATCTGGCACTCCAACCGTGCTCACGACATGCTGCTGTTTGGCCTGACCCGCAGCGCCTGGCAACTCAGCCACCGTTGAGTGTGAAGGCCACCGGCACCTCGAGGGAAGCAGCCGTGGCTTGGCCTGCCTGCAGGGCTGGTGAAAAACGCCAAGCCTTCAATTGCTCCAAAGCGGCTTGATCCAGCCGGCGATGACCACTGGATCGAATCACGTCAATGCGGGCCACCTGGCCATTGGCCATGACGTCGATGCGCAACCACACGGTGCCCTCCTCAGCCAGCCGTCGACTCAAGCCCGGATAAGCGGGCTTGGGGCCATGCAGCACCCGGACCGGCTGGCTTTGCAAGGTGACAGCCGTCGGGCTGCGTGTGCCTGATGGGGCCACACCGCCTGTAGGGGGCGCCGTTGATGCGATGGGCGTCGATGCCACAACGGGTGAATCGTCCGGTGTGACGTTGTCGCTGCCCCCAAGTGCTGAAGTGGCGACCAAGGCATCGACACGGGGCAATGGCTGCGCCGTGGACTTTGGGTGCGGTGTTTGGGTGTCCGGGCTTGATGCGTTGGGCCTGACCGGCGAGGGAGTGACCGCTGGCAAAGGTGCCCACAACTCCAGGCTGTCGTGACGGCCGAGGGGTTCATCCTCCACTTTAGATGGGTCTTTGGACAAGCCCAAATTCAAGGCCCACAGCAAAAGACCATGAACCGCCAAGACAGCCACCCAAATCCAAGCGTGATTCCCTAGGGATTCCGACGGATTGAGCGCAGTTTCTTCGCGATTCATGATTTGGATCATATCGGCGACGCGGTTTGTGGGGTTGGCTTCAATATAATGAGAATTATTCTCATTAATTTGTTATGACACTGCTCACCTTGAATGAACTGCCGACCCAGCAGCAAGCTCGCATCCACAACCTGCAGGGCTTGGGGCTAGATGCTGAGCGCTTCATGGCCATCGGACTCAAGCCTGGACGATGGATCACCCTCCTGCGCAAAGCCCCCTTAGGTGGCCCTTTGCATGTGCAGATCGGCCATTTCGAACTGTTGCTCAGACCCGAGCAAGCCGCACTGATCGAGCTCGAAAGCATGGCCAGCGCATGAGTCGCCAATGGGTATTGATGGGTCTACCGAACGCTGGCAAATCCACGTTGTTCAACCGACTCACGGGTGGGCACACCAAAACCGGCAATTGGCCCGGCTTGACGGTGGATTTCAATCTGGGCCGATTGGCCTTGGGCGGGCAACTGGTTAGGCTGGTTGATCTGCCTGGCATCTACGACTTGAGCGGTCACGCGGAAGATGAGCGTGTTGTGCAACGTTTTCTTGCTGAGCAAGCCGTGGACTTGATTGTGTTCATGGTGAGCGCCAGTCAGCTTGAGCGCCATTTGCCACTGGCCCATCAAATTCAACAACTCGGTCATCCCATGGTGCTCGTGGTGAACATGATGGATGAAGCCCGACGACTGGGCATACGTGTGGATGCGCCAGCCATGTCTCAAACCATGGGTCTGCCCGTGGTTCCCTTGTGCGCCCAAAGTGGTGAAGGTCTGCAAGCACTGCAAGGGACGTTGGAGCAAGCGGCTCACCACGCCCCTCCCAACCCCCATCCTCAATGGCAAGTCGAAACCGTGATACAGCAACACGTGACGACACCCACGCCAGGCGCCCATCGGCTGACGGCGCGCTTGGATCACTGGATGCTGCATCCTTTGTGGGGCCTGCCCTTGTTCCTGCTCGTCTTTTTCGTGCTGTTTCAATCCGTCTTCACTTTGGGCAAGTCTTTGCAAGATGGCATGAACGCTGGCTTTGTCTTGGCGCGTGAATGGGCCTTGGCCCCCCTGTTGAGCGGCTTGCCCAATGGGTTGCAGGGCTTTTTGCTCGATGGCTTATTCAATGGCTTGGCCACTGTGAGCAGTTTTGTGCCGCTGATCGTGCTTTTCTTCTTGGCCATGGGCCTGGTAGAAGATGTGGGGTATTTGTCCCGCGTGGCTTACTTGATGGATAGGCTGATGTCTGGGCTCGGGCTGGATGGGCGGGCCTTTGCGATGTTGATCATGGGGTTTGGTTGCAATGTCCCCGCGATGATGGGCACGAGAATCATCCGCTCTCGCGCACAGCGCTGGCTCACACTCATGATGCTGCCCTTTTCGCTGTGTTCGGCCCGATTGCAGGTGTTTGTATTTTTCACGGCCATCATGTTTTCGGAAACCATGGCGCCCTGGGTTCTGATGAGCCTTTATGGGATCAGTTTTTTGGCCGCTGCCCTCACAGCAGTGATCTTCCGGCAACGACAGGCAACGCGTGATGTGTTCATTCTGGAAATGCCACCGTATCGGTTGCCCACACTGCAACAAGTTTGGTGGCGCGCCATCAGTGAAGTTCGTCATTTCTTGAGTCGAGCCACCGGTTTCATTTTGCTCGGTGTGTTCTTGGTCTGGGCGCTAACCCATTGGCCGGAACCGGTCGCTTCGCCCCAAACCACCTGGGCTGCTCAATTGGGAGCTTTCCTAGAACCCGTCATGAGTCCGCTGGGTATTGGTGCCGCGCTCACGCTGGCGCTGGTGTTTGGCTTGGTGGCCAAAGAAGTGGTGCTCGGGGCTTTGGCAATCATCTTTGGTCAGGAAGGCCCCCATCTGAATCAGTTGCTGGTGGCTCAGATTTCACCGGCACAAGCCTACGCCTTCATGTTGTTTGCCTTGCTCTACACCCCATGTCTCTCCACCATTGCCACGATCCGCGCGGAAACCCGGTCATGGCGTTTCACGGCCTTGAATCTGGCTTGGGGGCTTGGCCTGGCCTGGCTTTGTGCCTTCGCTTTTTATCGTATGGCCATGTTGTGGTCATGAGCAACAACAACGGGTAATGAGCCCCATAGAACGCTCGGGTAGTCAGCAAGAAAAAAGCCCCTGACTTGTGGTCAGAGGCTTTTTTGAGTTGGTCGGCGTGGCGGGATTCGAACTCGCGACCCCTTGCACCCCATGCAAGTGCGCTACCAGGCTGCGCTACACGCCGAAGAACAAAATTATAAAGCGGAAAACCTTCACTGCCCGCCCAGCAGGTCACGAATTTCAAACAATTCGCGACGCAATGCCAACATGGCGGTGCCGTTCAGGGGTGAGCCATGGCCATCCACTTGGCCATCGATTTCCAAAGCAATGTCTTCCACGCCAGAAAGCAGCATTTCGCCAGCTTTGCGCTTGTCGCGTTCAAACTGAACGAGTTCTTGAAGCTTGTTGCGAGCGCCACTGATGGTGAAACCTTGGTCATAAAGCAGGTCTCGGATCCGACGAATCATCAACACTTCATGGTGCTGGTAATAACGCCGGTTGCCGCGTCGCTTCATGGGACGCAATTGTGTGAATTCCTGCTCCCAATAGCGAAGCACATGCGGCTTCACACCGCACAACTCACTCACCTCACCGATGGTGAAGTAGCGCTTGGCTGGAATAGAGGGTAAAGAATTCTCCATGAGATCAATCTCTTGCGAAGAGAACCGCATAGGTTACACGAACTCAAGCCTCAGGGAGAAGCCAGCCAAGATATTTTCCCGAAGCGATCTCAAAAGGATTCACTTACGCCCGTTTGCACACTGTCTTTAAGCTTTTGGCTTGCATGAAAGGTGACCACATTGCGAGCATCAATGGGGATGATTTCACCCGTTCTGGGATTTCGTCCCGGTCGAGCTGACTTGGTTCGAAATTGGAAGTGTCCAAAGCCGGTGATTTTGACGTCTTCACCCTTGACGAGACTGTCGGTGATGAGCTCAAAAAACGCATCAATCAAGTCTTTGGCCTCGCGTTTGTTCAAGCCAATTTCTTGAAACAGCAAATCGGCCAGCATGGCTTTGGTCAGTGCCGGGGTTTCCAATGAATCGAGACTGATTTCCATGAGGACTCCTTGATCAGTCGCGCAAACGAGCGTTCAGTTCATGCACCAGGGTATTCAACACGTTGACTCGAACCGCGTCAATTTGTTCGTCGGTGAGGGTGGCGTGATCATCACCCAGCACCAGGCGAATGCCCATGCTCTTTTCGCCCAATTGCAAACCCCGCTCCTGGCCAGGTTTGGGTCGGTAAATGTCAAAGAGCTGCACGCCCTTTAAACGACCGAGGTGCTCAGCAGACCAAGCGGCGTTCACCAGCTGATCGTGGCTGATTCGCTCAGCCACAATGACGGCCAGGTCGCGGGTGGCGGTTGGGAAACGTGACACCTCTTGCAATGGCGACAACGGGTGTTCCAAGACACTGTCGGCCAGTAACTCGAAATAGACGGTCGAGGCACTCAAGCCCCAATTGGCTTTCCACTGCGGATGCAGTTCACCCACCCAGCCAATGGCCTCATCACCTCGCCAAATGCGCGCACACCGACCGGGATGAAGACCCGGGTGGCTGCCATCGGGCACAAAACGCAAGGCCTCACCAGGAAACAGGGCCGTCACATCGGCTTTGATGTCGAAAAAATCCACCTGACGCGCAGCTTGACCCCATTGCACAGGGGCGCATTGTCCATGCCGCATCCCGGCCAACATCAAGGGTTGGGCAAAGCCAGCCACATCTTTCAAACTGTCGGCGACCGTGGGATCTTTTCGGAAAACACGGCCCAGCTCGAAGGTGTTGATGGCTTCCATTTTTCGGTCCACGTTGAACTTGATGACATTCAACAAGGAGCCCAGCAGGCTCGATCGCATCACACTCATTTGTGAAGCAATGGGATTCAGCACCTGGATGGGATCGGCATTTCCATGCAAGTCTTTTTCCCATTGAAGGTCCACAAAACTGAAATTGATGGTTTCTTGAAACCCGCGACTGGCCATCAGGCGTTTGAGGCGCTCTGGGCCCCAATGGACTTCATCGATCAACTTGGGGGAAATGGGCGCTTTGGGCGGATCGGTCGGCAAACGATCAAAACCGACCATGCGCGCCACTTCTTCGATCAGATCTTCTTCAATGGACAAATCAAATCGGTGACTCGGCGGCACGACCTCGATGACGCCATCGGTCAATTGGGGTGACAAGCTCAGGCGCTCCAAGGCGGCCAGCATGTCAGCTGCAGACAAGTCCAAGCCCAAAATTCGATTGGCGCGCGCCACACGCATGTGAACCGGCTTGCGTTCGGGCAAATTCAGAATCTGGTCATCCATGGGACCCACCGTGGTGCCATCGGTGCCGCAAATCTCCAGCACCAGCTGGGTGATGCGCTCAATGGCGGTGAGGGTTAATTGAGGATCGACGCCTCGTTCAAAACGATGCCCCGCATCGGTGGAGATAGCGAATCGGCGCGAACGTCCAGCCACCGAGCGCGGCCACCAAAAGGCCGCCTCGATGTAAATGTTTTGCGTGTCGTCATTCACGGCTGTTGCATCACCACCCATGATGCCAGCCAGGGATTCGACCTCATGGTCGTCCGCAATCACGCCCACCGATTCATCCAGTGTCACCGTGTTGCCATTGAGCAATCGAAGGCTTTCCCCCGCCTTGCCCCAGCGGACATTCAAATCGCCGCGAATTTTGTCCAAATCAAAAATGTGCGTCGGCTGGCCCAACTCAAACATCACGAAGTTGGAGATATCGACCAGGGCATTCACACTGCGTTGACCACAGCGTTCGAGCTTTTGAACCATCCACGCTGGGGTTTGAGCACGGGTGTTCACCCCTTTGACGATGCGTCCACTGAAGCGTCCGCACAAGTCGGTCGCGTGCACCTTCACCTTCAGCACTTGAGCATGAGTGACCGGTACAGCTGGGACGTCCAATTGCTGCAGGGGGGTATTGGTGAGCGCAGACAATTCCCGCGCAATGCCTTGGATGCTCAAACAATGCGCCAAATTGGGCGTGAGTTTGAGCTCTAGGGTGTGATCATTGAGATCCAAGCACTCGCGCAAATCCTGACCAATCGGGGCATTGGGATCCAGCACCATCAGGCCATCGGCGCCCTCGCCCACGCCCAGCTCTTTGGCTGAGCACAGCATCCCTTGGCTCTCCACGCCGCGCAACTTGCTGCGTTTGATCTGAAACTGCCCCCCTTCAGCCGTGGGCAATTCAGCACCGATCAGGGCGCACGGAACTTTGATGCCGGTTTGCACATTGGGCGCGCCGCACACAATTTGCAATGGCTCAGGGCCGCCTGCATCGACTCGACAAACCCGCAGACGATCGGCATCAGGGTGAGGTTGAACGTCAAGCACGAGAGCAACGACGACACCAGTGAAAGCCGCAGCCACGGGTTGGCACGACTCCACCTCCAAGCCGCCCATGGTCAGGGCTTCAGACATCGCGTCAATGGACAGCTCGGGATTACAAAAACTGCGGAGCCAGGATTCAGAAAATTGCATGATTGACCTCCGTGGCTCAATGGAACTGACGCAAAAACCGCATGTCGCCGTCAAAGAACAGCCGCAGGTCATTCACGCCATATCGCAGCATGGTCAACCGATCTGGTCCCATGCCAAAGGCAAACCCAATGTAGTGCTCAGGATCCAGCCCCATGTTTTTCACCACTTGGGGGTGCACCTGACCTGAGCCGGCAACCTCCAACCATTTACCGGCCAAAGGGCCTTGGGCAAATTGAATGTCAATTTCAGCGCTGGGCTCAGTGAAAGGGAAGAAACTGGGACGGAACCGCAGGGTCAGGTCCTTGGTTTCGAAAAAAGTCTGACAGAACTCGGTGAACACCACCTTGAGATCTTTGAAGCTGATGTTTTCTCCCAGCCACAGCCCCTCGCATTGATGGAACATGGGGGAATGCGTGGCATCGCTGTCCACCCGGTAGGTGCGGCCAGGGGCAATGACACGAATTTCAGGAATGCGTGAGTTCGCTTGGGTTTGATGGCGTTGGACATGGGCCATCGCGTGACGAACCTGCATGGGGCTGGTGTGGGTGCGGAGCAAATGACCGCCTTCCACGTAAAAGGTGTCATGCATGGATCGCGCTGGATGGTCCTCGGGGGTATTCAAGGCGGTGAAATTGAACCAGTCGGTCTCAATTTCTGGCCCTTGCGCCACTTCGAAGCCCATGGAGCGAAAGATGCCCTCGATGCGAATGAGCGTTTGACTGACGGGATGCAAGCCACCCTTGAAGTCATCGCGACCTGGCAAGGTGACATCCAAGGCCTCGGCCGTGAGTTGTCGGGCGAGATCGGCTTGGGCCATCTCTTCGCGACGCCGATTCAGCGCATCCTCAATGGCTTGCTTGGTCAAATTGATGGCTGCGCCGCGGGTTTTCTTCTCTTCGGGCGACATCTGACCCAAAGCTTTGAGCAAGCCTGTGACCGAACCCGTTTTACCCAGAAACTGCGCCTTCGTGTTTTCAAGCTCTGCCGGTGTTGTGCATTGCTTGAATAACTCGCTCGCCTGTTTCACCAATGCGTCCAGCTCGTTCATGTCCGTTCATCCATGAAAAAAGGGTTGTAGCCAAGGGCCACAACCCCAACCAGTCAACCGATCGAATTGATCAGTGCGGTGAATGTGCCCTCAATCAAGCGGCAAGCTTGGCTTTGACTTGATCCACGATGTGACCAAAAGCGGCCTTATCGTGAACAGCCAAGTCGGCCAGCATCTTGCGGTCGATTTCGATGGCAGCTTTGCGAAGGCCGTTGGCAAATTGGCTGTAGGTCATGCCAAATTCACGAGCGGCAGCGTTGATACGGGCGATCCACAATTGGCGGAACACACGCTTGCGGGCACGACGGTCACGGTAAGCATACTGACCGGCCTTCATGACGGCTTGCTTGGCAATGCGATAGACATTGCCACGACGACCACGGAAACCCTTGGCCAGAGCCAATACTTTTTTGTGACGCGCTCTGGCAGTCACACCACGTTTAACGCGAGGCATATTTCTTCTCCTGGAGTGTTAGATGTCAAAGACCGGCCATGGGCAACATTTGAGCCATGTGCCCCATGTTGGTCTCATGAACATTCACCGCGCCACGCAAATGACGTTTGTTCTTGGTGGTTTTTTTGGTCAGGATGTGGCGCTTGAAAGCTTGACCACGTTTGACAGATCCGCCAGGACGGACACGAAAGCGCTTTTTGGCGCTACTTTTGGTTTTCATTTTGGGCATTGAATGCTCCTGATGTTGTGCACATGAGGCGCCTTGGCATTCCTACCAAGTCTTGAGGCCTTGTGACACTTGTTTGCGTCGTCTTGCTGGCTGTCAGGCCGAAGCCGGTTCAACCACGGGTTTGACGGCGCCACCCGATTTCTTTTTGCCAGGCGCGATCATCATGATCATCTGGCGACCTTCCAATTTGGGGAACTGCTCCACCACGATGGCTTCACCCAGTTCATCCCGAATGCGCTGCAGCAAGGCCATTCCCAGCTCTTGGTGCGTGATTTCACGGCCACGGAAACGCAGCGTGATCTTGCATTTGTCCCCATCGTCCAAAAAGCGCAAGATGTTGCGCATCTTGATCTTGTAGTCTCCTTCGTCCGTACCCGGACGAAACTTCACTTCCTTGACTTCGATGACCTTTTGCTTGGACTTGGCTTCAGCTGCGCGCTTTTGTTCTTGATACTTGAACTTGCCATAGTCCATCAGACGGCAAACGGGTGGCTGTGCAGTCGGTGAAATTTCAACCAGATCCACATCCATATCCCCTGCACGGCGAAGGGCTTCGGCCAAAGACACGACACCCCATGCTTCATTGTCAGGTCCGACGATGCGAACCTCTGGTGCAGTGATTTCTCGATTCAGTCTGTGTTTGCGTTCCTCGCGTTGGCGACGGTCACGAAATTCGGTAGCGATGGTTCAAACCTCAAAAAAAAAACGGAAGTCACGTTTTGGCGGTGACTTCACGCGCAATGTGTTGCATGCAATCGGCGATGGACATGACGCCCAAATCTTGATTACCCCTGGCACGCACTGAAACGGCCCCTTGCTCACGCTCTTTGTCGCCGACAACGAGAATGAAGGGAACCTTTTGCATCGCGTGCTCGCGTATTTTATAGTTGATTTTCTCGTTCCTGAGGTCGGTTTCGACCCTAAGACCTTGATTTTTGAGCATTTTTGCGACATCCAAGGCGTATTCGCGCTGGGAATCGGTGATGTTGAGGACTTTGACCTGAACCGGTGCAAGCCACGTTGGGAAGGCACCTGCGTGTTGCTCGATCAAAATCCCGATGAAACGCTCCAAGCTCCCCACAATGGCGCGATGCAACATGATGGGACGATGACGAACGCCATCCTCTCCTACAAACTCGGCATCCAAACGCTCGGGCAAGTTGGGGTCGACTTGGATCGTGCCGCATTGCCACTCGCGGCCCAGGGCATCTTTGAGGGTGTATTCGATTTTGGGGCCGTAAAAAGCGCCCTCACCTGGCAAATACTGGAACTCGCAACCTGAGGCCCACAGGCCCTCGGCCAAAGCCGCTTCTGCACGGTCCCAGCTTTCCTCGGTACCGATGCGCTGGTCTGGCCGAGTCGACAGCTTGTAAATGATGTGGTCAAAACCGAAGTCGCGATAAACCTTTTGCAACAAGGCGGTGAACGCCGTGACTTCGTCTTGAATTTGATCTTCGGTACAGAAAATGTGGCCGTCATCCTGGGTGAACGCCCTGACGCGCATGATGCCGTGCAAACCACCGCTGGGTTCATTGCGATGGCACTGACCGAACTCGCCAAAACGCAAAGGCAGATCACGATAGCTCTTGACCCCTTGCTTGAAGATCAGAATGTGCCCGGGGCAGTTCATGGGCTTTAACGCGTAATCTCGCTTTTCGGATTCGGTGACAAACATGTTTTCCCGGTATTTGTCCCAATGACCGGTTTTTTCCCAAAGGCCTTGATCCAGAATTTGGGGACCTTTGACCTCCAAATAGCCGTTGTCGCGGTAGACACGGCGCATGTATTGCTCCACCTCTTGCCAAACCACCCAGCCCTTGGGGTGCCAAAACACCGTGCCCGGGGAGTGTTCATCGAGGTGGAACAAATCGAGTTCACGACCCAGTTTGCGATGGTCTCGCTTCTCGGCTTCTTCAAGCAGGGTCAAATAGGACTTGAGGTCGTCCTTGCTGGCCCAGGCCGTGCCGTAAATGCGTTGCAACATTTCATTGCGATGGTCACCACGCCAATAAGCACCCGCCACTTTCATGAGTTTGAAGTGGCCCAGCTTTCCAGTGCTGGGAACATGAGGACCTCGGCACAGATCCGTGAACCCCCCTTCGGCATACAAAGACACATCTTCGTTCGCAGGAATGGAGGCAATGATTTCGGCCTTGTAGTGTTCGCCCTGAGCTTTGAAAAATTCAATGGCGTCATCACGTGGCACAACGCGGCGCTCAACGGCCTCGTTCTTTTGCGCCAAGGCGCGCATTCGCTCCTCGATTTGAAGCAGGTCTTCAGGCGTAAAGGGACGGCTGTAGGAAAAATCGTAATAAAAGCCGTTGTCAATCACGGGCCCAATGGTCACTTGAGCCTCGGGGAACAACTCTTTGACGGCATAAGCCAACAAGTGCGCCGTCGAATGACGAATCACCTCCAAGCCTTCCGGATCTTTGGCCGTGATGATGGCCAATTGGGCAGGCGCGTCAATGCGAGTGGATAAATCAACCAGCTGCCCATTGAGTTTGGCGGCCAAAGCGGCTTTGGCCAAACCCGCGCCAATGGATGCTGCCACTTCAAGGGCGGTAACGGGTTGCTCAAAGGAGCGAACCGATTGATCAGGCAGGGTGACTTGAATCATGGGTGGTCAGATGGTGAAGGCTCAATAAAACACCCAACAGGTCAGGTGTCTGAGCCGAAAATTTTCACACAAAAACCATGTCGCCCCGCCAAGCCCCCGCAACCCGCGTGAGGCACAGTGAACCATTACACCCCTGCGGCTTGCCTGAAAAAGTCAGGCCCACCCATTTGCCCCCCTTTGAGCACCAACTCGAAAGCCGGCGCAGCGTCCCCCTTTCGCCAGGCCTCACACAAGGGTGCGCCAGGCACCAAAGGGGCTTTAACGGTAAGCGCATCGAGATCCAGCGCTGTGACGACCGCGCCAGAGGTATCCCCTCCCGCGACAATCAAGCGATCAAAACGCCCCATTTGCATCAACAAGGCACTCACTTTGGCCAAAGTGCTCGCAATTCGCAACTGCCACTGGCTGGTTTCCAGTGGGTCAACTAAAGCTGCGGGATCCGCCGGACGAAGGCTTTGATCGTCAGGCCCCATGGCCGAATAAATCAGCGGAATTTTCCCTTCGTTGACCTGCTCCAACACTTGCGCACACCAGGCAACTAGAGCCCCAGACTGATCGAGGATGAGGTCTTGCGTGAGGCCAAAGCGAAAAAAACGATCCTCGGGCGCCTTCCGAATTTGCTCTGCAGTCACCGGGGAACAGCTGCCACTGATGACCAGCGAACGATGGGCTGAAGTGATAGCAGGCCACTCGGGCGCTGACAAGCGTTGTTGATGTCGCCAATGTGAAGCCAAAGCGTGATTCACGCCCGAAGACCCCACGACAAACCGACGATGACGGGTGGCGCTTGACCACAGCGCCTCCCCCACTCGGGATTGGGTGAGCTCATCCATGACATCCAAGAAAACTGCCCCCGATCGATTGGCCTGTTCCCTTTCCTCCCAATCGGCCAGAAAGTCATCACGCCGAATGCTCAACCAATCGACCAATGCCATGGGCAACTCGGTTTGCTGTCCCAAGTGCACCAACAAATCGGCCTCAGCCATGGGCGTCACGGGATGCCGGCTCATGGTGGGATGCCGGTCCAGCCGATGCGTTTGTTGACCAACCGTTGCGAACAAGTGTCCAAATATTTGATATCGACGAAGCTGCGGCACACCCACCACCACCGGTGCCCATGAGGTTTGCGTTTGCGACAAGCCAATTTCCATCGCACACCCAATGCTGCCGCAGGCTGGACTGGAGTCGAAGGTAGAGCACACCTTGTATTGCAGGATGGGAGCACCCAACGACCACAACTTGTCAAAAATTGAAGGCAGGTTCTGACGCATCCATTCTGGAGACTCCCGCCTCGACAGACCCGCCCAGCCCACACATTGATAGCCTGAAAAGCGTGACAGCAAGTCGTCAGAGGGACCAGATAAAAACAACACGGTCGACAAGCCAGCACCAGCCATGGCGTCCATCACATCGGTGGACCCCGTGAAATCATCACCGTAAAAAGTAAGCCAAGGGGCCTGGCTTGAAGGCGACTCCACAGAGGTATTCAAGTTAGGCATTTCACTCACCAAAAGGTCAGCGCTGTTGCCAAGTCGGCGTGGTTTTGAGCGTGGGCGTGCAGTTCAATGCCTTGCTCCGCAGCCACCCATGCCTCGCGCATCGCGTGAACCCCGGCTTTCAAACCCGAGGGATGACCAAAAATGCCACCACCCGCAGCCACGATCAAATCGTTGGTGTGTAGGGCCTCGTAGGTCGCGTGGGCTACCCGTCCCGTTTGACCCGAACTGAACACGGGCATGGCCGCCATGGGGGCTAGAGCCCACAAGGGCTTCAACACCGATCGGGCCGACTGAATGACCGATGCATCGGGCTCACTGAATTTATTGGACAACCCATTCACGTGCAAATGGTCTGCCCCACCCAAACGCATGAGCATTTGCCAAGGCTCGTAGTCCCAACCCAGCCCCGGATGCCGATGCCAGTAACCCCAGCCATTTCGATGCGCATGAATGGGCAATACCGAGTGGCGGCGCAAGGCCTCAAGCCCTGCCCACCCCACACTGTTCAAGGACACCATCACACAGGTGCCCCCTTGCTCAAGCACCCAGTCGTGCCGACGCTTCATCTCATCGACGGTTCCCGTCAAATTAAAGGCATACATGGGCAACCGCCCCAGGCGATCGGCCGCTCGCTTCAACACGGACATCACGGCTTGAACGCGGGCCTCAAATGGGCAGACCACGCCATCGGCCTGCAATTCATCGTCCTTGATGAAATCAATCTCGGCCCGTGCCAGCTGTTCGACTTCGTGGGCGGTTTGCTCTGGATTCAAACCAATGCTGGGCTTGATGATGGTCCCAATCAAAGGGCGATCCTGCACACCTGTCAAGCGGCGCGTGCCCTCAATGCCAAAGGCGGGACCAGGAAGCCCACTTGCAAATTCAAGCGGCAAGTCCAGCTGCTGCAATCGAAGTCCGCTAACACAGGCGAGTTCATACAAATTACCAGCCACCGTGGCCATGAGGTTGGGCACGCTGCAGCCGATGTTGTCCAGCGGCCAAGACAAGGTCAGTTCAGCGCGATGAAAGCGTTGCGCTGGACCATATCGACCCGGCAAGCTGGGTTGATTCACCACTTCAAGAGGCGTTAACGCCTCAATGCTGGCCCCGGATCTCGCCAATAACTCTGGAGTCTCGTTGGCCAAAGCCACAAACGTTCCACTGGATTGCTCCCCAGCAATGATGCGCGCGGCTTGCTCAATGGGTAAAGGCGTCTCAAGCCAATAGCGCGCTTGGAAACGCAACGAGGGCTTGTGCATGATCAGGTGATGCGTCGAATGCTGTCCGTGATTTCTGCACGATCAAACACTTGCTTCCAATCTTCACGCATCAGCCTGGGTTTGCCATTGGCAATGGCTTTGTTGCAAGCGTCTGAAAATTGACCTTGAATCTGGCCAAACGTCACCGCGCTCAAGATGGTCATATGACCCAACAAAAAATCCCTCGCGGCCTCCCTGGGCACCCCTTTGGCGATCACTTCTTCCATGGCCTCGCGCATCACATCCAACAAGGTGGCACAAACCGTTTCTGACAGCCCTGGCTCCAACAATGCCATTTGATCCACCGTCACACGATAGGCGGCTGACACGGGCTGATAGATCACGCGCGCAATCGACTCACCCAAGGCATACAAGGCGTCGTCACCCTGCATGAGCGCACTCACAATTGACTGCGGGGCGCGGCGTCCCCCGAAATAATCAGGGTCCTGAGCGTCATGCACCAAGGGCTCAAACAGCGAGGGATGACAGGGATGCGTGACGAAATAGACCAGATCGGACCGTTGCGGCAAATGGCCAGCAAACGGGGCCGCGGCGTCCAGGGTGATCACCATCGTGCCGGGCTTCAACAGGGGCTCTATCCGATGCGATACCTGACCAATCAGGGTGTCTGGAATGGCCAAGATGACCACATCGGCACCATCCAACGCCTGTTCAGCCGCCATGCACACCAGCCCCAGTTCTTGCTTCAACCGGTGTTGACCCGCCTCACTGGGCTCCACATGGCGAACAGCGAACGTTGAGCCTTTGAGGTTCTGGCTCAGTCGAAAGCCCATCTTTCCACCAGCTCCAAACAAGGCAATCGTCGCAACGGTCATGGTCGTTCCTTTGAAATTTCAAACATCATACGATTGAAATATTCATCGACTCACTAGGGTTAGCGCGCAAAAAAACCACCTGACACCAAAGCATCAGATGGCTTGATCTGAAAGCCTCCTCTCGGAGACCCTCAAGGGCAGATCAGTGGAACTGCTCTTCTTCGGTCGAACCGCTCAGCGCTTTCACACTGGAAGAACCACCCTGGATCACGGTGGTCACATCATCGAAGTAACCAGCGCCCACTTCTTGTTGGTGTGACACAAAGGTGTAACCCTGCTCACGGGCCTTGAATTCAGGCTCCTGCACCATGTTGACGTAGTGCTTCATGCCTTCGCCACGGGCGTAAGCGTGTGCGAACTGGAAGGTGTTGTACCAGTTGACGTGAATACCAGCCAAGGTGATGAATTGGTACTTGTAGCCCAACGCCGACAGCTCGTCTTGGAAGGCGGCAATCGTCTTGTCGTCCAGGTTTTTACGCCAGTTGAAAGACGGCGAGCAGTTGTAAGACAGCAATTTGCCGGGGTGAGCGGCATGAACAGCTTGTGCGAATTCGCGGGCAAAGCCCAAATCGGGGGTACCGGTCTCGCACCACACCAAGTCGGCGTAAGGGGCATAAGCCACGCCACGGCTGATGGCTTGCTCCAGGCCGTTGCGAACGCGGTAGAAACCTTCTTGGGTGCGTTCACCCGTGAGGAACGGCTTGTCATTGGCGTCGTGATCGCTGGTCACCAAGCTCGAAGCTTCTGCATCGGTACGCGCCAACACGATGGTGGGGACGCCCATGACATCGGCTGCAAAACGGGCAGAGACCAGCTTTTCCACGGCTTCTTGCGTGGGAACCAGAACCTTACCGCCCATGTGGCCACACTTTTTCACGGCTGCCAACTGATCTTCAAAGTGAACACCCGCTGCGCCTGCAGAAATCATGTTTTTCATCAATTCGAAGGCGTTCAATACACCGCCAAAACCGGCTTCAGCATCAGCCACGATGGGAAGGAAGAAGTCGACATAGTCTTTGTCGGCAGGACCCACACCCCGTGACCATTGAATTTCATCGGCACGCTTGAAGGTGTTGTTGATGCGGCGAACCATGGTGGGAACGGAGTCGTAGGCGTAGAGCGACTGATCGGGGTACATGGTTTCCGAAGAGTTGCCATCAGCAGCCACCTGCCAGCCTGACAAATACACGGCTTCCAAACCCGCTTTGGCTTGTTGCATGGCCTGTCCGGCGGTGATCGCACCAAAGGAATTCACATAACCTTTTTTGGCCTCACCGTTAATCAAGCGCCAGAGCTTTTCAGAGCCACGACGGGCCAGGGTGTGCTCGATGTGAACGCTGCCGCGCAAGCGAACCACGTCCTCGGCAGAGTAATTGCGCTTGATGCCTTTCCAACGGGGGTTGGTGGCCCAGTCTTTTTCAAGTGCCGCAATTTGCTGTTCACGGCTCAGTTGTTCGGTGAGGTTTTGAGGCATGGTTTTCTCCTTGTGCGAGATTGAATGAATGGGTGCAGTCTATCTCTTCTATAAGACTTATTTCATTGAAATATCTTATAGAAGATTTATTTTTTTCCTTTATTTTTCAATAATTTATTATTTTTGTTTTGCATAGCAGAATCATTATTCATAGTTCAACAAAAGCTGAAAGCGTCAGATCGACTGATATTTCGCATCTCGAAAACACATTGCAAAAAAACGGGAACACATACCGAAGCAAGCACAGCACACGCAAAAGACATGAACGATTTAAACGGCGAAATTAGCGGCCTCAAATACAACAAAAAATGAACGTCAACCCTGGGTTTCACTTGGAAAGCAGTCAAAACTCCATTAGCATCGCGCAGACTGTGAACCAACGTTGATCCAGTCACAACCTAAGAAAAGGAAACAACATGGCAACTGCGAAAAAAGCTCCCGCTAAAAAGGCTCCCGCCAAAAAAGCGGCCACCAAGAAAGTTGTAGCCAAGAAGGCCCCCGCCAAAAAAGCTCCAGCGAAAAAAGTCCCCGCCAAAAAAGTAGCAGCTAAAAAGCCTGCAGCCAAAAAAGCGGCTCCTGCTAAAAAACCCGCAGCCAAAAAGCCTGCAGCCAAGAAAGTCGCTGTCAAAAAAGTAGCCGCTAAAAAGCCTGCTGCCAAAAAAGCCAAGGCCCCGGCCAAGAAGCGCACCCCGAACGCTGCGTTCATGAAAGCCATGACGCCCAGCTCTGCTTTGGCAGCTGTCATTGGCTCTACCCCCTGCCCCCGCACTGAAGTGGTGAGCAAGCTGTGGACCTACATCAAGAAAAACGGTCTGCAAGACAAAGTCAACAAGCGCAACATCAATGCCGATGACAAGCTCAAAGCCATCTTCGGTAAATCCCAGGTCACGATGTTTGAGCTGGCTGGTCTGATTGGCAAACACCTGAGCTGATCAGCTCAAGCCCCAAAAAAAAGGCCGATTCATCGGCCTTTTTTTATGGGTTTTGCGCTCACCGTTTGAGCGCGTTGGCTCGCACCTGCGAGAGTCGAATGCGAGAGGAAATCACATCGGGGTTTTGCATCACCTCGATCAGCGTGCCGCGCTCCGAACGCAATGCCGCTTCAAATGCAGCTTCAAAGTCTTCGGTATGCTCGATGCGAACACCCTCATAACCATAAGCCTTGGCCAAGCCCACGAAATCAGGATTCGACAAACTCGAACCGCTGACGTGAGCTGGATATTCCCGTTCTTGATGCATGCGAATCGTGCCGTACATCCCATTGTTAAGCAGCACGATGATGCTCTTGGCACCGTGTTGTGAAGCGGTTGCCAGCTCTTGGCCGGTCATCAAAAAATCACCATCGCCAGCGACGGTGATGACGCATCGACCCGTGGCAATCGCTGCTCCAATGCCGGCTGGCACACCATAGCCCATCGCACCGGAGGTGGGAGCCAGCTGTGTTTTGAGCCCATGGGCCAGCCCACGGTAAGCGTGGAATCGGTGGAGCCAACCCGAGAAGTTACCAGCACCATTGGTGAAGACGGCATCCTTGGGGCTCAGCCGCGAAATGCAAGCCATGATGGCGGCAATATCGACAGCCTCATCGGTGGGTGAAGGCACCAGGTTGGTCAGGTAGTCTTGATGCGCCTGATCGGACCATGCCGTCCACGCGCAAGTCGACGGGGGCGCCAGTTCAACCAAGGCTTGCGCCAATGCAGACAAATCACAGGCTAGGGCCAACCGAGGCTGATAAACCCGGTTGAGCTCATTGGCATCGACATGCGCATGCACCAGGGTTTGATTGGGCATGGGTGCCTGAAGCAAGGTGTAACCGCTGGTGGTCATTTCTCCCAAGCGCGGACCCAGGGCCAAGATGAGGTCGGCTTCACGAACCCTTTGAGCCAGTGCCGGGTTGAGGCCAATGCCCACATCACCCGCATACAAAGGATGCTCGTTGTCAAACACATCCTGGAAGCGAAACGCGTTGGCGACAGGCAAATGCCACTGCTCAGCAAAGCGTTGCAAGTCCTTGGCGCCTTGAGGCGTCCAGCTTCCCCCACCGGCAATGACCAAAGGCCGTTGGGATTGGCTCAGCAGGTTTCCCAAATCCGTCAATTGGTTTCGCGTCGGTGCCGAAGAGACGGGCTCGATTCGGGGGAGCGGTGCAGCAGAGGTCATTTGCACCAGCATGTCTTCAGGTAGTACCACCACCACCGGTCCGGGACGACCATTCATGGCTTTGGCAAAGGCGCGAGCCACATATTCTGGGATTCGGTTGACGTCGTCAATTCGCTCCACATGCTTGGCCAAGCCTTTGGCATTGGGGCCAAAAAAGCTGTTGTAGTCAACCTCTTGAAATGCTTCCCGGTCACGGAAATCTGAACCCACATCGCCCACAAACAAAATCATGGGGGTGCTGTCTTGGTAGGCGTTGTGCAAGCCAATGGAGGCATTGGTCGCGCCCGGTCCGCGCGTGACCATGCAAATCCCAGGGCGGCGTGTGAGCTTGCCCACCGCTTCGGCCATGAAAGCCGCCCCACCCTCTTGGCGATTGATCACAAACTGAATTTGGCCTTGATGCGCATGGAAGCCATCGAGCACCGCCAAATAACTTTCACCAGGGACGCCAAACACATGGGTCACCCCTTGTTCAATCAAACACTCCACCAGCAAGTGTCCGCCTGCAACGGGTTGCCGCTCACTCATTTTGATCTCCTGCTTCTACCTTAGAAAAATTCAGGGGGCGGCTCGTCTGAGCTTTTGCCCCACACCCAAAGCGAACCCAATGCTGATCAGCAACGTCAGTGCAGCCAACATCAAGGTTTGTCCATACCAACCCCGGTCCATCAGCAACCCAAACACCAGCGGTGCGATCGCAAAACCCACATCGAGCCCAGAATAGACCGTGCCATACACACGCCCTGTTGCCCCTTTGGGGGTGGACTGGCGAATCAACAAGTCCCGCGAGGGGCCGCCAATGCCAATCGCCAACCCCGTCAACGCCAATATGGCCATGGAACCCCAAGCACCCAACACCCCAGTGCCACTCACAAAGATCAACACGGCACCAGCGGCCATACAAGCGGCAACGACGCGGTCACTGGAATCTGGCCAGCGCGAGGCGACCACGCCGCCTACCAACATCCCCGCAGCGGCAAAGAGCATGTAGCCGGTCAGGGCCGAATTGGCATCCAAGAACGAAACCTGGTGCATGTGTTGCATGATGCTGACCGAAAAACTTTGCACCACAGCCAAGGTCATGGTCGAGAACATGAAAAAAGCAAAACACCACCAGATCACGGCCTCACGCAAAAATGACAGAGGCGGTGAAGCCGTTGTGCTGGATGGTTGGGCTGGTTGAACAGCCAGTTCGTGCCGGTAGTTGGCGATCAGAAAGAACAAAGCCAAGAAAACCAGTGACGCCAGCACATAGGCCCATCGCCACCCCAGCAGGTGACTGGCCGTCAGCATGAAAACGGGGGCAATGGCCCAACCCAAGTTGCCAGCAAGGCCGTGGGTGGAATAGGCATAGCCCATCCGTTCATTGGACACGTGGTGATTGAGGATGCTGAAGTCGATGGGATGAAAAGCGCAATTGCCCAACCCCAAGAGCACGGCGGTCAGAACCAGACCGCCCAAGCCATTCACTTGGCTGGCTACCAAACAGCCCAGAACCAAACACCCCAAGGCAGCCAACAAGACTGGCACTGCGCCAAAGCGATCCACAAAGAAGCCGCTGAGTGCTTGGCCGATCCCGGAGACCACAAAAAACACCGAAACCGACAAACCCAGCTGGGCGTATCCCAGACCAAACACTTGGCTGAAGATGGGTAACATCAGGGGCAACAGCAGGTGCGAAAAATGCGAACCTGCATGCCCAATGCCAACCAAGCCAATGATTTTCCAGTCTTTTTTGACTTCCGGGCGAGACAAAGCATGCGCAAAAAACATGCTGACCATTATGCGCCCGAGCGCCCCCAGGCATCACCTCACGCGAAGCCTCAAGCCCGCCTGAGCGTCACCTGGATGACGTCGACTTCAGGTTCAATCCAAGGCTTTGAAATGGAATTGGCCTGGCGCCTGGATGGGATCGACCGAGACCTCAATGGTCTGCTTGGGCAAAAAACGACCTTCCAAAATCAGTTTGGACAAGGGGTTCTCAATCCGTTGCTGAATGGCCCGTTTGAGCGGACGGGCACCAAAAACAGGATCAAACCCCACTTTGGCCAACTCGGCCACAGCATTCGGCAAGACCTGAAGCGACAGATCGATTTGAGCCAAACGCTGAGCCAGCACCTGCAACTGAATGTTGGCGATGGCTTCGATGTGCGTCGATCCCAGCGCATGGAAGACCACCGTTTCATCGATGCGGTTGAGAAACTCGGGGCGCATGTGCTGCTTCAACTCGTCCCAGACCGCTTCCTTGATGTCCTCAGGCGACTGGCCGGTCATGGCTTGAATGCGCGCAGAGCCCAAATTGGAGGTCATCACGATGACCGTGTTTTTGAAATCGACCGTCCGGCCCTGACCGTCGGTGAGCCGACCATCGTCGAGCACTTGCAGCAACACGTTGAACACGTCGGGGTGCGCTTTTTCCACTTCATCGAGCAACACCACGCTATAGGGCTTGCGCCGAACGCTCTCCGTGAGGTAGCCCCCCTCGTCATAGCCCACGTAGCCCGGCGGGGCGCCAATGAGCCGACTGACCGAGTGCTTCTCCATGAATTCACTCATGTCGACCCGAATCAAATGATCCTCGCTGTCGAACAAAAAGCCAGCCAAGGCTTTGCACAATTCGGTTTTGCCCACACCCGTTGGCCCCAAAAAGAGGAAGGAACCCGTTGGGCGGTTGGGGTCACTCAAGCCAGCTCTGGCCCGGCGAATGGCGTTGGCCACAGCGACGATGGCTTCGTCTTGTCCCACCACGCGCTGATGCAACTTGTCTTCCATGGCCAGCAGCTTGTCGCGCTCACCTTGCATGAGCTTCGAAATGGGAATGCCCGTAGAACGAGAAACCACCTCGGCAATTTCCTCTGCACCCACTTGCGTGCGCAAAAGCTTGTTCTTTTGATGCTGGTCCTGATCTCGTTCATTCACTGACTTGAGCTGTTTTTCCAATTCGGGCAGTCGGCCATATTGCAACTCGGCCACCCGATTGAAGTCGCCCTGACGCTTTAGGTCTTCAATTTGGTGTTTGAGTCGATCGATTTCCTCTTTGATCTGCGCCCCGCCTTGGGCTGCTGATTTCTCGACGGTCCAAATTTCTTCCAAGTCGGCATACTCGCGACCGATTTTTTCAATCTCCTCTTCAATCAACGCCATGCGCTTTTGAGAGGCCTCGTCTTTTTCTTTGCGCACCGCTTCGCGCTCAATCTTGAGTTGAATGAGGCGACGGTCCAGTCGGTCCATGGACTCAGGCTTGGAGTCAATTTCAATCTTGATTTTGGCTGCGGCTTCGTCGATCAAATCAATGGCTTTGTCCGGCAAAAACCGATCGGTGATGTAACGATGGGAGAGCTCGGCCGCCGCCACAATGGCGGGATCGGTGATTTCAACGCCGTGATGCACTTCGTATTTCTCTTGCAGGCCCCGAAGAATCGCAATGGTGGCTTCGACCGTCGGCTCGCCCACCAGAATCTTCTGAAAGCGACGCTCCAAGGCGGCGTCTTTCTCGATGTATTTGCGATATTCATCCAACGTGGTGGCACCCACACAGTGCAATTCACCCCTGGCCAAAGCCGGCTTGAGCATGTTGCCTGCATCCATCGCACCTTCCGCTTTGCCGGCGCCAACCATGGTGTGCAGCTCGTCGATGAACACAATGGTTTGCCCTTCTTCCTGGGCCAATTCCTTCAGCACGGATTTCAGTCGCTCCTCGAATTCACCTCTGTATTTCGCACCCGCCAGCAAAGCGGCCATGTCGAGCGAAAGCACCTTCTTCCCTTTGAGGCTATCGGGAACTTCTCCATTCACGATCCGCTGGGCCAAACCCTCCACGATGGCGGTTTTGCCCACACCCGGCTCACCAATGAGCACCGGGTTGTTTTTGCTGCGGCGTTGCAGGACTTGAATGGCGCGTCGGATTTCATCGTCCCGGCCGATCACGGGGTCGAGCTTGCCGGCTCGGGCACGCTCGGTGAGGTCAAGGCAATATTTTTTCAACGCTTCCCGCTGAGACTCCGACTCCGGTGAATCGACCTTTTGACCACCACGCACCTTGTCTATGGTTTGGGTCAGCTGCGGTGCAGAGAACCCGGCTTTGCGCAGGGCTTCCCCCAGGGCGCCCTGGTGCTCGGTGAGGGCCAACAAGAACCACTCACTGGCCACAAATGCATCTTGGTGCTTATGGGCTTGCTTTTCGGCTTGCTGCAGCAGGCCAATGAGTTCCCTGCCAATCTGAACCTCCGATTGCCCCTCCACTTGAGGCAGTTTTTGAAGGGCCGTGGCCACAGCCAGCTCCAACTGTGACAAATTGCCCCCGGCTCGGAGCAACAAGGACCTTGGGCCTTCATCCTGCGCCAACATGGCCTTGAGGACGTGGGCAGCCTCCACATAGGCGTGATTCGATTGGACCGCGAGGGTCTGGCCTTCTGACAAGGCTTCTTGAAATTTGGTGGTGAATTTATCGATTCGCATGATGAACCTTTCAACGACTGTTCACCAGATGGGGACGATTCCACCCATTTCAAGCTTGAGGGCTAATCCCCCATTTGGCGGCCGCTTGATCATCGGTGACCCGGGCATCGACCCAACGCGCGCCCTCTGGCGTTTGCTCTTTTTTCCAAAAGGGCGCGTGAATTTTCAAGTAGTCCATGAGGAATTCACAGGCTTGGAAGGCCTCACCCCGATGGGCGCTACTGACCACCACAGCCACGATTTCATCTTTGGGCAAGAAATGGCCAACTCGGTGAACCACGGCAACCCGGTGGATGGAAAAACGGGCACGGGCTTGGGTGACCATGTCGGCAATCGCCCGCTCGGTCATGCCAGGGTAATGCTCCAGCCACAAATCAGAAACCGCATCGCCTTGATTCCGATCACGGGTGACGCCCAGGAAGCTCACCACCGCACCCGAATCCGCATCGCCGGCTAAAAGCTCATCAATCAGGGATTGCAGGTTGAAGCGGTCTTCTTGAATGCGAACGAAATCCATGACCATTAGCCTCCCGTGACGGGCGGAAAGAAAGCCACCTCATCGCCATCGCTGATGCACGCATCGGGTGCGGCCATGGACTGATTGATGGCCATGCGCACCACTTGGTCGGCACCCAAAGCCTGGGCAAAGCGCTCGTCTCGGGCTGCCAATTCGAGGCGAAGCTCGCCCAGCGTGTTGGCTTGGGTCTCCCAAACCTCGTCAGACCGGTCGAGTTGTTCGCGCAAGGCTGCAAAAAATCGGAGTTGCAATTTCATGTCAGTGCGTAGCCCAAGGAATGAAGTTAACCCCATCTCCTCGCTGGATCACCTGGCCGCTGGGGACATCCACCACCCCATCGGCCCATGCCACCGAAGTCAAAACCCCAGAGCTTTGGTTTGGAAACAGATCCAGTCCACCGTTGGCATTTCGTTTCACGCGAATGAATTCACGGCGCTTGTCGGGTTTGGGCCAATCGAAATCGGCGCGCACCGTCCAGCACGGCAAGCCCACTTGCGAACTGCCTTGCCAGGCCAGCAAGAAAGGCCGAACCAAGAGCATGAAGGTCACGAAACTGGAGACCGGATTGCCGGGCAAACCCATGAAAAAGCACGACGATGTGCCGCCCGAGGCCTTCAATCGACCAAACGCAAATGGTTTGCCTGGCTTCATGGACAGCGACCAGAGTTTGAGTTCACCCATGGACTCCACGGCGGGCTTCACGTGGTCTTCTTCCCCGACCGAAACCCCACCGCTGGTCAAGATCAAATCGTGTGAATCTGCCACCGATGCCAGGGCCTGCTGTGTCAAATCGAGTCGATCAGGCACCATGCCCAAATCCGTGACTTCAACCCCCAGACGTTCAAGCAGGGTTCGCAAAAAATACCGGTTGGAATTGAAGATGGCACCCGCAGGCAAATCTTTCGGGGCCAGCGTGCCTGGCATCACCAACTCATTGCCGGTGGAAAACAAAGCCACCTTGGGCTTTCGGCTCACCCAGACCTTGTCTAGACCCAAGCTCGCGAGCAAGCCCAGTTGCGCGGGGCTCAAGCGGTCCCCCGTCTTCAAGACCTCGCAGCCTGCCATGATGTCTTCGCCCGCACGCCGGATCCATTGGCCAGGTTTGGGCGTTTCATCCACGCACAGTCGACCTTGATCGTTCAAATGTGCCAGTTCTTGCATCACCACGGCGTCAGCGCCATCAGGGACTGGAGCGCCCGTAAAAATTCGGGCCGCTTGCCCCGCCAACAGGGGCTGAGCGGTGTCCCCTGCGGTGATGCGTTGCGCAACATCAAGACCCGTTGAGGGTTCGGTCAAGTCCGCACATCGGACGGCCCATCCATCCATGGATGAGTTGTCAAAGGCCGGGACATTCATTTCGCTGACAACGGCTTGTCGCAGCACCCGGCCATCGGCTTGCATCAACTCGACTTCAACAGCAGGCAACAGCGGTTGTGTCCATTGCAAGAGGTCGGCGAGGGCTTGGTCCAGTTCAGCCAATGGTGCACGTGGTTTCATGGCTTCAAACCTTCAAGGCGTGCTCGGCGATGTAGCGCTTGATCAGATCGACATCGGCCGGCATGACCTGAAATTGCTTGGGCTGCTGCATCAAATGGGCAAAACGCTCAGGCAGTGGCGGATTCTGGCCCAAGGCCTCGAACATGGTCTCTGAGAACTTAATCGGTAAGGCCGTTTCCAACACCATCAGGCTCACCGACGGATCGCGATGTTCCAGCGCCACTTTCAAGCCATCGGCCGTGTGTGGGTCAATCCAGTCGCCCCAGCGTTCGTTGGCCAACTGAATGGTACGAATGCGATCGCTGTGCGTGCTTTTCCCGCTCAGAAAACCGTAGTTGGCAAAGCTTCGTTCAAAGGCCGGCTCTTGGGAAAGATCGAAAAGGCCATTCTGGGACAAGCCATCACCAAACAGTGAGCGGGTGCGAGCGCCATCACGACCCAATAGATCGAAGATGAAACGCTCGAAATTGCTGGCCTTGGAAATATCCATGGAAGGACTGGTCGTCTCGTGCGTTTGTGAAGCGTTTCGAACTTGATAGCGACCCGTTTTAAAAAACTCGTCCAAAACGTCGTTTTCATTCGTGGCCACCACCAAATGCCGCAAGGGCAAGCCCATCATGCGAGCCACGTGGGCTGCACAAACGTTGCCAAAATTCCCACTGGGCACACACACGTCCAAGGGCTGGTCATTGGATTGGGTGACTTGGAAATAGCCAGCGAAGTAATAGACCACTTGCGCCAACAAACGGGCCCAATTGATGGAGTTCACCGTGCCAATGCGATATTGGCGCTTGAAACCCAGGTCATTCGATACCGCTTTGACCAAATCTTGGCAGTCATCAAACACGCCTTCAATGGCCAAGTTGTGAATGTTGGGGTCCAGCAAGGTGAACATTTGGGCTTGCTGGAAGGGACTCATGCGACCATGAGGACTGGTCATGAACACCTGAATCCGAGACTTGCCACGCATGGCATATTCAGCCGCACTGCCCGTATCGCCAGAGGTGGCGCCCAGCACATTGAGGTGATCGCCCCGACGCTCCAATTCATACTCGAAGAGATGCCCCAGCAGCTGCATGGCCATGTCTTTGAAAGCCACCGTAGGCCCATTTGAGAGGCCCAGGATGTGGAGGCCTGGCTCGAGTGTTCGCGCCGGCGCGATGCGAGGATCCCCAAACACTTCGGTCCGGTAAGCGGCATGGCACAAGCGATGCAAATCGGCCGCAGGAATATCGTCGATGAACCGTTCCAAAATGCAGAATGCCAACTGAGCGTAGCCTTCCGATTCAAAGGTCAGACGCCATTGGGTCAGCGTAGCCGCATCAACCTGAGGGTAAGACTGCGGTAAATAGAGGCCACCATCGGGTGCAAGACCCTCTAACAAGATGTCACTAAAGCCTTTGCGTTCCGCGTGACCTCGGGTGGACAAATACTTCATCAGTTCAACTCTTCCTTGCGAATCCGAACAATGTCGCCATGCACCGAGGGAATGGCCGACATGGCCTTCAAAGCCTGATCCATGCGGGACTCCTCGCATTCATGGGTCATGATGATGAGGTCGGTTTGATTCAAAACCGCGCCTGCGGGGCGCTGCAAAACTGCGTCGATGCTGATCCCTTGCTTGGCCAAGACCCCAGTCAGTTCGGCCAGCACACCCGCTTGATCATTCACGCGCAAACGCAAGTAATAAGACGTCACCACTTGCCCCATGGGGAGCACGTGTAAGTCCGACAGGGAATTGGGCTGGAACGCCAAATGGGGCACGCGGTGTTGGGGGTCTGCCGTGAGCAATCGCGTCACATCGATCAGATCGGCAACAACCGCACTGGCGGTGGGTTCGCTGCCTGCGCCTTTGCCATAAAACAAGGTGGTTCCAACGGCGTCGCCTTGCACCATCACGGCATTCATGGCGCCTTCAACGTTGGCAATCAGGCGCTTTTCAGGAATCAAGCAGGGGTGAACCCTCAGCTCCACCCCTTGATCGACCCGTTTGGTGATGCCCAGCAACTTGATCCGGTAGCCGAGCTGCTCGGCATAAACGATGTCTTGGGTATCCAGCTCAGAGATCCCCTGCACATGGGCTTTGTCGAATTGCACGGGAAAGCCGTAGGCGATGGCAGACATGATGGTGGCCTTGTGGGCCGCATCCACCCCTTCCACATCGAAGGTGGGGTCAGCCTCGGCGTAACCCAGGCCTTGCGCTTCAGCCAACGCTTGGGCGAAGGTCAAACCCCGAGAGCGCATTTCAGACAAGATGTAATTGGTGGTTCCGTTGATGATGCCGGCTATCCACTCGATGCGGTTGGCACTGAGCCCCTCTCGCAAGGCTTTGATGATGGGAATCCCTCCGGCCACAGCTGCCTCAAAAGCCACCGTGACCCCTTGTGCATTGGCTGCCGAGAAAATTTCTGTGCCATGCACCGCAATCAGGGCCTTGTTGGCGGTCACCACATGCTTGCCAGCACGAATCGCCTGCAGGACCAAATCTTTGGCCACACCGTATCCGCCTATTAACTCGATCACGATATCGATGGCTGGGTTTTGAATCACCAATTGGGCATCGGCGACAACTTCGGCGCGCCCTTGAACAATGGATTGCGCCCGTTCGGTGTTGAGGTCAGCCACCATGGCGATTTCAATGCCACGTCCGGCTCGACGAGCAATGTCGGGCTGATTGCGAGTGAGCACTTCAAACGTGCCCGCACCAACGGTGCCAATACCCAAGAGTCCAACTTTGATCGGTTTCATGCTGCAACACGCTTTCTGTAGGTTTCAAGATAAGAGGCAATGCGACCAATGGCCTCTTTCAAATCGTCTTCATGGGGTAGGAAAACAATTCGGAAGTGATCGCTGTGGGACCAGTTGAACCCACTGCCCTGCACCAATAGCACCTTGGTTTTTTGTAACAAATCCTCGATGAAGGCTTGATCGTCTTCAATCGGATACATCTGGGGATCCAATTTCGGAAACATATAGAGGGCAGCCTTGGGCTTGACGCAAGTCACGCCCGGAATTTGGGTCAACAACTCATAGGCCAAATCGCGCTGTCGGCGCAAACGACCACCGGGCTGAACCAAATCTTGGATGCTTTGATAGCCGCCCAATGCCGTTTGAATCGCCGACTGTCCAGGAACGTTCGCACACAAACGCATCGAGGACAGCATGTTCAAGCCTTCGATGTAATCTTTGGCAACGGTTTTATCGCCTGACACCACCATCCAGCCAGAGCGGTATCCGCAAGAGCGATAACTCTTAGACAGAGAATTGAACGTCAGCGTCAGGACGTCGTTCGACAAGCTCGCCATGGCCGTGTGCTGAATGTCGTCATAAAGCACCTTGTCATACACCTCGTCGGCAAAGATCACCAGTCCGTTTTCGCGTGCAATTTGGATGATCGCCAGCAGGGTTTCATTCGAATACAAGGCGCCTGTTGGGTTGTTGGGATTGATGACAACGATCCCTTTGGTTTTGGGTGAGATTTTTTTCCGAATGTCATCCAAATCGGGCATCCACTCCTTGCTTTCATCGCACAGGTAGTGAACCGGGGTCGCACCGGACAGACTCACAGCCGCTGTCCACAAGGGGTAATCGGGTGCGGGGATGAGCAACTCGTCACCCTCGTTGCACAACGCGTTGGTGGCCATGACGATCAATTCGCTGGCGCCATTGCCTAGATAAATATCATCCAATGACACCCCTTGAACACCTTGCTGTTGGGTGTAGTGCATGACCGCTTTGCGTGCGGCAAAAATGCCTTTGCTGTCTGAGTAAGCCGCAGCACCTGGCAAATTACGAATCATGTCCTGCTGGATTTCTTCAGGTGCATCAAAACCAAACACCGCCAAATTTCCGATGTTGAGTTTGATGATTTTCTGCCCCTCCTCCTCCATTTGACGCGCTCGGTCAAGCACAGGTCCACGAATGTCGTAGCAGACGTTGGCCAATTTACTTGACTTGAGAATGGGTTTCAAACCGGGCTCCTGAAATAGGGGGGAAACCTATAATTTGATCATAGTTTTCAATGCCTTTTCATGCATTTCCCCCATGAAACTTCAACCCGAACGCAGCTCACATCAAACCGTCACCAGACTGGAGGGCCAAGAAGTCATCACCAGCCTGGGGCATCGAACAAGTGAGCCTGTTTATCTGGCCCATGACGGACGCTTTCAGCCCTTGCCCCAACAAGCGTTTGACAGCAGCCTGGTGGATTGCTTGAACGGCTTGCCCTTGGATGCAATTGAAATTCTCATCATCGGGACGGGCAATTCGACTCTGCTCTTTCCACCAGCATGGCGACAACAACTGAAGTGGCTACGTCTGGGCATTGAATCCATGTCCCTCTCAGCCGCTTGCCGCACCTACAACGTCTTGGCCATGGAAGGTCGAAAAGCGGGCTTGTTTGCCGTGCTTTCACCCTGAAGACCCGTGTTCGAAGTGGGCAACTCATGAAAGCCAATTCGTTTGCAGTAAAATGGGCTTTGTTTGTTGCTCAACTTTGCAGGCGCGTTAGATCCCATGGCCATTGTTCTGAATAAACCCTTACCCGAGTTTGAAGCCCTAGCGACCAACGGTGTCAAAGTGACGAATTCGTCACATCACGGTCACATTGTGGTGCTTTACTTTTACCCCAAAGACAACACACCCGGTTGCACCACGGAAGCCATGCAGTTTCGCGATAAGTTCAAAGATTTCACCAAGGCCGGTGCCGTGATCTTTGGCGTATCCCGAGACAACATGCGCTCACACGATGGCTTCAAAGAGAAGCTGGAGCTCCCCTTCGAGTTGATTGCTGACACCGAAGAAAAGCTTTGCCACATGTTCGGCGTCGTCAAAAACAAGATCATGTACGGTAAAAAAGTGAAAGGCATCGAGCGCAGCACCTTCTTGGTGGGCCCCGATGGCGTGCTCTACGCTGAATGGCGTGGACTCAAAGTGCCTGGCCATGTTGAAGAAGTGCTCAAAGCAGTGAAGGCCCTTAAAAAGGCCACAGCTGTCGCTTAAATCGACTCTGTGTCACGTATCACTCCTCGCCAACCCGCTGAATTGGCCGTGTGCACGGCTCCCACAAGGGCCGCCTCAACTTTGAGGCGGCTTTTTTTTTGAACGATTGAGTTGTCATGCCCTTGCCCAAAGCACCCACACAGAAAGCAAACCTGTTGGATGAACGTTTGCTCAAACAAACTGGACTCAAGGTCAGCCCAGCCAAGAAACCGTCGGTTGCCCAATCGAATCAGGCCATCAAAAGGCCTGCACCGGGTGCAAACACAATGCCGGCAATGCCTACATCTCCCGCAGTGACCAAAGTCAGTCCGCTGGAACGCGCTGATGCAAGTCCGACCAAAAACAAGACGTCGAAGCCACGCGCCAAGGTGAGCAAATTATTTGTGCTGGACACCAATGTGCTCCTTCACGATCCCATGAGCTTGTTCCGATTTGAGGAACATGACATTTATTTGCCCATGATTGTTTTAGAGGAACTCGACAATCACAAAAAGGGCATGACGGAGGTTGCGCGCAATGCGCGTCAAACCAGTCGCACCTTGGATGTATTGGCAGGCGATGAACTCGCCGATATCAATACAGGCCTTCCCTTGAGTCATGCAGGACACCGCGAGGCCTTGGGCAAGTTGTTCTTTCAAACGCAAGCCCTCAAGCGCTCCTCTCCCCTGAACCTCCCACCTGGCAAGGCCGATAACCAAATCTTGGAAGTGGTTCAGTCACTCAAGGAGGCTCACCCCCAACGACCTGTGGTGCTGGTTTCCAAAGACATCAACATGCGAGTCAAGGCACGCGCACTGGGACTTGAGGCCGAAGACTACCAAAACGACATCACCCTGGATGACGGCGATTTGCTCTACCCCGGCAGCATCGCTTTGCCCAGCAACTTTTGGACACAGCACGCCAAAACCATCGAAAGTTGGCAATCGGGCACTCAGACTTTTTATCGGCTCACTGGCCCGATCGTCTCAAAACTTCAACCCAATGAGTTTGTTTACTTCGAGTCTGCCGATGAGCCCTCGCTGTATGCACGGGTGGCTGAAGTCCAAGGTCAATCGATCACGCTCCGCACACTCAAGGACCACTCGCACGGCAAATATGCGGTTTGGGGAATCACGGCCAAAAACAAAGAGCAGAACTTTGCTCTCAACCTGTTGCTCGATCCCGAGATCGACTTCGTGACCTTGACGGGCACCGCTGGAACTGGCAAAACCTTGATGGCCTTGGCCGCCGGGCTCACGCAAGTGCTCGACGACCGGCGCTATTCCGAAATCATCATGACCCGCGCGACGGTGAGCGTGGGCGATGACATTGGCTTTTTACCCGGAACCGAAGAGGAAAAAATGGGGCCTTGGATGGGCGCCTTGGATGACAACCTGGAGGTGCTGGCAAAGACAGACACCAGCGCGGGTGAGTGGGGGCGTGCAGCGACGAATGAATTGATCCGCTCCAAGGTCAAGATCAAGAGTTTGAATTTCATGAGGGGGCGAACCTTCATGAACAAATACGTGATCATTGACGAAGCCCAGAATCTGACACCCAAACAAATTAAGACGTTGATCACACGTGCCGGTCCAGGCACAAAAATCGTGTGCATGGGCAATCTGGCTCAAATTGACACGCCCTACCTCACCGAAGGTTCATCGGGCTTGACCTACGCGGTGGACAAGTTCAAAGGCTGGCCCTACAGTGGCCACATCACCTTAGCCCGAGGGGAGCGATCCCGGTTGGCAGATTTCGCGAGCGACGCCCTGTAATGGGATCAGTAGTCTGAGCCCGAACTGAATAAGGACTCGAATTTGGTGATGGGCTTCAAGAAGGCCAGTTTCAACGTGCCCGTTGGGCCGTTACGCTGCTTGGCAATGATGACCTCCGCCACACCAGGCTCCTTGCTGTCCTTGTTGTAGTAGTCGTCCCGATAAATGAACATGATGACATCCGCATCTTGCTCAATCGCGCCGGATTCGCGCAAGTCGCTCATCATTGGGCGTTTGTCAGTGCGTTGTTCGACACTTCGATTGAGCTGAGACAACGCAATCAAGGGGCACTGCAACTCTTTGGCCAACATCTTCAGGCCTCGCGATATTTCGCCCAACTCAGTTGCTCGATTGTCGCCATCACCACCTGAGCTACCGCTCATCAATTGAAGGTAATCCACAACGATCAAGCCGAGCTTGCCACAGCGTCGAGCCAGTCGACGCGCGCTGGCACGCAACTCGCTCACCGTGAGGCCTGGCGTTTCATCGATGAACAATGAAACCGTGCGCAACTGCTCAACGGCGTCACTCAATCTAGGCCATTCCTCATCGCTTAATTTACCGGTGCGTAACCGCGACTGATCGATTCGCCCCATGGAGCCCACAATACGCACCGCCAACTGGGAAGCGCCCATTTCCATGGAGAACACAGCCACAGGCAAGCCCTCATTGATGGCCACATTTTCAGCAATGTTGATGGCCAACGCGGTTTTCCCCATGGAGGGTCGAGCCGCAAGCACCAACAAGTCGCCCGATTGCATCCCAGAGGTCATGCGATCGAAATCGATGAAACCTGTGGGCACACCAGTGATGTCATTCGGGTTTTGCGACATCTCCTCGACCCGATCCAACAACTCCACCACCAGTTTGTCCATGGACTGAAAGCCCTGGCGCATGCGGGCGCCCTCTTCTCCAATGTTGAATACCTTTTGTTCGGCTTCATCCAGAATTTGAGGAACAGGCTTGCCTTGAGGATTCAAAGCCGTGGTGGCAATTTCATCGCTGACACTCACCAAACGCCTCAGGATGGAGCGCTCGCGCACAATCTCGGCATATCGGCGGATGTTGCTGGCGCTGGGCACGAACTGAGCCAACGCATTGAGCTGACTCAAACCGCCCACTTCATCAGCCTTGCCTTGTGTTTGCAGATGCTCAAAAACCGTGATCACATCGGCAGGCCTGCTGGCCACCACCAATTGCTGAATCGCCGCAAAAATCAAACGATGCTCATAGCGATAAAAATCAGCCTCAGTGACTACATCGCCCAAACGATCCCACGCGGAGTTGTCGAGTAACAACCCGCCCAGAACACTTGACTCAGCCTCAATGGAATGGGGAGGTATACGCAAACGCTCTTGCCCCCATTGACTATCCATCGGCTGATTCAATTCAATACTGTCCATGCGAATCCAAATTCAAAAACGAGAAATTAAGGATCAAAAAACAAAAGCCGCTCGGGCGAGCGGCTTTCATGGTAGCAAGAAACCGATCAGGCGGTTTCACCATAAACCGCGATGGGGAGGTCAACAACCACGTCAGTGTGCAACACCAACTGAACAGAAGTATCGCCCACCGTTTTGATCAAACCATTCACCATGCGAACTTGCGACTTGGCCACCTCAAAACCCAACTTGGACAGCTCGGAAGCAATGTCAAAGGTGGTGATGGAGCCAAACAAACGTCCGTCCACACCCGCTTTTTGAGTCATCTTCAGGGTGACGTTACCCAGCTTTTCAGCTTGCTGCTGTGCAGCTGCCAACTTGTCAGCGGCCAATTTTTCGAGCTCGGCACGGCGCTGCTGGAATTCGGCCAAAGCCGCATCAGTCGCGCGGCGAGCACGACCCGAAGGGATCAAGAAGTTGCGGGCATAACCGTCTTTGACTTTGACGATATCGCCCAAGTTGCCAAGGTTCACGACCTTGTCGAGAAGAATAACTTGCATGAGAACTCCTTAGACCTTGTGCTGATCAGTGAAGGGCAACAAGGCCAAAAAGCGAGCGCGCTTGATGGCAGTGTTCAGCTGACGCTGATAAATAGCACGGGTACCGGTGAGTCGAGCCGGAATGATCTTGCCATTCTCAGCAATGAAATCACGCAGCGTATCGACGTCTTTGTAGTCAATCTCTTCCACGCCAGCGACAGTGAAGCGGCAAAAACGCTTGCGCTTGAACAGCAGAGATTGGGAATTGCGCTTGGGGCGCTTGTCTTTGTTCGTTTTCTTAAAGGTTGCCATGATGGACTCCGGACGAATTCAATGGTGAGATCAAGCTTGCGAGTCGGCTTGCTGGGCTTTGCGGGCCTCTTCGCGCTCGACAGACTTCATCATGACGGAAGCGGCAGTTTCAGCGCGTTTACGCTGTACGGTCAGGTGACGCAAAACCGCATCATTGAATTTGAAGGCCAGTTCCAATTCAGCCAGCACCGACTGATTGGCTTCGATGTTGAGGCAAATGTAATGTGCCTTGGCCAGTTTGTTGATCAGGTAAGCCAACTGACGACGGCCCCAATCTTCCACTCGATGAATTTGACCACCGCCAGCGGTGATCATGTTCTTGTAGCGCTCCAGCATGGCTGGAACCTGTTCGCTTTGATCCGGGTGGATCAGCAACACGATTTCATAGTGACGCATGAAAACTCCTTATGGATAAAGCCACCCCCAGCGTCTTGATGGGAGGGGCAAGGCAAAACGTGAATTATATGACGGTTCAGACGGGTGTCGGGCCATCTTGGTCTCGGAGCATCAGACTGACCAAAATACCGACCAAAAAACCCAATGGAATGCCCAAAACCCCTGCAGCCACTGGTTCTAAGCCCGCAATGCGAGTCAACTCGGCGTCAAACCCAAACCACTCTGAAATCGAGGGCTGGTTGATCGCGATGTAAGTCACCGCCGTTGTCATCCCCACAACCATGGCAGACAGGGCACCCGTTTTGGTCATGCCCTTCCAATGGATGGACAAAAACAAGACCGGAAAGAAGGTGGACGCAGCCAATGAAAAGGCACAGGCCACCCAAAACAAAATGTCGACGGGGCGATTGGTGGTGATCCAGGCCACCAACAAAGCCACGGTCATCAAGGTCAGTTTGCTCACCATCACCCGACGCAAAGGGCTGACTTCACGAAGGGTCGACTGGAAATAAAAATCATGGACCAAGGTATTGGAAATGGTCAACAACAGTCCATCCGCCGTCGACAAGGCAGCGGCCAGTGCACCAGCCGCAATCAACCCGGTAAAGATGGGCGATATGTTCAGAATTTCTGGAGTCGCCAAAATCAGGTGGTCGTTGATCAACCGAACATCGCCCAGTTGAATCCACCCATCGTGGTTCCAGTCGGTCATCTTCAACATTTCGCTGGCCGATGAGCGAAGCTGATCGACCCACAGCGGCAAGTCCGAAAAAGACCGACCGACCAGATCGGACAACACCAAATCTTTGATCATCACCGCCAGGGAACTGGCGCAGCTGTAGACCAATACAACCACGACCAAGGTCCAAATCATGGAACGCCTGGCTTCGCGAGGATTGACTGCTGTTCCGGAGCGAATAAGCAAATGGGGCAATGAAACCGTGCCCAGCGCCAGACATAAAAACAGTCCGACCGAATTCAAAGGGTTGTGTCGTTCACGTGGCTCGTAGGAGGTGAAGGCTGTTGGCTGGGCCAATTGACGCTCCAATTGCAACAGTTCCTGACGCCAAGCACGAACGACTTCCTCGTAGCCATTCGCCCTCAGATAAGGACTCTTTTGCAAGCGATGAATGTCACGCAGTGGCGCATTGATGGCCCGTAAAAATTCAAGCCGGATTGCTGCACTCTCACGCTCTTGCTGATAGGCCTGTTCAGGCTGTTCCAGCTGGCTTCTCAACTTCTCAACACGCTGCGTCATGAAGGACCGAGTCCCTAACTCGTCGTCTAATTTTTGTTGCCGCAGCGTGAGTTGCTGCAAGTTATTGATTGAAGCGTCGGCGGATAACGGATAAATGAAATGCCCCGTGGTTTTCCAAGATACCGCCATGGCCAAGCCCAACATGGCGACCACGATCACCAGTGACTGCACCACTTGCGTCCAAGTCACCGCACGCATCCCACCTAAGAATGAACACAGCAACACGCCGCCCAATGCCAGCAGAACACCCAACTCAAAAGTAAGCCCCGATAGCATGGAGGCCACCAAGCCAATGCCATAAATTTGTGCGATGAGGTAAACCAACGAGCACCCGATGGCACCAAGCCCTGAAATCCAGCGAATGGGGCGGCTGTCGTAATGATTGGCTAAAAATTCGGGAATGGTGATGGCTTCGCTGCGTCGAATGGCTGCTGCAAATAAAAAAGCCAACAAGCAAAAGCCAGCTGTCCAACCCATCAAATAGACCAAACCACCAGCACGCTGCTCGTCTCCCACATACCCTTCCGTGAGCAACAAGCCAGACAAGCCAATCACCGATGCTGCGGAGAGCCAATCGGCAGCGGTCGCCAACCCATTGAACCCTGCAGGAATCGAACGGCCGGCCATGTAGTATTGGTCGGCATTGGTGGTTCGACAAATCAACCCCACCGCAGCGTAGCCTAGGATAGGAACGCCCAGGAACAAAAAATTAATGGTTGTGCGCTGCAAGCCCAGTTGATCCAACAAAAACAACGCCAACACCATCAAGGCCATCAGCCCTGCGATGTGGAACGGGTTTTTGAGGTTCATCTAGTCATCCTGTTCATGGTTTTCAATGTGCCGAATGCCCACCAGGGTCAGCAAGATATAAAAAACCGGGATGAGGATGCTGAGCCAATAATGGAAACGCGAGGCATGCGCATAAAAGCCGGCCAGCCCCAGCGCTGTCACTGACACCCCTCCCCAAAGCAACACCAGCGTTTTCTTGTTCATCGGCTCATTTCCTGCGTCAGGCGCTAGCCAAGCCGTTCCAAGTGTCGACCACCGTATCTGGATTCAGCGAGATCGACTTGATGCCTCGGTCCATTAACCATTTCGCAAAATCGGGGTGGTCGCTGGGGCCTTGGCCACAAATGCCAATGTATTTGTCGCGTTGCAAGCAAGCTTGAATGGCCATATCCAGCAGCACGCGAACGGCAGGGTCACGCTCATCAAAGTCTTTGGCCAATAACTCCATGCCCGAGTCGCGATCCAGGCCCAGGGTGAGCTGAGTTAAATCGTTGGAGCCAATCGAAAACCCGTCGAAGTGGTCCAAGAACTGCTCGGCCAGCAAAGCATTGCTGGGAATCTCGCACATCATGATCACTTTCAAATCGTCTTGGCCTCGCACATGGCCATGCTGCGCGAGCAGACTCACCACCGATTGGGCTTGATCCAAGGTTCTCACAAACGGAACCATGATTTGCACATTGGTGAAACCCATGTCTTTGCGCACGCGGGCCAACGCCTCGCATTCCATGGCAAAGGCTTGAGCAAAATCGTCACTGATGTAGCGTGCAGCGCCTCGGAAGCCCAACATCGGGTTCTCCTCCTCGGGCTCATATCGACTGCCACCAATCAATTTGCGGTATTCGTTCGACTTGAAATCAGACAAACGCACGATCACCGGCTTGGGCCAAAAAGCAGCAGCAATGGTGGCCACGCCTTCAGCCACCTTGTCCACGTAAAACGATTTGGGTGAAGCATGGCCACGTGCCACTGATTCCACAGCTTTTTTCAAGTCAGGGTCAACAGCCGGATAGTCCAAGATGGCCTTGGGGTGTACGCCGATGTTGTTGTTGATGATGAACTCCAGCCTGGCCAGCCCCACGCCCTCATTGGGCAATTGGCAAAAATCAAAGGCCAATTGGGGGTTGCCCACATTCATCATGATCTTGGTGCCGATTGCGGGCATTTGTCCGCGCTGGACAGTGACCACTTCGGTTTCGAGCAAACCCTCGTAGACATAGCCGGTATCGCCTTCTGAACAGCTGACCGTAACCAAAGCACCATCCACCAAATCTTCGGTCGCGGTGGAACACCCCACCACGGCCGGTATACCCAATTCACGCGCAATGATGGCCGCATGACAAGTTCGGCCCCCTCGATTGGTCACGATAGCGCTGGCCTTTTTCATGACCGGTTCCCAATTGGGGTCGGTCATGTCCGTCACCAACACATCCCCGGCCTGTACCTTGTCCATCTCCTGAGGACCATGGACCAAGCGAACACGCCCTGTTCCAATTTTTTGTCCAATAGCACGCCCATGGGTCAGCACATCACCTTTGCCGATGAGCTTGTAGCGGTGCTGAACCTGCGTTTGGCGACTCTTGACCGTCTCGGGCCGTGCTTGAAGGATGTAGAGCTGTCCGTCTTGGCCATCTTTACCCCACTCAATGTCCATCGGACGGCCGTAATGGCCCTCGATGATGACGGCAAAGCGCGCCAAATCCAAGACATCCTGATCCGACAAGCAATACCGATTGCGAAGTTCTACTGGCACATCCTGGGTTTTGACCCAATGCCCCGATTGCGCGTGTTCCGCAGCTGAGGCAAACACCATTTGCGTCAACTTCGACCCCAAGTTGCGGCGAATGAGGGCGGCCTTGCCCTGCGCGAGCATGGGCTTGTGGACATAAAACTCGTCGGGATTCACGGCCCCTTGAACCACCATTTCGCCCAAACCATAGCTGGCCGTGATGAACACCACTTGGTCGAAGCCAGACTCCGTGTCCATGGTGAACATCACACCAGAAGTGGCTAAGTCGGATCGAACCATTTTTTGAACGCCTGCGGACAAAGCCACATCGGCGTGCGCAAAACCCTGATGAACGCGGTAACTGATGGCTCGATCGTTGTAGAGCGAAGCAAAAACAGTTTTGATTTTTCTCAGCACCTGCTCAATGCCACTGACGTTCAAAAACGACTCTTGTTGGCCCGCGAACGAAGCGTCGGGCAAGTCTTCAGCCGTGGCCGATGATCGAACCGCGTAAGAGCCATTGCTGTTTTGATCGAGGGTGGCATGGGCTTGCCGAATGGCAGCTTCCAATTCCGGAGGGAACGGTTGCTGTTCAACCCATTCGCGAATGGCCGCGCCCGTTTTCGTTAACTGCGCAATGTCATCCACATTCAAGTGGGTCAAAGCACTCTGAATTCGTTCTTGCAGTTGCTCATGCTGCAAAAACAAGCGAAAGGCATGGGCTGTGGTGGCAAAACCAGTTGGCACCCTCACCCCATCGGGCAGTTGAGAAATCATTTCTCCAAGGCTTGCGTTCTTACCGCCCACGATGTCCACGTGCGACATGCGCAGGCTTTCAAATGGAATGACCAATTCATTCGCAAGTTTGGGGTCAGACATAAAGGCTCCAAAAGTTAAAAATCTGGTGGCAGGGGTACGTCAATGGCGTCACGGCTTCGCCACAACGCCCAGGGTCCCGTAAGTCCTGCAAGCCTGCCTGAGCAGACATAATGTTTGGATTCTAAAAGCTGAAAAAACGACACCTCATGGCCAATCGCACAGTCTTTTTTGTCTCAGATGGCACCGGCATCACCGCGGAAACCTTTGGCAACGCCATCTTGGCTCAATTCGGGAACGAATTCAGGCACGTTCGATTGCCTTTCATCGATTCGGTCGACAAAGCGCACCAAGCCAAGCGTCAAATCGAGCACACGGCCCAAACCGATGGCAAGCGCCCCATCGTTTTTTCCACGCTGGTGAATGAAGAAGTATTAAGCGTTATCCAATCGGGCAACGCCTATTTGCTGATGGACATGTTTGGCACGTTTGTCAGCCCACTGGAGGACGAACTCAGGATCAAATCCAACCATCGCGTGGGACGCTTTTCGGACGCCAGCAAGAGCAAAGCCTATACCCACCGCATCGATGCCATCAATTACAGTTTGTCTCACGATGATGGCCAAATGAATGTGGATCTCGAAAGTGCCGATGTCATCCTGGTGGGGGTGAGTCGCAGCGGCAAGACCCCAACATCGCTCTACCTGGCCATGCAATATGGCATCAAGGCTGCGAATTACCCGCTCATCCCCGAGGACTTCGAGCGTCAAACATTGCCCAAGTCCTTACAGCCTCACTTGAAAAAACTATTTGGGCTGACGATTCATCCCGATCGATTGTCTGAAATTCGTCACGAACGACGGCCAGGCTCTGTTTACGCGAGCTTGCAGAATTGTCATTACGAAGTCCGGGAAGCCGAGAGCTTGATGCGTCGATCTGGGGTGAAATGGCTGTCCACGACGACCAAAAGCATTGAAGAGATTGCCACAACCATCCTTCAAGACATCCAGCCAGAGCGCCTGATTTACTGATTACCTGCAAAAACCTTGGGGTTGAATCTCCAACACTTGTTTTGCATGCGTGAGTTCTTAAAATTGTGAAACCAAAGGAGGGACTTCACCATGTCCAATCAAGCACAAACCGTTTCCTATCGCACTGCTGACCAGCACTTGGTCGAGCGCAACAAAGTATTGCGCAACACCTACATGCTCTTGGCGCTCACGCTCATTCCGACTGTCCTGGGTGCGTGGCTGGGTGTGGCCACAGGCATCAGTCGCTCACTGTCTGGCGGTTTCGGATTGATCGTCTTTTTTGTTGGCGCTTTTGGCCTCATTTACGCCATTGAGAAAAACAAAGATTCAGCGCGCGGCATCCCCCTGCTTCTGGCCTTCACCTTCTTCATGGGGCTGATGCTGTCCCGCCTGATCGCCATGGTTCTTGGCTTTTCAAATGGTGCCTCACTCGTCATGACGGCTTTTGGTGGCACGGCGGCCGTATTTTTTGCCATGGCCTCTCTGGCAACCACCATCAAACGAGACCTCTCCGGCATGGCCCAATGGCTTTTTGTGGGTGTGATTGCGTTGTTGGTGGGCAGTGTGATCAACATCTTTGTGGGCTCAACCGCCGGCATGATGGTGATTTCCACCCTCAGCATCCTGATCTTCAGTGCCTACATGCTCTACGACATCAAGTCGGTCATCGATGGCGGAGAAACCAACTACGTGAGTGCAACCCTGCGCATTTACTTGGATTTGGTTAACGTTTTCCAAAGCCTGTTGGCCCTGCTTGGAATTTTGGGCGGCGAGCGCGAGTGAGGGTTCAACCCTTGAACCTGAAGCCCTCTGATGGAGGGCTTTTTTTATGTCCGTTCGAAAACGGCCATGCTCTCCACATGCGCCGTATGCGGGAACATGTCCATCATTCCTGCACCAACGCACCGGTATCCTGCTTGATGAACCAATAAACCGGCATCTCTGGCCAAGGTGGCCGGGTTGCAACTCACATAAACGATGCGCTCGGGTGCTCGCCAACCAGACGGCATCGCCAAAGGGTCAAGGCAGGCCTCCGACAAGGCTTTGCACAAAGCAAATGCGCCCTCTCTGGGCGGATCAATCAGCCACAGCCGGGCCTGAGGCAAGGCCTCAAAGTCGCCCGTTGAGAATTCGAACAAATTTCGGGTTTCAAAGCGTGCTGGCGCCAGAGGTGTCAGCTGACGTTGCGCACGCAAGGCTTGGTTGTGTTCCCAATTGTCATGCGCCCGCGCTACCAAGGCTTCGCTGCCTTCAATGCCCATCACCGCATGACAACGCGTGGCCAGTGGCAGGGTGAAGTTGCCCAAGCCACAGAACCAATCCACCACGGTGTCGTCATGCTTCGGGTTGAGCAATTGAATCGCCTGAAGCACCATCCACCGGTTGATGTTGGGATTCACCTGAGTGAAATCGGTGGGTTTGTAGGGCATGTGAATGCCAAATTCTGGCAAGTCATAACCCAAACCCGAGGGCACCTGTTCGTCCAGCAGGTGAACCGTTGTCGGGCCTTTGGGTTGCAACCACCATTCAATGGAATGGGTTTGTGCAAAGGCACGCAAACGAACCAAGTCGTCTTCGACCAAAGGTTCCAAATGCCGAATCACCAAGGCCAAGGCACGATCACCCACAGCAAATTCGATTTGAGGAATGGTGGTTAACGCGTTCAAACCTCGAATCAGCTGACGCAAAGGCAAAAGCAAATTGGACAGTCGAGGCGGCAACACCTCACACCGAGACATGTCGGCAATGTAGCGGCTGTTGCGCTCATGAAAACCGATGAGGACCTCATCTCGCTTGGCCACATAGCGAACCGACAGTCGGCCGCGATGGCGGTAACCGGAAGTGGGCCCAGTCAACGGTCGGATGATGGTTTCAGGCCGGCATTTGCCCAAATGCCAGAGTTGATCCAACAAGCTTCTTTGCTTGAATGACACTTGAGCCATCGGATGAACGTGCTGCATTTTGCAGCCACCACAGGCCCCTTGGTGGAAACCAAAATGAGAACAAGCAGGGTTGATGCGTAACGAGGCATCATGACTTCGTTCGACGGCCAGGGCTTTGGCCCATTTGGCTTTGGAGCGTTGGAACTGCACAGTCACCCGCTCACCTGGTAAAGCGTTGTCAACAAAAACCACTTTACCGGTGTGATCGTGCGCGATGCCTTGGGCCTCCAAATCCATGGACTCAATGGTCAACAGGCCATCCGCGATGGGGGCAGCGGTATTCGTCATCGACTGCAATTCGGCTTAACGCGTTTTTAACAAGGGTGCAGGGTCGACGGGCTTGCCTGTCTTGCGAATCTCAAAATGTAGCTTGACGCGGTCCGACTCACTGTCGCCCATCTCAGCGATTTTTTGCCCCTGTTTCACAAACTGGTCTTCCTTGACCAGCAGTTTGTCGTTGTGCGCGTAGGCTGTGAGGTAAGTGGTGTTGTGCTTGAGAATGACCAGATTCCCATAGCCCCTCAAACCGGATCCTGCATAAACCACGCGCCCATCGGCAGAGGCCACCACGGGATCCCCTTTGTTCCCCAAGATGTCAATGCCTTTGTTTTTCACGCCATCAAAAGCATTGATGACTGGTCCGCGGGCGGGATTCACAAACAGCAGGTCAGACAGCGCGGCTGAGGTCGATGCGGTCTCAGTTGAGGCTGGTGCTGGAGTGGGTGCAGACGCAGTGGCAGCGAGCGTGGCACTTGGGGTTGGCTGAGCGATGGCACGCTCACTCGTCTGCGATGTCTGGGACGGAGCCACCTGAATGGCTGGACGAGCAATGGGTTGAACCACAACGCCGTTGTCGGTTTCCACAGCCGCTGCATTCACCGGAGGTGCAATGCGAAGCCGTTGCCCGACCTCGATGCGATCGGGGTTGTCGATGTTGTTCCAACGCGCAATGTCCCGCCAATTTTGGCCATGCTCCAACCCAATTTTGATGAGCGTGTCACTGGGGCGAATGGTGTAGTAGCCCGGGGGATCTTTGATGGGGGTAACCGCAGATTTGGCCGATGAAGGAGTGCGATCTTCAACGGGTGCAGGAACATGCTGATAGCCAACAGCACACCCAGCGAGTGCCATCAACAACAAAGACGAACCAATCAGGCGATGGGAAATGCGTTTTTGAGTCATTCTGTGCCGGATTTTAAAGGGACAAACTGCACGTCCTCGCAAAGGCTGGTCTCAAAGCCTTGTCGGGTGCGATCGACCACCACCAAACTTTGTTGGCCTCGCTCGTTGCTCTGTGGTGCCACCAGTCGACCGCCGATGGCCAATTGCTCGTACCAAGAATTGGGGATGACGTCGGCCCCAGCAGCTGAAATGATGCCCGAGTAAGGCGCACCCTTCGGATAACCCGAGGATCCATCTTGGAAAATCAAGTGCACATTGGGAAGACGGAACGGGCGCAAATTCGATTTGGCGCGAAGGTGCAACTCCTTGATGCGCTCCACCGAGTAAACCTCCTTACACAGCAGGGACAGCACCGCAGCTTGATAACCACAACCGGTGCCCACCTCCAAAACCCTGGCCAAACCCTCGCCGCGTTGACACAGCGGCGCTTGAAGCAATAGCGCGAGCATCCGAGCCACCACATTGGGCTTGGAAATGGTCTGACCAGCGCCAATGGGCAAGCTCGTGTCCTCGTAAGCCTGCCCCTGCAATCCGGAGTCAACAAAACGGTGGCGTTCGATGCGGCCGATGGCCTGAAGCACGCGCTCGTCGTCAACACCCTGTCGCTGAATGGTTTGCATGAGTTTGTGACGATAAGCCTGCGTGCTCACTGACAGATCTTGCCCCCAAGTGGGCAACGGCTGCGGCACCTGACCTAACCCACGTTCTCGCGCCTTCGCATCGGGTTGACTGCCCACGACTTCCACGACGGCTGCCTGTGGGCGCTTGGGCGCAAGCTCGGCCAGTGGGGGCAGGCGAGCAGGAAATCGAGGGCGTTGACTCATGCGAGCGCCATCAGCCTTGCAAATCTTGCCACAGCGGGAGCGCCGTGTGGTCGGTCAAGTCAATCATGAGGGGCGTCAGGGCAACATGCCCATGGGCTGTGGCATAAAAGTCAGTGTCGGGCGCATCGTCCTTGGCAGGCCCAGCCCCACCGATCCAATACATGGTGTCCCCTCTTGGGTTTTCCTGAACATAAACCCGCTCGGCCGCATGACGCCGACCCAGTCGGCAGACGCGCCTCGACTTGAGCTCGGACAGCGGCAAATTGGGGATGTTGACGTTCAGCAAATAGTGGGGAGATGGGGCGTTGTCCAGCAGGTCTTGCACCAACTGAGTGGCCACCGCAACGGCAGCATCCAAGTGCGACCACCCCTTTTTCACTTGCGAAAAGGCGATCGCGGGAACCCCCATGAGGAAACCTTCCATGGCCGCACCCACGGTTCCCGAGTAAATGGTGTCTTCTCCCATGTTGGCGCCATTGTTGATGCCTGAAACCACCAAATCGGGGCGATAACCCAAGAGACCCGTCATAGCCAAATGCACACAATCGGCGGGTGTACCGTTGATGAAACGCACACGCTCGCTGACCGCGTGAACATACAACGGCGCATTGAGGGTCAATGCATTGGACTTGGCGCTGTTGTTTTGCTCGGGTGCCACCATCTCGACTTCGGCAATCGACTGAAGACTTTGAAACAAAGCCACGATGCCTGGGGCCAAATAGCCATCGTCGTTACAAATCAGAATTCTTTTCATGGGTTACAGCTTCACAAGGTCTGCTCATTTTGCCAATGAAAACCCATGCCAATGGCAGTTGGCCAAAGAAAAGGCCCCGTTGAGGGGCCTTTGAATATGGGGTGGCTGATGGGACTCGAACCCACGACGACCAGAATCACAATCTGGGACTCTACCAACTGAGCTACAGCCACCGTAGAGCGCGAATTATATCCACGCTTGAACGCGATATTAGCCCGCCACCGCAGCGGTCGAGGCTTTTTGCAAGCGATCCTCATGAATGCGAACTTTGAAGCGCTTTTTCAAGGCATCGAGATAAGCCTGGGCTTGGCTGGCGCTGTAAATGCGCTTCAACACGCCTTGCTGAACCCCGTCCAAGGCATCGGGCTTAGGGGTTTGAACAGCATCCACTTGAACCACGAATACCCCTTGAGCGCCTTGATCCACCACCAATTGCGAGGGCAAAGGGCCAGAGGAAGGGACTTTCATGACGCTTTCAACCATTCCCTCGGGAAGTTGATGACGATTCATTCGGCTTACCAAGGCCGACTGTTTGAGTTTGCCCTGCCCTGCTTTCACTTGCGCCAGCAGCTCGTTGGCAGCGTCTTTTGCCATCACCAAGCTTTGCTCGGTTTTCACCGTTTGCGTAACCGCTCCTCTGGCTTCGTCAAACGTCAGCACTCGCGCGGGGCGATGTGAGGTCACCCGAGCCGAGACCAACTGTGATGGCTTGACCTCAACTGCCGACGTATTGCGTTGCAACTTGATTGTTTGCGCATCAAAAAGGGCTTCTTTCACCTTGGGATTCAACAACTCAGGCGGCAGCCCTTGAACCGTTTGGCGCGTCATGCCTTTGAAGGCTTGTCGCTTCAAATTGAATTTTTTAATGACTGGATCCAGACTGTCAGACTGCTCGTAGACCATGTTGGTGAACTGTTCGGCAGCCTCTGCAAATGCCTGTTGTGCCAGTTGGCGTTTGAGTTGCGCTTCAATGGCGGGACGCACCGTCTCGAAAGGCTTGAGAGACCCCGGCTTGATGTCCAGAACCTGGATGATGTGAAAGCCAAAACTGGAGCGAACCAAACCCGAGATTTCGCCTTTTTTCAGACCAAAAGCGGCATCAGCAAATGGCTTGACCATGTCGGCTTGCCCAAACCAACCCAAATCACCACCTTGTTGGGCAGAGCCCGGGTCTTCAGACTGCTTTTGAGCCACTTGGGGAAAGCTTTTCGGGTTGGCCTGAACCGCCTTGAGGGCTGCTTCCGCTTTGGCTTGCGCTTGCTTCAAGGCATCACCTTGCGCGTTTTCAGGGATCGTAATCAACACATGGCGGGCACGGCGCTGTTCCAGCGTACCGTAGAGCTTTTGGTTTTGATCGTAATACGCCCGAACGTCCTCGGCCTTGAGGCTGACCTGGCCCATGAGGTCATCGGCACTGAAGGCGACCCATTCGCCGTCGATCGCCTCTTCGGTTTTCAGTCGAGACTGAAGTTTTTCGTATTGAGCCTTCAGCACAGCTTCAGTGGGCTGTATTTGTCCCGCAAAAGATTGGGGGTCGATGCGTGTCCACTGAATGCTTCTTTGCTGCATCCAGGCCCGATGCGCTGAACGCAAGCCTTCTCCCATGTCGCTGGCCATCACGGTTTGCAACACCTGGTCAACCATGAGGTCTGCACGCGTTTTGGCCTCAAAACCTTGTGGTGACAGCCCTTGAGCAGCAAGCAAGGCTTGGTATTGCTTCATGTCCACACTACCGTCGGGCTTGCGGATGGCCTGCAGCTCTGGCGAAGTGGCCAAAAAGCGGGCCAGCTGCTCATCAGAAACCGTGAGCAAAAATTGTTGCGCGGCCAATTGCACGACCCGCTCATTGACCATGTTCTCTAAGACCTGACGCTCAAAAGCGGCAGAGTCGAAAAGCTTGGGATCCAAATTGGGGTTTTGCTGTCGGATGCGATCAGCTTGCTGACGCTTCACCTGCTCCAACTCGTCTTGGTGAATCGATTGATCGCCCACTTCGGCCACCACTGGACCGCCCTGATTGAAGCGTTGATAGCCATCAACACCAAAAAGCACAAAGGACGGAAAGATCAAAATCACCAGCAACAGCTGCATGATTCTCTTGTGCTGACGAACGAAATCAAACATGTGAATCTCAAATGAAAAAAGGCGAACGGATGTTCGCCTTTTGGTGGTGGGTGCTGACGGGGTCGAACCGCCGACCTACGCCTTGTAAGGGCGCCGCTCTACCAACTGAGCTAAGCACCCAGCTCGAACGATCAGTTCAAGGCATCTTTCAAAGCCTTGCCAGGACGAAACTTGGGCACTTTAGCAGATTTGATCTTGATGGTTTCACCAGTGCGGGGGTTACGACCGGTGCGGGCAGCGCGTTTAGAAACGTCAAAAGTTCCAAAGCCAACCAATGAAACCGAACCGCCTTTTTTCAGGGTGGTGCGAACTGCGCCAATCATTGCGTCCAATGCACGAGCTGCAGCAGCTTTGGGGATATCAGCTTGGTCGGCAATGTGGTCGATGAGTTCAGTTTTGTTCATGGTTCAAAAACTCCTAAGAGAACAAGTTTGAATAAGCACCATAAGGTGCAGGATGATTTCAATGTGTGAGGGGCGATTCTAGGGGCATTCAGAGGCAAAACTCATTTGAGTGCTTCTACTATTGCTTTTCCTAAATCTTGGGTGCTAGCAGTGCCTCCCAGATCGGGAGTTCGTGGTGCGCCCGAAGCAGGGTCCAACACCTTTTCAATGGCATTCAGAATGGCATCGTGTGCCTCACGATGACCCAAGAAGTCCAGCATCATGGCACCAGACCAAATTTGTCCGATGGGATTGGCCACCCCTTTGCCGGCGATGTCTGGCGCTGAACCATGGACAGGTTCAAACAGCGAGGGGAATTTGCGCTCAGGGTTCAAGTTACCGCTGGGCGCAATGCCAATGGTGCCCGTGCAAGCAGGCCCCAAATCGCTCAAGATGTCGCCGAATAAATTGCTGGCCACCACCACATCAAAATGATCGGGGCGCTGCACAAAATGAGCCGTCAAGATGTCGATGTGGAATTTGTCCCAGCTCACCTCAGGGTATTGACTGGCCATGGCCTCAACCCGCTGATCCCAATAGGGCATGGTGATGGAAATACCATTCGATTTGGTAGCACTCGTGAGTTTTTTTCTGGGCCGCTTCATGGCCAACTCGAACGCAAATTTCAGCACACGGTCCACGCCATGACGCGTCATGATGGACTCTTGCATGACGATTTCGCGATCAGTGCCCGGGAACATGGTCCCCCCCACGTTGGAGTATTCGCCCTCTGTGTTTTCGCGCACGATGAACATGTCGATCTCACCAGGTTTGCGAGGCGAACCATCTTTTCTGACCACTGGGGCGACGATGCCAGGCATCAGTCGAGCGGGGCGCAAGTTGATGTATTGATCGAATTCACGACGGAACAACAACAAGGAGTTCCACAGCGAGACGTGATCTGGGATTTTTTCTGGCCAACCCACTGCACCGAAAAACAAAGCACTGTGTCCGCCCACCAAGTCTTTCCAGTTGTCCGGCATCATCTGGCCGTGTTTTTCAAAATAGGGCCAAGAACAGAAATCAAACCAATCGAAATGGATGTCAATGTCAAAGCGACGACAGACCTCATCGACCACTTTGACACCTTCAGGCATGACCTCCTGACCAATGCCATCTCCGGGAATGACTGCAATTGTCAGCTTTGACATCTCTGGCCTCTTTTCATTTCACAGTTTGGGGTTGACGGGCCACTAAGCCTACACCGATTGCGGCCAGGGCAATGCCCAACAGGGTCACCGACGTGATCAGCTCATTGAACAGCAACCAGGCAATGATCGTGGTGCAAGGCGGAACCAAATACATCAAGCTCGACACCGAGGCTGCAGCGCCCCGCTGGATCAGCATATAGAGCAGAGAACTTCCGCCCATCGTGAGCCCCAAGACAGACCAGGCCATGGCACCCCAAAACTCGGGCACCCATTCCACCGCTTCTTGCTCGGCCAGCATCCAAGGCAAGGCCATCAGAGCCGCCGCCGACAACTGGATGAAATTGGCAGTTCGTACATCGCAAGGGACGACATAACGCTTTTGATACAGCGTTCCCGCCGTGATGGACAACAAGGCCACTGAAGCACTGCACATGGCCCAAATGCTGACTTCAGTGGTGGTCTGCACTTTTTGCAACAACACCAGACACAAACCGATGAAGCCCAAGATCAAACCCAACCACTGAATGGGGCGGACCTTGCCCCCCTGAGACGACAACCACAATCCCGTGAGCACCGGCTGCAATCCCACAATGAGGGCTGACAGCCCTGCTCCCATGCCCATTTTCACGGCGGCCCAAACGCCACCCAAATAACCGGTGTGCATCAAGGAGCCAGTCACGGCCAAATGAAACCACTGCCGACGATCTTTCGGCCACGCGGCCTTGGAGGCCCAAATCCAAATGCCGAAACAGAACAAAGAAAATGCAAAGCGCATTTCTAAAAAAGTAAACGGTGGTGAATGCGGCATGCCATACCGCGCAACGATGAACCCCGTGCTCCAGATGAGCACAAACACCGCAGGCATCCACACCACCCAGGGGTGATCGCCATCGTGGCGACTCATTGAGATCGTTCCCGAATGAGCGGAATGGCTTTGATCAAGTAATAAATCATGGACCACACCGTCAGCACAGCGGCCAGGTGAATCAATACATCACCCCACCAGGGGACATTCAGCCACCCCCCGATGGGCGCGTCATAGAGTAAAAAAGGAATGGCCACCATTTGGACCGCCGTTTTGAGCTTGCCAATCATGTTGACGGCGACGCTACGAGACGCACCAATCATGGCCATCCATTCGCGCAGCGCCGAAATGGCAATTTCCCGGCCAATGATGATGAGTCCAATGTAAGCCGGCGTTCGCCCCAAAGCGACCAACATGAGCACGCTCGCACAAACCAAGAATTTATCGGCAACCGGATCCAAAAAAGCGCCAAAAGCCGAGGTCTGATTGAGCTTTCTGGCCAAAAAACCGTCCAGCCAATCGGTCAAAGCAAACACCACAAACATGGCCATGGCGATGGTGTTTCGCTCCGCCAGAGACAAAGGCCAATCGTAGACCCACACCAACAAGGGAATGGCAGCAATCCGTGTCCAAGTGAGGATGGTGGGGAGGTTGAAAAACATGGTCATTCGTAAATCAATTTGACGGACGATTGTGCAAGGAAACCCTCATGAGACGTGTCACACAGCAACTGCCACTCGGACAAGGTCTCATCGTTAGGGTTCACCTGTCGGTCAAGGTCGAGACTCACGGTTACGCCACCCACGGTCAGGTTCAATCGCAAGGGCAAGCCGCCCTCGCCCGCCGCGACACGCGCCCAAACCGGTTCATCCAACTTGGGGCGACGCTCGCCCAAGGTCACCTCAATGCGTTTGGCAAAACGTCGCCTGGCCTCTGACAACGGCCACAACTCTTGGGCGTTGAGGCGAATGCCACCACTGAACCGGTCGGGCTGCACTTTGGCACGAACCACCACCAAAGCGTCTTCTTGCAGCGCCTGACGGGACCGATCCATCAATTCGGCATCTGCGGCCACATCCAATACTGCGCTTTGGTCGTCCAATTTGAACAAGGCCAGTCGACCACGCTGGCCTTGAATGACACGAAAGTCCGAGACGATGCCAGCAACCAAGACTTGATCCTTGGATTTGTCCGCCTCGCCCAGTTCCAATTTGACAAATTGCCGAACCTCGGCTTTGCATTCTTCGAACAAATGACCCGAGAAGTAAAAACCGATGGCCGTCTTTTCATGCGCCAGTTGCTCGCGGATGCCCCAAGGCGTCATGGGAGGCAATTCGGGCACTTGATTCACAGCAGATTCGGAACCCATGTCGTCGAAAAGGCCGCCTTGATTGTGGTCGGATTGCACTTGATTGGCATAGGCAATGGCCAAATCCAAGCCCGCCAAAAGCGCCGCCCGGTTCCGATCCAAAGCGTCAAATGCCCCGGCTCGAATCAAGGTTTCCATGGTGCGCTTGTTGATGCGCGTGCGATCAACACGAAGACAGAAGTCAAACAAACTCGTGAATGGACCTTGGGCATTGCGCTCTTGGACAATGGCTTCAATGGCCAACAAACCAGTGCCTTTGATGGCTCCCAAGCCATACCGAATCACGCGATCCGATACGGGCTCGAATCGATGCACACAACGGTTGATGTCAATGGGCTCAAACGTCAAACCCATTTTCAGGGCGTCATCGTGCAAGGCCTTGAGCTTGTCGGTGTTGTCCATTTCCACCGTCATGTTGGCGCAGAAAAATTCAGCGGTGTGATGCACCTTCAGCCAAGCCGTTTGGTAGGCCAGCAAGGAATAAGCCGCAGCATGCGATTTGTTGAAACCATAGCCAGCAAATCGCTCCATGAGGTCAAAGACCTCGTCCGCCTGGGTTTGCGAGAGGCCATTCACCAAAGCGCCATTGCGGAAGATTTCACGGTGTTCGGCCATCTCCTCGGGCTTTTTCTTACCCATGGCACGACGCAACAAATCGGCGCCGCCCAATGAATATCCACCCAGCACCTGAGCCGTTTGCATCACCTGCTCTTGGTAAACCATGATGCCGTAGGTTTCCGCCAGAACCGACTCCACCAAGGGGTGCGGGTAAGCCACTTCCTCACGGCCATGCTTACGGGCGATGAAGCTGGGGATCAGGTCCATGGGACCGGGTCGATACAAAGCGTTGAGCGCAATCAAGTCCTCTAGTCGAGTGGGACGCGCATCCTTGAGCATGGACTGCATGCCTCGACTTTCAAACTGAAACACCGCTTCCGTCATGCCTTTGGAAAACAACTCATAGGTCGCCGAATCGTCCAAGGGAATGCTGTCGAGCGAGAACGGCTGTTCGCTTGGCCGACGGCCATTGATGAGCTGACGCGCCAACTCCAGAATGGTGAGTGTCGCCAAGCCCAAAAAGTCAAACTTGACCAAGCCAGCCGCTTCCACGTCATCCTTGTCAAACTGGCTCACCACGGAATCACTGCCGGGTTGACGATACAAGGGGCAGAAATCGGTCAGTTTGCCAGGCGCAATGAGCACGCCACCAGCATGCATGCCCACATTGCGAGTCATGCCTTCCAGCTTTTGAGCCATGTCGATCAAGGTGCGAACTTCGTCCTCACGGTCATACCGCGCCTTCAAGTCCGGCTCGACTTCCATGGCTTTGGCAATCGTGATGGCCTGCCCCGGTTTGTTGGGGATCAGTTTCGAGATGCCATCACAAAAGGTGTAGCTCATGTCCAAAACACGTCCCACATCACGAATGGCGGCGCGAGCGGCCATGGTGCCAAAAGTCGCGATTTGGCTCACCGCTGAGGCACCATATTTGGATTTCACGTAGTCGATGACCCGGTCGCGATTGGCCTGACAAAAGTCAATGTCAAAGTCAGGCATTGACACTCGCTCTGGATTCAAAAATCGTTCGAACAGCAAATTGAATTCAAGCGGATCGAGATCGGTAATGCCCAACGCATAGGCCACCAGTGAGCCCGCTCCCGAGCCACGGCCAGGTCCAACCGGGCAGTCGTGTGTTTTGGCCCATTGAATGAAATCGCCAACGATCAAAAAATAACCGGGGAATCCCATCTTGATGATGGTGTTGATCTCATGATCCAAGCGGGCTTGATAGGTCGGCTGTCGTTGCGCACGTTGATCGGGCTCGGGGAATAAATGCAACAAACGTTGTTCCAGCCCCTCTTGTGCAGTTTGTCTGAAATAGTCCTCCATGGGCATGGGATGCCCGTCAATCAGGGGTGTGGGGTAGTCTGGCAGTTGCGGCTTGCCCAGCTTCAAGCTGATGTTGCAACGAGCGGCGATCGCGGACGCGTTGTGCAGGGCCGATGGCAAGTCTGCGAACAAGGCTGACATTTCCTCGGTCGATTTGAAATACATCTCAGGGGTGAAGCGTCGAACGCGGCGCGGATTGCCCAATATTTCACCTTCCGCAATGCAAACCCTCGCCTCATGCGCTTCATGATCCTGAGCCTCACCAAATTGAACAGGGTGCGTCGCCACCACGGGCAAACCCATGGACTCTGCCAATCGAACCGTAGCGCCGATCAGTCGCTCATCGTTCGGACGACCGGCACGCTGCACTTCCAGGTAAAAACGATGCGGAAATGCCTGCATCACTGCCACGGCTTGCGACTGCGCCCGGGTGGCATCCTGAGCCAACAAGGAAGCCCCAAGCCAACCCTGATCGAACCCGCTCAGCGCGATCAGCCCTTCCGACCATTTCACCAAGTCTGGCCAAGCCACACCGACAGGGCCAGTGGCAGAGGCTTGTAACCAGACCACGCTCAAAAGTTCACACAAATGTTGGTAGCCCTGATCATTCATGACCAAGAGCAACAACCGCCCCGGCTCAGCGAGACCCAGGGGGTCTTGAACCAACACCTCTGCCCCCAACAATGGTTTGATGCCACGACGACGGGCAGCCTGGTAAAACTTGATCACCCCGAATAAGTTGTTCAGGTCCGTGATCGCCAACGCGGGCTGATTGGCTTGACAGGCACGATCCATCAAATCGTCGATGCGATTGATGCCATCAGCCACCGAAAATTCAGAGTGGATTCGCAAGTGCGTGAACATATTCAAATTGTGGCACGCAGGTGAAACCCAACTTTGACCCCGATTTTGGTTTTCTGCCAAAATAGCATCACTCACATTGAGGTAAATCATGTCCAGCAATTTGATTGATCACATCTCCGACACTGACTTCGAGGCCAAAGTCTTGCAATCTGACGTGCCTGTTTTGGTTGATTTTTGGGCCGAATGGTGCGGTCCTTGCAAAATGATTGCACCGGCTCTTGACGACTTGGCGCAGACCCATCAAGGCAAGCTTGCCGTGAAGAAGCTGAATGTTGACGACAACCGCAACATCCCGGCTAAATTTGGTATCCGTGGTATTCCCACCCTCATGCTGTTCAAAAACGGCACACTGGCTGCCACCAAAGTTGGTGCGCTGAGCAAACCCCAGCTCACGGAATTCGTGAATCAACACCTGGAATGAAATCACGCCCTTCGGGGCGTTTTTCCATCTTTTCCTGACATAATCTCTTTTCGCCTTCATTCGCAAGGCAGTGGTTGTTTCTCATCAACCGCTTTAACTCCACCCTCTCTTCACTTAGACACTTACCGGAGTGTTGATATGCATCTGAACGAACTCAAGGCGTTGCACGTTTCTGAGTTGCTCAATCAGGCCGAAACGCTTGAAATTGAGAACACGGGCCGCATGCGCAAACAAGAATTGATGTTTGCCATCATTAAAAAGCGTGCGCGTGCTGGCGAGCAAGTTTTTGCCGACGGTGTGCTTGAAATCCTTCCCGATGGGTTTGGTTTTTTGCGCAGTCCCGACACCAGCTACACCGCCAGCACCGACGACATCTACATCAGCCCCAGTCAAGTGCGCCGCTTCAATTTGCACACCGGCGACATGATCGAGGGTGAGGTTCGTATCCCCAAAGATGGCGAGCGTTATTTCGCCTTGACCAAATTGGACAAGGTGAATGGCAATTTGCCTGAGCAAAACAAACACAAGATCATGTTTGAAAACCTCACGCCGCTCTTCCCCAAAGAGCAAATGAGGCTAGAGCGTGAAATTAAAAGCGAAGAAAACATCACGGGCCGCATCATCGACATCATTGCGCCCATTGGCAAAGGCCAGCGTGCCTTGCTGGTTGCACCACCCAAGAGCGGCAAAACCGTGATGATGCAACACATCGCCCACGCCATCACGGCCAACTACCCCGACAGTCACATGATGGTGTTGTTGGTGGACGAACGCCCGGAAGAGGTCACAGAAATGCAACGCAGTGTGCGTGCCGAAGTGATCGCCTCCACTTTCGATGAACCCGCTGCCCGCCATGTGCACGTGGCTGAAATGGTCATTGAACGCGCCAAACGGCTGGTCGAACTGAAAAAAGACGTCATCATCTTGCTCGACTCCATCACTCGCCTTGCCCGCGCCTACAACAACGTGGTGCCAAGCTCCGGCAAGGTGCTCACGGGCGGTGTGGACGCCAACGCCCTGCAACGGCCCAAGCGCTTTTTTGGTGCCGCTCGCAATGTCGAAGAGGGCGGTTCGCTCACCATCATTGCCACGGCCTTGGTCGACACCGGCAGCCGAATGGATGAAGTGATTTTTGAAGAATTCAAGGGCACCGGTAACAGCGAAATCCACCTGGATCGTCGCCTTTATGAAAAACGCGTTTTCCCGGCCATTCAACTCAATCGCTCAGGCACTCGCCGCGAAGAGCTGCTGTTGGCCCCGGAAATCCTGCAAAAAACCCGCATCTTGCGTCAATTCATCTACAACATGGACGAAATCGAATCCATGGAATTGATGCTCAAAAACATGAAGGCCACCAAAACCAATGTGGATTTCTTCGACCTCATGCGCCGGGGCGGCTGATTGAATCGCCCCGGATTTTGAGGAGGCTCCACACTTTGAGAAGATGGAGCCATGAGCAAGAAATCAAACCGTTTTTCACCCGAGGTGCGCGAACGTGCTGTCCGCATGGTGCTCGAACACCGA